>Ga0207908_1000012_pt1 | contig 85847 bp, 72 predicted proteins | sample MalvirmetagMSP81_FD_184224 | JGI IMG/M metagenome (GOLD analysis project Ga0207908, IMG submission 184224) | Marine viral communities from the Deep Pacific Ocean - MSP-81 (SPAdes) | ecosystem: Environmental > Aquatic > Marine > Oceanic | place: Pacific Ocean | collected 2011-04-18
GGGGATCACGTTGGTTATATTGTTGTCTGACATGTCGTGAGCTCCGGGCGCCTATGCGATGGTGGCTACGCAATCGCCTTTGGCGACCACGTCATCGATCTCTTTCAGAATCGACAATGTGCCTGTAGCGGGTGCCCGCAATTCGTACTGAATTTTTGCCACCATCAGTTCGGCCACCATGTCGCCCTCGGACACGCTGGCGCCATCACTTACCAGCCATGAAGTTATGACCGCCTCATCATCTTCTTCCCACAGATCATTCGGAATCAGTACCTCGGTGCTCATTTCTCAGTCTCCTTCATTTTCGCGAACGCTTTTACAATCTTCTCGGCGCTGGGCAGGGCCCATTGCTCCATTACCGGCGTAAACGGAATCGGAATATCCGGGTAGGCAACTCGCTGAGGCGCAGCTTTCATGGGAACGCCTGCTTCGGTAACGGAAGCGATGATTTCGGCAGTCATGCCGTAGCTGTGGTAATCCTCATCCACAACAATCAGCCGGCCGGTCTTCTTCACCGATTCAATGACGGTTTCTCTGTCCAGGGGCACCAGCGAACGCAGATCCACAACCTCGGCACTGACGCCCTGCTCTTCGAGTTCGCGCGCGGCTTTCAGGCCGTGGTGCACGCCCGAGGTGATACCGACGATCGTGACATCGGTGCCTTCCCGGGTGATCGCGGCTTTACCCAGCGGAACTTCGTACTTTTCTTCAGGCACATTGACGATGGCCTCCTTCTCCGTACCGAGCCAGCCCATCCCTTGAAGTGCCTTGTGGAACATGAAGATCACCGGGTTCGGGTCACGAATGGCGGCCGTCATCAAACCCTTGGCGTCATAGGCATTGGACGGCGCCACCACTTTCATGCCCGGGAGGTGCGCGAAGGTGGCGTGCAGGCACTGGGAGTGCTGGCCACCATCGCTGTAGCCGCCGCCGGTTGAGGTCATCAGCACCATGGGCACATTGATTTCACCGCCGGCAAAGTAGGTGTTCTTCGCCATCATGTTGTAGATGGCATCGAAGCAGACCCCGAAGAAGTCCACGAACATCAGCTCGACTACCGGCTTCATGCCATCTGAGGCAGCGCCGACAGCGGCACCGATAAAGGCGGTTTCGGAGATCGGGGTGTCCTTCACACGCTCTGATCCAAACTCCGTGTACAGCCCGCGGGTATTACCGAATACACCGCCGAGCTCACCAATATCCTCCCCCATCAGGAACACTTTTTCGTCTTCACGCATCTCCATGGCGATGGACTCAGCCATGGCACGAGCGATGGTTAATTTGCGGTCTTTTGCTTTCAGCTGCGTCATGTTTTTTCTCCTAATTATTTGGCGCGAATCTCAAACAAATACTTTTTCCAGCGCCTCTTCGGGTGCTGGATAGTCACTGTCGCGAGCGAATTGAATGGCAGCGTCGACGGTTTCTCGCGCTTGCGCTCTGAGCGCCTCGTCCTGCTCTTCGGTCCACTGGTAGCGATCGTGCAGGCGCTTTTTGAACGCAGGAATGGGATCGATCTCGACGAGATGTTCTTTTTCACCAGCCGGACGGTAGGCCTCGGCGTCACCCATGAAGTGACCAGCCAGTCGGGAGGTTTCAATCTCAATGAGGGTGGGGCCCTCACCATTCCGGGCCCGCTCAATGGCCTCACCGGCTTTCTCGAAAATTTTGATCGGATCGTTATTGGGAATGTGCACACCGGGCATCGAATAGGCCGCCGCTCGGTCAGAGTTGTGCTTGACGGCGGTACTGGCCTGTTTGGAAACCGATATGCCCCAGGCGTTGTCCTCAATCACGAAAACGACGGGCAATTTCCAGACAGAGGCCAGGTTCAGCGCTTCATGAAACGCGCCCTGGTTGGCCGCACCTTCCCCGAGATAGGCGATCGCCACCCCCGGTTTACCCTGCATTTTTCGCGACAGCGCAGCACCCGCGGCAACGCCGACACTCTCACCGATGATCCCGGAGCAAGAGAAGTTCACGTTGGCATCGAAGATGTGCATGTGGCCGCCACGACCACCACTGAGGCCGGTCTTCTTGCCGAAGATTTCCGCCGTCATCTTGTGAAGGTCAACGCCCTTGGCAATGGCGACGTGATGGGGCCGGTGGGTAGAAACGATGATGTCGTCCTTATTCAGGTGCGCGCACACACCCACGGCACAGGGCTCCTGGCCGTTGGACAAATGCATTTCACCGGGGATCGGCCCTTTGGCCATGTTAAAGGCTGGGGTTTTACCCTCCATGTAGATCTTCTCGATCGTTTCCTCGAAGAATCGACTGGTGACCATGTTCTGGTACATCCAGATTTCTTGTTCCTGGGTTGGAGTCATTGTTATATCCCCCTTTGCGGTCATGCGGTGACAGGTTGTTTGTTATGAAGCCAGTCTTCACGACTTCTTCACTTTGTTTTCAACCTGAAATGCATCTGCCGTGCCAGAGGCTAAGCGCTTGTTTTTATGAACTTATGCGTACGGGAAAACCGAAGCCTGAGACACTGTGTCGCAGCGAGTGAAACAGCTTGTGCCAAAATTCCCGGGGCTTGTCGGTAATGCGAGGGAGGAATGCAGAGGTAGGGGGTGCCAGTGCGGGAGCCAAAGGACACAGTCCCCTGACCCCCGCTATTCGATTTACTGATCCAACAGCTCGATCCAGTGCTGAACCGGCACCTGCGCCTTGGTTTCCAGGTGCATCTGACAGCCAATGTTGGCAGTGACGATGCGGTCAGGGTTATCTACCGTCAGTGCCTTGAGCTTGTTGCCCAGCAGCTTCTGACTCATCTCCGGCTGCGTTACCGAGTAGGTACCGGCAGAGCCGCAGCACAGATGCTTGTCCTTGGTCGCCGCCAGATTCACGCCGGCCTTGGTCAGCACCTGCTCGACTACGCCGCTCTGCTGCATGGCGTGCTGCAGGGTACACGGACAATGGAACGCCACCTTGCCCGGGCTCTGGCTCAGCTTCAGCTTGTCCAGATCCTGCTTCAGCAGGAAGGCGCCGATATCAGTGCACAGCTCGCTGACCTTCTGGGCCTTGGCAGCGTAGACCGGGTCGTCCTTGAGCAGGTGGCCGTAATCCTGAACCATGGCGCCGCAGCCAGAAGCGGTCATGATGATGGCTTCGGCTCCGGCCTCGATGGCTGGCCACCAGGCATCGATGTTCTGGCGCATCCGCTCCAGCCCTTTTTCGTGCTCGGACAGGTGGTAGTTCACCGCGCCACAGCAACCCGCCTCGGGCGCCTCGACCATGGTGATACCCAGCTTATCCATTACCCGGGCCGCGGCCGCATTGGTGTTCGGAGTAGCCGACGGCTGCACGCAGCCGGCCAGGGCCAGAACGATGCGGTTGTGACTGGCCGCGGGCCAGGGGCTGGCCTGCTTTCTCGGCGGTACTTTGGTGCGCAGTGGTGCCGGCAATACCGGACGGAATATCTGGCCCATCCGCAACAGCAGGCCAAAAAGCTGGCGATTCGGGATCACCCGGGCCAGCGCCCAGCGCAGCCACTTGTCCTTGGGAGCCCTTGGCAGCTCTTTCTCGATAAGGCCCCGACTGATGTCCACCAGGCGGCCATACTGAACCCCCGACGGACAGGTGGTTTCACAGCTGCGACAGGTCAGGCAGCGGTCCAGGTGTTCACGGGTCTTTTCCGTGGCTTCCTGACCTTCCAGGAACATCTTCATCAGATAGATGCGGCCCCGGGGCCCATCACGCTCATCGTTCAGTTCCTGATACGTCGGGCAGGTTGCGGTGCAGAAGCCGCAGTGGACACAGGCCCTGAGAATGGATTCGGCCTCCTGCCCTTCCGCTGTATTGGCAAATTGTTGAACCAGATTTGTTTGCATCGTATTCCTGCTCTTACAACCAGCTGTATAAACGTCCGGGATTGAAAATATTATCCGGATCGAACGAATTCTTTACCCGACGCTGAATCGCCTTCAGAGCCTCAGGTTGGTGGTGCATGACTTCGCCGTGGCGGTCGCCGCCCCGGAACAGGCTGACCTGTCCGCCAGCGGCACGGGCCAGAGGCTCCATGTCACTGAGTTCGCCGGCACCGCGATACCAGCGCTGGGCGCCGGCCCAGTCGATGAACCAGTGGCCATCAAGCTGCGGTGTGGCCGCGGTTGAGCCGACTGAAAAGCGCCAGAGTGGAACATCGTTCCCTGCAAAGAATTCGTGCTTCAAATCCTGAACCTGTTGCCAGAACTCATCGCCCTGCTCCAGTACCTCGCCGGACCATTTCTGGGCCGTGGCTTCCACGGCTGACTTGGCACCGGACAGGCGCAGGTACACCTTACCGTCCACCCAACAAGCGCCGGTGATCGGCTTGGGTTCGGCCGAACGGCTGTTCATATAGTGGATGACTTCATCCATGGCCATATCCTGCACCAGGGTCATGGACGCGGCCGGCTTCGGCATCACCTTGAGGCTGATCTCAGTCATCACGCCCAGGGTTCCCATGGCGCCGGCCTGCAGCCGCGAGACATCGTAGCCCGCGACGTTTTTCATCACCTGGCCACCAAAGCGCAGGTGTTCACCTTTGCCGTTAAGCAAACGAACACCCAGCACCTGGTCACGCACCGAGCCTGTCCACGGCCGAGCCGGGCCGGACAGGTTGGTCGCCAGCGTGCCACCCATTGTGGCGTTCGGGCCCAGCCGCGGCGGCTCGAAGTGCAGCGCCTGACCATGTTCGGCCAGTGCTGCCTCGACTTCGCTCAGCGGTGTGCCGGCGCGCACGGTCAGTACCAGCTCAACCGGGTGATATTCAACGATACCGCTGTGCTCGCCCACGCTCAGGGTGCCGGCGTCCGGGTCCGCAGCCCGGCCCATAAAGGCCTTGGTGCCGCCACCAACGATGTTGAGTTTGTGCCCGCCATCGCGGGCAGCGATGACCTGTTCTGTCAGTTGTTTGGAAATATCAGCCATGGGCGGCTTCCGTAGGTTCGTGCTTGTGTTGTTTGTGCTCGAGGGACCGGTATTCCTGGCAGAATTTCAGAGCCGGCACGCCCTTGCCCGGGTTCAAAATCCCGGCCGGATCGAAGGCGGCTTTGACATCGTGGAACTGCTGCAATTCGTCGTCATTGAACTGCACAGCCATCTGCCGGATTTTCTCGACCCCCACCCCGTGCTCGCCAGTGATGCAGCCACCGACCTCAACACAGAGCCGGAGAATGCTGCTGCCAAAGGCCTCGGTGCGCTCAAACTCACCCGGGACATTGGAATCAAACAGGATCAGCGGGTGCAGGTTACCGTCGCCGGCGTGGAACACGTTGGCCACTCGCAGGCCAAACTCTTCCGACATTTCTTCCATCCGCAGTAGCACATTGGCCAACTCGCGGCGCGGAATAGTGCCGTCCATGCAGTAGTAATCCGGCGAGATCCGGCCCACCGCCGGGAACGCCGACTTCCGACCTTTCCACAGCAGCGCCCGCTCTTCCTCGCTCTCGGAGGTACGTACCGAGGTAGCACCGAACTTGCGGAATACTTCCTCGGCCTGGGCGATGTGCTCGTCCACTTCCTCAACCGTACCGTCTACTTCGCACAGCAACAGCGCCTTGGCTTCACGCGGGTAACCGGCCTTGGCGAAATCGTCCGCCGCAACAATGGCATGGCTGTCCATCATTTCCAGCCCGCCCGGGATAATGCCATGGGAGATCACGCCACCAACGGCGTCACCGCCGTTCTGGACACTGTCGAAGCCAGCCATGACCACTCGAGCCACTTCAGGCTTGGGCAGCAGCTTCACCTTCACTTCGGTAACTACGCCAAGCAGGCCTTCCGAGCCGGTCATCAACGCCAGCAGATCCATGCCGCAAACATCCAGGGCATCGCTGCCAACGGTGACCACATCACCCTCGGCCGTCACCATCTCCACGCTGTGCAGGTTATGCACGGTCAAGCCGTACTTCAGGCAGTGCACACCGCCGGAGTTCTCGGCCACGTTGCCGCCAATGGTGCAGGCGATCTGGGATGACGGATCCGGGCCATAGTAGAGGCCGTACTGAGCCGCTTCCTCGCTGATTGCGAGGTTGCGAACGCCGGGTTGCAACCGGGCGGTGCGCGCCAGAGGATCGATCTCGAGGATGCGATTGAACTTGGCCAGCGACAACACCACGCCCTCTTTATGGGGCATGGCACCGGCGCTGAGCCCGGTGCCTGCACCGCGGGCGACCACAGGCACCTTGTGTTCGTTGCAGATGCGCATCACCCGCTGCACCTGCTCTACGGTTTCCGGAAGCACTACGAGCAAGGGCATCTCGCAGTACATCGACAAACCGTCGCACTCGTAGGGCTTCATGGTTTCGCTGTCGGTGATGACGTAGTCCGGGTCAATAAACGACCGGAACTGCTCCGCCAGTTCGGCTTTGCTGACTTTCGGCTTGGTAGTCATAACATTCTCTGGATTCTTGCCACATCGGCCCGCCCGCGAGCGGAGGATACCGGCAGGCCCTCAGGCCCACCGTTTCAGGTGTGACAGCAATTAACTGCGTTTGGTTTCAAAGTGGTCGAGACCAGCCTGGGCACAATCCATGTCCTGCTGGGGCGTACCGGAACTCAGGCCGATACCGCCAACCACTTCACCGTTTACAATCACCGGGAGACCACCGCCCACAGAGCTCAGGCGTCCACCCACCTCGGTGTGGATACCGAAGGCGAGACTGCCAGGCACGTTGGCCTTGTTGTAGTCGTGGGTCGCCTTCTTGGCGGCAGCCGCGGTGAAAGCCTTATCTTGGGCAATGGTGACACTGGTGATCTTGCCACCGTCCATGCGTTCAAAGGCCACCAGATTTCCGGACTCATCCACAATCGCAATGCACATGGGCACCCCGATCTCCCGCGCTTTTTCCGCCGCGCCCTCGATCAGGATGCGCGCATCCGCCAAGTCCAGTCTGTTAATTGTCAACATAACGAATTACTCCTTGATTGAATTAGCCGTAAACCAGTCCCGGCAACCAGGTCACAATGCCCGGAATCAGGATGCACATAAATAGTCCGAAAGCCTGAATGGCCAGGAAGACCAGCGACGACTTGAAAATCGTGGCCATGGATATTTCTGGCGGGCATACGCCGCGGAGGTAGAACAATGCGTAACCGAATGGTGGACTGAGGAACGACATCTGCATATTGACCAGATAGAGCACACCAAACCAGAGCACAACGTCATCACCTGCCACCGGCGGGAAACCCAGCAGGCCCGGGAATTCCAGAGCTTTTACAATGGGAATAAAGATAGGAACTGCCAGCAGCAGAATACCCACCCAGTCCAGAAACATACCCAGAACCACCAGCAGGAACATCAGCAAGAACAAAATGCCGTAAGGCGACATGCCAGTACCCAGGATGGCATCCGTCACAAATTGCTGCCCGCCCTGAAGGATATAGAAGCCAACAAAGACCGAGGCGCCGAACATGATCCACAACACCATGGCGGATGCCTTGGTGGTGGTTACGGAGGCTTCCCGCAATCCGGCAATGGAGAACTTACCGTGCATCATGGCCACTACGATGGCGCCAAAGGAGCCGATACCGGCTGCTTCCACGGGCGTAGCGATGCCGCCGAACAGCAGGCCGAGCACCAGAAACACCAAAATCAATGGAGCAATCAGGTTTTTCGTGAGAAGGAGTTTTTCCTTCAGGCTAATCCGCTCTTCCTCCGGTACCGGCGGTCCCAGCTTTGGATTAATCCAGCTACGGATCAGCACATAGGCAATGTATAGGGAAGACAGCATCAGGCCTGGGATCACAGAGCCGAGATACAACTCACCGACAGATTGCTGCGCAACAACCGCATAGAGAATCGCCAGGATTGAGGGAGGAATCAGTATACCCAGAGTACCACCAGCCATGATCGAGCCCAGCGCGATCTTCTGGTCGTAACCGCGCTTGAGCATCGCCGGGAGAGCGATGATGCCCATGGTGACAACGGCCGCGCCAATGACACCCACCATGGCTGCAAGCAGGGTAGAGGCCAGGATGGTTGCTGTCGCTAGGCCGCCGCTCAGGCCACCCATCCACTTGTAGACCACACTGAACATTTCCTCAATCAGACCAGCTCGTTCGAGCATGGAGGCCATGAAGATAAAGAGCGGTATCGCCGCCAGGTCGGAGTTGGTCATCATTGGGAAAATGCGTCCCGGCACGAGGTTCAGCATCATTGCGTCGCCCACCAGGTAGATGAACATCACCCCGAGACCACCGGTCACGAAAGCCAGCGGCAGACCCATCATTAGAGCCACGGCAAGGGAACCGAACATCAGATAGGTCAAAGGCCCGACCTTGACGTCGGAAAGGCTACCGGAAAGCTTGAACAGGAATTGCTCATCGCTCCACGGATCGTAGAAAAGAATGTTGATCATTTCGACACAGATGACAAACGCCAATGCCACTGTGGCGATAATCATCAGCCAGGTACTCAGCTTCCCGACAAGGTTACTACCCGGCGCAGTTGTTGTATTTGTAGTCATGCGGTGCGCTCCCGGCCAAGACGGACAAACAGGACAATATCCTTGATCAGTTTGGATGTGCCTGCGAGCAAAAGAAGTAATGAACCCAGCACCATCATCCCTTTGGCCGGCCAATGCTGGATACCCCAGGTCTCAACCGTGGTTTCGTTCATGGCGTAAGAATCCTGGAAGAAGGTCCAGGAGGTAACCAGAAGAATCAGGGCAAAAATGTAGAAGAACATGGACGTAAAGATGTCCAGGCCAACTCTTCCACGCGCGGGCAGCATGTTGTACATCACATCCACACGCACATGGGCGCCATGAAGCATGGCAAATGCGCCCGCCAGCATATACTGCATACCTAGCAGCAGGAAGCTGGCTTCATGGACCCAGATGGTGGGCATGTTGAAGACGTAGCGCATGATCACCCCAAAGAAATAAAACACAACGGCATTGATTGTCCAGAACGACACGAACAGACCGGATTTATCGCACATCCAGTCCACTACCTTGGTGAACCAGTTCCCTTCGAACTGGAGGTAGATAAGTGGATCATCCTCTTCCGCCTGCAATTCCCCCGGTGTCAATTCCGGCTCGGCGCTCTCGCCTCCGTGACCACTACTCCACTTGTCCCAGGCCATCATGATCAGCGGCATGACCGCAAGCCAGCCCCAGTAGAACCAGTGCGGCATTACGAATCCGAAACCTTCAAGATCAGACATGTTGTTACTTCCTCAGCCACAAAACAGGGAAGGCGGAACTCCTCGTTCGGAGTCGTCCCTGACCTTCCCCTTGTTTCTTATTTGTTAATCCAGGAAGGTGTTACCGGCCCGGCACGCCTTCAAGATCAGACTCGTTTAGATAGCCGACGGTATCGTTCATCATATACTCGACCTGCATATCGAAGATGGCACGGGCGTTATCGTCTTTATTCGCCCACTTATACCAAATCGGGATGGCTTTCCGGCGCCATTCATTCAAATCTTCCTGGCTCAGGCGGCTCACGGTGTCACCCGCATCCTTGAACTTCTTCATGGCCTCAACGTTGCGCTTCTGAATGGTCAGATAGTGCTTCTGCGAGTAGATGCGCACTTCATCCTCAACCAATTCCTGGAGTTTCGGATCGAGAGCATTCCAGGCACGCAGGTTGACGGTCAGATCCATCAGGTCCACCGGCTGGTAGATCGACATGACGCCCGGAGGTCCGAACACGATGTAATCTGTCACCTGGGAAAAGCCCAGTTCCCAGTTCACCGCCGGGCCCACGTAATCGGCCGCGTCGATGGTGCCCTTTTCCAGGGCCGGGAAGATGTCAGAACCCGGCAGGCTCACGGTAGAAGCACCGAACGCCTGAAACACCTCGGCGACCATACCGCCAGGAACCCGGAGCTTCATGCCTTTAAGATCGTCGAGGCTGTTTACCGGAGTCTTGGAGTGAATGATATTTGCGTCGTGCTGGATCGGACCCACGTAGAACAGTCCGAACTTCTTATAGATTTCCCGGGTCTTCTCCAGCATGCCCAGTGAGTAGAACATGGTGTCCCACTGGTGAGGCTGATCTGGGCCGCCGGGATAGGATGACAGGAAAACCGAAGCGGGAATCTTTCCGGACCAGTACAGAGTGAAAGGGTTCATGCCTTGAAGAACGCCACTGCGAACCGAATCGAACAGTGAGTTGCTGTCGGCTGCGACAGCCTTGGCGGGAAAGCACTTGAAGATCAGTTCACCGCCGGACTTCTCTTCCATGCCATTACACCAGTCCTCAAACAGGTCGTAGCCGACCGTGCCCGCGTCCCATACCGACTGGATTTTCCAGGTGGTTGCCGCCTGGGCCTGGCCCGCGCCCATCAGCATGGCACCGGCAAAGGCCGCACCGACCGTCACCGATTTTAAAAAACTTCTGCGAGGTGGGGCCTCGGCAGTGTCATCGTGATTCCAGATGTTTTCGTACAAGTTCATCGACACATCTCCGTTAACTTTGTTGTTATAAGCGTGTGATCAACGCCGGTGCGATGCAGTTTACCGACCGACATTAGACAGATACTCGTAGCCAACATGGGTTTAGTCCAGCAATTAACCCACTGGTCAGACCAGTTTTTCCAACGACATAAATGGACGAATCGGCTGCAATCGTCCATATTTACAGGGCTTGACGGAGCATCCACCAAGCCCCGAACCACAGACACCGGCAACCGCCACTGGTCAGACCAGCAAGCAAAGACAGGCACCTGAATGGCTATTTCCCAGGAAATTTCGTACCGACTCGAGCGGCTCATTCTGGATGGTGGGCTGGCACCGGAGCAGAAAATTCCCTCGGAACGCCAGTTGGCTGCTCGCCTGGGCGTGTCCCGGGCCGTTATCCGGGAGGCACTGCACGAGCTGCAAGGCCGGGGTGTTATTGAAACACAACACGGCAAGGGTTCATTTGTGGCCAGCATGGTTCCACAAACGGATACCGTAGACGACCACAGCCCGCTCATGCACCTGTTCGAAGGCCACCCCCGCACGCTCTATGATTTGCTGGAAGTACGCGAGCAGCTTGAGGGCCAGGCAGCGTTCCTGGCGGCCCAGCGCGCCACCGGCGCAGACCGGCACCGGATTACCAAGGCATTCAGGGCGCTGGAAGATACCGATCCGCTAAGCAACGCCCGGTCGGATCACAGCTTTCACCTGGCGATTGTTGAGGCATCCCATAACCCGGTACTCGTCCACGTGCTCAGCAGCCTGAAGAATATGATGCTGATGACGGTTCAGGCCTCCGTGGCTAACCTGAACCCCAGACAGGAAATGCGGAAAAAAATTATCCGCCAGCATCGGCAGCTCTATGAATCTGTAATCTCGAGCAAACCTGGGGTCGCCCAGAAGGCTGCCATGGCTCACGTCCGATTTGTCAGCGACTCGCTCCGTGAAATGGAAAAGGACGGCGCCCAGGTGATTCGGATGCCGGTTCCACCGGATGGCTCAGCGCAACACTCATTTCAGAGCCTATAACTCGGGCACACCGTGTGGGGACTGCAACAACATTCAACCACAGCAGCATGTTGGATCTCGACTGATAAAGCGGCAAAACCCTCTGTAAGAGGTATTGATTTCCGAAGCCACAGTCCGTAAAACATGCGCCTTTGACTGACAGCCTCAGGAGCTACCAATGGCGGACGAATCGCCTTTGATCTGCAGGGATATTCACAAGACTTTCGATAAGCTTGAAGTGCTGAAGGGCATTTCTCTGGAAACCCGCAAAGGCGATGTGGTTTCCCTGATCGGCAGTTCCGGCTCCGGCAAGAGCACTTTCCTGCGTTGCATCAACCTGTTGGAAACGCCCACCTCGGGCGACATTATTGTGCACGGCGACCCGATTCGGTTCACCAATAACCGCAAGGGCGAGCGCATTCCGGCTGATAATAAGCAGGTTGAACAGATCCGCTCGAAGCTTTCCATGGTGTTCCAGAGTTTCAATCTGTGGTCTCACATGACCGTGCTGGAAAACATCATCGAAGCCCCGGTGAATGTGTTGAAGGTGCCGAAGAAAGAAGCCATTGAACGGGCCGAGGCCTACCTCCAGAAAGTCGGTATCTACGAGCGCAAGGATTACTACCCGGCCCAGATGTCCGGAGGCCAGCAGCAGCGTGCTGCGATTGCCCGCGCCCTGGCCATGGAACCTGAGGTAATGCTGTTCGATGAGCCCACCTCGGCCCTGGATCCGGAACTGGTGGGTGAAGTTCTGAAGGTAATGCAGAGTCTGGCCGAGGAAGGCAGGACCATGATCGTGGTCACCCACGAAATGGCATTCGCAAGGGATGTTTCCAGTCAGGTCCTGTTCTTGCATCAGGGCGTGATTGAAGAACAGGGTACACCTGAAAAAGTGTTTGATAATCCGGACTCGGAACGCATGAAGCAGTTCCTCGCTCCCAACTTCTGACACTCGGTGCTATCTTGAGTTCGTACTGGATGCAGTGCTTCCATCAAAAATAAGCTGAAAAGGCAAATTACTGGAGAAGTAACAGATGAAAAAACTGATTGTTGCAGCGAGTTGCGCGCTGGCCATGGCGGCCGGAACGGTCCAGGCCAAAGATTGGAAAGAAATCCGTATCGCCTTTGACGTGCCTTACGAGCCGTTTGAGTACAAAGACGAGAACGGCGAGCTGACCGGCTTCGAAGTTGAGCTGGCCGAAGCCATGTGCGCCGAAATGAAAGCGGACTGCGAGTTCGTTATCCAGGCATGGGACGGCATGATCCCTGGCCTGCTGGCGCGTAAATTCGACGCCATCATGTCTTCCATGTCCATCACTCCTGAGCGCGCCGAGCGCGTCCTGTTCTCTGAGCCGTACTACAATACACCGGGTGGCTGGTTCGCCCCTGAGAGCTTTAACACTGACGTTACTGACATGGACGCCATGAAAGGCAAAGTGGTCGGCGTACAGCGTGGCACCACCATGGACACCTTTGTGACTGACAAGATGGGCGGCATTGTAACCATCAAGCGTTACACCACCGCTGATGACATGGTTCTGGACCTTGAAGGCCAGCGCCTGGATGTGGTTTTTGTTGATTACCCGGTGGGTGAGCAGACTGTCCTGAGCAAAGATGGCTTCAAGGAAGTCGGTGAGCCGGTCAAGCTGGGAGAAGGCGTAGGCGTTGCCATGCGCCAGCGTGACAAGGATCTGGCCGGCAAGGTCAACGCCACCCTGAAGAAACTGAAGAATGATGGCACCTACGACACCATCATGAAGAAGTACTTCAACTACGACATCAAGATGTAAACCGCGGGGGTGGCCGCACCGGCCACCCCTGACTACCGGACGTTTCCATGCTCGATCTGAAAGGCTATGGCCCGGCACTACTGGACGGGGCAGTTGTCACCATTGAACTGGCCTTCCTCTCACTGGCCCTGGCTGTCACTCTCGGACTGATTGGTGCCTCCTCCAAGCTGTCCAGCAACCGTTTAGCCAAAGGCACGGCTACGGCCTACACCACGCTGATTCGCGGTGTGCCTGATCTGGTCATGATGCTGCTGTTTTACTACGGCGGTCAGGTGGCTGTGAACAATCTCTCAGATCTGCTCTGGGAGGCTTACGAAATCGACGTTTTCTTTCAGTTCGATCCGTTTATTTCAGGCGTTGTCACCATCGGACTGATTTTTGGTGCCTACATGACCGAAACTTTTCGCGGCGCCTTCCTAGCCGTCGAAACCGGTCAGATTGAGGCCGCACGCGCCTACGGCTTTACCCGCTGGCACACCTTCCGGCGCATTATTTTCCCGCAGATGCTTCGCCACGCCCTGCCTGGCCTTGGCAACAACTGGCAGGTATTGCTGAAAACCACCGCGCTGGTGTCTATCATCGGCCTGACCGATATGGTTCGGGTGGCCGAGGAAGCCGCCAAGGCCGAACGCATGCCGTTTCACTTTTTCATTCCGGTGGCGTTCGTGTACCTGACGCTGACGGCCGGGTCTGAGCTGTTCATCAAATGGCTCAACAAGCGCGCCAATGTTGGCGTGGTTCAGGGGGGATAAGAGATGCCTGATTTTATCGCCCAATGGCTGAACCAGAACGAAATCTTTACCGCCATGACCATGGTGGAATACTGGAATGGTCTGGTTAGCACGGTTCAGTTGGTCTTCCTGTCGCTGGTGATTGGCCTGGTTTGCGCCGTCCCGCTGGCGATCCTGCGCACCAGCCGGAACCCACTGGTGTCAACGCCGGTGTGGCTTTACACCTACCTGTTTCGTGGCACGCCGCTGCTAATCCAGTTGTACATCATCTATTACGGCATCGCGCAAATTCCGGGTATCCAGGAAACTTTCTGGTGGGAGATTTTCCGGGAGCCGTTCTATCCCGCGCTGCTGGCGTTCACCTTGAACACAGCGGCCTACACCACCGAAATCATCCGCGGTGCGATTATGTCTACGCCCCATGGTGAGATTGAGGCAGCCAAGGCCTATGGCATGAACTGGTTCATGCGCATGCGTCGGATTATCCTGCCGAGTGCTGCCCGGCGTGCGGTTCAGGCCTACTCCAACGAGGTCATCTTCATGCTGCACTCAAGCGCGATTGCCAGTGTGGTGACCATTGTTGACCTGACCGGCGCGGCCCGGAATATCTATTCCCGGTTCTACGCGCCATTCGATGCGTTCATCTTTGTGGCGCTGATCTACATGGTACTGACTTTTATTCTGGTGTTTGCGTTCCGCAAGCTGGAAAACCATCTGTTGCGACATCAGCGTCCGGTTAGCAACTGACATCTCCTCAGACTTTGGTGCCCGGGCAGGCAGGGTGTTGCCTCCCGGGAGCCGCTCGAGCCCATCCATGGGGCGTTTGAGTGAAGCCGTCCATGGCTTCACACACTCCCGGGAGGCAACACCCTGCCCGCCCCCAGATTTATTTCGGGGATTCTAATGACTGTGTATTCGGATCTTTTTTCTGATTCAGCTGATTGGCTCAGTCACACCCTCAGCAACGCCACTGCCGATGTGGCCGAAGCCTGTACCGAACTGCCGGATGGCACAGTCATTGTCCGTAAGGTTCTGGGAGTTCTGGAGCTGACGCCAGCCCCCGGCCGATCAAACCCCAACAACGAAGCTCTAATTGTCTCCGCCGGCGTGCACGGCAACGAGACCGCGCCCATTGAGGTTTTGAATGGTCTGGTCAGCGAACTGCTGCACGGCGACTGGCAACTGGCCTGTCCGATGTTGCTGATCCTGGGCAACCCGCCTGCCATGGTGGCGGGTGATCGGTTTCTCGATGCGAACATGAATCGGCTGTTCCATGGTGCCCACCAAAAGCCCGAGTATCAGGGCCTGCCGGAAGCCACGAGAGCACGGCAAATTGAGTCCCTGTGCCGGGACTTTCAGGCTAGCCATTCCGGCCAGCTCTCTCACTACGACCTGCACACGGCGATCCGGCCGTCCCAGCGGGAAAAGTTTGCCCTGTACCCATTTGTGGAAGGTCGCGAGGTGCCCCCACAGCAGTGTGAGTTCCTGTTGGAGGCCGAGGTCGAGACGCTGTTGCTTCAGCACAAATCGGGCACCACGTTTTCGTCGTTCTCGTCGTCGCAGCTGGGTGCGGAGAGTTTTACTGTGGAGCTGGGCAAGGTGCGGCCGTTCGGGCAGAACGATCTGAGCCGGTTTACCGGCATTCGTGATGCGCTGCGACGTCGGTTTCGGGGCGAGCCTGCGCCGCAACCGGCAAAGCCGACGTTCGAGCGGCTAACGGTGTTTGAAGTGGTGCAGGAGATTCTGAATACCGGCCCGAACTTTGTGTTTCATGTGCCGGATGACGTGGCGAACTTTACCGAGTACGCGCCGGGCACCGTGATCTGGGAAGACGAGTCGACCACTTACCGGGTTGGCGATCAGGCCGAGTCGATTGTATTTCCCAACAGGGACGTGCCTGTGGGCCAGCGGGCGGGCCTGTTGATCAGGCCCCGGCACACTACCGGGGCCTGACCAGAAACCGGATTCAGCGCAGGCTCAGGCTGGCGCGTTTTCAGGCTCAGGGACCGGGGCCTTGATCAGTTGCGTGCACACCGCGGGTATCACCAGCAGGGTCAATACCGTGGAAGCCAGCAGCCCCGAGATAATGGCCCAGGCCATGGGTGGCCACAGGGTTGAACTGGAAAACGCCAGCGGCAGCAACCCGGCCACAGTGGTGGCCGTAGTCAACAAAATCGGCCGGGTACGCTGTTCGACGGCTTTGCGCACCGCATCCCGGATGCCCTCACCTGCCGCCAGTTGCCGATCCATGACATCCAGCAGCACGATGGCGTTGTTCACTACAATCCCCACCAGCGCAATCACCCCCAGCAACGACTGGAAGCCAAACGGTGAGTTCGACAGCACCAGCCCCGGGAAGATACCCACCGTCGCCAGCGGCACCGTCAACAGGATGATGCCAACCCGACGGAAGGAATTGAACTGCAACAGCAGGAAGAACAGCAGTAACAGCACACCGATGGGCGCGGCCGTGAGCAGTGCGCTGTTGGCGTCACCGGAGCCTTCAGCATCGCCACCCAGGGCTATGCGAGTGCCCTCCGGCAGCGGGTTTTGTTCCAACGCCTCATTCAGGCGCTCAAGGGCAACATTGAAGCCGTAACCGGTCTGCAGGTTGGCAGTCACCGTGTTCATCCGGACGCCGTCCCGCAGATAGCGTACCGCCGGTTCCCAGGTAGTCTCGACAGTGGCTACTGCCGACAGCGGAACCGCATCACCGCGATCATTGTAGATATTCACCGACAGCAGTCGTGACAGCGACAACGCGGTGCCCTCTCGAGATCTCAGCACCAACGGAATCGGATCTTCTTCCTGCCGATAACGCTCAGCGATTACACCAAAACTCTGGCCGTAGAGACTCTGGGCAACGTCAGCCCGGGTCAGTCCATAACGGGCCGCGGTGGCGTCATCAACATTGATGGCAATGCTCGGTACGCCGATATCGAGGTCGTGTCGGACATCCACTGTGCCCTCAACCTGGCGCAGGATGGCAAAGATCTGTTCCACCGCCTCGGTCCGGGTGACATCGCTGGCGTGATAGACACGGACAGCAACCGGGGCAGCCCGGGGTGGCCCTTGGCCCAGAATGCCGACGCTGACATCCAGCTCTGGCATTTCATCGTTCACATGGGCACGGACCCAGCGAATCATTTCGGTGGTGTCAGCCAGGGTTGGCGTTCGGATAACCAGCCGGGCTCTGTTAGGTGCCTGTGGGGCACGCTGCAGGTTGTAGTAGAAGCTGGGACCGGTGAAGCCAACAAACCGGTGAACCTCCACCGCCTTGGGCTGGGTTCGGATCATCCGCTCCAGGTCCGATGCTGCCTCCGCCGTGCGCTCCTGATCGGTACCTTCCGGCATGTACAGTTCAACAATCACCCGAGGGCGGTCGGCATTCGGGAAGAATTGCTGGGCCATGAACGGCGTCATTGCCACACTGATTGAAACCAGCAGGGCACCGGCAGCGATCAAGCGACCGGGATAACGGGACACCAGGCCACCGAGGAACCGGGCCAGACCCACCAGTCGATCACTACTAACGTTGTGACGGGGTTTGAGAAATCGGGCAGCCAGCAAAGGCACCGCCGAGATAGCAAGCAGGTAGCTGACGGAGAGAGTCAGCATGATCATTACCGGCACGCCCCGGGTAAAGTCGGCGGCACCACCCTTGGATAACAACAGGGGGGCAAAGGCCGCCAGCGTAGTTCCGGTAGAGGCGCCGAGTGGCCCCGCCAGCTCGCCAACGGCAGTGCGCAGGGCATCCAGTCGTCGCATGCCGTGGTCCAGGTGGCCCTGGATGTTCTCAACAATAACGATGGCGTTATCGATGAGAATACCCAGGGAGATGACCATGCCGATCACCGCAATCTGGTGCAGTACCCCACCGCCCAAGTCGTACAGACCAATACTGATCAGCGCCACCATCGGCAGGATGGAGGCCACCAACAGACCCATGCGGATGCCCATGCCGGTGAACACCACGGCGACAATGATCAGCACCGACAGCACCAGACTCCAGGCCAGGTTATCCAGCCGCTGCTCAACCTTGTCGGGCTGGAAGAACATCTCCCGGATCTCGTAGGGCTGGAACTCCCCGCGGATGGCCTCTACCCGTTCCCGCACCCGCTGACCTAACCGGATGGCATCGGTGGTCCCCTCCTCCATGATGATCGAGACCAGCACCACCCGTTCGCCGTCGTACCAGGTCTCAGGTTGCCGAGGCTCCACCGGCCCACGCCAGACATCGGCCGCAGCCGCCAGGGGCACCTGGGAGCCGTCTGGGAGTTCGAGGGGCGTAGCCCGTATGGCCTCAATGTCGGCAAATTCACTGTTCGGCAGGATCGAAAGCCGTCGGCCGTCTGACACCACAAAACCGCCGGGAATGGTCTGGTTGCGTCGAGCCAGGGTGTCCATTACCCGGGCCGGCGAAATGCCCAGACGAAACAGGGCGGCGTCATCCAGTGCCAGGGTAATCTGCTCATCGGCGTCGCCTTCCAGATCAATGCGCGATACCCCTGAGATGTCAGCCAGGTTGCGCTTCAGACGCTCGGCTACGTCGGTCAACTCAGTTACGGAGGGGCCGCCGGACACCGCCAGCACAATGGCGGGAATATCGATCAGCCGGTCGTCCAGCTCCATCTGGCCGACATCGTCCGGGAAGTCATTCCTGGCCCGCTCCATGGCGAGCCGGACCCGATCCCAGGCGGGATCAGTATCGTAAATGGCATCGTTCAGGCGCAGCTTGACCAGGGCTACCCCGGTTCGGGCCGTGCCTTCGCTGTAATCCACCTCCTCCACTTGGCGCAGTTCATCAACGAGAGGCTGGAGCACCAGCCGCTCCACCGCATCAGCGCTGGCACCGGGATAGTTCACCGAGACCATTCCGGCCCGGTAGGGAAACGAGGGGTCTTCCTGGCGCGGCATGGTGCTATAGGCGGCAATACCCAGCAGGCACAGCATGGTGACCACCATGCCCAGTAGCCGGCGGCAATTCAGCAGTCGGCGAGTCATCACCGCACCTCCACGGCGTCACCATCGGTGAGCCGGGTCATGCCCGCGTATACCACCTGGTCACCGGGGGAAAGCTGCTCGGCACGAACCACCACACGCTCACCCACGATACGTTCGACAGTGACCGGAACACGTCTGGCCTGACCGTCCCGCACCCGGAACACGCCCGTGCCCTCACCGGTGCGCACAACCGACAGCAGGGGCACGGTTGTAGCTGACACCCGCACCGGCGTGATACCGACTTCCACCGGCGCACCAGGCTCCAGGGAATCCACCGGCAGGCTCACCAAAATCGGATGCAGTTCACCCCGAACCGCACCGGCCTGGGCAATTTCCACCACCGACCCAGTCTGGGGCGGACGAGTCCGATCCTGCACCGACCAGATCGGCAGTTCTTGTTGCAGGGTCACATGCTCCAACAGATAGGCCGGTACTCGAACCTCAACTTCCCGGCCCTGGGGCGACGACAGTCGCATCACCGGCTGGCCGGCGGCGACAAACTCATCCGGCTCCACCAGTAGGGCTTCAACCCGGCCTGAAAAGGGGGCCCGCAGGGTGCTTTCGTCCAACAACTGGGTGGCCTCGGCCAACGCCGCCTGGGCAGTCGCCACACTGGCCCGGAGCGAATCCCGGCGAGCGGCAAGCTGTTCAAGGCTTTGCTCCGACACCACACCCCGTTCGTGCAAGTGGCTAGAGCGATCCCATTCCCGCTTGGCCTGCTCGAACTGGGTTTTCAGTTCATCCAGCTTGGCCCGGGCAGAATCCCGCGCAGGCGCCAGGGCCGGGTTATAGACCCGTGCCAGCACGTCACCGGAACTGACCGTCTGTCCCAGTTCCACGGCACGTTCTTTCAGGGTACCGCTGACCTGAAAGGTCAAGGTTGCCCGCTGGGTCGCCCGCACGATACCGGAGAAGCGCAGGGCCAGGCCTTCAGTCTGGCCACCGGTCACATCGGCAACCCGCACCGATACCGTGGGTTCTGACGTTTCGGCCGAGACATCACCAGCTCTACAGCCGGACAGCGACACCACGACGGCAATGGCGATAACAACGGCGAATGATGGAAGAAGTGGCTTCATGGTTTGTCCTTTCATCCTTGCTCTGGTCGGTGACGGGCGCCCGCTCCATCGGAATCCCGAGACTATAATTACGACATAATGTCACTCTTTGACATTTTGTCAATAATCAGGCCTTATTCACTTTGAGGTATGATGCCAATGCCGTTGTAGCAATATGGAAAGTCCGATGAGTGAACCGCTGAAAACACGCCGCGAACGAGAGCGACAGGCTCGCTACGATGCCATTCTGGATGCGGCCGAACTGGCCTTTTCGGAAAAAGGCTACGAGCGCACGTCCATGGATGACATCGCACGCACCGCGAGCCTGAGTCGGGCGCTGCTGTATGTGTATTTCAAAGATAAGGCCGCCATTCAGCGGGGCATCATGCTGCGGGCCGGACAAAGCCTGGCAACCCGATTTCAGGAGGCCCGGGATCGGGCCGATACCGGGTTGGCGCAGATTGCAGCCATGGGTGAGGCCTACTATCGCTTTTACCAGGATGAGCCGGACTACTTCTCGGCGTTAACCACGGCCTCTACCGCCATGGCTGAGGCGGATGAGAGTCAGACGGAAGAGATGTTGTGTTCGAAGTCTGATCTGATGGAGCTGATGATTGGTGCCATCCGCCTTGGATTGGAAGACGGCACCATGAGCCGCGACCGGATTGCAGATCCAGTGCAGACCGCACTGTATCTTCGTGGCGCCCTCCATGGCGTCATCTTGCTCTGTCAGTCGGAACTGGGCACTGGATCCGGCAAACCGGGGGATAACGTATCGTCCGATGCGCTTATCCGGCACACCATGGAAATGCTGACGTCGTCGATCGCATCCTAGAGCTGGAAGTCGTAAATCGAGCCGAGCCCCAAGATTCCGGTCAGCTCATCAAGGGCCTTGCGAACCTCCTGAAGCAGCATCGGATCGGCCAGGTCCGCCTGTGACAGGCGATCCCGGTAGTGCGTTTTGACCCAGACCGTCAGACGCTCGTACAAATCATCGGTCAGCAGCACGCCCCGGTGCATGGCCTTGAGCTCCTCATCACTGAGCACCACCCGCAAGCGCAAACAGGCGGGGCCGCCGCCATTTCTCATCGACTGCTTGACGTCAAACACCTCGACCGAGGTGATGGGTCCGCCGGACTGCACCAGAGCATCCAGGTAGCGACTGACAGAAGCCACTTCCCGACACTCACCGGGCACCGCCAGCATCATGCCATCGGGGGTATTCAGCAACTGGCTGTTGAACAGGTACGATGCCACAGCATCCTCAATCGGTACTTCGGCACTGCTGACGCGCACCGTTTCGAGCTCGGCGCCGGTCAGGCGCGACCGAATATCCGCCAGCACCCGCTCCTCTTCCAGAAACGCCATGTCGTGATAGAACAGGGTGTTGCCATTACCCACCGCGATGACATCGTTGTGGAACACGCCCGCGTCGATGGCACTCGGGTTCTGCTGGGCAAACACCGTGTGCTGGTCATCAAGCCCGTGCAGCCGGGCAATGGCCTGGGAGGCCTCGAGGGTTTGCCGGGCCGGGTATTTTTTCGGCGCCGGGGCCTGATCATTGAATGCCACCTGCCCGTACACGAACAGCTCGACCCCCGCTTCGCCATAGCCGCCACACAGGCGGGTATGGTTGGCAGCGCCTTCGTCACCGAACTGGCTGACCGATGGCAGGGCTGGATGATGGGCAAAATAACCCTCATCGGCGAAGATCGCCTTCAGTGCCCGCCCGGTCACCCGATGCTCAATGGAGCGATGGAACTTGGCACTCAGGTTGGCCGGGGTGAAATGCACCCGATGATCGGCGGTATCCGCACTGGGCGATACCGTCGCGGCATTGGCAGTCCACATGGTGGACGCAGACGACACCGCCGCCAGAATCGACGGACTGGTTTTCGCAGCGTGCTCCAGAATCTGGCTGTCCGAGCCCTCAAAGCCCAGCGCCCTGAGCGTTGGGATATGGGGCCGTTCGTGCGGCGGCAGGATGCCCTGGACGTAGCCGCGGTCCGCCAGCCGCTTCATTTTCGCCAGTCCCTGCAGCGCTGCTTCCTGGGGATTGGATTCCGCGCGCACATTCGACTTCGAAGCCACGTTACCCCAGGACAGCCCGGCGTAATTGTGGGTGGGTCCGACCAGACCGTCGAAATTCGCTTCTACCGCGTGCTTCACCATCGCTGTTCGTTCCGTTTTTGTTGGTCGCAATTAAGGGTTACTTGTCGAAATTCAGGCCGGGAGCCAGACTTTCCGGCACCTCACTGTGGCGCGCTTCCAACGAGGCCATCGGCCAAGCGCAGTAATCCGCCGCGTAATAGGCACTGGCGCGATGGTTACCACTGGCACCCACACCGCCGAACGGCGCGGCGCTACTGGCACCGGTCAATGGACGGTTCCAGTTCACGATGCCGGCCCGCACCTCTTCAACCAGCCGATCGTAGAGTTTGCGATCGTCCGTGAGGATACCGGCAGACAAGCCATAACCAGTATTGTTGGCCAATTCCAACGCGTCATCGAAGCTCTTGTATCGGTACACGGTCAACAGTGGCCCGAAGAACTCCTCGTCGACTACATCCAGCCCGGTGACATCAACGATGCCCGGCGACAACAAGCCGGTGCCCGGCTTGACCTGCTTCATTTCCAGCAGAGACTTGGCGCCTTTCTCAAGCATGCTGGCCTGGGCGCCCAGCAGCTTGTCAGCGGCTTCCGCGGAAATCACCGAGCCCATGAACGGCTGTGGATCAGCATCGAATTCGCCAACCTGAATGCGGCCCGACAACTCCACCAGACGATCCAGGAACTCATCGCCTTTCTTGCCCTTGGGTACCAGCAGGCGACGGGCACAGGTGCAACGCTGCCCGGCTGACAGAAACGCCGATTGCAGGGCATGGTGCACGGCACCGTCAACATCAGCTACATCCTGCACGATCAGCGGGTTGTTGCCGCCCATTTCCAGCGCCAGGATTTTCTCCGGTTGCCCGCCAAACTGCTCGTGCAGCAGGTGGCCCACGGTGGAGCTGCCGGTAAAGAACAGGCCATCGATCATCGGATGTCCGGCCAGAGATTTACCGGTCGCCGACGCGCCCTGAACCAGGTTGATCACGCCATCTGGAATGCCGGCTTTCTCCCAAAACTTGACGGTCATCTCGGCGACACCGGGAGTCAGCTCGCTGGGCTTGAACACCACGGTGTTACCCGCCAGCAACGCCGGGACAATGTGGCCATTAGGCAGGTGGCCTGGGAAGTTGTAAGGACCAAACACCGCCACAACGCCGTGGGGGCGATGCCGAAGCACAGCGTGACCGCCCGCCACCTCGGACTCGGAATGCCCGGTGCGATCGTTGTAGGCCTGCACGGAAATAGCGACTTTGCCAATCATGGCCGCGACTTCAGTGCGGGATTCCCACAGTGGCTTACCGGTTTCCAATCCTATCTGGTGCGCCAGCGCTTCCTTGTTTTCCTCAAGCTGATCGCGGAAGGCTTCAACCACCGCCAGACGTTCCGCGAAGCTCTTGCGGCGCCATGTCACAAACGCGCTGCGAGCCTCACGGATCGCGGCGTCGACGTCTTCCAGGTTAGCGGCATTGCCTTCCCAGACGGCTTCTCCGGTAACTGGCTGAATTGACTCAAAGTACTCGCCGTGACCCTGGAGCCACAGGCCATCAATGAATAGTTCACCTGTCAGGTTTGCCATATCAGAGCACCTCCCGGTACTGGACTTATATAGGTTTGATGGCGGCAAAGCGCCACTGTTCAATGGGTTCAGGTTCTCAAATTATTCAGAAACGGCTTCGCGACTCGCGAACGCGATCATCCGCTTTGTCATGACTCCGGTGGCTATGCAGAAACTGGGGGCCGTTATCCTTTAACGGGGCGAGACGAACCGGATCACCTGACTCCAGGTTCAGCGCTTCGGCCACCTCGGGCGGCATCTTGACCGTATCCGGTCCTATGCAACTGGTCGGGATGGTGGTCACCCGGAAATCCCGGAACGACCGGTTGGAGACCATCACCCGTTCGCCGGCCGGCACATCGAGGTCAATCGGGGTCTGTGTCACCATCGCGTAGCGATTGACCGATTCCCGAACCGTTCGGATGTTGTGCACGAAGGCTTCCACCACCGGGCCGCCGTCAAAAATATCTACTAGTCCGTTGAAGTTGAACCCCTCGGCCTGCAGCATCTTGAGCGCCGGCGCGGTGTTCTCGTGCACCCGGCCGATAACGGCCCGGGCGGGATCCGGCAGCATCGGCAGGTAAATCGGGTACTTGGGCATTAGTTCTGCAATAAAGGCCTTATTGCCGAGGCCAGACAGCATATCCGCCTCGCTGAATTCCATGTCGAAAAACTTGCTGCCCAGCGCATCCCAGAGCGGACTGCGGCCGTCCCGGTCAGACACGCCCCGCATTTCGGCAAAGACTTTCTCCGAGAAGTGCTTACGGAACTCGTCCAGATACATGAACCGGCAGCGTGAAAGCAGCAAGCCACTTCCACCGCCCTTGTAGTCATCCGATAACAGCAATGAGCAGATCTCGCTCGTGTCGGTCATGTCATTGGACAGGTGGAGCGTGGGCGTGCGCACATGCACGCCAAGCTCCTTGGAGGCGTTCACAGTTATGCTGAGGCGATAATTGTAAAACACCTCATCCAACCCAACCCGGGCCTGAATGCCACTGATACCAACGGTTTTGCGCAGTTCGGTGTCTTCCAGGGCAAACAGGTACAAGCCGGCTTCCGGGGCGCAACGCTGGTTGAAGGTCTCACGGGCATGAGCAATTTTCTTCTGCAACAGCTCCCGGTCCGCTGGCAGAGTGGTGAGCCCCTTGCCGGCGTTTTGTGCCATGGCATAGAGATCGTCGAGATCGTTTTCCTGAAGCGGGCGAATCACCAACATGTCACGCCCTCCCTCGGGATTAGTACGACAGAAATAATTCTACTCATAACGGCGCCATCCTTACCGCATCGCCCGCGCTCTTACCCAGCACTTTCCAGGCCGACACTGACAACTTCAATTCGTCGTCCAGGGTCTCTTCCGCCCGGGCCAGCGTGCATCGGAAGGCCTGGCCTTCCCCTGCGGAGATCAGGCACAGATCACCGGCCTCGTCCTGCCGGCCATGGAGACTCTTGCGGTGACTGGTCACCAGGGTATGAACGGTATCGGTGCGAGCTTCCAGCACCGGGCCGGCATCGAAAATATCCAGATAGCAGCCGGCGTGAAAACCCTCGCGCAGCAACAGTTCCAGATTAGGTTTGGTCAGAGGGTGGCATTGCCCCAATGCCGCCTGGGCCCGTTCCGTCAGCAGCGTCACATAGACTGGGTTGGGCGGCATCAGCTCGGCAATGAAGGTTTTACTGAGCATTGAGGAATACTGGTCGGCGGTTTCAAAATCCATGTTGAAAAAGTGCCGAGCCAGGCTGTCCCAGAATGGCACGCTGCCGTCTTCGTCCTGCACGCCCTGGATCTCGACAACCAGCCGCGACGAGAACCACTCCCGGTGCTCGGCAATAAACAGCATTCTGGCACGGGACAGCAGCTCAAACGCCTCGGTTTCGCGTAGCTCGGGTCTAATAGAAAACGAGCACAGCAAGGTCTGGTCGGTGAGGGAATGGGATGGGTATAGCACCTCTACCCGGCGCGACACACCCAATTCGTGGGATGCATGTACCAGCGCATCGCGGCGATAGTTATAAAACGGCTGACCATTACCAGCGCGGGCATCAATGCCGGCAGTGCCGGCCACTTGGCCGGTATTGGTATCTTCTAGAACAAACAGAAACCTTGGCGCTTCGCTGGCTGGCACAGTGCCAGCGAACGATGCCAGGGAATGTTCAATCTTGCTCGCAAGGGCTTCGGAATGTTTGGGCAGAGTTGAGGAAAGGCGGGCACTCTGGGTGCCCGCTATTTCAAGGATCTGCTCCAAATCATCCGGTTGGGCCGGACGTACAAGCCACATATCGACTCCTTACGCCGTCAGCTTCTTGACCGCTTTTTCAAACCGTTCGAGCGCGTCGTCGAGGTCGGATTCCGGAATAATCAGCGACGGCGCAAGCCGCACAACGTTGGCGCCGGCAACCAGCACCATCACACCCTCATCCAGACCAGCGTTCAGGAAATCCTTGGCCTTACCCTGCCATTTCTCGGTCAGGACGCAACCGAGCAATAGCCCGGCGCCACGCACTTCGCTGAACACCCCGTAGCGCTCGCCGATGTCCATCATGCCCTTACGCAAACGGTCGGAGCGCGCCTTCACGCCCTTCAGAATGTCAGGCTGGCTGATGGTATCGACAACCTTCTGTGCCACCGCACAAGCCAGCGCATTGCCGCCGTAGGTGCTGCCGTGGGTACCAACACCCAGACTCTTGGCCACTTCGGCGGTGGTCAGCATGGCCGCAACCGGGAAACCGCCACCCAGGCCCTTGGCGCTGGTCAGGATATCCGGAGTCACCCCGTACATCTGGTAAGCGTACATGTGGCCGGTTCGGCCTGCACCGGACTGAACTTCATCAAATACCAGCAGGGCATCATGCTCGTCGCACAGCTCGCGCAGTCCTTTCAGAAATTCAGGATCACCCGGCATTACACCGCCCTCGCCCTGAATCGGCTCGACCACAATGGCGCAGGTCTTTTCTTTCGAAATCAGCTTCTTCACCGATTCCAGATCGTTGAACTCGGCGTGGTGGATACCACCCGGCGCGGGCTCGAAGCCTTCCAGGTACTTGGGCTGCCCGCCGACACTGACGGTGAACAGGGTTCGGCCGTGGAAGGCATTCTTGAAGGAAATAATCTCGTTTTTCTCTGGACCGTGGTGCTCCCAGGCATAACGACGCACAAGCTTGAATGCGGCCTCGTTGGCTTCGCCGCCGGAGTTGGCGAAGAACACCCGCTCGGCAAAGGTCAGATCGCACAGGCTCTTGGCCAACCGGAGTGCTGGCTCATTGGTCATCACATTGGACAGGTGCCAGATTTTTTCCGCCTGATCATGCAGCGCACTCAAAAGGCCAGGGTGAGAATGCCCCAGGCAGGTCACTGCAATGCCGCCCTGGAGATCGACAAACTCCCGCCCTTCCTGATCCCAAATGCGGGAACCTTCACCTCGGACCGGAATGATCGAACCGGGTGCGTAGTTGGGTACCATGACTTGATCAAAAAGTTCGCGAGTGACGGGTTCTTTGTTCATATATCTCTCTCGGGAAACGCGGATGAACGCATAACAATAGTAAAGTCACCGCACCGGGCAAGTAAGTACGTGTGCGGACCTAATCTCATGATACGCCACTCAGGGCATAAGCACATCCGGCGCACCAACCGCAGGAAGCTCGAGGATTTTGCGGTTTTGCCCATTCCTACCCAGCAGCGCCTTGATCAACAGCTTGTAGGAATCCAGATCGAAAGTGACCACCTGGCCGCACAGGGACAGCTCGTGCAGATCGGCTTCGTCATGCACGGTGGTTACGTGCATCCAGTTGTACACCACCAGGATGTCAGTCCTCCCGGTGAATCGGTCATGCTCCACTACCCCCACCGGACCTTTCCAGGGCCAGGTTTGCAGACGCAAGGCGTGGAACGCGATCTGGGTGCGTAGGTTATAGCGGGCGGCATCCTCCAAGCCCTCGCACGCGCCCTTGCAACGCCCAAGGGTGCGCTGAAAGCAGGCGCCTTCGTGTTCCGGCTCCAGGCCCAGCAACCGGTTGCAAAGCTCATTTTTTGCGGCGATCCCACTCAGGGCGCGCTCGGCATCACGCTTGCTCCGAAACAGACCGAAGTAGTTGCCCAGCCGATGTGGTGCAATCTCCCGCACCAGCCGTGCCTGCAGGTAGCCCGCATCAGTCTCACTCAGCTCGATACTCACCAGGTTCTTGGCGGCCCGGGAGCGACGATTAAAGAGTGGCTTCAAAGCCTTGATCTGTTTCAGTTCCAGAAGCAATGCCCCAAGCTCTCCCGCGGTTTGGGTCCAGTCCACCCGGCGCAGGCTCTCCGACATCCGCACACCGCGGCTGGAGTTGTGATCTCCAGAGAAATGCGAGGCGACCCGCTGGGCAATATTGGTGCTCTTGCCGACATACAACAGCGCATCATTCTCGCCGTAAAACCGGTAAACACCCGGGCTCGACGGCAAATCCTGGAGCGTGTCCGGCGGCAAATGGGAGGGAATACTGGGGCGCTGCAGCAAGGTGGCGATGGCATCCTCCATCGCCTTATCGCCTCGATCAGTGCGTGCGTGCAGGAAAAATGACAGCATTGCCTCGACATCGCCCATGGCCCGGTGACGCTGAACCCGGGCCAAGCCGTGTCGCTCAATCAGTGCGTCCATGTTGTGGCGGCGAAACTCCGGATACAGCCGGCGCGACAACTTCACCGTGCACAGAACTTTGGCGGAAAACAGGCGCCCAAGCCGGCGAAATTCTGACTTGATAAAGCCATAGTCAAACCGGGCGTTGTGAGCCACAAATACCGTGCCCTTGAGTTGCTTTTCCAGCTCGTCCGCCATGTCTGCGAACAGCGGCGCATCCGCCACCATCTCATTGGAAATACCAGTAAAATTCTCAATGAAGGCAGAGATCCGGGTTTCCGGATTCAGCAGGGTTTGCCACTCCCCCACAACTTCGCCGGCACGCCAGAAACGTATACCAATCTCGGTAATCCGATCGCGGGCAGAATTGCCCCCAGTGGTTTCGATATCAAGGAAGGCAAAAGTTGTTTCCTGAAGGTAGGTTGTTTGACTGGTCATACAATTATCATACGCCATCTCGATGAGCGCAGATCCCTGTCCTAGCAGCGAAAAGCGGCCATAGACCTTCGTCTAAATAAAGCGCGAATTAAGTTGAAATGTCACAATTTGGTAACTACCTTGATCCTGGGTCCAACAACAATAAATGTGTGGAGACAACAACAATGCAAAGCAACAAACTAAGAATGGCTATTCGTGCGACAGCAGCAGCGGCAGTGCTAGGGGTAGCAGGCCAGGCTGGCGCGGTTAGCTTCACCGCTGGCGATTACGACATGGCCGTTTACGGCTATGGCCGCCTGAACGCCAGTTACGATATTGACAGCAACCAGGCGCTGAGCACCCGCTCCGGCTCCTACGCCGGCCTTGCTGGCAACGATAATGCAGCCGAAGGTCACTTCGGTGCAGACGCCTTCCAGAGCCGTATTGGCATCAAAGCAACTAGCCCTGAAGGTGTAATGGTCAACGTAGAAGGTGACTTCCGCGGCAGCGGCGGCGGCGTTTTGCGCCTGCGTCACGCTTATGGCTCTTACATGGGCATCCTGGCTGGTCAGACCTGGTCGAACTTCACCAGCTTCGTCGGCAACACGTCAACTCTGGACTTCGACTCCCTTCCGGGTAACGCAGGCCTGCAGTCCCGGTCTACCCAGCTTCGGTACACTAATGGACCACTGTCTTTCTCTCTTGAGCAACCAAGTAGTTCATTTGTCGACGACGACTCGTTCGTCACCGACATTGAAGAAAAGGATGCCATGCCGGCACTGACGGCTCGCCTGGAAGACTCTTCTGGTGGACTGGGATATTCAGCAGCCGTTCTGGCGCACCAGGTAGGCTATGACGATGGAACCAACGACGATTCCGCGTTCGGTTTCGCCACCTTCCTGTCTGCCAAGATGTCAGTGACCGACATGATCACCATTCAAGGTAACGTGTCCTACACTGACGGTGCTAACAGCTACCTGTACCGGTCCGGGGAAAACTTTGGCGCCGCCAGCGCCTACGTAGCTCCTAACGGTGATGTCGAAACCATCTCTGGCTACGGCGCCACTATCGGCACTGGCATTAACCTGGGTGGCGGCCGCAGCATCAACATCGGCTACGGCATGGTCGAAGTTGACTGGGATGACGCTGAGAATGACTTGGGCGCAGCAGCAGTTGCAGACCAAAGCGAAACCAACTCGGCAATCATGGCCAACTACAAGTGGAGCCCGGTTAAAAACGTCATGATGGGCGTTGAATACCAGTTCCTGAGCCGTGAAAACGTCGATGGCACAGACGGCGACGCAAGCCGCCTCCTGTTTGCCTCGCAGTACAACTTCTAATCTTCCCTAGAAGTTAACTCGGAAAAGCCCCGGCCCTGCCGGGGCTTTTTCGTTCCGCCCCGGTGCACCTGGCACCATCTTGCAGCACGCCCTAGCCAAGCACGTAAAGCATTACTCTCCCTGACCAGCTAATTCAAACACTTAGCCAACACTACGCTCTTGGCACACTCGATGCTTTGTTTACTCTGAACGAAGTGCAACAGAGGCACTCCGCCCGGTTCAGCGTAGCAACCCACGAGGTGACACCATGAAAAAAGCCAAAGACCAGAACCTGCTGTTTGAACTGACCCAACCGTACGAAGCCGCCACCATGCAGGACCTACACGATTACTTCGACTGGATGTTCTTCGCCAACTAACAGACGCCCAAGGAAAGGATCTCAAAGGAAGAGAGCCCAAAACGAAAAAGCCGGAAAGGCATAATGCCCTTCCGGCTTTTTTTGGCCGAAGAAACGTCGGAACCCGTGCCTGATTACAACAGCAGGGACCGAATGTCTCCCAACAGCTGGCTCAGCAGCGTTGTGAACCGCGCCGCATCTGCTCCGTTCACCGCTCGGTGATCGTAGGACAGCGACAGCGGCAGCATCAACCGGGGCTGGAACTCCTTGCCATCCCAAACCGGCTTCATCGCCGCCTTGGAAATACCCAGGATAGCCACCTCCGGTGTGTTCACGATTGGCGTGAACGCAGTGCCGCCGATACCACCCAGACTGGTGATGGTAAAGCAGGCACCCTGCATCTCGGCAGGCTTCAGCTGCTTGTCCCGGGCCTTCTGGGCCAGCTCAGCACTTTCCGCCGCCAGTTCCCACAAGCCCTTCTGATCCACGTTGCGAATCACCGGAACCATCAGCCCGTGCGGCGTATCCACGGCGATGCCGATGTGGATGTACTGCTTGCGGATAACTTCCTTCTTATCCATGTCCAGTGAAACATTGAACTGAGGCAGCTCCGCCAACGCCGTGGCACAGGCTTTCAACATGAAGGGCAGCGGTGTCATCTTCACACCTTTCTTCTCGCCTGCGGCCTTCTGGGCCTTGCGGAAGGCTTCCATGTCGGTGATGTCCGCGTCTTCGAACTGGGTCACGTGAGGCACGTTCAGCCAGCTGCGCTGCATGTTGGTGGCCGTGGCCGACATCATGCGTGACATCGCTTCTTTTTCGATCTCACCAAACTGGCTGAAGTCCGGCAGCTTGACCCCGGGAATACCGGAACCGGTACCCACGGAGGCGCCCTGCTGAGCCTGCTGCAACTGGCTCTTCACGTAAGCCTGGACATCGTCTTTCACGATCCGGTTCTTGGGACCTGAACCCTTAACGCGGGTCAGATCGGCGCCCAATTCACGGGCCAGCTTACGGACAGCCGGGCCAGCATGGACCTTGGTGCCCGGTGCTGGCGGCTCGTAGGTCGCGCCCTGAGGCTCAGGAGCAGCCTTCTCCTGCTTTGGCTGTTGCGCCTTGCCCTCATCCTTCTTAGCTTCCGTGGCGGGCTCAGCTTCGGCCTTATCGTCTGACTCGCCGCCTTCTTCCTCGACGGTCATCTCGAGCAGATCATCGCCTTCGGACAGCTTGTCGCCCTCAGACACCAGGATCTTGCCAACCTTCCCCGCGTAGGGCGCTGGAATCTCCATGGTGGCCTTGTCCGACTCGACCGTCACCAGGGCGTCGTCCGCCTCGATGGAATCGCCTTCGGCGACGTTGATCTCGATCACCGGGACATTGTCGAAGCCATCCAGTGCGGGAACCTTAACGGTTTCCTTCCGCGAGCCACCGCCTTTTTTCGCGGCCGGCTTGCTTGGCTCTGCCTTGTCGGCAGAGCTGTCACCGGATTTAGCCTCAGAAGCGGCTTCGGATGCCTGCTCTGACTTGTCGTCAGCTTGCTCTTTGGCGTCGTCTTCGCCACCGGCATCACCCATTTCCATGGTGCCGACGACGTCGCCTTCCTTAACCTTATCACCGACCTTCACACTGATATTGGTGATTTTGCCGGTGCCTGGCGAAGGCAGCTCAACCGATGCCTTGTCGGACTCAACCGTCAGAATCGGATCCTCTTCTTCAACCGAATCCCCCTTGCTGACGATGATTTCAATAACCTCGACCTCGTCCGCACCGCCGAGATCGGGAACCTTGATTTCCTGTTCACTCATGGCGGTCTCCTTAGCTCAGCACCGGGTTCGTTTTGTTGCGATCGATTCCGTACTTCCGCATGGCTTCGAGAACCACATCCTTCTTAACTTCACCGTCCTGCGCCAGTGCCGACAGAGCGGTCACGGCCACGTGATAACGGTCAACCTCGAAGTGACTGCGCAGCTTCTCGCGGGTGTCACTGCGACCGTAACCATCGGTACCCAGGGTAACGAAAGTCTGCGGAATGAAGGCGCGAACCTGCTCGGAGAACAACTTCATGTAGTCAGTAGAAGACACCACCGGCCCCTGCTGCTTCTCCAGGCACTCGGTAATGTACGCCTTCTTCGGGGAGTCGTCCGGGTGCAGACGGTTCCAGCGGTCGACATGCTGACCGTCACGGGCCAGCTCGTTGAAGCTGGTGACACTCCAGACATCACTGGCAATCTCGAAATCTTCTTTCAGCAATTCGGCAGCAGCACGCACCTCGTTGAGGATTGCGCCAGCGCCCAGCAGCTGAACCCGCGGCGACTTCTTGCGGCCTTTGGTCTCTACGGAATCGAGAAGGTACATACCCTTCATGATGCCGTCTTCAACCTTCTTGCCTTTCGGCATGGCCGGCTGCTCGTAGTTTTCGTTCTCGATGGTCAGGTAGTAGTAGACGTTCTGGTTGTCCTCGAACATCTCCTTGATACCGTACTGCACGATAACGGCCATTTCGTAACCATAGGCCGGGTCGTACGACTTACAGCTCGGGATGGTCTGCGCCAGAATATGGCTGTGGCCATCCTGGTGCTGCAGGCCTTCACCGTTCAGCGTAGTACGGCCGGCAGTACCACCGACCAGGAAGCCCCGCGCCTGGATATCGCCAGCAGCCCAGGCCAGATCGCCTACACGCTGGAAACCAAACATGGAGTAGAAGATGTAGAACGGCACCAGCGGGAAGTTGTTGGTGCTGTACGACGTGGCCGCCGCGATCCAGGCTGCCATGGAGCCATCTTCGTTGATGCCTTCCTCAAGGATCTGACCTTTCTTGTCTTCCTTGTAGTACATGATCTGCTCACGGTCTTCAGGCACGTACTTCTGGCCTTCGGACGTGTAGATACCCAGCTGGCGGAACATGCCTTCCATGCCGAAGGTCCGCGCCTCGTCTGGCACGATCGGTACTACCCGCTTACCGATGCGCTTGTCTTTGGTGAGCGCAGTCAGCAGGCGAACGAACGCCATGGTGGTGGAGATCTCGCGACCATTAGAGCCTTCCAGCAGTGCCTTGAAGGTATCCAACGGCGGCGTTTCCAGACGCTGGCAGTCTTTCCGACGCTTCGGATAGAAACCACCAAGCTCCTGACGACGCTTTTTCATGTACAGCATTTCCGGGCTGTCCGGCGCCGGACGGTAGTAGGGAACGTCTTTCAGCTCCTCATCCTTCAGCGGTACGCCAAACCGGTCCCGGAACGCCTTCAGCTGTTCCACATCCAGCTTCTTCAGCGAGTGGGCGGTGTTCTGGGCTTCGCCGGCAGTGCCGAAACCGTAACCCTTGATGGTGTGCGCCAGGATAACGGTCGGACGGTTGCCGTGATCATGCATGGCCTTGTGGTAGGCCGCGTAGATCTTGTACGGGTCGTGGCCGCCACGATTCAGCTTGTTAATGTCTTCGTCAGACAAATGCTCAACCAGCTTGGACAGTTCCGGGTACTTGCCGAAGAAGTTCTTGCGGGTATAGGCCGGGCCGTTGCTCTTGAAGTTCTGCAGATCGCCATCGACAGCTTCGTCCATCACGCGCTGCATCAGGCCATCCTTGTCTTTCTCGAACAGCGGATCCCACATGCGACCCCAGACCACTTTGAGGACGTTCCAACCAGCACCCCGGAAGATGCCTTCCAGTTCCTGGATGATTTTGCCATTGCCCCGTACCGGGCCATCCAGGCGCTGCAGGTTGCAGTTAACAACGAAGATCAGGTTACTGAGGTTTTCCCGGCCGGCCATGGAAATGGAGCCCAGGGTTTCCGGCTCGTCACACTCACCGTCACCAACAAAGCACCAGACCTTCCGATCGCCCATGTCGATCAGTTCGCGGCTGTGCAGGTACTTCATGACGTGTGCCTGGTAAATGGCCTGAATCGGCCCCAGACCCATCGACACAGTCGGGAACTGCCAGTAATCCGGCATCAACCAGGGGTGGGGATAGGACGACAGGCCATCGCCATCAACCTCTTCCCGGTACTTGTCCAACTGCGCTTCCTCAAACCGGCCCTCAAGGTAGGAGCGGGCATAGATGCCGGGCGATGAATGGCCCTGGAAGTAGACAAGGTCGGATTCGCGCTTCTCGTCACCGCCGTGGAAGAAGTAGTTGAAGCCAACGTCATAAAGGGTTGCTGCAGACGAGAAGGAAGAGACGTGCCCACCCAGCTCACCAGGACGCTGATTCGCCCGAAGCACCATTGCCATGGCGTTCCAGCGGATAAGCGAGCGAATGCGACGCTCCATAAACAAATCACCCGGCATACGCGCTTCCTGCGTAACCGGGATGCTGTTGCGGAACGGTGTAGTAATGGAATACGGCAGCTCGGTGCCGTCTCGGCTTGCCCGCTCGGACAGCCTCTCAAGAATATACTTGGCCCGGTCAACGCCTTCCTGCTCGATCAGAGATTCAAGCGCGTCCAGCCATTCACTGGTTTCAATGGGATCATCGTCCTGGTACATCAAACCCTCCCCTTGGCATCAAAAGAGTGCCGCGCTGGCCACGATCAGCAGTCACGCGCGTGCGGTGTAGATAAGCTGCGATGGATTGCAGAGTATTGTTATGGGTGTTTAAGCGTGGCAGCGGCGCCGACGGACCGTGCCTGAAACCTTCCTCAAGCATAGAACAGCCTCACCACTTTGCCTGTCTGATCACCCTGAAAGATAACGGCTTTTGGCTCAGGGCCGCCGATCGAGCTGGACACAGAGGGAACACAACGCCCGAAAAGTAGTAATATTACTACATTATCATTAGCAAGCTCAACCAAATGACGGCTTATCTCCCATTTAAAGGAATAACTTGCGGTTAGTTACGGAAGAATGACCGCTTTTGGACCATCAAACAACCTCATTCAGACCAAGGTCGTAGGGGCGGCAATCCATCACAATTCATTCTTACGCTAAATTTTTCACGCCAGGCTATTTACGACATTTCCATGACATTAGCCGAAGTTTCCCGCCAATTCGGCGTTACCAAATCTCTAACGTGCGTTCAGGACTGGCTTTTTTAATTAGACCTGAAAATAAACAGCAAGTTATGTATACTCGCCTGCCCGTTTTTTAACCAGCGGAGTGGCGGCGATTCCGCCCTCCTGTCTTATGGCTTACAACACAGAGGGCGATCTATGAACTCCATCGTCAGCTTTCCCAACCGGATTCCGACTACCGAATTCGAGGAGCGGCGCTTCAAGGTCTACACCGACAAGCAGCTCGACAAGATCGACATCATTCAAGACACCCTGCCCGAGGCCACCCTGTTCGAAATGAAGGTGGTCGCCAGCGTGCTGCCCTTCCGGGTAAACGAGTACGTGATCAACGAACTGATCAACTGGGACAAAGTACCCAACGACCCGATCTATCAGCTGGTCTTCCCTCAGAAAAGCATGCTGAAAGACGAGCATTATGAGCGCATGGCGCAGATGCACCGGGACGGTGCCGATAAAAAGGAGATCCAGGCGGTCGCGAAAGAGATTCGTGACGAACTGAATCCGCACCCGGCCGGGCAGATGGAAATGAACATGCCCGAACTGGATGGCGAAGTACTGGACGGCGTACAACACAAGTATCGGGAAACCGTGCTGTTCTTCCCAGCCCAGGGTCAGACTTGCCACTCTTACTGCACCTTCTGTTTCCGCTGGGCCCAGTTTGTCGGTGACAAAGACCTGAAGATGGCCAGCACCGAAGCCGAGAAGCTGCACGGCTACCTGCAGGAGCACACCGAGGTGACCGACCTGCTGGTGACCGGCGGCGACCCCATGGTGATGAAGACCAAGAACCTGGTGCAGTACCTGGAGCCGCTGTTGCAGCCGGAGTTCGACCACATCCAGACCATTCGGATCGGCACCAAGGCCCTGACCTTCTGGCCGTACCGTTTCGTTACCGACAAGGACGCCGAGGAACTGATCGACCTGTTCGCGCAACTGGTAGATGCCGGCAAGCACGTTGCCATCATGGCGCACTACAACCACTGGCAGGAAATCACCACCGACATCGCCGAAGAGGCCATCCGCCGCATTCGCGCCACCGGTGCCGAGATTCGTGCCCAGGGCCCGTTGATCAAACACGTGAACGACGACGCCGACGCCTGGGCCAAGCTCTGGAAGAAGGAAGTGCAGCTCGGCATCATCCCCTACTACATGTTTGTGGAGCGGGACACCGGCGCCAAGAACTACTTTGAAGTGCCGCTGGCCGAGGCCTTCCATATCTACCGGGAAGCCATGAAGAAGGTCAGCGGTCTGGCCCGCACCGCGCGCGGCCCGTCAATGAGCGCCGGCCCCGGCAAAGTGGAAATCCAGGGCATCACCGAGATCAAGGGTGAGAAGGTGTTTGTTCTGCGCTTCCTGCAGGGCCGCAACCCGGACTGGGTTCAGCGCCCGTTCTTTGCCAAGTACAGCGACACGGCAACCTGGTTGCATGAGCTGGAGCCGGCATTCGGAGAAGAGAAGTTCTTCTTTGAAGATGAATTCGAGCAGATGAAGAAGGGCAACGGCTAACTAGCCAACTGCCCGCCAGCGGCCCCGCCCGGGGTTGCTGGTTATTGCCCCCGCGAGGAGCGACGGGCTTTCCACGATGGGGGCAACCAGAAATACTGATCCAGCAGATCGGGATCATCAAAATGGCGGCGCCCGACGAAAGATACCGCGTGATGCCCCCACTGGCGCATTGCTCCGGCTGAGACGACGCCGGTGGGCCAGAGCAAATAACGCTCCAGCCGCTCCGTACCGTCAATCAGACCATCGAAGCCATACAGGCGCCCACCGGACCAGGAGCGCCCCCGCAACCGGTCAAGGGGTTCCAGGCGATAGCGGCGATAGGGGCGACCGGCAGTCCGGTCGGTCGGTTCCGCCACGCTCCCTACAAACTGAACCCCAACCAACTGGTGATCACCCGCTGAGAGCGACAGCACCGGAGACCCCGAGTTTTCCGACAACTCATCAAGCACCCACAGATCCTCAGCCCTGAGGTTCACGGTAGGCCGTGGACTCAGACCGTCTTTCACCAGCAGCCATTGGTGATAGCAGCCGCAGGGGTGGATGCTGTCGTACACCAACGCACGCGCCTGGTCGTCGAGAGTGACCCGCCAAACCAGGCCATCTAGCGCACCAGCGTAGATATCGGGCCAGGATTCCGCTGACCGGGCGGCAAACCAGACCAGGTAAACCAGTTGAGGCTGAATAGTGCCCTGAACGTAACTGAACTCCAGATGGGTAAACACCACGGGCTCCAGTTGAAACCGCAATCGGCCACCCTTGCCACGCCCTGGCCGGCCCGGACGGTCATTGCGGTCGAGGGTGTCGAGGCGCCAGACCGGCGCGTGGTGGCGGAACAAATTCTCAAGCTCGTGAGCGTCAACGATCGGGATGCCGAGACTGTCCCGAGTCCAGCCGCCAGGGGTATTGGCAATTTTCGGCTCCGACACTGCCAGATGATAACTCTGCCACCTGCCCCGGGGGGTGTAGTGGTCAAACCGCTGAGCCAGGGCCCCCATGGTCACGCCGGCTCGCCAGTCAACAATCGGCACCATCAATGGGTAGAGCCCGGCTATTTGAGCACCAGTACTGTAGCTGTCCGGCACCTGCGCAACAGAGGCAAGTCGGTGCCAGAGAGCATCGTTGTCAGCTAATGCCGCGACAGCGAGACCGGCGCATTTCCTGAGCTTGGCCAACCATTGAGCCGCCTGAGCCGGGCCGCCCTGCATCTCGTAGTGCCAGCCTTGCTGCGCTTTATCATGGGCGTGCGCCAACCAGTCCCGGCGCTGGGCCAGCGACAAATCAGCCAACTCGAAACTTGCCAGCAAGCGATCAATGCGCAGATAGGGATAACCGGGCGGCGACCAGTCCTGGGCATCAAAACGCCCGTCGGTGGCGACCTGGGAATGCCAGCGCTCGAATTGCTGTTCGCATGTTATTGGCAGTGCAACTACTGGCGTGTGAAAGGCTGGACGGGCGGCACACCCGGCCAGAATTGCCAGCAACAATAGGACAAGAGGCGAGAACCCATTCAGCCGTGCCACGCATCCACCCCACTGTCAGCTTGTCTTCACAGTGGGAGGCGGAACGACCGAATAGGTTCCCCGGCATTCGACGAACGGGCGCGGAGCACTGCGGCTCCGCGAAGAGGATCAGTGCATCATGGTGTAAAGCTTGCGCCGGTAGGTGCGTACGTCGGGGTTGTTATTACCCAGCTTGTCGAAGAGTTCGATCAGGGTAGTTTTGGCAGCCTCATCCTTATACTTGCTGTCGACCTGCATCAGCCGGATCAGCAAATCCATGGCCTCGGCATTATTTTCCAGCAGCACGTGGTGCAGGGCCAACTGGTGCAGGGCATTGGGATCTTTCGGGTCCTGCTCCAGCGCCATTTCCAGATCCTTGATCGGCGGCAGCTCAGCCGACTGTTTCAGGAACTTCACCCGGGCCGCCAGCTGCTTGGCCTGATGCTGCATTTTCTCTTCCGGAGGCAGGCTTTCCAGCACCTGCTCGGCGGTTTCCAGATCGCCAGCTTCCGCTTTCAACTGAGCCAGATCGATCAACACCTTCAGGTTGTCCGGGTCCTTCTGATTCAGTTCGGTCAGGATCGCGGTTGCCCCGTCCACGTCACCGCCTTCCCACAGCCGATGAGCCTTGTCATACGGGTCTTCCTCCGGCGCCTCTACATGCTTGTCGAGCACCTTGCGGATTTCACCCTCGGGCAAGGCACCGTTAAAGCCATCTACGGCCTGACCGTTCTTGACCAGGATGATGGTGGGCAGGCTGCGGACACCCAGACTGGAGGTGAGCTCCTGCTGCTCATCCGCATTGACCTTGGCTAACAGAAAACCACCTTCGTAATCGTCAGCGAGCTTTTCCAACACCGGCGTCAGTTGCTTGCAGGGCGCACACCAGTCGGCCCAGACATCCACCAGAATGGGCGTGTTGGCCGAAGCCTCCATTACCTGCTGCTGGAAGTTTTCCATCTTAGCTTCAAAAACGTACGGAGAATTGCTCATGCATTGCACCTGCAAAAATCGGATGAATCATTCGGGATGCCAAAAATCATGGGGGCACAACCCAGTAAATCAAGGCGCTAGCGACCGCTCAGCGCGTAACCGGCAAGCGACTGGCGAACAAGGCTGAATCCTTGAAATAGCCGTATCTGCCGTCACATAGGAAAGAACACGTCATTCCGGTCGCACCCGCGCTGATAATGACCGGACGATACCACACTCTTTTCCCGGGGATGTTTCACGGCATGAATGACGAAAACCGCACAGGCTCATTTGAAGAATTCGAAGAGGACCTGACCGAGTACATTGGCAAGGATGAGCACAGCAAGAGCCTCGCCCTGCCCCAGCAGATGATGCCGACGCGCATGTATGTGCTGCCGGTGTCCAATCGTCCGTTCTTCCCGGCCCAGGTCCAGCCAATCATGGTTAATCAGAACCCCTGGCAGGAGACCTTGAAACGGGTTGGCGAGACCGACCACAAGGTACTCGGCATCTGTTTTGTGGACGAACAGGAAAGCGAGCAGGACATTCCCGGCAGCGAGGAACTGGAAACCATGGGCTGTGCCGTGCGCGTACACCAGGCCCAGCACGAGAGTGGCAAGGTGCAGTTTATCGCCCAGGGTCTGCAGCGGTTCCGGATTGTGCAGTGGCTGCGCCGCAAACCGCCCTACCTGGTGGAGGTCGAATACCCGAAAGAGCCGAAGGAAGACCCGGACGAACTCAAGGCCTACACCCTGGCCATCATCAGCACCATCAAGGAACTGCTGCGCACCAACCCGCTCTACGGCGAGGACGTGAAGCAGTACCTGTCCCGATTCGGCCCGGACGACAGCTCACCGCTGGCTGACTTCGGCGCCTCCATGACCAGCGCTCCGGGCCAGGAGTTGCAGGACGTGCTCAACACCGTGCCTCTGCTCCGGCGCATGGAGAAAGTCCTGCTGCTAATGCGCAAGGAGCAGGAAGTGGCTCGACTGCAATCGGAAATCAGTGAAGAGGTAAACGCCAAGGTCCAGAAGCACCAGCGTGAGTTCTTCCTGAAGGAACAGCTCAAGGTCATCCAGCGTGAACTGGGTATGGCCAAAGACGACAAGACCGCCGATGTCGAACGCTTCGAACAGCGCATGGCCCAACTGGACCCGCCCGAATCGGTGCAGGAGCGCTTTCAGGACGAGGTGCAGAAACTGCAAATACTGGAACAGGGCTCCCCGGAATACGGCGTTACCCGGAACTATCTGGACTGGCTGACCCAGGTGCCTTGGGGTGTGCACTCGCAAGACCATTTCGACCTGGCCGAGGCCAAACGCATTCTGGACCGCGACCACGATGGCCTCGACGATGTGAAGAGCCGCATTGTCGAGTTCCTGGCCGAAGGCACTTTTAAAGGCGAAGTGAGTGGCTCCATCCTGCTATTGGTCGGGCCGCCGGGCGTGGGTAAGACCAGCATCGGCCATTCCGTGGCCGATGCCCTGGGGCGAAAGTTCTACCGCTTCAGTGTCGGCGGCATGCGGGACGAGGCCGAGATCAAGGGCCATCGGCGCACCTACATTGGCGCCATGCCAGGCAAGTTCGTGCAGGCGCTGAAGGACGCCAAGGTGGCCAACCCGGTCATCATGCTCGACGAAATCGACAAGATCGGCGCCTCCTTCCAGGGCGACCCGGCCTCGGCCCTGTTGGAAACCCTGGACCCGGAGCAGAACCGGGAATTTCTCGACCATTATCTGGACGTGCGTATGGACCTGTCCAAGGTCCTGTTCATCTGCACCGCCAACCAGTTGGACACCATTCCCCGGCCTCTGCTGGACCGCATGGATGTTATCCGCTTGTCCGGCTACATCGCCGAGGAGAAATTGGCCATTGCCAAGCATTACCTGTTGCCGCGCCTGTTGAAGCGGGCCGGACTGCTGAAAAAGCAGCTCAACCTGACCGACGCGGCTATTAAACAGGTAATCGAGGGCTATGCCCGGGAAGCCGGGGTCCGCAGCCTGGAGAAGCTGCTGCACAAGATCATCCGCAAGGGCATTGTGAAATTACTGGAAGAGCCCGACACCCCGATCAAGGTCGGCGTTTCGGATCTGACCGAGTATCTCGGCCAACCGGCCTTCCGCAAGGAGAAGTCACTGAAAGGCATCGGCGTCGTCACCGGCCTGGCCTGGACCGCCATGGGCGGCGCGACTCTGAGCATTGAGGCCTCGCGCATCCACACCAACCAACGCGGCTTTAAATTGACCGGTCAGCTCGGTGAGGTGATGAAGGAGTCAGCGGAAATCGCCTACAGCTACGTGTCGTCTAACCTGAAACGGTTTAAGGGTGACCCAACCTTCTTCGACAAGTCGTTTGTGCACCTGCACGTTCCGGAGGGCGCGACACCCAAGGATGGCCCCAGCGCTGGCGTCACCATGGCAACGGCCTTGCTGTCCATCGCTCGCCGGGAATCGCCGCAGCAGAACATCGCCATGACCGGCGAACTCACCCTGACCGGTCAGGTGCTGCCCGTGGGTGGTATCCGGGAAAAGGTCATTGCCGCGCGCCGGCAGAAGATCAGCAACCTGATCCTGCCGGAAGCGAATCGCGGCGATTACGAGGAGTTACCGGAATATCTGCGCGAAGGCCTGACTGTGAACTTTGCCCGGCACTATAACGATGTGTTCCAGGTTTGCTTTGGCACCAAATCGGCCAGAGGGGCAAGCGTTCACTAACCCCGCCGCTCAGTGGGCGTGGTTGGCGCCCACTGAGGCCAGGCTCAGGATTTGGTCTCAGACTTCCAGCCGTCTTCACGCAGCACCGGGCCTACGTGCAGCACCGGCGAGGCGTCGATATCGTCGGCGTCCATCATGTTGGCCACTCGCTGAAGGGAGGCCAGGATCATGGTCTGCTCCCACTCATCAAGGCTCTGAAACTTCTTGATGAAATCTTCCTGCAACGGATTGGGGGCGCGGGCCAGAATCTCGTCGCCCTGCTCCGTCAGGTGCGCATGCACCTTGCGCTTGTCCTGGGTACTGCGCACCCGATACACCAGATTCCGTTGTTCCAGCCGGTCCAGAATGGTCGTGACCGTCGCCTGACTAAGACTGACCTTGTCAGCAATGGTGCCGATGGTCACTTCGCCCAGGGCGCGGATGGTTCGCATGATCAGCAACTGGGGACCGGTTAAGCCGGCGTGTTTGCTAAGACGCTTGGAATGGAGATCTGTTGCGCGGATAACCCGCCGCAAAGCGACCAGTACCTGCTCGTAATTGTGCACTGTGCTGCTCCGGTCCGGGGCAGATGCTCCGGTCTGTTTAGAATCGGGAGTGTCGAGGGAGTTGGGGGTCGCACCCTTCTTGCTCACCATTGACGTTGGCCTCATTCAAACGAAAGCTCAGCCAAGGCTGAGCCACTGAAAACACCAAATTTGTTTATAACACTAACTATTAGAGGTCTCTGCAACGCAAATTGCAAGTGGCCACTTCCACCTAGCGGCCAGCGGGCACCACTTCACTCCTGCCAATTGAAGCCTTAGGGCATTTTTTCCAGCGGCCACTATGCTATGGTCAGCAACTTTCTGAAAAACCGAATAACGGAAGTCGCTCCATGATCAGCCGAAACCTGTACCGGTTCCTTTCCAGCCGCCCGACCTCCGGCACCTCTCTGGGCCCACTCGGCCTGGGCCAGATCCGCGCCATGCTTATGACCTTCATGGCCCTAGCGCTGGTCATGACACTGGTCGCTCCCGCTCAGGCCCAGGATCCGGAAACTACCGGCCCTAATGGCAAGAAGGACGTTACCTCTGCCGATGTCGCAGCGGCACTGGCGGACCTTGAAGAGCCAATGTACACGCCGTTCATCGAGCTTTACCTGCTGGAAGAAAGCAAGGCCTTGCGCAAGGAGATGCAGAACACCCGGGCCGAGCTGATCGAAAAAGTGGTTGATAAGGAGCTGTCGGTAGCCGACAAGACCATGTCCTACGCCACCGACACGGTCACCTACTTCTTTTACCTGATCGCCGGCGCCACTTCTATTCTCGTTGTTATCGGCTGGAACTCCATCCGTGACATGCGTAACCAGCTCACCAGCCTGGCCGAGAAGCGCGTTAACGAACTGGTGGTGGAATACGAGAGACGGCTGGAGGGCATTGAGGACCAGTTGAAGCAGAAATCCGACATCATTCACCAGAACCAGGCAGAGATTGAGCGCACCAACGAAGTGCATTCGCTCTGGTTAAAGGCAAGCCAGGAGACGTCGCAGCAGAACAAGATCGCGGCTTACGACCAGATTCTCGAACTCCGGCCCGATGATGTTGAGGCCCTCAGTTATAAGGCCGACGCCGTTCTGGAGATCCAGGAACCGCTGTGGGCCATTAGCCTATGCCAACGAGCGCTCAAGCTGGCCCCGGACAATGGTCATGCCCATTACCAACTCGCCTGCGCCTACGCTGAGATTGGTCGGTGGGAGGACGCCGTGGCAACTTTACAAAAAGCTATAGACATTTCAGAAGCTTACCGTGACGATGCCTCGGTAGACCTCAGTTTCGAACACCTGCGTGAGCATGAAAGCTTCCGCACACTGGTTTTTAACAACCAGGACGACAGCACGGACGCGTGACACTACCCGGAGCGGCACAGGGCTTGCTTGCAAGCTGTGCGACTGGAAGCTACCGGCTGTTCAGATCAGCCAGTTCTTGCGGCCCTGTGTTTTCGGATAAACTCTGGCCCGATCTGCTTGACAAGCACAAGGGTGTGGTGTTTGTTTAACTCTCTGAGAACACAAGAATAACCCTGAACCAAACAGGACAGACCTAATGAGAACCTCAGTAAAAAAACTCGCAACCGCTGTTAGCACTTCTATCGCACTGATGGGCGCCGGTCACGCCGCCGCCGAAATCCAGATTGGCATCGCCGGCCCGATGACCGGCCCTGTCGCCCAATACGGTGACATGCAGTTTTCCGGCGCCCGCATGGCCATTCAACAGATCAACGCTAATGGCGGTGTTATGGGTGAAGAACTCGTTGGCGTGGAATACGACGACGTCTGTGACCCCAAGCAGGCCGTGACCGTTGCCAACAACCTGGTGAACGACGGCGTTCGCTTTGTGGTTGGTCACCTGTGCTCCAGCTCCACCCAGCCCGCGTCTGACATCTACGAAGACGAAGGCATCCTGATGGTTACCCCGGCGTCCACCAGCCCGGAAATCACCGAGCGTGGCTATGAGCTGGTATTCCGCACCATCGGTCTGGACAGCATGCAGGGCCCGGTTGCCGGCAACTACATTGCCAGCCTGAACCCTGAGCGCGTTGCGATTGTTCACGACAAGCAGCAATACGGTGAAGGTATCGCCACCGCCGTGCGTGACACCCTGAAGGACAAGGGCGTTGAAATCGCCATGTTCGAAGGCATCACCGCTGGTGACAAGGATTTCTCTTCCCTGGTCACCAAGCTGAAGCAGGCTGACGTGGACTATGTTTACTACGGTGGTTATCACCCGGAACTGGGTCTGATCCTGCGCCAGGCGCGCCAGGGTGACCTGGATGCCGTGTTCATGGGCCCTGAAGGCGTTGGTAACAAAGACATCAACACCATTGCTGGTGAAGCCGCCGAAGGCCTGCTGGTAACCCTGCCGCCGAGCTTCGACCAGAAAGCCGAGAACCAGAAGCTGGTTAAGGCATTCGAAAGCAAGGGCGAGGATCCGTCTGGCCCGTTCGTACTGACCTCTTACGCGGCCGTACAGCTGATTGCCGACGGCATCGCGAAGGCCGAATCCACTGATCCGTTCGACGTAGCAGCAGCCCTGCGCGGCGGCGCCTATGAAACCCCCATCGGAACCGTTGAATACGACAAAGCCGGCGATATGAAATCGTTCGAGTTTGTTGTGTACGAATGGCATTCAGATGGAAGCAAAACTCCGGTAAACTAAGCCAAATCGTTAACAAACGGTAATTTTTAGAGCACCTTCTCACCGCGATCCGGGAGAAGGTGTTTTTCTAGGCTCCTGTTGATCCTCCCCCACTCTCGGTTCGGTTATCCCGGGTGCGGCGTGCGGAAGCGGAGGGAGCAGGCTTTCGGAGTTTTCCAACCATGCAAGACCTCCTTTATTTCTCTCAGCAGCTCATTAACGGGCTGACGATCGGGAGCACCTACGCCCTTATTGCCATTGGTTACACGATGGTTTACGGCATCATCGGCATGATCAACTTCGCCCATGGTGAGATCTACATGATCGGTGCCTACACCGCACTGATCGCCATTACCGGCCTCGCCTCCCTGGGTGTTGTCTGGCTCCCCCTGATCCTGATCGTTGCACTGGTATGCGCCATGATCGTGTCCAGTTCCATGGGCTGGGCGGTGGAACGGGTGGCCTACCGGCCGGTACGCGGACGCCATCGACTGATTCCGCTGATCTCCGCCATCGGCATGTCGATCTTCCTGCAGAACTACGTGCACCTGGCCCAGGGCTCGCGCAACATTGGCTTCCCGGCCCTGATTGAAGGTGGCTTCACCTTCGGCTCCGACGGCGCCTTCCAGATGTCCCTGTCCTACATGCAAATCACCATCTTCATCACCACGCTGATCTGCATGACCGCCCTGTCGCTGTTTATTGCCCGCTCCCGCACCGGCCGCGCCTGCCGGGCAGTATCCCAAGACCTTGGGATGGCGAATCTGCTGGGCATCGACACCAACCGCATCATCTCCGCCACGTTCGTGATCGGCGCCGCGCTGGCCGCCGTTGCCGGCTTACTGCTGGGCATGTATTACGGTTCGGTTGATCCGCTATTCGGCTTCATTGCCGGCCTCAAGGCATTCACCGCAGCGGTACTCGGCGGTATCGGCAGTATTCCCGGTGCGATGCTGGGCGGGCTGATCCTGGGCGTGTCCGAAAGCATGACCTCCGGCTACCTCAGTGGCGAATACAAGGACGTGGTCTCCTTTGGCCTGCTGATCCTCATTCTGCTGTTCAAACCCACCGGCCTGCTCGGCAAACCGGAGGTTGAGAAGATCTGATGGCTGCTCATAACTTCAAACACGCACTCTTCTGCGCGTTCATTACCCTACTCATTTCCTACCCGATCCTCGGTTTCAACCTTGAGGCCCAGGGCATCAACATCACCATCACTGGTGCCGACACCACGACCATCCTCGGCGTACTGCTCGCCGCGGTCGTGGTCTTTCTGTTCCAGCTGTTCCGCGACCAGATCATGGGGCGGGTCGGTGACCTCACCAGCCTGACCGCTGGCAAGCACAAGGAACCAATGGCCGAGAACCGGCGCGCCAAGATTGAATCCTGGGTGCTGACCGGCATTGTCATACTGGCGCTGTTCTGGCCGTTTTTCATGTCCCGGGGCGCGGTGGATCTGGCCACCCTGGTCCTGATCTACATCATGCTCGCCCTCGGCCTGAACGTGGTGGTTGGCCTTGCCGGCCTGCTCGACTTGGGTTACGTCGCGTTCTATGCCGTCGGTGCGTACACCTTCGCGCTGCTGTCCCAGTACCTGGGTGTCTCCTTCTGGTTTGCTCTGCCGATCGGCGCCCTGCTGGCCGCCACCTTCGGCTTGGTGCTGGGCTTTCCGGTGCTGCGATTGCGCGGGGACTACCTGGCCATCGTGACCCTTGGCTTCGGCGAGATCATCCGGATCCTACTCAACAACTGGACCAACCTCACTGGTGGCCCGAACGGCATCGGCGGCATCCCCGATCCGACCCTGTTCGGCATGGAATTCGGCCGGCGTGTGAAGGAAGAAGGCAATACCTCGTTCCATGAAACCTTCGGTATCGCCTACAGCGGCGAGCACAAGGTCATCTTCCTGTACCTGATTGCCCTGGTACTGGCGGTGTTCACCGCGCTGGTCATCCGCCGCTTTATGCGCATGCCGGTGGGTCGCGCCTGGGAAGCACTTCGTGAGGACGAAATCGCAGCGCGCTCCCTTGGCCTGAGCCGTACCGCGGTCAAGCTGTCAGCATTCACCATTGGCGCCTTCTTCGCCGGTTTTGCCGGTACCGTGTTTGCCTCCAAGCAGGGCTTTATCAGCCCGGAATCGTTCGTCTTCCTGGAATCCGCCATCATCCTCGCCATCGTGGTACTGGGCGGCATGGGCTCTCAGATTGGCGTGGTTCTGGCGGCCATTGCGGTCACCATCCTGCCGGAGCTGGCCCGTGAATTCTCGGAATACCGCATGCTGATCTTCGGTGCCGCCATGGTGCTGATGATGGTGTGGCGCCCCCAGGGCCTCATGCCGATGCGCCGCATTCACATTGAACTGAAAAAGCAGGAGTGATGGACGATGCTTGAAGTAAAGAATCTGTCCATGCGCTTTGGCGGCCTGCTGGCCGTGGACCAGGTGTCGCTGGACGTACAAGAACGGGAAATTGTCTCGATCATTGGCCCAAACGGTGCCGGCAAAACCACCGTGTTCAACTGCATGAGTGGCTTTTACCAGCCCACCGGCGGCCAGATCCTTTTTGAGGGTCAGGAAGTCCAGGGCAAGCCGGACTACAAGATCTCGCGCCTGGGCATGGTGAGAACCTTCCAGCACGTGCGTCTGTTCAACCAGATGACCGTGGTCGAGAACCTGCTGGTCGCCCAGCACCGGCACCTGAACACCAACCTGGTGGCCGGTCTGCTGAAGACACCCAGCTACCGGGAACGGGAACAGAAGTCCCTGGACCGGGCCGCCTACTGGCTGGACCGGGTTGGTCTGATGGACCTGGCCAACCGGGAAGCGGGCAACCTGGCCTACGGCCAGCAGCGGCGCCTGGAAATCGCCCGCTGCATGGTCACCGAACCCAAGCTGCTGATGCTCGACGAGCCGGCAGCCGGCCTGAACCCGGCGGAAACCAAAGACCTCAACCAGCTGATCGTCAGCCTGAAAGAGGACTACTGCGTTTCCGTGGTGCTGATTGAGCACGACATGAGCCTGGTGATGGACATCTCCGACCGTATCAACGTGATCAACCAGGGCCGCCCCCTGGCCAGCGGTACGCCGGAAGAAATCCGCCAGAACGACGACGTGATCAAAGCCTACCTGGGCGAGGCCTGAGGAAGAACCATGCTTGTACTAGAAGATGTCCATACCCACTACGGCAAGATTGAGGCGCTGCATGGCGTCTCTGTCGAGGTCAAAAAAGGCGAGATTGTGTCCCTGATCGGGGCCAATGGCGCCGGCAAGACCACCCTGCTGATGACCGTGTGCGGCAACCCACAGGCCAGCTCAGGTCGGGTTATTCTGAACGGCCGCGACATTACCCGCGATCCAACCGCCAACATCATGCGTTCCGGCATCGCCATCGTTCCGGAAGGTCGGAGAATTTTCTCTGGCCTTACCGTGGAAGAGAACCTGCACATGGGTGGGTTCTTCAACACCAAAGCCGAGATTCGCAAGAGCCAGGACCACGCCTATGAGCTGTTCCCGCGCCTGAAGGAGCGTGAACACCAGCGTGCCGGCACCATGTCCGGCGGTGAGCAACAGATGCTGGCCATCGGCCGTGCCCTGATGAGCAAGCCGAACATGATCATTCTCGATGAGCCATCCCTCGGCTTGGCACCACTGGTGATCAAACAGATCTTCGAGATCATCGGCCACCTGCGTGACGAGGGCATTACCGTGTTCCTGGTTGAGCAGAATGCCCATCAGGCCCTGAACCTGGCGGACCGCGGCTATGTGCTGGAAACCGGAAAGATCCGGCTGCAGGATACCGGCAAAAACCTGCTGGCCAATCCGGAAGTTCAGAACGCCTATCTGGGCGGCTGACCGAAACCAGAAGATTTCGCCGCGTACATCCCGACCGGCGCATGCTCCATGCGCCGGTTTTTTTTGTTTCTGCGCCCTGATAACGGCGGTCGGGGCGGGAAATGTCACTAAAAATCAGACACTCATCCCATATATGGTTGGCGTCCTGAGGATATGCACTATACTCAGTCGGACGGTCATCCTGTCTCCACACAAACCAGTCAGGGCCGTTCCCGCAGTATCACCCATCATCGGGTGACGCGGTATGCGACGACAGCAAAAAACCACACAAAGGAGTGGATAATGAAAAAACTGATCGCAGGTGCAATTCTTCTGGGCGCTTCCTCCATGGCTTTCGCACAGCCTGGCTGTGGTGTTGGTGCCATGATCTGGAAAGGACAGTCCGGTATTGCCCCCCACGTTTTGGCCGCCACCACCAATGGCACCTTCGGCAACCAGACTTTCGGCATGACCACCGGCACCCTGGGTTGCCAGACTAATCAGTCCGTGCAATCAATGGCCCTGTACATGGACAGCAACATCGACAAGGTTGCCCGTGACATGTCCCGCGGCAGTGGAGAAAATCTGGATACCCTGGCCGTTCTTCTGGGTGTTGACGCCGCAGACCGCGATACCTTCCGCAAGGTACTACAGGACAACTTCGCCACTATCTTCCCAAGCTCCGACACTACCTCTGGTGAAGCAGTGGATGCCATTGTTGCTCTGCTGGAGCAAAATCAGTCTCTGAGCAAGTACGTAGCCGCGTAACACAGCGCCGTACAGGGATGCTCTTGTGCCAAGGACGGCGCGCCATCCTGCTTCACTCGCACTCAAATCCGGACGACTACATCATCCATGGGCCATTCGCTTCGCCTCGGGCCAGCACTGTGCTGGCTAGCCCTCTCGGCACCTGCCCTGGCAGATACTTCGCCGACCACTCAAGACCTTTACCTGGATCCGGCCTGGCTGACGCTGATGCACTACCAGCAGGACACCCTCGGCGGCGGTTTTACCAGCCAGGCTGACGATCCGGATTTCTTTCTCAGCGACCTGGGCAAACAGGCGCCCGAACGAGAGCTGGAGGCAACCTTATCCGCCATCCAGCAACCCGGCAGCGGCGATGGCCACGCCCAATGCCGATTCCCGGCCCGCACAGCCTGGCTTCAGGGACAGCTAGATCTCTCATTGCCGGCGGTAGACTGCCCTGCATACGAGGCATGGACCGAGACCCTGAACACCGAAACGGTAACCCTGGTGTTCGCGGCATCCTATCTGAACAGCCCCTCCTCCATGTTCGGGCACACTTTCCTGCGGCTGGACCCGCCCCAGGACGATGACGAAACCAACCTACTACTGGCCAACACCATCTCCTACGCGGCCGACGCCGCCGCCCACGACAGCGAGATCCTGTTTGCCTACAAAGGTATCTTTGGCGGATATCCGGGCATTACCAGCGTGCAGCCTTACTACGAAAAAATTCGCCTGTATTCGGATATCGAACACCGGGATCTTTGGGAATACCGGCTCAACCTGACCCCGGCTGAAGTTGATCTGCTGATCGCGCACGCCTGGGAAATCCGCGACCACAACTTCGATTACTACTTCTTTGACGAGAACTGCGCCTACCGGCTGCTCGCACTGATTGATGTGGCGCGCCCTGGCACGAACCTTTTGGACGAAGTAAGCACTCACGCGATCCCCTCTGACACCGTGCGCTGGGTGGTCGACAAAGACCTGGTCAGCGACGTCTACTACCGGCCTTCAGCAGCTACTTCCGTGGCCTACAGCCTGGAATCGTTGCCGGAGGAGCAGCAAACCCTCGCTGCCGCCATCGCCAACGGGTATGTCGACCCCGAGGCCCAAGAAGTCCAACAGCTCGCGCCCAGACAACAGGCCCATGTCCTGGATGCCACCTACGACTACGTGCGCTACCAGAGCGAAGCCGACGGCTGGCCCCGGGAATTTGCCGCGCCCCTGTCCCACAACCTGCTGGTGGCACGTAGCGATATCGAGGAAGCACCGGCACCGCGGACCCCACCACAACCTGAGATAAGGGACGACCAGGGCCATAACACCTTCCGCGCCAGCATCAGCGCCGGCCAACAGGCACACCGAGAGTTCACCGAACTGACCCTGCGCCCGGCCTACCATGACGTACTGGATCCACCCGCCGGTTATCGCCAGGGTGCCCAACTTCAGTTCCTGCGGCTGGATGCCCGTTACTACACCGACAACGACGAGCTACAACTGGAGCAGCTGATCGGCGTCGAGATCCGCTCTCTGAGCCCCAGAGACCAGTTCTTCTCGCCATTGTCCTGGCAGGTAGGCTTCGGTGGCCGGCGCACCGATAATGGCGCCAAACGGGTTCTCTCGCCGTACCTTGAAGGAGGCGCCGGTGGCAGCTGGTTGCTGGGTAATCACCTGCAGGCGTTTGCCATCGCCACCGCCGATGTGGAAATCGATGACGACCTGCGCCGCGGCTACGACGCCGCCCCCGGAGCCGACATCGGCCTGCTGCATCAGAACAACCGCTTCAGCTTCATCGCCGGCGCCAAGACCAAAGCCTGGATAGTCAGCAGCCAGCACCGGCAGGATCAGGTCTACATTAAAGGTAACTGGCATCTTGGCCGCGCCTTCAGCCTGTTCGCCGAATTCACCCGGGAAGACCACTACGACAGGTACCAGAGCACATGGCAAACCGGACTGCACGCCTACTTTTAAACACACTGCCCGCCGGCAGCATGCGCACAGCCTTGATAGTGCTGTGTGCGGTTTTCCTGCAAACCGGGTGCAGCGGTGTGTTCTTCTTTCCGGACAGCGTGACCTACGTCACCCCGGACCGACTCAATCTGGAATACGAAGACATCTACCTGGAAACCGCGGACGGCGAAACCCTGCACGGCTGGTGGCTGCCTGCCAAAGACCCTGGGACGGCCAAAGGCACCGTGTATTTCCTACATGGCAACGCCCAGAACATCAGCAGCCACATCTTCAACGTGGCCTGGCTGCCGGCCGAAGGCTACAACATCTTCACCCTCGATTACCGCGGCTACGGCCGGTCCACCGGCGCACCAGACATCGAAGGCGCCCTGCACGATGTAGAGACCGGCATGCGCTGGCTTGGGTCTAAGTCTGAGGTTCGGGATGGCCCCGTGTTTCTGCTGGGACAGAGTCTGGGCGGGGCTCTAGGCATACCCTTGGCGGGCGAATGGGTAGAACGTGGCGAGGAGCCTGGGCTCGACGGCGTAATACTGGATGGCACCTTCTCAGGTTTTCGCGGCATTGCCCGGGAAAAACTGGGCAGCGTCTGGCTGACCTGGCTGCTGCAGATCCCCCTGAGCTGGACCATCCCGGCGGAATACGAAGGCATCGACTACATCGACGACATCAGCCCAGTGCCGGTCATGGTCATCCACAGCGTCCGCGATGGCATCATCCCCTTCCATCACGGCAAAGATCTGTATGAGGCTGCAGAGGAGCCAAAAACGTTTCTGCAAACAGATACCCCGCACGCATCTACGTTCGTGATCCCGGCTTACAAACAAACCCTTCTGAACTTCTTGGCGGAAGCCACTGACTAGTTACGAGCGACTATTGAGAGGCATCTTTCAAAACTGTTGAGGGCCAAGGACGGCCCGAAACAAGCGCACATGGATGTGCTCGTAGCGCGTTTTGAAAGATGCCTCTCAATAGTTGCCTTCACCAGAACCCGAGGGACAGGAAAAGAAAAACCCGCCAATGCAAAGCAAAGGCGGGTTCTTCGGGGCCTTCTAGCGTTTAGCTATCAGACAGAGAAGTCAGTCGGCTGCTCGCCTTCCTGAACTTCCTTCATGGACAGCTTAACGCGACCACGGTTATCGACATCCAGAACCTTAACCAGAACTTCCTGACCTTCGCTCAGCTCGTCAGTTACGTTCTCGATACGGCGCTCGGAGATCTGGGAAATGTGCACCAGACCATCCTTGCCAGGCAAGATGTTAACGAAGGCACCGAAATCAACGATGCGCTCAACACGACCCTTGTAGATCGCGCCAACTTCGATTTCCGCAGTGATCTCCTTGACCCGGTTAACCGCCGCCTGGGCAGCTTCCTGGTTGTCGGCGTAGATCTTCACGTTGCCGTCGTCGTCCAGATCGATAGAAGCACCGGTTTCGTCACAGATAGAACGGATGGTAGCACCGCCCTTACCGATAACATCACGGATCTTGTCCGGGTTAATCTTGACGGTGGTGATGCTCGGTGCACGTGCGGACAGCTCCGAACGGGACTCGGCGATTACCTTGTTCATCTCACCCAGGATGTGCAGACGCGCTTCCTGTGCCTGCTCCAGAGCCAGCTCCATGATCTCGTCGGTGATACCGTTGATCTTGATGTCCATCTGCAGGGCAGTAACACCATCTTTGGTACCAGCAACCTTGAAGTCCATGTCGCCCAAGTGGTCTTCGTCACCCAGGATGTCAGTCAGGACTGCAAACTTGTCGCCTTCCTTGATCAAACCCATCGCGATACCAGCAACCGGCGCCTTCAGCGGAACACCCGCATCCATCAGGGCCAGACTGGAACCACAGACCGACGCCATAGAGCTCGAGCCGTTGGATTCAGTGATCTCGGAAACCGCACGGATGGTGTACGGGAACTCTTCGATGGTCGGCATCACCGCGGAAATACCGCGCTTCGCCAGACGACCGTGACCAATCTCACGACGGCCCGGGCTGCCCATACGACCAGCTTCACCAACCGAGTACGGAGGGAAGTTGTAGTGGAACAGGAACGGGTCCTTACGCTCACCGTGCAGGGCATCGATGATCTGCATGTCACGAGCGGTGCCCAGGGTAGTCGTTACGATGGCCTGGGTTTCACCACGGGTGAACAGTGCCGAACCGTGGGTGCTGGGCAGCACGCCTACTTCGATTTCGATCGGACGCACGGTCTTGTTGTCACGGCCATCAATACGCGGCTTGCCATCAATTACCTGCTGACGCACAACAGACTTCTCGATCTTGCCGAAGTACTTCTTGACCTCATCACCGGAAGGCTGACCTTCCTCTTCACCGGCAAACTTCTCAACGGCAGCGCTCTTGATCTCGCCCAGACGAGCGTAACGCTCCATCTTGTCACGGATGCTGTAGGCCTCTTCGATGGCGCCAGCGAATTCGCCCTTGATGGCGTTCAGCAGCTCGGTGTTCTCAACTTCCGGAGTCCACTCCCAACGCGGCTTGCCAATCTCGGCAGCAAATTCCTTGATCGCGCTGACAGCAACCTGCATTTCCTGGTGGGCGAACAGAACACCACCCAGCATCTGGTCTTCGGTCAGGCCTTTGGCTTCAGACTCAACCATCAGGACTGCGTCTTCAGTACCGGCAACAACCATGTCGAGCAGCGAGGTTTCGAGCTCTTCATAGGTCGGGTTCAGGAAGTAACCACGCTCATTGGTGAACGCAACACGGGATGCACCGATCGGGCCGTCGAACGGAATACCGGAAATTGACAGGGCTGCAGAAGCAGCCAGCATCGCGGCGATATCCGGATCCTGAGTCTTGTTGGCAGACATAACGGTCAGCACAACCTGGACTTCATTCATGTAGCCGTTCGGGAACAGCGGACGAATCGGACGGTCGATCAGGCGGGAAGTCAGAGTTTCCTTCTCGGAAGGACGACCTTCACGCTTGAAGAAACCACCCGGGATCTTGCCAACAGCATAGGTCTTTTCAGTGTAGTTAACGGTCAGCGGGAAAAAACCCTGACCCGGCTTCGGTTCCTTGGCGCCTACCACGGTACCCAGTACGGATACGTCATCGATAGTTACCAGGACTGAACCGGTGGCCTGACGGGCAATACGACCGGTTTCGAGAGTGACGGTCTTGCCGCCCAGCTCAAACGTTTTCTTTACAGGTTTCAGATCCACAAAAAACTCCTGATCACTCTATTTCAGCTAGATTCAACCAACACGCCCATGCGTGTGGTCGTTGGTCTGCAGGTGTCAGTCACATGGTCCGAAAGGCAACCCGCCTGAAAGCTAACAGGCTGTTGCAAAACCCCGGAGAGCAATGGGTGTTCAAGTAGACCCACCCGGGCTTTTCAACAACCTGCTATCGATTTCGGCTTTCCATTACGACAGGGTATCCGTCGAACTCACTGACACAGTCACTGCAGTCTTACTTGGTGAGAAAAGCACAACCGGCAGAACCTCGTAAGATTCTACCGGCTGCCGGCGTGCTCTGGCCGAAGCCGGAGCAGCCTTCAGGTCGAAAAGACCGGATTAGCGACGCAGACCAAGGCGCTGGATCAGCTCCAGGTAACGGTCAGCGTTCTTGCGCTTCAGGTAGTCCAGCAGCTTACGACGCTGGTTTACCATCCGGATCAGACCACGGCGGGAATGGTGATCCTGCTTGTTGGTCTTGAAGTGATCCTGCAGCTTGTTGATGTTGGCGCTCAGCAGTGCAACCTGAACTTCAGGAGAACCGGTATCGCCTTCACCTTGCTGAAAATCCTTAACGATCTGTGACTTCTCACTGGCAGAAAGTGCCATTTTACACCTCTTTGTTTGCGATGCTCTCGAATACGGCCGAACCGCGCATCTCTACAGCCCGGCTAATCAGCGCCACGCTTAGCGTTGGTCGCTGGTCTTCACCAAACGGCGCGGGACCAGATTGATCCCCTCACCTTCCGGTGTTGCTTCTGCCAATCCTACGAAGCCTTCGTTGCCATAAACGCGCACGAATCCTTCGAGGGATTGACCGGTTATTCTAACCGGTTGTCCATTCAATATCGACACCAGCGACGGCCCCGACAACTTAACCTCGGGGAACATCGACAGCGCCGCATCCGGCGCTACCAGCAGGCCGTCCAGACTTTCGTCACGCTCGCGCATGGCCTCCATTTCCGGGACACTCTGGGCATCCGCCAGGGTAAATCCGGAAGCCATGGTGCGACGCAATGCTGACACATGGGCACCACAGCCAAGCGCCTCACCGATGTCTTCAACGAGTGAGCGAATGTACGTACCCTTGGTGCAACTAACGGCGATATCGAGCTCGTCGTCACGCACGTCCAGCAAGGTCAGCTCATAGATGGTGACCGGCCGGGCCGGACGCTCCACCTCGATACCTTCGCGAGCGTATTCGTACAAGGGACGCCCCTTGTGCTTGAGCGCGGAATACATGGAGGGAACTTGCTGGATGTCGCCCCGGAAATCGTCAAACACCGATTCCAGGTACGTTGCTGACAGCTCTGACGGTACTGGCTTTTCTTCAACCACGGCACCTTCACTGTCTCCGGTTTCGGTCCGGATGCCCAGCTTGGCAGTGGCGATGTAAGCCTTGTCGCTGTCCAGCATCATCTGGGAGAACTTGGTGGCCTCACCAAAGCACAACGGCAACACGCCCGTGGCCAAGGGATCCAGTGCGCCGGTATGGCCGGCCTTGGCCGCACCATACAGGCGTTTCACCTGCTGCAGGATGCCATTGGAGGTGACACCCAGGGGCTTATCAATCACCAGAATTCCGTTTACGTCACGACCTTTGCGTCTGCGGCTCAAACGTTTTGCTCCGGCTCTTCCTGACTGTCGTCGTCATCACGACTGACCGCCGGCTTATCGCCCACGGCCTCCTTGATGAGACTGTCCATTTTGCGGCTGTAACCCTGGAGGGTATCGAAGTGGAAGCGAAGCTGGGGGATCACCCGCAGCTTCATGGCGCGCCCGACCTGACCGCGCAAGAACCCGGAGGCCTTGCTCAGCACCGCGAGCGAGTCTTTCACCTCGGGGGAGTCCTGATCGAGCTCCTCCGTGGACAGCAAAGACACGTAAACGTCGGCGTAACCAAGGTCGCGGCTCACCTTGACAGCATTGACCGTGACCAGGCCGATCCGCGGGTCTTTGACCTCCCGCTGGATCAGCTGCGCCAGTTCACGCTGCATCTGATCGCCGATGCGATCAATACGACTGAACTCTCTAGGCATTAGGCCCCCGTGGATTCGAGCTTGCGCTCAACCCGTACACGGTCGAACACTTCGATCTGGTCACCGACCTTCACGTCGTAGCCTTTAACACCGATACCACATTCCATGCCGTTACGAACCTCAGGCACGTCGTCCTTGAAGCGACGCAGGGATTCCAACTCGCCTTCAAAGATCACAACGTTGTCCCGCAGGACGCGGATGGGCTTGTTCCGGTACACGTTGCCTTCGGTAACCATGCAACCAGCCACCTGACCAAACTTCGGCGAACGGAACACGTCGCGTACATCGGCAATACCAACGATGTCTTCGCGGAATTCCGGTGCCAGCATGCCGGTCAGGGCCGCTTTCACGTCATCGATCAGGTTGTAGATGATGCTGTAGTAGCGCAGGTCCAGACCTTCCTGCTCGACCAGACGCTTGGACGCGGTATCCGCACGAACGTTGAAGCCGAAGATGACCGCGTTGGTCGCCATGGCCAGGCTGATGTCGGTTTCAGCAATACCGCCGACGCCAGAGGACACGATCTTGACCTGCACTTCGTCATTACCCAGGTCCTGAAGCGCCTTGGTGATGGCTTCCAGGGAACCGCGAACATCGGTCTTGAGCACAACGTTGAGGGTTTTGACCTCGTCCTTGCCCATGTTCTCAAACAGGTTCTCAAGCTTGGCAGCCTGCTGACGCTGAAGACGCTGCTCACGCTCACGTGACTGACGGAATTCGGCCAATTCTTTGGCCTTCTTCTCGTCGGCTACGGCAAAGAACTCATCGCCGGCATCAGGCGTACCGTTCAGGCCCAGGATCTCGACCGGAATCGACGGCCCGGCTTCTTTCGCCTGCTTGCCCGCTTCGTCAGTCATGGCCCGGACCTTACCAAAGTAAGAACCGGCAACAACCATGTCGCCCTGACGCAGGGTACCGTTCTGAACCAGAACCGTCGCCACAGAACCACGTCCGCGCTCAAGGCTGGATTCAACCACTACACCCTTCGCCGGCGCATCGGTAGAAGCTTCCAGCTCGAGGATCTCGGACTGCAGCAGGACCGCTTCCAGCAGCGCTTCAATGCCTTCACCCGTGTGGGCGGACACAGGAACGAACTGAACGTCGCCGCCCCAGTCTTCCGGAACCACTTCCAGGGCTGCCAGCTCGCTCTTGATCCGGTCCGGATCGGCGCCTTCCTTGTCCATCTTGTTGATGGCAACTACCAGAGGAACACCGGCGGAACGGGCGTGCTGAACCGCTTCCTTGGTCTGCGGCATAACGCCGTCGTCAGACGCAACCACCAGGATAACGATGTCGGTGCACTGGGCACCGCGAGCGCGCATCGCGGTAAACGCGGCGTGGCCCGGGGTATCCAGGAAGGACACCATGCCGTGATCGGTCTCAACGTGGTAAGCACCAATGTGCTGGGTAATACCACCGGACTCGCCGGAAGCAACCTTAGTGCGGCGGATGTAGTCCAGCAGTGACGTCTTACCGTGGTCAACGTGACCCATCACGCTCACCACAGGTGCACGCTTGGTTTTCTCGCCGCCCTCAAGGGAGAATTCGCTCAGAACTTCTTCTTCGAAGGCGTCGTCGCTGACGGTCTTGGCCTTGTGGCCCAACTCTTCAGTTACCAGCACTGCAGTTTCCTGATCCAGTGCCTGGTTGATGGTGGCCATTACGCCCATACCCATCAGTGTCTTGATCACATCGGCAGACTTAACTGCCATGCGCTGGGCAAGGTCACCCACGGAAATCGTTTCGGGAATCTCTACTTCTCTGACCATTGGTTTGGTCGGCCTCTCGAAGCCATGACGCTTCTCTTTGGGTTTCTTTTTCGCACGCAGCGGCTTACGCAGGGTGGTATCTTCTTCGTCCTCGGAAATCACCAGAGGCTCATCCACCGGGCGGCTGCGTGGACCACGATGGCCCGCCGATTTCTTCTTCGGCTTGCCTTCTTCAACTTCATCACCGCGCTCGCGAGCTTTCTTTTTCTTCGGCTTGCGGTCTTTCCCTTCACCTTCAGGCGGAGGAATAGGAATGTCTTCCGGCGCAGGAACCGGTGCCGGCTCCTCGACCTTCTTGGCCTTGTCTTCGGCAATCGGCTGCTCAGCTGTATCTGTGGCCGGCTCCGCCTTCGGTTCTGCAGGCGCTTCCGCCTCGACCTTCGGTGCTGCTTCAGCCGCTACCTTCGGAGCTTCCTCGACCGCTGGCGCTGCCTGTTTAACTTCTTCCTCAACGCCCTCAGCCTTTGGTACTTCCGCGTCCGACTGAGTTTCTGCACGCTTGATGTAGGTGCGGCGCTTACGAACTTCCACGTTCACCGTCTTGGCTTTACCTGCCTTCAGCGTGGTCGTGGTTTTGCGCTTCAGGGTGATCTTGCGGGGGTCAGAATCCGCTTCACCGTGAGTCTTTCTCAAATAGGCCAGCAACTGCTGCTTCTCATCGCTGGACACAGAATCGTTCTCAGAACGGGCTTTCAGGCCCGCCTCAACGATCTGCTTCAGCAAACGATCCACGGGAGCGCCTACGTCTTCGGCCAGTTGTTTTACCGTTACTTCAGCCATACTGGTCCTCCTCCCGAATTAGGCCTGGTCTTCAAACCAGGGGGCACGTGCAGTCATGATAAGTTGACCGGCACGCTCTTCATCCATTCCTTCAATATCAAGCAGATCCACGACGGACTGCTCAGCGAGATCTTCCATGGTGCGCACACCCATGCCGGCCAACTTAAAGGCCAGGCCACGGTCCATGCCGTCCATTCCCAGAAGATCTTCTGCCGGCTCCGAACCCTCGAGTGCTTCTTCGCTGGCCAACGCCTGGTTCAACAGGACGTCCTTGGCCCGGCGGCGAAGTTCGGTCACCGTGTCTTCATCAAGGCCTTCGATGGCCAGCATTTCTTCCATCGGCACATAGGCCACTTCTTCAAGCGATGTGAAGCCTTCCTCAATGAGGAAGCCTGCGAACTCATCGTCGACATCAAGGTTGCTGGTGAAGTGATCCACCAGACGATTGTACTCTTGTTCCTGACGCTCGCCGGCTTCTTCTTCGGTCATGACGTTCAGGGTCCAACTGGTCAGCTCGGTCGCCAGACGGACGTTCTGTCCGTTACGGCCGATGGCCTGGGCCAGGTTATCTTCGGCAACCGCAACGTCCATGGTGTGACGGTCTTCATCCATCACAATCGAGGCGACTTCTGCCGGTGCCATGGCATTGATCACCAACTGGGCAGGGTTGTCGTCCCACAGCACGATATCAACGCGCTCACCGCCCAACTCGTTGGATACCGCCTGCACACGCGAGCCGCGCATACCGACACAGGCACCCACCGGATCGATCCGACGATCGTTAGTCTTAACCGCGATTTTGGCACGTGAACCGGGATCGCGAGCAGCGCCACGAATCTCGATCAACTCCTCGGCGATTTCCGGCACCTCAATGCGGAACAGTTCGATCAGCATCTGCGGAGCGGCCCGGCTCAGGATGAGCTGAGGACCACGGTGATCAGTGCGAATTTCCAACAGCAGCGAACGAACACGATCACCCATCCGGAAGGTTTCCCGGGGGATCAGGTTTTCGCGCGGCAGCAGGGCTTCGGCGTTGGCGCCCAGATCAACGATGACGTTGTCACGGGTTACTTTCTTGACCGTACCCGACACCAACTCACCGACGCGATCGCGATAGCTATCAACAATCTTGGTGCGCTCGGCTTCACGTACTTTCTGGAAAATGATCTGCTTGGCCGCCTGGGCGCCAATGCGGCCAAAGGCCACCGATTCGATTTTCTCTTCGTGAATGTCGCCGGGCTGCAGCTCGCTGGAAATCTCTTCCGCTTCCTGGAACGTGAGCTCGGTGCCCAGTGCCGGAACGGCGTCGTTGTCGACGACCAGCCAACGGCGGAAAGTTTCGTATTCTCCGGTGCGACGATCGATAGCCACTCGGATATCGGCTTCCTCGTCTTCATACCGCTTCTTGGCGGCAGTGGCGAGTGCCAGCTCGATCGCCTCAAAAATCACATCCTTCTCGACTCCCTTCTCGTTCGAGACGGACTCAACCACCAGCAAGATCTCTTTACTCATTCGATTGCCCTGCCCTCAAATTAAACCGTGCGTCCACTGACGTGCGTTCAGATGTGTTCATTCAAATACCGGGACGATGTGCGCCCGCTCGATGCTATCGAACGGCAGCAGATACTCGTGATCATCAACGATCACAACTACATCGTCGCCCTCTACGCCCTTGATCAAACCGTTGAACTTGCGACGCCCCTCAAAGGCCATGCGCAAACGGATCTGGACCTGCTGGCCAGCAAAGGCCTCGTAATGTTCCAGGCGAAACAGCGGCCGATCCATACCCGGGGACGATACCTCCAGGGTATATTCGGACTGGATGGGGTCTTCCACATCCATCACGCCGCTGATCTGCCGACTGACCTTTTCGCAGTCTTCAATCGAGATGCCGTTTTCAACATCTTCGATAAACACCCGCAGCTTCGAATGGTGACCCTGGGACCGATATTCAATACCCCAGTATTCAAACCCCAGGCCTTCGACCACCGGCCGAAGAATGTCTTCCAGTTGCTTAAGCTTGGCTGACAAGTTATGCCGTCTCCGTTTTCAAATTTACCGGCCCCAAAAACAAAAAAAGGGCTGTTAATCAGCCCTTTTTACGCACCAGGGCCTGATGCGCCAGGCCCCTTAATCAAAAAGCCCCTAAAAATGGGGCTCTTTGTTGCAAGAACTCGCAGGAAGCAAACCGGTGAACCGCTTCCTGCTGACAGACACCTGGCCTGCCAGAAACCGGCATGCTCACGCGCACCGGCTCCAATATCCGCCGGAGTATAGAGACGCCAGACGGACTGGTCAAGGACTGACCAAAAAAAACGGCCTGGAAAATCCAAGCCGTTTTTCTTCAATATGGTGCCCGGGGCCGGACTCGAACCGGCACGGCTTTCGCCACTACCCCCTCAAGATAGCGTGTCTACCAGTTCCACCACCCGGGCAACACTCTTACTCGAGCTCGGGGAGATCAGACTCCCCGCTCTCGGTTTCGCTGGACTGCACTGAATCTGCCTCAGCCGCCTGCTCTGCCGGAGACGAATCGCTGGATTCCTGAACCATAGGAATACCTGTCTCACCGGCCACTTCCGCACGCTGCTTGGCGAATACCGCCAGCGAAAAACTCGTTACAAAGAACACGATTGCCAGAATCGTGGTGAGGCGCGTCAGAAAGCTTCCGCTACCCTGACTACCAAACACCGTCTGCGAGGCACCGCCACCAAACGCAGCACCGGCGTCTGCACCCTTGCCCTGCTGGATCAGCACAAGACCCACCAGTGCCACGGCGATAACCACGTGCACTACGACTACCAGTGTTTCCATCCAATCCATATCGACTCTCGCGAACCTTTAACTATTGGTACCCGCCGGCATTGCCTGGCAAATACTCACAAAATCGTCTGCTTTCAGTGACGCCCCGCCGATCAAACCGCCGTCTATATCCGGCTCGGCAAAAAGAGCGGCTGCATTATCCGCTTTTACACTGCCGCCGTAAAGCAGTGAAATGCTTTCGGCCGGTGCGCCGATCTCAGCCAGCACCTGACGAATCGAAGCATGCATGGCCTGGGCATCTTCCGCGGTAGCGGTTTTTCCGGTACCAATCGCCCAGACCGGCTCATACGCCACTACGATTCGGCCCCACTGACCTGCGACCACATTGGCCAGAGCTGCCTTAACCTGCGAAGCCACAACCGTTTCGGCACGGCCAGCTTCGCGCTGCTCCAGAGTCTCGCCAACACATACAACGGCAGTCAGACCACTGGCAACCAGGCTCTCAACCTTGGCGGCAACTTCGTCATCGGTTTCGCCAAACAGCTGCCGACGCTCGGAATGCCCGACCAGTGCGTAAGAACACCCCTGATCCTTGGCCATGCCTGCAGCGATTTCGCCGGTGTAGGCGCCCGAGGACCACTGCCCCACGTTTTGCACACCAACCATCAGGCGATTGCCTGATTGCGCTACAACGTCGCTGACATAAATTGCGGGAGGAATAATAACAACCTCCACACCATTATCAAGCGACTCAGCCTCGGACCGAACAGAGCCAACGAGCTGCTGTACCAGGTCTTTCGACCCGTTCATCTTCCAGTTTCCGGCTACGATCTTGCGACGCATAACAGATCCCAAACGTGAGGGAGGGCGAACTATACAGCAGTCCCTCCCGACAGACAACCGCCTGAAAATACGAAATTAAGCGGAGGAATTCTCCACCACCACGGCAAGCTCATTGGCGATGCGGGCAATCGTCTGTGCATCCTGACCCTCGGTCATGACCCGAATCAGCGGCTCAGTTCCGGATGCCCGCAGCAACACGCGACCAGCCTCGCCCAGCTCGGACTCGGCCTTGCGCACAGCGCTGACAATATCTTCTCGGCTATGGGGATCGAAGCGCTCGGCTACCCGGACATTCACCATAGTCTGCGGCAGCTTGCTCATGGTGCGACGCAGTTCAGCCAGCGGCTTGCCGGACTTGCCGACCGCCAACAAAACCTGCAGCGCAGAGACAATACCATCACCGGTGCTGGTGCAATCGCGAATCACCATGTGACCAGAGCCTTCACCGCCCAGCACCCAGTCATTCGCAATCAGGCGCTCCATGACATAGCGGTCACCCACTTTTGCGCGCTCGAACTCAATACCCTGCTCCCGCAGTGCAAGCTCAACACCCAGATTGGTCATCAGGGTTCCAACCACACCACCCTTAAGCCGACCCTCGGCAAAACGCTGACAGGCAATAACGTACAACAGCTCATCACCGTCCACCTCAGTACCATCGCGATCCACCATCAACACCCGGTCGCCATCGCCGTCGAAGGCAATACCCAGATCGGCGCCGCGACTGACCACGGCCTGCTTCAACGCACCCAGTTCGGTGGAACCCACATTCAGGTTGATGTTCAGCCCGTCCGGCTCGCCACCGATGACCGCAACGTTCGCACCGAGCTCACGGAAGACCTTAGGAGCAACGTGATAGGTAGCGCCATGGGCGCAATCGAGGACGATTTTCATGCCGTCGAGACTGAATTCGTTCGGCACCGTGCTCTTGCAGAACTCGACATAGCGGCCGGGCGCATCGTCTACTCGGGATGCTTTACCCAGCTCCCCGGAAGCACAGACTTCCAGCGGCTGATCGAGCCAGCGCTCAATTTCGGTTTCAAGGGCATCATCGAGCTTAGTGCCGGCCGCCGAGAAGAACTTGATGCCGTTGTCGTGGTGCGGATTATGGGAGGCACTAATCACAATACCGGCCGACGCCCGGAAGGTACGGGTCAGGTAGGCAATAGCGGGCGTTGGCATGGGGCCAAGCAGCTTCACGTCGACACCGGCGGCGGCAAGTCCGGCCTCGAGGGCCGATTCGAACATGTAACCCGAAAGCCGAGTGTCCTTTCCGATCAGCACACTGTTGCGCTGACCATCACGCTTGAACGCCTGACCTGCAGCCCAGCCCAGGCGCAGCATGAATTCGGGCGTGATCGGGGACTCGCCGACCCGGCCACGGATACCATCGGTACCAAAATATTTTCTGTCGGACATTAGCGCGCCTCCTTCATTGCCGTCACTACCTTAACGGCATCCACTGTTTCACGAACATCATGCACCCGGACGATGCTGGCCCCTTTCATGGCGGCTATTGTCGCGGCCGCAAGACTTGCGGGCAACCGTTCATTTACCTCGCGCCCGGTGATCGCCCCCAACATGGACTTGCGCGACATACCGATGAGAAGAGGGTGACCCAGAACATGCAGCTGCTCCATGGCCGCCAGCAGCTGAAGATTGTGCTCCAGGGATTTGCCGAAACCGAAGCCCGGGTCAAGGATAATATTTTCCGGCCGGATGCCGGCCGACTCGGCCACCCGCATGCGCTCGGTGAGAAAGGAGCTGACCTCGCGGCAGACGTTACGGTATTCCGGCCGCTCCTGCATGGTCTCAGGCTCACCCTGGATATGCATGATGCAGGCGGGGATATTCGCCTTGGCAACGGCTTCAGGCGCGCCCGCTCGCTGCAGGCCGCGAACATCGTTAATAAGCCCAGCTCCCAGGCCGGCGGTCTCAGCCATCACCTCCGGGGCGCTGGTATCCACCGAAATCACTACATCCAGCTCTCGAGCAATAGCTTCGACCACCGGACACACGCGGTCCAGTTCTTCCTGAACCGACACCGGCGTTGCGCCCGGGCGAGTGGATTCGCCGCCCACATCAATGAACATGGCCCCGTCTGCCGACATCTGCCGTGCCCGCGCAATGGCGATCTCTGGACGATCGAACTGCCCGCCGTCAGAAAAGGAGTCGGGTGTGACATTCAGAACACCCATCACGTGGCACCGAGCCATATCCAGCCTGCGGCCAGCGAAGTTCATGTCCATAACAAATCCTGCCAGGGGTCTGCAAAAACAAACGCCGCCCGGAAACCGGGCGGCGCATGGGTCTTACTTGAGGTCGTGCGAGAGGCGTCAGTGCTCGCCGGCAGGCCGGCCAACATCAGGCCGGCGAGCATCGTCAGAGCCCTTGGACTCAGACGCCGGCTCCTCAGCCGTCACTCCACCAGTGGGGCCACTGTCACCCCATCCCTTGGGCGGGCGAGGCTCTCGACCTTCCATGATGTCGTCGATCTGGAAGCGGTCGATGGTCTCGTACTTCATCAACGCGTCCGCCATCAGGTCCAGCTTGTCGCGATTATCGATCAGCAACTGACGGGCCTTTTCGTAGCACTCGTCGATGATGTTGCGAACTTCTTCGTCGATCCGCTGTGCGGTTTCCGGCGAGTACACAGTCTGCGCCTGCCCGGCGGAACGGCCGAGGAACGGCTCTTCAGTGTCAGTATCGTACTGCAGCGGACCCAGCTTCTCGGACAAACCCCAGCGGGTAACCATGTTGCGAGCCAGGCTGGTCGCCCGCTCAATGTCGTTGGAGGCACCCGTGGTGACGCCGTCGAAGCCAAGGGTCAGCTCTTCCGCAATCCGGCCACCGAACAAGCTGCAAATAGAGCTGATCAGGAAGCGTTTGCTGTGGCTGTACTTGTCTTCCTCGGGCAGGAACATGGTGACACCAAGTGCCCGACCGCGAGGGATGATACTGACCTTGTAGACAGGATCATGCTCCGGCACCAGGCGGCCAACAATGGCGTGGCCCGATTCGTGATAGGCGGTGTTCCGCTTTTCTTTCTCGCTCATCACCATGGACTTGCGCTCGGCGCCCATCATGATCTTGTCTTTGGCGAGCTCGAATTCTTCCATCGATACCAGGCGCTGATTACGGCGAGCCGCAAACAGTGCAGCCTCGTTCACCAGGTTAGCCAGATCGGCACCGGAGAACCCAGGCGTACCGCGGGCAATCAGAGCCGGCTCAACGCCGTCCGCCAAAGGCACTTTCTTCATGTGCACTTTCAGGATCTGCTCACGGCCAATGATGTCCGGCAAACCAACCACAACCTGGCGGTCGAACCGGCCGGGACGCAGCAGGGCCGGGTCCAGAACATCCGGACGGTTGGTCGCTGCGATCACGATAACGCCTTCGTTGCCTTCAAAGCCGTCCATCTCAACCAGCAACTGGTTCAGGGTCTGCTCACGCTCGTCGTGACCACCACCCATGCCAGCGCCACGATGGCGACCAACGGCATCAATCTCATCGATAAAGATAATGCACGGGCTCTGCTTCTTGGCCTGCTCGAACATGTCACGTACCCGGGAGGCACCAACACCCACGAACATTTCCACGAAATCAGAACCGGAAATGGAGAAGAACGGCACCTTCGCCTCACCGGCAATGGCCTTCGCCAGCAGGGTCTTACCGGTACCCGGCTGACCGACCATCAACACGCCTTTCGGAATGCTGCCGCCCAGACGCTGGAACTTGCTGGGATCCCGCAGGAAATCCACCAGCTCTTTCACGTCCTCTTTGGCTTCGTCGACACCGGCTACGTCGGCAAACGTGGTCTTGATCTGATCTTCACTCATCAGACGCGCTTTGCTCTTGCCGAACGACATGGGGCCTTTGCCGCCACCGCCACCCTGCATCTGACGCATAAAGAACACGAACAACGCGATGATTATGAGAATCGGGAAAGCCGCCACCAGCAACTGAGTCCACAGGCTCTGGCGCTCTGGCTCCTTACCGATAACCTCAACGTTGTTAGCCAGCAGATCATCCATCAACTTGTTGTCGGACACCTGGGGCCGGATTGTCTGGAACTGGGAGCCGTCACCACGGGTACCCTGAATTTCCAGGCCATCGATCGTCACCTTGTTGACCTGGCCCTGCTGGACCATCTCAACAAACTGCGAATAATTGACTTGTTGTCCGCTGGGGGTGGGAGAGAAATTCTGAAACACCATCAGCAGTACTGCGGCTATGATTAGCCAGAGAACCAGATTTTTTGCCATATCGTTCAAGGATCATCACCTGTGAATTGAAGGACTGCCCCGTAGACACCATCCTTTTCTGACACCTTACACCAATTGTACGCCGGTCCACCAGAAACGGCCCATCCGTAACGACCACAGACCGGCGCGCCAGAATCCAGTGTTTGTGCCGCCTGGACCCCATAACATTTGGCCATAACCACATAGTGGGCGCAGAATCTGAAATTACAACAGGCTCGCCTTCAAACAACCGGCCAGCCCGGAAAAATGCAGCGTTTTCCCGACTTCTCCGGCGATTCGAGACACAACCCGCGCACCGTAAGTGTTAACAGCCATTTTTACCCAATAGCGATCTGTTACAATCGCCACATTGTACGAATTTGCCAGCGTCATCACGCTGACCTTTTGTTAATTGCACCGATAAAGAGATTACATCATGAGCCTTTCACCGGAACAGCGCCGGGAATACCGGGCCATTGCCCACAACCTGAAGCCGGTCATCATTGTTGGTGACAAGGGCCTGTCCGAAGGACTTCAGGAAGAACTCGAGCGCGCGCTCAACGACCACGAACTGATCAAGATCAAGATCGCCAACCCGGATCGTGAAGCCCGCCAGGAAGCGGTCAACGCCCTGTGTGAGTCAGCTGGCGCACAACTGGTTCAGTCCATTGGCAAGATTGCGGTTATCCTCCGTCGGGCCAAGAAGCCGAACCCGAAGCTGTCCAACCTGCAACGCTACAAGAACTGACCGCAGGCGCGATACGGGCATAAAAAAAGCCGGCTGGATCACCCCAGGCCGGCTTTTTTGTGGACCTGCGCCTGATCAGACGTATTCCACTTCTTCGATTTCGTATTCCACGGTGCCCGAGGGCACACGAATTGCCACGACATCGCCTTCACTTTTGCCCACCAGGGCGCGAGCAATCGGGGATGAAATGGAAATTTTGCCGCCTTTGATGTCGGCCTCGTCCTCACCGACGATCTTGTAGACCACCTGCTCATCACTATCCATGTTCAGCAGATGCACGGTGGTGCCGAAGATCACCTTGCCGGTGTTGTCCATGGTGGTGACGTCAATCACCTGAGCCGCGGACAGCTTGCCTTCGATTTCCTGGATGCGGCCTTCGATGAAGCTCTGCTGCTCGCGAGCGGCATGGTATTCCGCATTTTCTTTTAGATCGCCGTGCTCACGGGCATCAGAGATGGCCGCGATCACCCGCGGGCGATCTTCCGACTTCAGCTTTTGAAGCTCCTCACGGAGGCGGGTCTCGCCCGCCGTAGTCATTGGTACTCTGTCAGCCATAGTCTTACTTTCCTGCGTGAAGATCCTGGAGCCGACGTACAGTGCGCTCCGGGCCGAACTTGATGGCCCGACAGAAGGCTTCGCCGCCCGCCAGTGTGGTTGTATAAGTCACCTTGGTCTGCAATGCGGACTGGCGAATCTGCGCCGAATCCGAAATTGCCTTGCGACCTTCAGTGGTATTGATAATCAACTGAACCTGACCATTCTTGATGGCATCCACAATGTGTGGACGACCTTCGCGGACCTTGTTCACCCGATCGACTTCGATGCCGGCGTCTTTCAGGGCCTTGGCCGTTCCGGTGGTGGCAATCAGCTTGAAACCGGCGTCAGACAGATCGCGCGCGACTTTCACCGCCTCCGGCTTGTCAACGTCCCGAACCGACATAAAGGCCGTTCCCTGCACTGGGAGACGCTCACCTACGGCCAACGCGGCCTTAGCAAAGGCTTCGTCAAAGCTGTCGCCCAGGCCCATGACTTCGCCGGTGGACTTCATTTCCGGCCCAAGGATGGGGTCAACAGCCGGGAACTTGTTGAACGGGAACACGGACTCTTTCACCGCATAATAGGTCGGGATAATCTCATTGGTGAAGCCCTGGTCAGCCAGCGAAACACCAGCCATGGCACGCGCCGCCACCTTGGCCAGAGACACACCGATGGCCTTGGACACAAACGGAACCGTCCGGGACGCCCTTGGATTGACCTCAATCACATAGACTTCACCGTCCTGCCACGCCAGCTGTACGTTCATCAGGCCGACCACGTCCAGCTCGATGGCCATCTTCTTCACCGCGTCGCGCATTTCGTCCTGAACCTGCTGGGACAGGGTATATGGCGGCAGCGAACAGGCGGAGTCACCGGAGTGCACGCCGGCCTGCTCAATGTGCTGCATGATGCCGCCGATGACCACATCCTTGCCGTCGCAGATGGCGTCGATGTCGACCTCAATGGCGGCGTTCAGGAAGTGGTCCAGCAGCACCGGGCTGTCATTGGACACCAACACAGCGTTGCGCATGTAACGCACCAGTTCTTCTTCGTCGTAGACGATTTCCATGGCGCGACCACCCAGCACGTAGGACGGACGCACCACCAGCGGATAACCGATTTCACGGGCCGCCAGAATGCCTTCTTCGTGACTGCGCACGGTGGCGTTTTCCGGCTGCTTCAGGCCCAGGCGGGTAATCATCTGCTGGAACCGCTCACGGTCTTCAGCGCGGTCAATGGCGTCCGGGCTGGTACCGATGATCGGCACACCCGCGGCTTCCAGGCCACGAGCCAGTTTCAGCGGTGTCTGGCCACCATACTGCACGATCACACCCTTGGGCTTTTCGACGTGGATGATTTCCAGCACGTCTTCCAGGGTGATCGGCTCGAAATACAACCGGTCGGAGGTGTCGTAATCGGTGGACACAGTCTCCGGGTTGCAGTTGATCATGATGGTTTCATAGCCGTCCTCACGCATGGCCAGGGCCGCGTGCACACAGCAGTAGTCGAACTCGATGCCCTGGCCGATCCGGTTCGGGCCACCACCGATCACCACGATCTTGTCGCGATCGCTGGCGTCCGCCTCGCACTCTTCCTCATAGGTGGAGTACATGTAGGCGGTGTCGGAGGCAAACTCGGCGGCACAGGTGTCCACCCGCTTGTAGACGGGACGAATATTCAGGTCGTGGCGCAGTTTGCGCAGGCTGACTTCGGAAATACCCAGAAGCTTGGCCAGGCGGGCATCGGAGAAACCCTTGCGCTTGAGACGGAACAAAGTGGCCTGATCAATATCGGCCTTACCCGCCGACTTCAGCGCCTGCTCTTCCCGAACCAGATCTTCGATCTGCACCAGGTACCAGGGGTCAACCTTGGTATGCTCGAACACGTCGTCCACGGTGTAACCGGCCCGGAAGGCATCGCCGATGTACCAGACACGCTCGGCACCGGGCACGTTGAGTTCACGGATCAGGGTTTCCTTGGAGTTTTCGGTGCTCAGGTCCTCCAGCATCTCATCGAAGCCTTCAGAGCCCACTTCCAGGCCGCGCAGGGCTTTCTGCAGGGATTCCTGGAACGTGCGACCAATGGCCATCACCTCACCCACGGATTTCATCTGGGTGGTCAGGCGGGCGTCGGCCTGGGGGAACTTCTCGAAGGTAAACCGGGGAATCTTGGTGACCACGTAATCGATGCTGGGTTCGAACGAAGCCGGCGTAACGCCACCGGTAATTTCGTTGCGCAGCTCATCGAGGGTGTAACCCACCGCCAGCTTGGCGGCAACCTTGGCAATCGGGAAGCCGGTGGCCTTGGACGCCAGCGCTGACGAGCGCGACACCCGCGGGTTCATCTCGATCACCACCATGCGGCCGGTGTCCGGGTTGATACCGAACTGAACGTTGGAACCGCCGGTTTCGACACCGATCTCACGCAGAACCGCCAGTGAGGCGTTCCGCATGATCTGGTATTCCTTGTCGGTCAGGGTCTGGGCCGGGGCCACGGTAACGGAGTCACCGGTGTGCACGCCCATGGCATCGAAGTTCTCGATGGCACAGACGATGATGCAGTTGTCCGCGTTGTCGCGGACCACTTCCATCTCGTATTCCTTCCAGCCGATCAGCGATTCATCGATCAGCAGCTCGTTGGTCGGAGACAGATCCAGGCCACGGGTACAGATTTCTTCAAACTCGTCCCGGTTATAGGCAATACCGCCACCGGAACCACCCATGGTGAACGACGGCCGGATGATGCAGGGGAAGCCGATGTCGTCGGCGACCTTCCAGGCCTCGTCCATGGTGTGCGCGATGGTGGCACGGGGGCATTCCAGGCCGATTTTCTTCATGGCCTTGTCGAACCGGTCCCGGTCCTCGGCCTTGTCGATGGTGTCGGCGTTGGCGCCGATCATCTCAACACCGTGCTCCGCCAGCACGCCGTGCTTTTCCAGGTCCAGCGCACAGTTCAGGGCAGTTTGGCCACCCATGGTCGGCAGCAGCGCGTCCGGCTTTTCTTTCTCAATGATCTTGGCGACGGTTTTCCAGGTGATCGGCTCGATGTAAGTGGCGTCGGCCATGACCGGATCGGTCATGATGGTCGCCGGATTCGAGTTCACCAGAATCACCCGGTAGCCCTCTTCCCGCAGGGCCTTACAGGCCTGTGCACCAGAGTAGTCGAACTCGCACGCCTGCCCGATCACAATGGGGCCCGCGCCCAGGATCAGGATGCTTTTGATATCAGTACGTTTTGGCATGTCTCGGTAAACCTGTCAGCAACTTTTAGAATTCTTGCAGCACAAATGGCGGCGCGTGTTTTCCCGGGGCCCAAGGCCCGGAAACCTGCCCTCAGGCAGTCCGGGCTTCCATCAGCCGGATAAACTCGTCAAACAGCGGCGCCACGTCATGGGGACCGGGACTGGCTTCCGGGTGACCCTGGAAACTGAACGCCGCCTTATCGGTACGCCGGAGTCCCTGCAAAGTGCCGTCAAACAGAGATTTGTGAGTTGCCGTCAAGGTATCCGGCAAGGAACTCTCGTCCACCGCAAAGCCGTGGTTCTGGCTGGTGATCATTACGGTTCCGTCTTCGGTGTTCTGCACCGGATGATTAGCACCGTGGTGGCCATGGCCCATCTTCATGGACTTGGCGCCACTGGCCAGGGCCAGCAACTGGTGCCCCAGGCAGATACCGAATACCGGAATTTCGGTTTCCAGCACTTCCTGAATGGCCTTGATGGCATAGTCGCAGGGCTCGGGGTCGCCGGGGCCGTTGGACAGGAAAACGCCATCGGGATTCATGGCCAGCACATCTGCAGCCGGCGTCTGGGCCGGAACCACCGTGATATCGCAACCGCGGGAAGCGAGCATGCGCAGGATGTTGAACTTAACACCGTAATCGTAGGCCACGACTTTGAACCGGGCTTCGCCGCGCTCACCGTAGCCGTTATCGAGCGTCCACTCGCCCTGCGTCCAGTTCCAGATTTTCTCTGAGGTAACCTCCTTGGCCAGGTCCATACCCTTCAGCCCCGGGAAGGCCTTGGCCAGTTCCAGCGCGCGCTCTGCGGTGGCACCGGCGCCGGCAACCACAGCACCATTCTGGGAACCTTTGTCCCGGAGAATGCGGGTCAGGCGTCGGGTATCGATGTCGGCAATGCCGACAATGTTGTTGGCTCGGAGGTACTCATCCAGGCTGCCGGTGCTGCGCCAGTTACTGGCCATCAGCGGCAGATCGCGAATGATCAGGCCGGCAGCCTGAACCCGGTCGGATTCCACATCCTCTTCATTCACACCGGTGTTGCCGATGTGCGGATAGGTCAGGGTTACGATCTGGCGAGAGTAGGACGGATCGGTCAGGATTTCCTGATAGCCGGTCATGGCGGTGTTGAACACTACCTCGCCGCTGGTTTCTCCATCGGCGCCAATGGCAGTGCCATAGAACAGGCTTCCGTCTGCGAGTGCTAGGATTGCGGGTGTGCTCAAGGCTTGTATCCTCATCGAGTGGCGTATCGGTTCGTCACGAACAGGAACGCAAGCGCAAATTCAGGTCGCAAAAAAGCGAGAGGGAGTCAAAACTCCGTCCCGCTTTTTGTTGTCCGGGAACGACTTAGGCGCTCCGGGCATTTTTAAAACCACGCTTGGTGCAGTTAAACCGCCTTATTGTAAAAAAAATGCGGCTTTCTGTCCATGTATAATCACCGGCCAGTTCAATTGCCAGGCCCTGCTTTTGCGCCTACTTCAGTGAAAGTACGTCCTGCATGTCGTACAGCCCGGCCGGCTTGTCGGCCAGCCACAATGCGGCACGCATGGCGCCTTTGGCAAACGTCATCCGGCTGCTGGCCTTGTGGGTCACCTCTATGCGCTCGCCCTCAGTGGCAAACAGCACCGTATGATCACCCACCACATCGCCGGCGCGAATGGTCTCGAAGCCAATTTCCTTACGGGTGCGCTCACCGGTAAAGCCTTCGCGGCCGTACACAGCGCACTCTTTCAGATCGCGCCCGAGCGCATCGGCAACCACTTCGCCCATGCGCAACGCGGTGCCTGAGGGGGCGTCTTTCTTGTGGCGGTGATGGGCTTCAATGATTTCGACATCGTAGTCGTCACCCAGGGTTGCCGCCGCAGTTTGGAGCAGGTTAAGCACCACGTTAACGCCAACACTCATATTGGGCGCAAACACCACCGGCGCCGACTCAGCGGCCAGGGCCAACTGCTGTTTTTCAGCTTCAGACAAACCGGTGGTACCCACCACCAGCATCTTGCCATTGGCTTTGCAGAACTCGGCATTGGCCAGGGTCAGATCCGGGAAAGTGAAATCGATAAGGACGTCGAAGTCCTCTCTCACGTCTTCCAGGGTACCGACCAACCGGATTCCGGTCTTGCCAATACCCGAAAGCTCACCGGCATCGGCACCTACCAGACTGCTGCCCGGCTCGACCACCGCCGCGCCCAGCTCCAAGCCCTCGGTACCGTCTACGGCTTCGATCAACACCTTACCCATGCGCCCGGCGGCGCCGATGATTGCTACCCTCATGATCACACTTCCCTTTAATCCGCCGTCAGAATTTCATCTCGTCGAAGAAGCTTTTCACACCTTCGAACCAGGATGTCTTCTTCGGAGCATGCTGATTGCCGTCGCCGCCGTCCAGTGTTTGCTGGAACTCTTCGAGCAGATCTTTCTGACGCTTGGTCAGTTTGACCGGGGTTTCGACCATCACCCGGCACAGCAAATCACCGGACGGACCACCGCGCACCGGGCTCACGCCCTTGTTGCGCAAACGGAACAATTTACCGGTCTGGGTTTCTGCCGGGATCTTCAGCTTGACCCGACCATCCAGGGTCGGCACTTCCAGTTCACCACCGAGCGCGGCATCGACGATGCTAATGGGAACCTCGCAATAGAGGTTGCGGCCGTCACGGGTAAAAATCGAATGCTCGCGCACGGCAATCTGCACGTACAGGTCGCCCGGAGGACCACCGTCCATACCCATTTCGCCTTCGCCAGACAGCCGGATACGATCACCGGTATCAACGCCTGGGGGTACTTTCACAGACAGCGTCTTTTCTTCCTGAACCCGACCCTGTCCATGACAGGACTTGCACGGATTTCTGATGACCTGCCCAGAGCCCCGGCACGTCGGACAGGCCTGCTGCACAGTGAAGAAGCCCTGCTGCATGCGCACCTGTCCCATACCCTTACAGGTACCACAGGCTTCCGGCGCTGAGCCTTTTTCCGCTCCGCTGCCGTCACAGGTATCGCACTCGCGATGCCCCGGAATCTTGATCTCTACGGTTTTGCCGCGAACCGCCTCTTCCAGATCCAGCTCCAGCGTGTAACGCAGGTCTGCACCACGGGAGGTCCGGCCGCGACCACCGCCGCCACCGAAGATGTCACCAAACACATCCCCGAAGATGTCGGAGAAGCTGGAGCCACCACCGCCGCCAAAGCCGCCACCGGCCTGGCCATCAACGCCGGCGTGACCAAACTGGTCGTAAGCGGCACGTTTCGAATCGTCGGCCAGAATCTCGTAAGCTTCGCTGGCCTCTTTGAACTTGTTCTCGGCGTCGGTGTCGTCCGGGTTACGGTCGGGGTGATACTTCATCGCGAGCTTGCGATAAGCTCGTTTGACTTCCTTCTCGTCCGCATCCCGGGAAATACCGAGAATGTCGTAATAATCGCGCTTGGCCATGCTTTAAAACCCTGTTTTTTAAACGCGGAAAACGCGGGGGAGTCCCCCGCGTTTTCCAACTGCCTGATGTACGTCAGATTTACCGCTTGTCGTCGTCTTTGACCTCCTCAAACTCGGCATCAACGGCGTCGTCAGACTGCTGGCCCTGAGCCTCTTCCTGCCCTTCGGCCTGCTCTGCCTGATCCGCGTACATCTTCTGAGCCAGCTCAGAAGAGACTTCGGTCAGCTTCTGGGTCTTGGCTTCGATGTCGTCCTTGTCGGACCCGGTCAGGGCTTCTTCAAGCTCTTTGATGGACGCTTCGATAGACTCTTTCTCGCTGTCACTGACCTTGTCGCCAGCTTCAGTCAGAGTCTTACGAACCGCGTGCACCATGGCGTCGCCTTGGTTACGGGTCTGTACCAGTTCTTCGAACTTGCGATCTTCCTCAGCATTGGCCTCGGCGTCCTGCACCATCTTCTCGATCTCATCATCGTTCAGACCAGAAGAGGCCTTGATCACGATGGACTGCTCTTTGCCAGTCGCCTTGTCTTTCGCCGACACGTTCAGGATACCGTTGGCATCGATGTCGAAAGTAACTTCGATCTGCGGCACACCGCGCGCTGCCGGCGGGATGTCGGCCAGATCGAAACGGCCCAGCGACTTGTTCTGGGCGGCCTGCTTGCGCTCACCCTGAACCACGTGGATGGTTACCGCTGTCTGGTTGTCATCCGCAGTGGAGAACGTCTGCGACTTCTTGGTCGGGATCGTGGTGTTCTTGTCGATCAGCGGAGTAGCCACGCCACCCATGGTTTCGATACCCAGGGTCAGCGGAGTTACGTCCAGCAGCAGCACGTCTTTCACGTCGCCAGACAGTACGGCGGCCTGGATGGCAGCACCCATGGCAACGGCTTCGTCCGGGTTAACGTCTTTGCGAGCTTCTTTGCCGAAGAACTCTTTAACCTTTTCCTGAACCAGCGGCATACGGGTCTGACCACCGACCAGGATAACCTCGTCGATTTCACCGGCTTTCATGCCCGCATCCTGCAGAGCGACTTTACACGGCTCCAGGCTGCGCTGAACCAGATCTTCTACCAGCGACTCGAGCTTGGCGCGAGTCAGCTTGACGTTCATGTGCTTAGGACCGCTGGCATCGGCAGTCACGTACGGCAGGTTCACGTCGGTCTGCTGACTGCTGGACAGCTCGATCTTGGCCTTCTCACCAGCTTCTTTCAGACGCTGCATCGCCAGGGAATCGCCACGCAGGTCGATACCGCTGTCCTTCTTGAACTGGTCGGCGAGGTATTCGATGATTTTCATATCGAAGTCTTCACCACCCAGGAAGGTGTCACCGTTGGTGGCCAGTACTTCGAACTGGTGCTCGCCATCAACGTCAGCGATTTCAATGATGGACAGGTCGAAGGTACCGCCGCCCAGGTCATAAACCGCTACGGTGCGATCGCCACTCTTCTTGTCCAGGCCATAGGCCAGGGCTGCCGCGGTCGGCTCGTTGATGATCCGCTTCACATCCAGACCAGCAATCTTACCGGCATCTTTGGTGGCCTGACGCTGGCTGTCGTTGAAGTAAGCCGGCACCGTGATAACGGCTTCGGTTACTTTCTCGCCCAGATAGTCTTCTGCAGTCTTCTTCATCTTCTTCAGAACTTCTGCAGAAACCTGCGGCGGAGCCATCTTCTCGCCCTTCACCTCAACCCAGGCATCGCCGTTATCGGCCTTGGCGATTTTGTACGGCACCATCTTGATGTCTTTCTGAACCACGTCGTCCTCAAAACGACGACCGATCAGACGCTTGATGGCGTACAGGGTGTTGTGCGGGTTGGTCACCGCCTGACGCTTGGCAGACTGACCTACCAGGGTCTCGCCATCGTCGGTGTAGGCGATGATCGAAGGTGTAGTGCGATCACCCTCGGCATTTTCAATGACCTTTACCTTGTCACCATCCATGATGGCCACGCAGGAGTTTGTGGTTCCCAGATCGATACCAATAATCTTGCTCATTGAATCACTCCAATTCTTCTGAATGCTTTCCCGGGGAAATCACCCCGGCTTTGACCAGTTACTGGCTATATTGGCGCTTTAATCGGCTTTTCAAGCCTGCTCATCAATTTTTGGTGCGTCTTCTGCCTTGGCAACGACCACCATGGCCGGACGCACAACGCGACCATTCAACAGGTAACCCTTCTGCACCACGGCTACGATGCTGTTCGGCTCAGCATCCGGTGACGGCACCATGGACATGGCTTCGTGCTGCTGTGGATCAAACGGCTCACCCACCGGGTTAAGCTGCTCAACGTTGAACTTGCCAAGGCTGTTCATGAACAGATTGAGGGTCATATCGACGCCCTCGCGAATGGACGCAACCAGCTCACCGTCGTTCTCCTTACCCTCGGTGCTCTCGACGGCCTTCTCAAGACTGTCGGCAACGGGCAGCAGCTCCTTGACGAACTTTTCAAGGGCGAACTTGTGAGCCTTCTCGACGTCGATTTCGGCACGACGACGCACGTTCTGCATCTCGGCCTGTGAACGCAGCATCTGCTCTTGCGCCTCCTTAACCTGGGCCCTCAACGCCTCCACTTCAGACTCTTCACCTTCTACAACCTCATTTTCGGCCTGCGCTTCTTCAGCCGCAGCTTCAGTCGCTTCCTTCAGCTCGTCTTCAACCTGTTCGTTGCGGTTCTCGTCGTTGCTCATGAGTTCTCCTGCTAGCTATCCGGTGGCCGATCACGGGACGGCCAATTGAACATGGCTTCCGACCGCAGCGAGCCGGAAAAATATAGATGCGATTCGATATGGGGCCCCGCTCGCAGGTTTCAACCACCCCGCCATTCAATCCGGCAGATTTTCAGGGCTACACAGTTTGCAAACAGCAAAAACCCTGTATATATTCACAGTCACTGTATATACCAACAGTAGTCGGCAGGCGCCCAACATCGGGCAGGGCCATGCCAGCATTTCGAAGGACGCGGAGGTTACCTGCATGCTCACACAGCTGACAGTTTCCAATTACGCCATTGCCGAACGAGTCGAACTCCAGTTCAGCAAAGGCATGACAGCACTGACCGGTGAAACCGGCGCCGGGAAATCCATTGTTCTGGATGCCCTGGGGCTGGCAATGGGCGGCCGAGCAGACGCCGGCGCCGTACGCCATGGCGCCAAGCGTGCCGACATCACCGCCACCTTCGACGTAGCCAATATCCCGGAAGCCGCCGACTGGCTAGCCTCCCACGAGCTCGATGATGACAACGACTGCATCCTGCGGCGCGTTATCAGCAAAGACGGTCGCTCGCGGGCCTACATCAATGGCCAGCCCTGCCCGCTTGCACACCTGAAAGACCTGGGCGGCGTGTTGATGGATATCCACAGTCAGCATCAGCACCAGTCGCTGCTGCGCAAGGAAACCCACCGCAAACTGCTGGACGAATTTGCCGGCGTGGAACCGCTGGCCGCCGACACCCACGCGGCCTTCAAGGCATGGAACCAGACTCGCCAACGCCTGATTGAGCGCCAGCAAAACGCCGACGAAACCGAAGCGAAGCTGCAGCTATTGCGCTACCAGGTTGAAGAACTGGACCGACTGGCCCTGGAAGACGGCGAACAGGAACAGCTGGAAGAAGAGCAGGCGCAACTGAGCCAGGCCGACGCCGTGCTGCACAGCAGCCATCAGGCGGCTCTGCTATGCACCGAAGAGGAAACCAGCGCAGCCGGACTGGTACGCCAGGCCCTGCAGCAGCTCGAGCAACTGCCGGTGGAAGTGCCCGCACTGGCCGACACCCTGCAAATGCTCAGCGAAGCCCAGATTCAGATCAGCGAAGCCGGCGATAACCTGCGCCGCTTCGTCGACGATTACGAAGCCGATCCGGCCCGCCTTGCCGAGGTGGAAGAGCGGCTCAGCGCGATTTACCAGATGGCCCGCAAACACCGGATCGGCCCGGACGAGCTGCCCGAACTGCACCAGCGCCTGAGCGCGGAACTGGCCGAACTGGACGGCGGCGCCGGCAGCCTTGAGCAACTGGAAGTGGAACTGGACAGCCAGCGGGCCACCTTTGATGAACTGGCCACCCAATTGACCGAAGCTCGCGAACGCGCAGCCGTGGAGCTGGACCAGCGCATTGCCGGAGAACTGGCACAGCTGAGCATGCCCAATATGGAGTTTGTGACTCACTTGAATCGCAATAAAGATGACGAACCCGCGCCCCACGGCCAGCAGGATATTGAGTTCCTGGTCAGCGCCAACCCCGGCCAGCCGGCACGCCCCCTGGCCAAGGTGGCGTCCGGTGGCGAATTGTCACGCATCAGCCTGGCCATTCAGGTGGTGGTCGCCCAGACCTCAACTACACCGACTCTGGTGTTCGACGAAGTGGACGTGGGCATTGGCGGCGGTACCGCTGAGGTGGTTGGCCGGTTGCTGCGCACACTGGGCAGCAATGGTCAGGTCCTGTGCGTGACTCACCTGCCGCAAGTAGCGGCGCAATGCCACCAGCACCTGTTTGTCAGCAAGTTCACCGAACGGGATGCGACCTTCTCGAAAATCGAGACACTGAATGATCAGGGCAGAATTGATGAAGTGGCGAGAATGCTGGGCGGGGTGGATATGACTGAGCACACCATTGCGCATGCCCGGGAGATGTTTTCAAAGGGACAGGCAACCCACCACTAGGCACCAGACACACCATCCCCCTCTCGATCCTGAGAGCTGTTTGGGGCGGGCTGATTACCCGCCCCTTTTTTGCTTACGACTTAATCGGCTTTACGTACAGGATCAGGCTGTGATCGACGATCTCGAAGCCATGCTCCTTCGCGATTTTCTGCTGTCGCTCTTCGATCACTTCGTCAACGAACTCGATGACTTCGCCGGTCTGGGTGCAGACCATGTGATCGTGGTGGTCGTCGCCGGCCATCTCGAACACCGCATGACCACCCTCGAAGTTGTGGCGCAAAACCAGGCCCGCCGCTTCGAACTGGGTAAGCACCCGGTATACCGTCGCCAGGCCCACATCATCGCCCTGCTCCAGCAATTTCTTGTAAACGTCCTCGGCACTGAGGTGATGCTCTTCGGAAGTTTCCAGGATATTGAAGATTTTCACTCTCGGCAGAGTAACTTTCAGACCGACTTTGCGTAATTCGGTGTTTTCAGATGACATGTTACGATTCACTCTTTGGTGTGTCTCTCGGCTTCCGGTATGATGAAGCCGCCTTGAAACGGTTACCCCGTGCCACACCCGCCTCTGGCGGGCGATTTTAAGATAGAGGATTTCACCCCACGATGCAAAAGCTCACAGCTCTGATTCTCACTCTCATTATGGCCGGTTGTGCCTTTCCTGGCGTGTATAAAATCAACGTCCAGCAAGGCAACATTGTGACCGATGAAGAGCTGACGGCATTGACCGCGGGCATCCCCCGCAGTCAGGTGCATGCAGTGATGGGAACCCCCCTGATGCTGAATCCGATCGACTCATCCAGGGAATATTACGTGTATACCTTCCAGCGTGGTGGCGGCGACATCCAGGAACAACGCATCATCGTGTACTACAATGACGACCAGTTCTCCCACTACGAAGCCCAACTGCTGGAAGAAACACCCGCCTACTAAGCCGGAGCGCTCAGCCTTTCTTCTTGGCCCGGTTCAGACGCGCCTGCTTTGGATCGATCTGGAGCGGGCGATAGAGCTCAACCCGGTCACCCTCCCGCAACGGATGCGCGGACGGATCTTTGATCACCTTGCCAAAGATGCCCATGTCGATGCCGTCGGGCTCGATTTCCGGGAAGATTGCAACAATGCCGGACAGCTTCACCGCCTCAAGCGCAGTGGTGCCCTCAGGCACTTTCACCGGGACGATTTCCTGCCGATCCGGACGAGCATAAGCCACTTCCACATGGGGCATTACGTCGCCCCCTGATATAACTGGTCCGCCCGCTTGCAGAATGCATCTACCATGGTGGTGGCGGCCTGGCTGAACACCGCGCCAAAAGCCATGCGCGACAGCGAACCCGTGAACTCGAATTCCAGCGTCAGGATCACTTTGCAGGCGCTGTCACTCAGCGGTTTGAAATACCAGCGACCGGCCAGATTCCGGAACGGACCATCCACCAGGCTCATCTCGATAACTTCAGGCTGCAGCAACTGATTGCGGGTAGTCAGAGTATGGCGCACGCCCCCCTTGGCAATCTCCATGGACGCGGTGACTTCCTCCGCATTCTGCTCATGGATTTCAGTGTTGGCACACCACGGCAGAAACTCCGGGTAACGGGCAACATCGTTTACCAGGTGGAACATGCGCTCGGCCGAGTGCATGACAAGGGCTGTTTTATCGATCTGATGGGGCATGGAAACCGACGGTCCTGCTGGCAGACGTTCAAAAAGGTATACGCGTAGCCAACCAGCTACGATTGATCAAACGCTATGATAAAGGATCTCACCGTCTTTGGGGGTATTTTCGCCGGGCTCAGACTCCTTCGCTGGCATTTCTCCCGCTGTGTCACCGGCCGGCGCGGCCTCCTCGGGAATCTCACCAGCCGCATCAGGTTCACGCTGCGCTGTCGGTGCCGGCTCCTCCAGCAGGGCTTCTTCACCAGGCTCAAACAGCACGGTGGCAGGCTGACTGCACCAGATGCCGTCGCTGCCGGATTCACACAAATTGGTAAGAGAAAAGGCGGTGTATTGAAGGCCGATGTACGCCACCACCACCGGCAACACCAGGCGCATCACCCAGAACCAGATACCGGCAAACAGCTTGGGCGCCGGGCCCAGCATCTGGCTCGACAGGCTCCGGGTAATCCGCCAACCGGTGAACACCGACACCAGGATGGCAACGGCCGGTATCAACAGGCCACCGGTAATCAGCTCCAACCAGCGAAACACCGTGGCACCGGCCATCCGGTCACTGGCCCAAACATTGAATGACAACAGCGACGCCAGGCCCGCAAACCAGACCGCGAGGCCGATGATCAGCGCCGACCAGCCTCGGGGCGCGCCGGTCCATTCACGGAACCAGCCCACCACGGGCTCCATTAAAGCCAGGGAGGTGGTCCAGACAATCATTACCGTCAGCAAAAAGACCACCGCAATCACGAACTGACTGGCTGGGAACGCCGCCAGGGTCACCGGCAGGGACACAAACAGCAAGCCAAAGCCGCGTTCACCGTCAAAACTGGTGCCGTCAGCCGCCACCGAGAAAATCATCAGGCCGGCGACGATGGCCACCAAGGTATCCATCAGCACCACTGCCAGGATGGAACGCTTCAGCCGGGTCTGCGGTGCGGTGTAGGCTCCAAAGATCGCCCACACACCCATGCCGAGGCCCAGGGTGAAGAAGGCGTGGAACAGGGCCGCCTTCACACTGGCGAAGCTCACATCCTCGGGGTGGGCTGCCAGAATATAGTCAATGGCACCATCGATCCGACCGTGCCAAACCGCAAGCGCAAACAGCGACACCATTAACAGCAGAGTTCCCGGCACAACCACTCTTAGTGCGCGCTCAAGCCCTTTCACCACGCCCTGGATCGACACCCAGATAACCAGCACCAGAAAAAGCGCGTGCCAGCTCATGAACATCCGGTATTCACGGGGATCGGACACCAGTCCGGCAAGAATCTGAGTGGCACCGGCCTGATCAACGCCGGAGAACTTGCCTATCGCGCCATAGAACACATAGGCCAGCGCAATGGAGCCAAACACGGCAGTGAACGACAACACCAGAAACGCCGCAAGAATGCCGAGCCGACCCACGATGAGCCAGGCATTAGACGCCTTGGCAGTGCGGACAAAGCCGTCGAGCGCCAGCACCAGGCCATGACGGGAATACCGGCCCAACGCCGCCTCCGTGACCATCAATGGCAAGGTCACCAGCAACAGACAAGCCAAGTAGATAAGGATAAAGAGCCCACCACCGTGCAGACTGGCAAGATAGGGAAACTGCCACAGATTGGCGAGCCCGACAGTGGCGCCCAACGCGGCCCAGAAAAACGTCGATTTGCGGGTGAAGGACCCGATGTGTGTCTGATAAGGCGTAGGCATTCGCGTCCCTGGTCGATTCTGGCCTGACATTGTAGCTGATCGACTCGCCGACGCACGACCAGACAAAGCCGATCGCGGCGATTTCGTGACCGGTCTGGCAGTCCTGAGCTACAATGGCCGTTTTGCCGGCGACCATGCCGGCCAATTCGTTCATTCGTCCGCCCCCGGATTAACTGATTCATGAGCAAGAAAAAGCCCGGAACGCCGAGCAGTACCATCGCCCTGAATAAAAAGGCGAAACACGAGTACCACATTGAGGAACGCTTCGAAGCCGGCCTGGCCCTGCTGGGTTGGGAGGTGAAATCCCTGCGCGCTGGCAAGGCCCAACTGGTGGACGCCTATGTGTTGCTGAAAAATGGCGAGGCCTGGCTGCTTGGGTCGCACATCACGCCGTTGAACACCGCGTCCACTCACGTGATCGCCGATCCGACCCGCACCCGCAAGCTGCTGCTGCACGCCAAGGAAATTGCCAAGATCATTGGCAAGGTGAACCAGACCGGTCGCACCTGCATCCCACTTGCCCTGTACTGGAAGAAGAACAAGGTGAAGTGCGAGATCGCCCTGGTGACCGGTAAGAAACAGTTCGACAAGCGGGCCACCGAGAAAGAACGCGACTGGAATCGCCAGAAGCAGCGTATTCTGCGCGACGCCAACGCCTGATCCCCGGCCAAACCAGCCTCTTCCATACCTGACGCTAGCGTTAAATGGCAACTCAGGTATGTCGCATTCGCACTCGCTTTGCACAATTTTCAATCAGGCCTATACTCGGGGGTTCCCGAGGCCTTGCAAAGGGAGTGCAAATGTCTCTTCTCCCCTCTCATACCCGAACACCCGTGGCGGCCGTCGATCGCGCATGGCTGCGCATGGACAGCCCGGAAAACCCGATGATGGTCTGCAGCCTGTTGGTGATCGACCGTCCGATTTCCGTTAAGCATCTCAGACGCACACTCGAAGAGCGGCTCCTGCGTTTCCGTCAGTTTCGCCAGCGGATAGTCGACACCGGCGACCGCGCTTACTGGCAGGACGACCCGTCCTTTGATCTGGACAACCATCTGCACATGGTTGCCCTGCCCGGCAAGGCGGACCAGGCCCAATTGCAGAAACTGGTGGGCGATCTGAACAGCACCGCAATGGATTTCCGGCGGCCACTCTGGCAAATGCACTACATCGACAATTACCAGGGCGGTAGCGCACTGCTGATCCGCATCCATCACTGCATCGCCGATGGTATTTCCCTGGTGCGAGTGATGCTGTCGCTGACCGACAAAACCCCGGAACCAGTGCTGCTGAAAGTGGCCGCAAGCCCAAACCGACCAGCACCAAAACGGTCATGGCTACAAAGCACCCTGCACCGGGCTGTGGACAATATTCAGACCGCAACCTATCAGACCAAGCTCTTCATCCAGTCGGTTCGTGAAGACCCGAACTATCCTGTCAAACTGGCGTCCACCGCCGGCAGCGTCGCATTCGATCTGCTCAAGCTGGGCCTTGCGCCGTTCGAGCCAGAGACCGGACTGCGGCGCCCATTGTGCGGGCGCAAACACGTCGCCTGGGCCAAACCGCTAGATCTGGATGAAGTGAAAGCCTGCGCCAAAGCCCTCGGCGGCACCGTGAACGACACCCTTATGTGCACCGCCACCGGGGCCCTGCAGCGCCATTTCGCCGCCCGTCGCGAAGCCGTGCCCGAGTGCGGCCTGCGGGTTGCCGTCCCGTTCAACCTGAGGCCACTGAACCAGCCGATTGAAAGACTCGGCAACCAATTCGGCCTGGTGCTGGTGAACCTGCCGGTGGAGGTTCAGGATCCCTTCATGTGCTTTCGGCAGGTGCAGGAAAACATGAACCGACTGAAGCGCTCCTACCAGGCGCAGGTGACCTACAGCCTGCTCGACCTGTTCGGCCGAGGTCCCGACGCGCTGGAGCGACGCGCCCTCGGATTGCTCAGCAACAAGGCCTCCGCCGTGCTGACCAACGTGCCCGGGCCGAAAGAGCCGCTGTACCTGGCCGGTGGCAAAGTCACCCAGCCGATGTTCTGGGTACCCCAGAGCGGCTCGATTGGCATAGGCATGAGCATCTTCAGTTATGCCGGCACCGTGCAGTTTGGCATCACCGTGGACAAGAACGTGCACGCCGATCCGGACGAGATCATGGCGTACTTCCAGGAAAGCTTTGAGGCCCTCAGCCACGTTGCCCTGGCTGGTCGGCAGGGTGCCGTTGAACGCAAGGCGAGCTAACCGGATAGGTACAAGTATCTGCCTCAAAATCGCGATGGACAGAAACAAACCTTGAAGTACGGCAAACCGGACACATATACTGTTGGTAAGGGGACGACATGGCTTCGACGCCGGTGGCGAACCCTTGAGTGCATGTCGAGATGGCAGCCAATCTCGTTAATCCAAAGCTGCAACGCAATAGTCGCAAACGACGAAAACTACGCACTAGCAGCGTAAGCTGCTAGTCG
>Ga0207908_1000015_pt1 | contig 84590 bp, 65 predicted proteins | sample MalvirmetagMSP81_FD_184224 | JGI IMG/M metagenome (GOLD analysis project Ga0207908, IMG submission 184224) | Marine viral communities from the Deep Pacific Ocean - MSP-81 (SPAdes) | ecosystem: Environmental > Aquatic > Marine > Oceanic | place: Pacific Ocean | collected 2011-04-18
TTCGATGGCCGCGCCAACATCGAACTGATCAAGCTCGGCTTTGAAGACGCCGTGCGCTATCTGCACCGCCGCGGCGGCCATCCGCCCTTCGACGTGCTGGTCTCGGCCGGCTCCAATGGGGCCTACCTCAAGGCGCGCGCCGCGCCGCCGGTGGTGCTGGTGCGTCCCAGCGGTTTCGATCTGATGCAGGCGCTGACCCGCGCGCGGCAGCGTTCGGCGCGCATCGGGGTGGTGACGCATGTGTCCGACATGCCGACCTTCGCGGACTTTCGCCGCGCCTTCGCGCTGCCCATTGCCCAGCGCGCGTTCGTCACCGCCGAAGATGCGCGCCAGTGCGTGTCCGAGCTGGTGGGTCAGGGGGTCGAGGTCATCGTCGGCACCGGACTGGTCACCGAGTTGTCGGAGCAGGCCGGCATTGCCGGCATCCTGCTGTACTCGGCCGACTCGGTGCGCGCCGCCTTCGAGCAGGCCCTGGACCTCGGCACCCTGCTGCGCGCGCGCGGCGGCGATGCCCGCACTGCGGTGCCGCCGCGCACCCGCCGCAGCGGCCCGCGCAGCCGGCAACCCGAGTTCTCGGGCAGCAGCCGCGCCGCCCAGGCGGTTCGCCAACAGGTGACGCGCTGCGCCGCCAGCGAGGCCACGGTGCTGATTCTGGGTGAAACCGGCAGCGGCAAGGAGCGTGTCGCGCGCGCACTGCACGCCCAGAGCCCGCGTGCGACGGGCCCGTTTGTCGCCATCAATTGCGGGGCGCTCAGCGAGAGCCTGCTCGAAGCCGAACTGTTCGGGCACGAAGAGGGCGCCTTCACCGGCGCGCGGCGCGGTGGCCGGCCCGGCCTCATCGAGGCAGCGCATCGCGGCAGCCTGCTGCTGGACGAGATTGGCGAGATGCCGGCGCCGCTGCAAACCCGGCTGCTGCGGGTGCTCGAAGAGCGCGAGGTGCTGCGGGTGGGCGGCATCCGGCCGCTGCCGGTGGACCTGCGCGTGATTGCCGCCACCCACCGCGATCTGGACGCCGATCTGCGCGCCGGTCACTTTCGCCAGGACCTCTACTACCGGCTCAACGTGCTGCGCGTGCAGCTGCCGCCCCTGCGGGCGCGACCGGACGACCTGCCGCTGCTGATCCAGCAGCTGCAACCCGATCTGCGCTTCACGGCCGACTCGTTGCGGCAGCTGCGCGGTTATCACTGGCCGGGCAATGTGCGCGAGCTGCGCAACCTGCTGGAGCGCTGCCGCACGCTGGCAGACCACGCGCCGATCACGCCCGCCGACCTGCAGGCCTGGCTGCCGGAACTCGGCCAGGTCGCCGCGCCCGGCGCGCCGGCTCCGATGGACCTGCGGGCGCTGCTGGCCGCCCATGGCGGTGACCGGCAGGCGCTGGCCCGCGCCCTGGGCATTTCACGCAGCACCCTGTGGCGACGGCTGCGGCAGAGCGGCCAGGCCGCCAACTGAAGTGACGGCTGCGGTTGATCCTCCATGCGCGGGCGTCTGTCACCCGATTGGGGCTGTCGGGCCGGGCCAAGCGCCGTAACATCAGCGCCTTCCAATCCATTCAACGAGCCCGAGACGCCATGCTTCGAAATCTGACTGCTGCCGCATTGCTGCCCCTGGCCCTGCTCGCCGGCTGCGCGAGCGCCCCCGGCTGGATGGCCCAGCCTGGCGCCGGGCAAGCGCCGGTCACCGAGTTCGGCGCCCTGGTCGGCCTCACACCGGTGGTGCTCACCGCCGGCGAACGCAAGTCGGCGCTGAGCGGCGCCGACGTCTGGGCCTCGGGCGGCCGGTCGTGGCTGATCGCCGCCGCACCGCAGCGCAACGCGCTGCACGTGTACGAGGCGCGCAGTGGCGGACTGCTGAAGGTGATCGCCCCCGAAGGCGAGCAGGCGTTTGACCAGCCGCATCGCGTGCACGTGATGGACGACCTGCTGCTGGTGGCCGAACGAGACAGCGGCCGCATCCACCTGTTGCAGCTTCCCGACTTCACGCCGCTGCTGCACTTCGGCACCGGCGACGACCAGCCGCTGCGCAAACCGCACGCCATGTGGGGCGTGCGCATGGCCGATTGGGGCTATCACCTCTACGTCACCGACAACTACGCCACCGAGGGCAGCAGCCAGGCCCAGACCGATCTGCGCCACCGGGTGAAGCAGTTCGCACTGTCCAAAGGCGCGCTGGGCTGGACGGCCCGCGCCATCCGCAGCTTTGGCGCGGCCCGCGGCGACGGCCAGCTCCATGCCGTCGACCCCATTGTGGGCGACGCCGCCGATCGCCTGCTGGCGATTGCCGACACCGACCCTCGCGACGCCCGCCGCGTCCGCGTCTACGGGGTCGACGGCCGCTATGCGGGGCGCAGCTTTGGCGGCGGCGTGTTCCGCTCCAACGTCTCCGGGCTGGCGCTGATGACCTGTGGCGACGACGGCCGCGATGGCCTGTGGCTGGCCACCGATGGCGGCCCCAACGGCCATTACCTGCACAGCTTCGACCGCGAGACCCTGGACTACCGCGCCAGCTTCGCGATGCCCCCGCTGGCGGCGCAGGGCAGCCTCGGCATTGCCGGCAATCGGCTCTACGCGGTGCTCGAAAACGGCCAGGTCGCCGGCTTCGACCTGGCCCCGCTGCGCGCGCTGCGGCCGGGCTGCTGAGGCCCGGCATCAAGCCTCCCATCGGCACGCCGGCACATCGGCGCCCTGGCCGCCGTTAACCCTCGGGCAGTCGGCGCCGCGCCAGCATCCGGTACAGGCCGGGCAGCACCAGCAGGGTGAGCAGGGTGGACGACAGGATGCCGCCGACCACCACCGTCGCCAGCGGCCGCTGCACCTCGCTGCCGATGCCGGTGTTGAACGCCATCGGCACGAAGCCGAGTGCAGCGACCAGCGCGGTCATCAGCACCGGGCGCAGGCGGGTGAGCGCACCTTCGGTGATCGCCGGGTCCAGGCCGCGGCCCTGTTGCCGCAAGGTCTTGATGAAGCTCACCATCACCAGCCCGTTGAGCACGGCGATGCCGGACAGGGCGATGAAGCCGACGCCGGCCGAGATCGAGAAGGGAATATCGCGCAGCCATAGCGCGAGCACGCCGCCGGTCAGTGCCAGTGGCACGCCGCTGAAGATCACCAGCGAATCGCGCAGCGTGCCCATGGCCATCCACAACAGGCCCAGGATCAGCGCCAGGGTCACCGGCACCACGATGGCCAGCCGCTTCGAGGCGGACTGCAACTGCTCGAAGGTGCCACCGTAGTCCAGCCAGTAGCCGGGCGGCACCTCGACCCGAGTGCGCATCGTCTGCTGCACCTCGGCGATGAACGAACCCAGGTCGCGGCCGCGCACGTTGGCGGTCACCACCACGCGACGCTTGCCCTGCTCGCGGTTGATGGCATTGGGGCCCAGGCCCAGTTGCACCTGCGCCAGTTCGCCCAGCGGCACGTAGCCACCGCCAGGGAGCATCACCGGCAGGCGCATCATGGCCCCGGTGTCGGTACGCAGGGCTTCGGGCAGGCGCACCACGATGTCGCTGCGGCGGTCGCCCTCGTACAGGAGTCCGGCCGTTTCGCCGCCGTAGGCCGCCGCGACCAGATGTTGCAGATCGGCAACATTCAGACCGTAGCGCGCCAGCACTTCGCGCCTGGGCATGACGGTGAGAATGGGCAGGCCGGTGGTTTGTTCGACCTTGACGTCGGCCGCACCAGCGATGCCGCCCAGGGCGCTTTCAATCTGTCCGGCCACCTCGTTCAGGGTGTCCAGATCGTCGCCGAAGACCTTCACCGCGACATCCGCACGCACGCCGGAGATCAGCTCGTTGAAGCGCATCTGGATGGGCTGGGTGAACTCATAGTTATTGCCCGGCACGGTCATCGCCAGGCGCTCCAGATCGTTCACCACGTCGGCCTTGCTCTTGCCCGGATCGGGCCAGTGTTCACGGTCCTTGAGGATCACGAGAGTGTCAGAGACGCTGGGCGGCATGGCGTCATTGGCGATCTCTGCGGTGCCGAGCTTGCCGAAGATGCGCTTGACCTCCGGCACCTGCCTGAGCGTCTCCTCCAACTGACGCTGCATCTGCACCGCCTGGGTGAGGCTGGTGCCGGGAATGCGCAGCGCGTGCAGCGCCACATCGCCTTCGTCGAGGCTGGGGATGAACTCCGAGCCCAAGCGCGCGGCGATCAGACCGCAGCCAAGGACCAGCGCCAGCGCTGCCACGATCACTGGCAAGCGCAGCTTCAGCGCCGCCGCCAGCAACGGCGCATAGGCGCGTCTGGCCGCGCGCATCAACGCGTTGTCATGTTCGGCCACCGGCCCCTTGAACAGCAGGGCCACGCTGGCGGGCACGAAGGTCAGCGCCAGCAGCAGAGCGCTGCTCAGCGCCATGACGACGGTAATCGCCATGGGGTGAAACATTTTCCCTTCCACGCCGGTCAGCGCAAAGATCGGCAGGTACACCGCCGTGATGATGCCGACGCCGAAAATGGCCGGCCGGATCACTTCGTTGGTCGCCTCGAACACGAGGTTCAGTCGCTCGTCTTCGGGCAAGGTCTTGCCGCCTGCAGTGGCCAGGCCCAGCCGCCGCAGACAGTTCTCGACGATGATCACCGCGCCATCGACGATCAGGCCGAAGTCCAGCGCGCCCAGGCTCATCAGGTTGGCGGAGGTTCCGGACTGCACCATGCCGGTGAAGGTCATCAGCATCGCCAGCGGGATGACCGCAGCGGTCAGCAGCGCGGCGCGGATATTGCCGAGCAGCAGGAACAGCACCACGATCACCAGCACCGCGCCTTCGATCAGGTTCTTCTGCACCGTGGCCAGCGTCTTGTTGACCAGCGTGGTGCGGTCGTAGACCACGTTGGCGGTGATGCCCGGCGGCAGGCTGCGCTGGGCTTCATCAAGTTTTGCGGACACGGCTCTGGAGACTTCGCGACTGTTTTCACCGACCAGCATGAACACCGTGCCCAGCACCACTTCGCGGCCGTTCTGCGTGGCCGCGCCGGTGCGCAGCTCGGCGCCAATCTTCAGCTCTGCGACATCGCTGATGCGCACCGGCGCGCCTTCGCGCTCGGCCACCACGATGCGTGCCAGGTCGTCCAGGCTGCTGGCCTGTCCCGGCACACGGATCAGTTGCTGCTGACCGCGCTTTTCGATGAATCCCGCGCCCCGGTTGGCGTTGTTCTCGGTCAGCGCCGTCACCAGATCCTCGAAGCTCACGCCGTAGGCCAGCAGCCGGCCGGGATCGGGCAGAATCTGGAATTGTCTGGCATGGCCGCCGATGCTGTTGACCTCGATCACACCCGGCACCTGCAACAGGATCGGGCGCAGGATCCAGTCCTGCGCCTGGCGCAGATCGGTCGGCGTGATGGGCGAGCCGTCCGGGTTGCGTGCGCCCGGTTCGGCGTCGACCGTCCACATGAAAATCTCGCCGAGGCCGGTCGCGATCGGCCCCATCTGTGGTTCCATGCCCGCCGGCAGTTGTGACTTCAGCCCTTGCAGCCGCTCGGCAATCAATTGCCGAGCGAAGTAGATGTCGGTGCCCTCCTCGAACACCACGGTGACCTGCGACAGGCCATAGCGTGACAGCGAGCGCGTGTCCTCCAGGCGCGGCAGGCCGGCCATGGCCGTCTCGATGGCATAGGTCACGCGCTGCTCGGTTTCCAGCGGGGTATAGCCAGGGGCCTCGGTATTGATCTGCACCTGCACGTTGGTGATGTCGGGCACGGCGTCGATGGGCAGATGCTGGAAGCTCCACACGCCCAGCCCGGCCAACGCAAACACCAATACCAGCATCAGGCCGCGCCGGTGAATCGCGAATCGGAGCAGTGCTTCAATGATCATGGCTGGCCCCCGATTTTTCGATGTCGGCCTTGATCAGATAGCTGTTCTCGGCCACATAGGGCGCGCCGGGCTTGAGCCCGCCCAGGACCTCGACGTACTCGCCATCGCTGCGACCCAGTTCGAGCATGCGCACTTCATAGGTGTCCTCGACGCGTGTGAACACGACCGTGAAATCGCGGAAGGCTTGCAGCCCGGAAGTCCGGACCGCCAGCGGCACATCGGCACCGCCCACCCGCACTTCGGCATTCACGTACAGCCCCGGTGTCCAGCCGCCTGCAGCCGAATCGAACGCCGCCCAGACCTTGAGCGCCTGATCGGGGCGGGTGCCGGAGGGCGCGATGCGCGCTATCTTTCCCGTCACGCTGCCAGCGCCATCGACCTGGCTGATGCGTACCGACTGGCCCAGGTCTATGCGCGCAAGGTCGCGCGGAAACACCGACAGCTCCGCCCACAGCTGCGACAGATCGCTGATGGTGAACAGCGCCGCATCATCCACCTGCTCACCGGGATGGGTCATGCGCGCCGTGATCGTGCCGCTGATCGGGGCGGTCACCGAATACACCTGCAGCGAGTCGTTGGACTCCACGCGCGCCAGGGTTTCGCCCGCCTTCACGCTGTCGCCCACGGTCTTGGGCACGCTTTTGACCATACCCGCATAGCGCGCACCCACATCGCGCACCGCGTCCGGATGGGTCACGATGCGCCCGTACAGCGGCAGCACGTCGTGAATCGTTCTGGGACCTGCGAGGTCCATCACGATGCCCGCAGCCTCGGCGCTGTCGGCGGCAATGGTCACGCGGCCTTCGTGGCTCTCGTAGGTCCAGCGATATTCCGCCCCCTGATGCTCGGCCAGCACGGTCACATCGAAGGAATGCGGCTCGGTGACGACGCCATCGCCGCGCAGAAAGTCTTCCTGCGGCGCAAACCGGAACCGATCGGTCTCGCCATCCAGGCGCGCCAGTTCCACCCTAAGATCCACCGCATCGGGCGGCAGCGCCCTGCCGGCTTTGCTGACCCAGGCGCGATACTCCGGCGGCACGCCGGATTCGAAGATCGCCAGTTCGACCACGAAATCACCCTCCCGCAGCAGGCGGCCGTTGTGCGGGCCTTTTTCGGCGGATTCTGCAGCGCCGTGTGTCTCCTCGGTTGACGGTTCGCCGCAGGCGGACAGCGTCAATGTCAGTGCCAGCAGGGCCGTCATTGGCCAGAGATTCAGTGCGTTCTTCATGGTGCGTTCGATTCCGTAGGAGACCCGCTCGGGGCAGGCGCGCCGGTGAGGCGCTGGATTTCAATCAGGTGGCCGTGATATTCGGTGGCGGCTTCGATCAGACGCGCCTTCTGCACCGCCCATTCGGCCTGCGCATCGCGCAGTTCCAGCAGCGAGTAACGGCCGCGCCGGTAGGCGTGCTGGGTCTGCCTGAGCGCCTCTTCCATGGCCGGCACCACGCGGTCGCGCTGGGCCTCGTACTCGATGCGCGCGTGGCTGAGCTCCTGGTAGAGGGCGAACAGGTGCGCCTGCGCCTTGAGCCAGGCCTGCTCGCGGGCCGGTCCCACCTCGGCCAGGCGGGCCTCGTTTTCGGCAATGGCGCCGGCCGCGCGTGCGCGGCTGAACAGCGGCAGCGCGGCCGATAACACCAGGCCGACATCATCGGTGGCCTCCACCCGACGCAGCCCGGCGCCCACACGCACGCCCGGGCTGCGCCGCGCCTGCGCCAGACGCAGTTCCGAGGCACGCAGGCGGGCCTGGTTGGCAAACAGCAGCACATCCGGGGTGCTCTGCATCTGCGCCAGCAGCACATCGAAGGCCGCCACCTCGGGCAGGTGCAGCAGGTCGCCCACCAAGGTGCCGAAGTCGGGCGCCATCACGCCAGTGGCCGCAGCCAGGTGACGGCGCGCCGACAGCAGTTCGTGTTCGGCGTGCTCCTCTTCAAGCTCGGCCCGCGCCAGCGAAACCTGCGCGCGCGACCGTTCGGCCGGTGGCGCGCGCGCCGCGTCCACGCGTCGATCGACCTCGGCCAGGGTGCGGCGCGCCAACCGGGTGGCCTGATGCGCGATCTCGAGCTGGGCCTGGTCGGACAATACGTGGATGAAGCGGCGGGCCACTTCGGCGCGCAGGTCCAGCCGGGCAATCTCGGCCTCGGTGACCAGGCCATCGCGTTTGGCCCGGCGGGCGTCGAGGCGGCGGTCGCGCAGGCCGCCGCGCTCGATCAGCTGGCTGAATCCGATCGTGGTTTGAGCGCTGTCGAGGCCCGACAGTGCGCCGCTGCCCAGCGCGTCTTCCAGCGCGAGGTTCAGCTCGGGCGCGGGCCGAAGCCGTGCCTGTTGGGTGCGGGCGTCGGCGGCCGCCAGCCGCGCACGGTAGGTCTGGAACAGGGGATGCCGGGACTCCGCGCGTCGCAGCGCCTCGGCGAGTGACAGCTCGGTGTCTTGCGGCGGCGCAATGCCGTTACTGGCGCCGACAACAGGGGTGCACAGGGCGGCGATCAGCATCGCCCACAGCCGCGCACGGTGTATCGAATTCGCAAACATGCAGCCTCCCGAACAGGGAAAGAATCAGGCGCCCGCGATGCGCGGACGACGAGGTTCAGGCGGCGTGCAGGGGCGGCCCGCGCAGCGGCGGACGCAGATGGGGCGAGCCAGCGGTGGCGCTGCGCTGCGGGTCACGCCGGATTGGGGGCGCGCGATTCTGGCCCAGCCAGGGCCAGATGAAGACCGCCAGCAGCACCAGCAGCAAGTCCAGGCCCGCGCCGGACTTGACGGACTTGCTCGTGGCATCGGCCATCACCGGCACATCGACATCGTGGTGCTGGTCGCTGACATGGTGGTCAATATGATGGCCGGCATCGTTGAAATGCAGGCTGGCCGGCGGTTCGCTGCCATCCACGCACAGATGCAGGTGCGCGCCGGTCAGCCGGGTCGACAGCAGCGCGACGCAGACCAGAACCAGCATCCACGTCTGCCACGCCGATTGTTTTTGGGGGGCTGAAGCACGCATGAACCCGAGTATAGCGGCTGGCCTGACGGACGATCGCGCCGGCCCCGCCCGCCGGATGTCGGGCGAACTAGCCGCGCGCGGCTTCGAGCGCCGCCACGCGCGCTTCGAGCGCGGCGATCCGCGCCTCCAGACCCTCGGTCGCGGCGCTGCGCGCCGCCGGGGCGGACAGCGCCTCGGCCACCGGTTCGCCGCAGAGGTGATGCGCCCAGCGGGTGGCCGCCTGGCCTGACTGGCGTGGCAGCTGGCTGACCAGGAGCGTGCCGCGGTCGGCAAGATCCTGCAGCGCGGCCTCGACACCGGCGACGTCCGCCGGCCCGCCGATGTAGGCCGCGTTGGCCTTCAGCTCGGCGACGGTCTGCGCGCCGCGCAGCATCAAGGTGACCAGCACCGCCTGGGTGTCACGCTTGAGCAGCAGTTGATGCTGAAACTGCTGTCGCCACTTTTCGGTGCGACCGAAGCGGTCATCACGCACCACCCAGCCCATCGCTTCAAGGTCGCGCAGGGCCTGGCCGACATCGCCCTCGCTGAGCTGCAGGTGCGGATGCCGCTGGCTTTTCTGGTTGCAGGCGGCGCGCAGGCCGTTGACGGTCATCGGGTAATAGTCCGGCGTGCTGATCGATTTTTCGACCAGCGCGGCGATGACCCGCGCGACGTTGGCGCTAAGCTCGGGGATGCTCATTCGGCCAGCATCCGGTCGCGCTTGTCGGCCACCGCCGCCAGCAGGTCTGCATAGGCGGTTTCGAACTGGGCGATGCCGTCGACACACAGCTGGTCGGTGATCTCGTCCAGCTTCACGCCCGCCTCGGCAATCGCGGCCAGTTGCGCCTTGGCCGCGTCGAGATCGACATCGAGACTGCGCGACACGGTGCCGCGCTCGCGGAAGGCGTCGAGGGTCGCAGGCGGCACGGTGTTGACCGTGTGCGGGCCGATCAGCGCATCGAGGTACATCGTTGGCGAGTACTCCGGGTTCTTGGTGCCGGTGCTGGCCCACAGCATGCGCTGCGGGCGCACGCCCCGGTCCAGCAGGGAACGCGCGGCCGGCGTGTCCAGCAGGTCCAGAAAGTCGGCATAGGCAGCGCGTGCGTTGGCGATGGCGGTGGTGCCCTGCAGCGGCTTCGGCAGCTTGGGATCGGCTGCGGCATCGATGCGGCTGACAAAAAAACTGGCCACGCTGGCCACCGCCTGCGGGTCGCCGCCGGCGGCGGTCCATTGGGTCATGCCGTCGACCCAGGCTTCTGCGATGGCGCGGTAGGCGGCCCGGCCAAACAGCAGGGTCACGTTCACCGAAATGCCGGCGGCGAGCAGCTGCGGCAGCGCTTCGACCCCGGCTGCGGTGCCCGGCACCTTGATCATCAGGTTGGGGCGGCCCACCGCCGCCGCGAGCCGCCGGGCGGCGGCAACGCTACCGCGGGCGTCGTGCGCCAGGGTGGGCGACACCTCGAGGCTGACCCAGCCATCGAGCCTCTGGCTTGCGTCGAACAAGGGGCCAAAGGCATCGGCCGCCTGCTGGATGTCGGCGATGGCCAGATGTTCGTAGAGACGTTCGGGGTCGCGCTCGCCAGCCGCGATCTGCGCCTGAAGTGCCGGGTCGTAGAGGGCGGTGCCGGCAATGGCCTGCTTGAAGATCGCGGGGTTGGAGGTCAGCCCGCGAATCGCGGACTCATTGATCAGCCGCGCCAGACCGCCCTGGTCCAGCAGGTCGCGGCGGATGAAGTCGAACCACAGCGACTGGCCGTGGGCAAATACGTCATCAAGTCGGCTCACCGGAAACACCACATCGGATTCGAATGGGTGCCCAGCATAAACCGCCGGCCCGAAACGCTCGCAACACCTTGGCCGAAGCGCGGGCCGCGCGGCCGGAAGCCCGGCCCGCGACCCGGTGCTGCGCCGTCAAACCCCCAGCGTTTCGAGGATGGCTTCGGCGGCTTCGCGGCCTTCGAACACGGCGGTGACCACGAGATCGGAGCCGCGCACCATGTCGCCACCGGCGAAGATTTTCGGGTTGGCAGTCTGGAACTTGTGCGGGCGTTCGGCGTGCGTGTGCACCCGCACACGGCCGTCTTCGTGCAGCGACACGCCGTGCGGTTCGAGCCACTCCGCCGGGCTGGGACGGAAGCCGAAGGCGATGGCCACGCGGTCGGCGGGGATGACCTGTTCGGAGCCTTCCACCACCTCGGGGCGGCGACGGCCGCGCGCATCGGGGGCGCCCAGGCGGGTCTCGACGACCTTGACGCCCTCGACCTTGCCGTTGCCGACGATGGCCACCGGCTGCCGGTTGAAGAGGAACTTCACGCCCTCTTCCTTGGCATTGGCCACTTCGCGCTTGGAGCCGGGCATGTTGGCTTCGTCGCGGCGGTAGACGCAGGTGACGCTGGCCGCCTGCTGACGAATGGCGGTGCGGTTGCAGTCCATGGCCGTGTCGCCGCCGCCCAGCACCACGACGCGCTGCCCGGCCATGTCGATGAAGTCGGCGGCATCTTTTTCGATGCCCATGACCCGGTTGATGTTGGAGATCAGGTACGGCAGGGCCGAGACCACGCCGGGCAGGTCTTCGCCGGGGAAGTCGCCGGTCATGGCGGTGTAGGTGCCCATGCCCAGGAACACGGCGTCGTACTCGGCCAGCAGCTGGTCCAGCGTCACATCAGTGCCGACGTGGGTGTTCAGGCGGAACTCGATGCCCATGTATTCCTGGATGTCGCGGCGGGTCTTGACCACCTCCTTTTCCAGCTTGAAGGGCGGAATGCCGAAGGTCAGCAGGCCGCCGATCTCGGCGTGGCGGTCATAGACCACGGCCTGCACGCCATTGCGCGCCAGGATGTCGGCGCAGCCAAGGCCAGCGGGTCCGGCGCCGATGATCGCGACCTTCTTGCCGGTGGGTTCCACCCCCGACATGTCCGGCCGCCAGCCCTGCTTGAAGGCCTCATCAGAGATGTATTTTTCGATGGAGCCGATGGTGACCGCGCCGAAGCCGTCGTTGAGCGTACAGGCGCCTTCGCACAGCCGGTCCTGCGGGCACACCCGGCCGCAGATTTCGGGCAGCGAGTTGGTCTTGTGGCTGAGCTCGGCGGCGGCGAACAGGTTGCCTTCCTCCACCATTTTCAGCCAGTTGGGAATGTAGTTGTGCACCGGGCACTTCCACTCGCAGTAGGGGTTGCCGCAGTCGAGGCAACGGCCCGCCTGGGAGGCCGCCTGCTCGGCGGGAAACTCCCTGTAGATCTCGCGCCAGTCGTGCATGCGCACTTCGACCGGCGCCTTCCTGGGGTCCTGACGGGAGACTTCGAGAAACTGGAGGTGATTCTTTGCCATGCAAAATTCCTTGGTGACGCTTAAGCCGCAGCCTTGACCGCGTGGATCAACGAATTGATTTCGGCCGCCTTGGGCTTGACCAGCCAGAAGCGGCCGACGTAATCACGGAAGTCATCGATGATGTGCTGGCCCCACTCGCTGCCGGTTGCGGCGACGTAGTCCTTGATGAGGCTGCGCAGGTAATACTGATGCGCTTCCATGGACTCTGACACCACGCGGTGGATATCGATCAGTTCATGGTTGTAACGGTCCACGAAGCCGCGGCTTTCATCGAGGACGTAGGCAAAGCCGCCGGTCATGCCGGCACCGAAGTTGACGCCCACTTCACCGAGCACGGCCACCACGCCGCCGGTCATGTACTCGCAGCCATGGTCGCCCAGGCCTTCCACCACCGCCGTGCAGCCCGAGTTGCGCACGCCGAAACGCTCGCCCGCCGTCCCCGCCGCATAAAGCGTGCCGCCGGTGGCGCCGTACAGGCAGGTGTTGCCGATGATCGCCGCCTGCCGCGCCACGAAGCGCGAGCCGCGCGGCGGCTTGATGACGATACGGCCGCCTGCCATGCCCTTGCCCACGTAGTCATTGGCTTCGCCTTCCAGCTCCAGGTTGAGGCCGCCGGCGTTCCAAACGCCAAAGCTCTGGCCGGCGGTGCCGGTCAGTTTCAGGGTGATGGGCGCGTCGCTCATGCCCAGGTTGCCGTGGCGCTTGGCAATTTCCCCTGACAGCCGCGCGCCGATGGAGCGGTCGCGATTGGTGACTTCATAGGTGAACTCACCGCCGGCCTTGGCCTCGATGGCAGGCAGACAGTCCTTGACCATCTGCTCGGCCAGTTCGCCCTTGTCGAACGGCGGGTTGGGCGAAGTGCAGAAATGCTTGGACGGCAGGATCATGCCCGCACCATCGAGGATGGGCCGCAGGTCCAGCGAGCGCTGCTTGTCGGTCTCGCCTTCCAGCAGTTCCAACAGGTCGGTGCGACCGATGAGTTCGGCCAGCGACGTCACGCCCAGCCTGGACAGCCACATGCGGGTTTCTTCGGCGACGAACCTGAAGTAGTTCATCACCATTTCGGGCAGGCCGATGAAGTGCTTCAGGCGCAGCACCTTGTTCTGAGTGGCGACGCCGGTGGCGCAGTTGTTGAGGTGGCAGATGCGCAGGTATTTGCACCCCAGCGCGACCATGGGCGCGGTGCCGAAGCCGAAGCTCTCGGCGCCCAGAATGGCGGCCTTGACCACGTCCAGACCGGTCTTCAGGCCGCCGTCGGTCTGCACCCGCACCTTTTCGCGCAGGCCGTTCATGCGCAGCGTCTGGTGGGTTTCGGACAGGCCCAGCTCCCAAGGCGTGCCGGCGTACTTGACCGAGGTGAGCGGGCTGGCGCCGGTGCCGCCGTCGTAGCCGGAGATGGTGATCAGGTCAGCGTAGGCCTTGGCCACACCGGCGGCGATGGTGCCGACGCCGGGGCCCGACACGAGCTTCACCGACACCAGCGCGCTCGGGTTGACCTGCTTGAGGTCGTAGATCAGCTGCGCCAGGTCTTCGATGGAGTAGATGTCGTGGTGCGGCGGCGGCGAGATCAGCGCCACGCCGGGTTTGGCGTAGCGCAGCTTGGCGATTTGGTCGTTGACCTTGTCGCCAGGCAACTGGCCACCTTCGCCGGGCTTCGCCCCTTGTGCCACTTTGATCTGCAACACCTCAGCGCTGGACAGATAGGCCGGGGTGACACCAAAGCGGCCCGAGGCCACCTGCTTGATCTTGGAGTTCTTCTCGGTGCCGTAGCGGGCCGGGTCTTCGCCGCCCTCACCGGAGTTCGAGCGCCCGCCGAGGCGGTTCATGGCGGTGGCCAGCGCCTCGTGCGCCTCGGGCGACAGCGCGCCCAGGCTCATGCCGGCCGAGTCGAAGCGCTTGAGGATGGCGTCGATGGGCTCGATGTCATCGATGGCCAGCGGCGTGTCCAGCTCCTTGAGCTTGAACAGATCGCGCACCGCCGTGACCGGGCGGTGATTGACCAGCGCCGCGTACTTTTCATAATCGGCGTACTCACCGCTCTGCACGGCCTCGTGCAGCGTGCGGATCACATCCGGGTTGTACGCGTGGTACTCGCCGTTGAAGACAAACTTCATCAGGCCGCCCTGATCCGGCGTCTTGCGCGGATTCCAAGCCGCCTTGGCCAGATGGGCCTGATCGTCTTCGAGGTCGCTGAACCGTGCGCCCTGAATGCGGTTGACGGTGCCTTCAAAGCACAGCGCCACCACCTCGTCGTGCAGGCCCACGGTTTCGAACAACTGCGCGCCGCGATAGCTGGCGATGGTCGAAATGCCCATCTTCGAGATGATCTTGTACAGACCCTTGTTGATGCCCTTGCGGTACGCCTGGGTGAGCGCTGCATCGTCCTTGGGGGTGGCGAGCTCGCCCTTCTGGCGCATGTCGTACAGCGAGGCATAGGCCAGGTAGGGGTAAACCACGCTGGCGCCATAGCCGATGAGGCAGGCGAACTGGTGCGGGTCGCGCGCGGTGGCGGTTTCAATGGCCAGATTGCAGTCGCAGCGCAGGCCCTCGGCTATCAGCCGGCTGTGCAGGGCGCCGGTGGCGAGCAGGGCATGAATGGGCAGTTTGCCCTTTTCAACCCTGCGGTCCGACAACACCAGAATGACCACGCCGCGCTCGCGCACGGCCGCAACGGCCACATCACAGGCCTGCCGAATGGCGGCTTCCAGCCCCACGGCCGGGTCGTATTGCAGGTCGATCACTTCGTGGCGATAGACCGGATCGGCCAGCAGGCTGCGGAACTTGGCCTCCGACAGCAGCGGCGAATCCACCATGAGCCGCGCGGCGCGCTCGGGCGTTTCCTCGAACATCGAGCACTCGGCGCCCAGCGAGCATTCCAGGCTCATCACGATCTGCTCGCGCAGCGGGTCGATGGGCGGATTGGTGACCTGGGCGAACTGCTGACGGAAGTAGTCGTAGGGCGAGCGAATCTGGCTGGACAGCACGGCGAACGGGGTGTCGTCGCCCATGCTGCCGATGCTTTCCTGGCCGCTTTCGGCCAACACCCGCAGCACGTCGACGCGCTCTTCATTGGTGAGCGCGAACATCTTCTGGTAGACCGCGATTTCGGCGGGCTGCAGGCGGTCGAGCGAGTTGGGATCGTCGTTGAGGCTGGCTTCCAGGCGGCGCAGGTTCTTCTTCAGCCACTGCTTGTAGGGGAAGCGCGCGGCCAGCAGACGGTCGATGTCTTCGGGGCGCAGCAGGGTGCCCGAATCGGTGTCGATGGCCAGCATCTGGCCGGGCCGCAGGCGGCCCTTCTCGACCACTTCTTCGGGCGCGTAGTCCGACACCCCCATTTCGGATGCGAGCACGATGGTGCGATCGCGGGTGATCACATAGCGCGCGGGGCGCAGGCCATTGCGGTCGGTGGTGCAGGCGGCGTAGCGGCCGTCGGTGAGCACCACGCCGGCGGGGCCGTCCCAGGGTTCCATCTGCAGCGAGTTGTACTCGAAGAACGCGCGCACGTCGGGGTCGAGGTTTTCGACGTTCTGCCAGGCGGGCGGAATCAGCGCGCGCATCGCGGCGAACAGATCCATGCCGCCGGCGAGCAGCACTTCCAGCATATTGTCGAGGCTTTGCGAGTCTGAGCCGCGCGGCGTCACCAGCGGTGAGATCGCGGCGATGTCGGGCAGGTCTTCGCACTCGAACTTGTTGGCGCGCGCCTGCGCCCACTGACGGTTGCCGGCAATGGTGTTGATTTCACCGTTGTGCGCCAGAAAGCGGAACGGGTGACACAGGCGCCACTTGGGCAGGGTGTTGGTGGAAAAGCGCTGGTGGAACACGCAGATGGCGGTTTCCAGGTCCGGCGCCTTCAGGTCCTGAAAGAACACCGGCAGGTATTCGGGCATGACCAGGCCCTTGTAGACCAGCACGCGGCACGACAGCGAGGCCACGTAGAACTCGGTGTCGCCGTCGGCTTCGAGGCGCTTCTCGGCCGCGCGGCGCGCCTTGAACAGTTTCAGCTCGAACACCAGCTTGTGCATGTTGCTGGGCGCCAGCACGAAGACCTGCTCGAAGACCGGCGCTTGTCGACGGGCTTCGTCGCCCAACGCGCTGTCATCGGTGGGCAACGCGCGCCAACCCGCCAAGGTCAGGCCATGCGCGCGGCAGGCTTCGGCCATCACTTCACGCGCATGCTCGGCACGGGCGGCGTCTTGCGAGAGGAACACGTTGCCTGCGGCAAAGCGCTGTGAGCCCAGCACGATGTTGGACTCCTGCGCGACCCTGCGCAGAAAGCGCTCGGGGGTTTTCATCAGCAATCCGCAGCCGTCGCCGGTCTTGCCGTCGGCGGCGATGGCGCCGCGGTGGGTCATGCGCTCCAGCGCGGTGATCGCACGCTGCACCAGGGCATGGCTGGATTGCCCATCCATTTGCGCAATCAGGCCAAAGCCGCAGCTGTCGCGCTCGAATTCGGGGCGGTACAAGCCGGTTGGGTTCACCATTTACCATCACCTCATCAGTTATCGACACGACACCACGATCCTTGAAAAGCCCCGACCCTGACCGGGTCATCAGTGGCTTTTCCGGAACGCACACCACAGCCATATCAATAATAAAAACAATGTGTTGTTGTTGGTTGAGCCGAGCATCAACGGCGCGGCACAGCCCAACGAACGCTTCTTTCCAACGACTTCAGCCTGCACATTCGACCCTCGTTACGGGTTCGTTTGAAGGCGGCGAGATTCCCCGGCCGACCGACTCTGGAGCGGTCGCCGCTTGGTGCGCTTTGGGAGAAGCAGCGACGCGGGCGGGGATGTGTCGCTGCACTGCAACAATCCCATTATAAAAGCGCGCAATACGGCGTCAAACAGACGGGCGTGACGATACCCTACGCCTCAGGGTCATCGCAGCCGGCGCAGGTCGAACAGACGCTCGTGTTCGTCCAGCGCGTAGCGATCGGTCATGCCGGCGATGTAGTCGGCGACGCAGCGCGCGCGGCCCGTCAGCCCGTCTGCGGCTTCAACCTGCTCCACCTTGGCGAAATCGCTGGCGGGCAGCAGACGGGGGTCGTCCATGAAGGCCCCGAACAGCTCGCGAATGACGCGCTGCGCCTTGCTCATGACCCGGTGCACCTGCGGATGGCGGTAAAGATGCGCAAACAGGAACTGCCGCATGGCCTGGGTTTGCGCGCGGATCTCGGGTGAAAAGGCGATCAGCGGCTCGGCATGATGGCGAACTTCATCGAGGCTGGCCGGTGCCGCGGCGTCGAGTCGTGCGCGGCTGTGGGCGTTCAGATCGACCACCAGGGTGTTGATGATGCGGCGAATGGTCTCGTGGCGTTCCTGACGCGGCGTGAGCTGCGCATAGCGCGCCCTGACTTCGTCGTGATGCCGGGCAAACAGGGGCACCGAGCGCAGCTGCGGCAGGGTCAGCAGCCCGGCGCGTACGCCGTCGTCCATGTCGTGGTTGTGGTAGGCAATTTCGTCGGCCAGGTTGGCCAGTTGTGCTTCCAGCGAGGGTTGGTGCCGCTTGAGAAAACGCTCGCCGATGTCACCCAGCGTTCTGGCGCGCGCCGCCGAGCAGTGCTTGAGAATGCCTTCGCGGGTTTCAAAGGTGAGGTTGAGGCCGGCAAAGGCGGCGTATTTGTCTTCCAGTACATCGACCACCCGCAGACTCTGCGCGTTGTGCTCGAAGCCGCCGTGGGGCTGCATGCAGCCGTTCAGTGCGTCCTGTCCGGCGTGCCCGAACGGGGTGTGGCCCAAATCATGGGCCAGCGAAATGGCCTCGCAAAGATCTTCGTTCAGCCCCAGGGCGCGGGCGAGGGTGCGGGCGATCTGCGCCACTTCCAGCGAGTGCGTCAGCCGCGTGCGGTACAGATCGCCCTCGTGATTGACGAAGACCTGGGTCTTGTATTCCAGTCGGCGGAAGGCCGATGAATGAATGATGCGGTCGCGGTCGCGCTGGTACTCGGTGCGCGGAAACGCCGCCGGCTCCTCGTGGCGCCGACCGCGGCCGTTGTCCGGGCGGGCGGCATAGGCGGCGAGCTGCATCATGCGACGGCGGCGGCCAGGGTGGCGTCCAGCGCGGCGGCGTCGAAATCAGCGGTCAGCACTGCGGCGCCCAGGCCGCGCAGCAACACCAGGCGCAGCTGGCCCTTGGCGACCTTCTTGTCGTGGCCCATGAGGTCCTTGAAGCCCTCAACCGTCATGCCCGCGGGCGGCTTTACGGGCAGACCGGCGCGGGCGATGAGGTCGCGGGCACGGGTGGCGATGTCGGGCGTGATCCAGCCCAGCCGGGCAGAGCAGTCGGCCGCCATGACCATGCCGGTGGCCACCGCCTCGCCGTGCAGCCATTCGGTGTAGCCGGTGAAGGTTTCGATGGCGTGGCCAAACGTATGGCCCAGATTGAGCAGGGCGCGAACGCCGCCGCCCACCGCTTCGCGCTCGTCTGCCGCCACGATGCGCGCCTTCATCTGGCAACAGTGGGCAATGGTCTGCGCGGTGATGGCTGGGTCCAATGCCAGCAGGGCATCGAGATGCGTCTCCAGCCAGTCGAAAAACTCGGCATCGCCCAGCAGGCCGTACTTGATGACTTCGGCCACGCCAGCGCGCAACTCGCGCGGCGGCAGGGTCTTGAGGGTGTCCAGGTCGGCGACCACGGCAATGGGCTGGTGAAAGGCGCCGATCATGTTCTTGCCGCGCGGGTGATTCACCGCCGTTTTGCCGCCCACCGAGGAATCCACCTGCGCGAGCAGGGTGGTGGGAATCTGCAGGAAATCGATGCCGCGCTGGTAGAGCGCCGCCACGAAACCACCCAGGTCGCCGATAACGCCACCGCCCAGGGTCAACAGCACGCCGTCGCGGGCGAATCGCCGCGCCAGCAGCGCATCGAACAGGCGTTCGGCCTGGTCCCAGCTTTTTTGCAGTTCGCCCGGCGGAATGATCAGGCAACTGTCGTCGGGCAGGCCCAGGGTGGCCTGCAGACGCGGCAGGTGCAGGCGCGCCAGGTTCTGGTCGGTGAGCAGCAGGCGCGGTCGGTCGGCGAGCACGTCGAAGCACGCGGTCTGGCCCAGCAGGCCCGCGGCGATCTCAATCGGGTAGGCGCGATCGCCCAACTGGACGGTGCACTGCGTCATAAGCGGGCTCGATTACGGGGCGCGTTGCGCGAGGTGGGCCTGAATTTCATCGACCAGCAGCCGCGCGCTGCGGCCCTGGGTCTCGATCACGAGATCGGCGATCTGCCGGTACAGCGGATCACGCTGTTCGAACAGGCGCGAGAGTATCGCGCTGGGCGCCTCGCCGGTGTTGAGCAACGGCCGATGTTGCGACTGGCCGGTGCGCGCCACTTGCTGGCGTACGCTGGCATGCAGGTAGATGACCGTGCCGTTCTGCGCCAGCAGCGTCCGGTTGGCGGGCCACACCACGGCACCGCCGCCGGTGGCCAGCACGATGTCCGGCGTCTGGGTGATGTCGGCAAGCAGGTCGTGCTCGCGCTGGCGGAATCCGGCCTCGCCCTCTTTTTCGAAGATCAGTGGGATGTCGACACCCAGCCGATGTTCCAGTTCGTGATCGGCATCGATGAAACGCAGGCCGCGCACCCGCGCCAGCCGCTTGCCGATGGTGGTTTTGCCGGCCCCCATGGGGCCGATGAGGAATAAGCGTTCCACGGCGGACATTGCGGCCCCACCCTACGGCGTCGCGGTCGGCGCGGGGGTGGGCGTCGTCGAGGGCTTGAGGGTCAACTGCCGCCGGCGACAGACCTGACCGGATTCGTCTGCCGAGCCGGAGGCCCGCACGCAGGCCTCGAGGTCGACCAGCGACTCGGCGGTCACATTCGGCGCGAAATAGCGGCTGCGCGCCAGACCATTGGCATCGGTGGTGCCCCCGCCGGGGAATACGCGCTCGTTCAGCCGGGGCACCGAGGGGCTCAAGATGCGGAACAGCACCTGCGCGCCATTGATCGGTTGGAAGGCGTTGTTGCGCACTTCCATGGTGAGCTCGACGCTGGGCTGTTCGGTTGCGTCCGGCGTGACCGTGAGGGCCAGGGGCAAGCGCAGGTCGACGCAGTCGCGCCCGTCGGCGGAGCGTTCGCAGAACTCGTCGATGAACTGCACACCGGTGGTCGCGATCAGCTCACCGCTGGGCTCGGCGCCACAGGTCCGGTTCTCCCGCGCGTCGATTTCGAGAAAGCCCGACAGATCACTGAACACCTCGACCGTCTGCACGAAATTGCCAGCGCTGTTCAGCTGTACGCGCCGGCGCTGCGCGCGCGGGGTCGAATCACCGCTGATGATCAGGCCAGCGGGCGCAGCGCCGGCGCCCGAGAAGCGGGTCTCCAGATCCACGCAGGGGTTGCCGCCATTGGGATTGACGATGGGCTGGCCATTGGCGTTGCGCCAGGTCAATTGCAGGCGCTGGGCGTTGGGTGCGCCCACCGTCACGGCGGTGCCGAACACCGGCGCGGTAAAGCGAAAGTCGTCCTGGCGAATGCTGACCGCCAGCGAGCCCTCGCAGACCGCGTCGAGGTCGTCGAAGCAGACGTCGAGATAACGCGGGTCGGTGATGGTGGCGGTGATGACCCCGGTGCTATTGGTCGTCACGGCGGGATCGGGGGTGAACAGGTAGTTGAGCCTGCCGAAGGCATCCGTGAAGCCATCACCCAGTCCGGGGCGGGTGACGCCGCGCTCGACGATGCTCACCGTGCCGTTGGTGGCGGTGAGTGACACCCCCAGCCCTTCGGCCGCCGTGCGTTCTTCGAGGCTGACCTGTACCCGGAAGCCCGGCAGGTCCACTCCCGGCGAGCCCGTGGCCGGGCCACTCATGCTCAGGATGGGCGCGCGGAGGGTGCTGCCGCCCCCGCCGGGACCCTGCCCGATCAGGCCGCCCGCTCCGCGGCCGCTGTCACCTGAGCTGCCACATCCGGCGAGACCGAGGGCGGCAAGCAGGGTGGCAAACAACTGCAGCGGTGAAACATCTAGACGCATGTCGGCTCACCGAACGGGAGGCCCGGAAGTATAGCGATGCACCGCCGCCCGGCCTCCGGGTCAGTTTGACCTGCCTGCGACCACGGTCCCTCGCTGGGCTCAGGGCTGATCATCAATTGACCTGCAACCCTTCCTGAATCATCCGCGGCGTGACGAAGATCAGCAGTTCGCGCTTGATGGACTCCCGCGTGGTGCTGCGGAACAGGGCGCCCAGCAGCGGGATGTCGCCCAACAGCGGCACCTTAGTGCGCCCCTCGGAGTTGCTTTGCTCGAAGACCCCACCGAGCACGATGGTGTCGCCGGTGCGCACCAGCACCTGGGTGGTGACGCGCCGGGTGTCGATGCTGGGCGCCGTGCCACCACCGGCCACCGGCACGTTCTCGCCCACGGTGTCGTTGGTGACATCCAGGTCCATGAGAATGCGGTTGTCCGGCGTGATCTGCGGCGTGACGCTGAGGCTGAGCACCGCCTTCTTGAACGACACGCTGGCATTCTGGTTGCCACCCTCGGTGGTCTGGAAGGGAATTTCGCGGCCCTGCTCGATCAGCGCCTGCTTGCCATTGGCGGTGATCACCCTTGGGGTCGAGATCACCTCGCCACGACCTTCGCTCTGCAATGCCGAGAGTTCCAGGTCGATCAGGAAGTCGGAGCCGAGGATCGCCAGCCCGATGGCCCCCGCCTGACCTGCAGCCGGGTTGGCGGGCAGGTTGACGTTGTAGCGGTTCAGGGCCGAGCCCGGCAGGGTCACCGGGAAGCCCTGGTTGGCGATGAACGAGTTGACGATGGGGTCGGTGCCCAGCACGTTGTTGCCGCTGGTGGTGACCAGGCCGCTGTTGCCCGAAGACGCCACGCCGGTGACGCCGAAGCGGGCCCCGATGTCGCGGCGGAAGTTGTCGCTGGCCACCACGATGCGTGACTCGATCAGCACCTGTCGCACCGGCACATCAAGGCGCTCGACCAGCCGCCGCACTTCGCTGAGCTTGTCGCGGCTGTCGAGCACGATCATGGTGTTGGTGCGCTCATCCACGGTCACGCGGCCGCGCTCTGACAACAGCGAGGTGTCGCCGGCCGAAATCAGCGCGGCAAGGTCGAGCGCCCGCGCATAGTTCACCTGAATCAACTCGGTGCGCAGCGGCGCCAACTGCACCTTTTGCGCAGCCGATTCCAGCTCGGCCTGTTCACGCGCCGCCACTTCTTCCAGCGGCGCGACCAGCATGACGTTGCCCTGCTGGCGCATCGCCAGCCCACGGGTGCGCAGGATGATGTCCAGCGCCTGGTCCCAGGGCACGTTCTGCAAGCGCATGGCGACATCGCCGCTCACCGAATCGCTGATCACCATGTTGGCGCCGGCGACATCGGCAATGATCTGCAGCAGCGAGCGCACGTCGATGCTCTGGAATGACAAGGAAATGCGCTCGCCGGTGAATTGCGGCTCGGCGGCTCGGCGCGCTTCGATCTTCTCGGCGGTGAGCGGCTGCAGCTCGAGGGTGAAACGGTCATCGGCCTGGTACGCCGCCTGTTCGAAATCGGCCGGCTCGACGGGTGTCACCCGCACTTCGACGTGCAGGCCCTGTTGGCGGGCGTCGACGAACTTGGCGGGGGTGCCGAAGTCGATGACGTCCAGCCGCCGCGCAAGTCGGTCGGGCAGCGTGGCGTTCTTGAAGCGGGCGACGATCACGCCGCCGTCGTTGTCGACTTCGACCGGGGTCGAGGGGTCGGCCAGCTTCACCAGCACCCGCGCCTCGCCCTTCTCGCCGCGACGGAAATCGATGTTTTCGACCACGTTGCCCTCGGGCCGCGCCGTCGGCCGCTCCGGGGCGGACGCCGCCGCACCCGCAGCCGGGGCCGCCGGGACGCCCGCCGGGGTCATGGGCCTGGGCGGCTGTGCGGTCGCGGCCCCCACTGCCGATGTCAGCTCGATCAGCACGCGGTTGCCTTCGGTCTTGATGACGTAGGGCACCAGTTCGCTCATCTCGACCACAACCCGGGTCCGGCCCTGGGCTTCAGCGGCCGCCACCGATTGCACACGCCCCTGATTGATGCGCCTGAAGCGCTCTGCCAGGGCCAGTCGCGTGTCCGGCAGGTCAATCGCCAGCCGTGCGGGTTGTTCGATGGTGAAACTGGTCACGTCCGGCGCCGGGCCGGTCAGACTCAAGGTGATCAGCACCACGTCGCGGGCGATGCTGGTGGCGTCCAGCGCCACCAGCGCCGGACGGCTTCCGGCGTCGTCAATCGTCGTGGGACCCTGCGCCACGGCGGACCACGCCGTGAGCATCAAGGCAACGGCGAGCAGACGCGTCGTCAAGTTGCTCCCTTTCCAGCGTGCATCCATGTCGCCCTCCAATCTAAGGCGTGAGCGCCAGGATGGCCGGCCGGCGGATCCAGCCGCCGAAGCCATCCGGGATCAATTCGTTCAATTCGATCTGGCCTTCTTCTATGGTGCGAATCTCGCCATAGTTCTGACCCATGTGGTTGCCCTTGCCGACCCGGTGGATCACCCCGTCGGGCGCGCGCACCATGGCCACCCGCCGGCCGGAGAAATCGATCACCCCGATCATGCGCAAGGCGTCCAGGGGGAATTCTTCCAGGGGTTCGCGCGGTCGGCTGATGTCGGGCCGGGGCCCGACACCCACCGCGGCGGCGCGAACCGGCTCGGGGCGAATAAACGGATCAGGCCGCGAGCCCGCCATATATACATAGGACTCGTACTGGCGAACCTGGGGTATCGGCTCGATCTGCCGCGACTGGCGCGCCTTGATCTCTGCCACATAGGTTTCCAGGTCGTGCATGTCGCGTGAGCAGCCGCTCAGGGCCATCAGGCCCAGCACGGCGATCCAAGCCCTCAAGCGGTGGCGGCTGATCATCGGCGGCCCTTGCGTTGGGGCCGGTTGGCGGCTTCCTGGGCGGCGATCTCTTCATCGTCGAGATAGCGATAGGTGGTGGCCACCGCCGTCATGCGCAGCGGCCCCTGACTGGACGATGGAGCGCCGTTGCGGGCGCGTCCGCCGGTGGCCGCGACCGGCCGGATTTCGACGTCTTCGATGGTGACGATACGCGGTAGCGCGGCGATGCCGCTGACGAATTCGCCCATCTGGTGGTAAGTGCCCAGCACGATGATCTGGTTGGGCAGTTCTGCGTAGAAATCTTTGGGGACTTCGCCGATGGGGCGGAACAGCTCTTCCTCCAGGCTGCTGGCCACACGGGTCTGCGAGATGTCGTTGAGCAGATTGGCCACCTCGGTGCGGCTTGGGAGCTGGCGCAGCATGGCGCCGAAGGAGCGCTCCATTTCGGCCAGTTGCTCACGGTAGGCGTCCAGATTGGCGACCTTGCGCTGCTTGGTTTCAAATTCGCCGCGCAGCCGCTTCTCGGTCGCCTGCTCGCGCACCTTTTGTTCGTTCTGCGGCTTCACCAGGAAGTAGTAACCGGCGCCGATCAGCACCAGCGCGAGCAGCACGGCCGCGCCGATCCGCGCATACAGCGGCCACAGCCCCGGGTTCTGCGGGTCGAGAGACTGCAGCTCCTCGAAAATCTCCTGGGCGCGACTCATTGGATGTCCTCGGCGCCATCGGCCCCTTCGGCCGCCTGATTGCGGCTCTTGACCTGCAGGGTGAACTCGCTTGCGCGACCACGACCGGCCTCGGTGGCGCGAATCACGACCAGCCGCGGGTCATCAAACCATTCGGAGGCATCGAGGTTCTTCATGTAAGCCGACACCCGGCCGTTGGAGTCGGCAACGCCTTCAATCGTGACTTGCGTGCCCTTTTGCCGCAGCAGGGTGAGCGACACGCCCTCGGGCAGGGTATTGACCACTTCGTCGAAGAAATGCACCGAGGCAGAGCGACTGGACTGCAAGGACTCGATCACCCTCATGCGTGCCAACAGGTTGTCGCGGGTGCGCTCCAGGCCCTCGATCTCCTTGATTTTTTGATCGATCTCGGCCACTTGCTGGGTCAGGTACTGATTGCGCGCCCGCTGATGCTCCACCGCGCCCGAGGCCTGGAAATACAGGCTGCCCGCAACGGTCGCGCCCACCACCACGCCCAGCGCCAGCATCTGGAAGAACTGCCGTTTCCGCAGTTCGCGACGTTCGGCTCGCCAGTCGAGCAGGTTGATGCGCAGTGCCATGGCTAGTGGTCCGCTTCGTCGTCGTCAAATGACCGCAGGGCCAATCCGGCGGCCAGCAGCAGCGCCGTCTCGTCCCGCACGATCAGGTTGGGCCTGGCCCTCGGGGAGATTGAAAGCTGGGCAAACGGTCGGGCGATCACCGTCGGGATGCCGATGCGTTCGCTGATCTGCGCAGCCAGGCCGTCAATCTTGGCGCAGCCGCCGGCAAGAATGATCTGGTCGACCTGGGCGATATCGCTCACCGCTGAAAAAAAGAACTGGAGACCCCGGTCAACCTGCTGGCCGATGTCATCAATGAACGGCTTCAGCACGTCGTTACGATAACTCTCGGGCAGCGCATTGGCACGCAGCGCCCGCAGCGCTTCATCCACCGACATGCCGTAGGCCCGCATGATGTCTCCGGTCAGTTGCTTGCCGCCGAAGGCAGATTCACGGGCATAGACCAATTTGTGATCGTGGAGGAACAGCAGGGTCGTTGCGATGGCCCCGATGTCCACCAGGGCGATGGTCTGGCCGACGCCGTCGGCAGGCATCTGATGGCGCAACAGGCTGGATGCCAATTCCAGGGCGTGGTTCTGGATGTCGACCACCTTGGCGCGCAGGCCCGCGCGTTCAAGTGCGTCGGTGCGCGCCAGCACCTGGTTACGACGGCAGGCGGCGAGCAACACATCCACCTCTTCGGTTCGCCCCCCGGCCGGTCCCAGAACTTGGAAGTCGAGGCTCACGTCTTCGATCGGGAACGGGATGTACTGGTCGGCCTCGGCGCGGATCTGCTGCTCCATGTCATCTTCGCTGAGCAGGGCCGAAAGCTGTACGACTTTGGTGATGACCGTGGGGCCGGCCACCGCCACCGCGGCGGCACGCTGTTTGGTGCCGGATTTGGCCAGCACCTTGCGGATGGCCTCGGCCACCACTTCGGGTTCGACCACCTGCTGGTCAACCACGGCAGAGGCCGGCAACGGTTCGATGGCAAAGGCGGCAACTTCGATCCGGCCGCCCTTCTTGACGAGTTCCAGCAGCTTGACCGAACTGGAGCTGATGTCCAATCCGACCAGGGAGGGATCCTGCCCTCCGAACCATTTCTGCATGATGGACATCGTGCCCCTTGCCGAGCGCCCCTGATGATTCCCGAAACCGCGCTCCCCAAAGGCGGATCAGGCACAGTGGCTTAATATAGCCGACCCCGAAGTCAATGCAACTCGAAGTTTGCTCCGCAAATGCCTGATGCCAAACCATAAGATGTCCAGCGCCCATGTTCAGAGGGGCCGTTTAGCCAGGGTGCTGGGGATCAGCGCGCTCACTTTGCTGATCGGCGGTCTGTTAACGGTGTGGCTGACCGTTCGCCACTTCCAGCAAGACCTTCCGTCGGTTGCGGCAATCCGCGCCATCGAGTTGGGTGAGCCGATGCGCGTTTTCACGGTCGATGGACTGCTGATGGCCGAATATGGCACCGAAAGGCGCTCTTCGGTGCGCTTTGACGAAATTCCCCGCCGGGTGATCGAAGCGTTCATCGCCGCCGAAGACGAGCGCTTCATGCGCCACCACGGGGTTGACCCGGTGGGCCTGTTGCGCGCCGGTGTCCGCCTGTTGCAGACCGGCGAACGCACCCAGGGGGGCAGCACCATCACCATGCAGCTGGCACGCAACGTCTTCTTGAGCAGCGAGCGCACCTACACCCGAAAAATCCGCGAGATCCTGCTGGCCATACAGATTGAAGACGAGCTCAGCAAGGAGGAGATTCTCGAGCTGTATCTGAACAAGATCTTCCTGGGAGAACGCGCCTATGGCGTCGCTGCCGCGGCCCAGACCTATTTCAGCCGACCGCTGAGCGAGCTGACCCTCGACCAGGCGGCCCTGATTGCCGGCTTGCCCAAGGCGCCGTCGCGAGACAACCCGATTGCCAGCCCATCGCGTTCCATGGAGCGCCGCAACTACGTGCTGCGGCGCATGCACGATGCCGGATTCATCGACCGCAACACCCTGGCGGCGGCCCAATCAGCGCCGCCGGGGGTTTCGCCGTATCGAACCCGGGTCGAGGTCGAGGCGCCGTATGCCGCGGAGATGGCGCGCCAGACCGTGGTCGCGGCGCTGGGGGAATCGGCGTACTCGCAGGGACTGCGGGTCTACACCTCGATCGTCGGCGCCGAGCAAACCGCCGCGGTCAATGCGGTGCGCAACGGCCTGCTGGATGTCGAGCAACGACAGGGCTGGCGCGGCGTTGAGCGGCGTTTGAAGCCCGAGACGCTGGGCGACCGGGACGCCCTGCTGCTGGCGCTGGGCGAACTGCCGAAGTGGCCGGCCCTGACCACGGCCGTCATCACCGGCACCGCTGACGGCGCGGTGGTGGCCTTGAGTGATGACGCCGAGACGCTAAGGCTGGAGCCGGCTGCGCTTGAATGGGCCGGCGCCCAACGCGACACGCTACAGCCTGGCGCCGTGATTCACCTGCGCCAGAACGCAGCGCGTGAACTGCGCCTTTCGCAAACGCCGCAACCCCAGGCGGCGTTCATCGCACTCGATCCGCAGACCGGCGCCATCACATCGATGGTGGGGGGCTACGATTTCTATCTCAGCTCATTCAACCGCGCGGTTCAGGCGCAGCGACAGGTCGGTTCGGCCTTCAAACCGTTTCTGTACGCCGCCAGCTTCGATGTGGGCTTCACGCCGGCGTCGGTGGTGCTGGATGCCCCGGTGGTGTTCGACGATGCGCGACTCGAGGAGGCGTGGCGGCCGACCAACTACAGCGGCAAGTTCTATGGCCCGACCCGTCTGCGAGACGCCTTGGTGCACTCGCGCAACCTGGTCACCGTGCGCCTGCTGCAATCCATCGGCTTCGAACAGGCGCGCAGCTTCGCGCAACGTTTCGGGCTCGACCGCGACCGCCTGCCGCGAGACCTGACCATGGCGCTGGGCAGTGCGAGTTACACGCCGCTGGAGCTGGCCAGCGCCTATGCGGTTCTGGCCAATGGCGGCCTGTCGGTGGAGCCGCAGTTGATCGACCGGGTCGAGGGGGCTGACGGCACGGTGGTCTGGAGGCCCGATGCGCCGGTTGAAAATCCGTCCGAGCGCTTTTCCCCGTCCTTGCCGGCGGTTCAGGCGACCGCCGCGCCCGCAGAACCTGTTGCCGATGACACCCTGGCGCCGGTGGTGGACGACCCACGGCGGGTGGTCCCCGAGGCCATCACCTGGCTGATCACCGACATCCTGCGCGACGCCGCCCGTCGCGGCACCGCGGCGCGTGTGGGTACCGCCTTGAAGCGTCGTGATCTGGCCGGAAAAACCGGCACGACCAATGACGAGACCGATGCCTGGTTCGCCGGGTACAACCGTCACCGCGTGGGGGTCGCGTGGGTGGGTCACGACCAACCGCAGCGTATCGGTCATGGCGAGGTGGGTGGCCGGGCGGCGCTGCCCATCTGGGTCGATGTCATGAGGGTCGCCTTGGAGGACATCCCCGATGAGCCGCCACCGCCGCCCGACAGCGTGATGAGCGTGCGTGTGGACCGCGAAACCGGTGGCCGGGCGGGTGTGGGCAGCTCTGACAGTATTTTCGAGTTCGTGCCCGTGGCCAGCATGGGCCGCCCCGCCGCAGGCGAGGAACGTCCCCACCCACCCACACCTTCGCAACAGCGTCAGGGTCCGGCGCTGGACGATCTGTTCTGAGCCGCCGTGCGTGGCGCCATGGCCAAACCACACTCATCCCTCCATGAAGAATGGGTCAACGCCGCCGCACGGTTGATGTGCTCCTTGCACCTCACGGATTACCAGCAGGCGAAGTTGAAGGCCCGCGACCAGCTTGGCCTCGGCGCTGACGCCGCCTTGCCCGACAATCAGTCGATTGAAACCGCCGTGCTCGCCTATCAACGATTGTTCGGTGGTGCTGTCTACGCCCAGCGGTTGCAACGTCTGCGCGCAACGGCCCTGCACGCCATGCGCTGGCTGCATCCCCTCGATGTCCGGTTGGTGGGCGCCGTGGCCACGGGCGCCATTAACGACGCGCATCGCGTGCAGTTACATGCCCTCACCGATGACGTCGAAGCCGTGGACTTCCAGTTTCTGGACCGTGGCATGCCGTTCGCGCAAGGGGAGCGTCGTTATCGCATGACCGACGGCCGACAACGGGCCGTTCCTCTGCTGCAGTTCAGTGCGGACGGGATCGGCGTCGACCTGGCTGTATTTACCCGCGACCGCCCGGTCCAGCCACTGTCGCCGGTGACCGGAAGAGCCGCGAAGCGCTTGCGAATGTGCGAGGTCGAGGCCCTGATGCAGAGCACTTGAGGCCCACAAAAAACCCACCGGCGAGGTGGGTTTTTTTGTGGGCCGCGCTGCCGCCTCAGGTGCCGCGTGACGCCAGCGGCTGCACGTCGCGAACGCCTGCGCCGGTATAGACCTGTCGCGGCCGGGCGATGCGCATGCCCGGCTCGGCAATCATTTCCGACCAGTGCGCCACCCAGCCCACGGTGCGCGCCACGGCGAACATCGGCGTGAACATGTTCACCGGGAAGCCAAGCGCGCTGTAAATGATGCCGGAGTAGAAATCGACGTTCGGATACAGCTTGCGTTCTTTGAAGTAATCGTCCGACAGGGCGATTTCTTCAAGCTTCATCGCCAGTTCCAGCTTCGGGTCATCGATCTTCAGCGCCTTGAGCACCTTGTGGCACTCGTCGCGGATGATGGTCGCGCGTGGATCGAAGTTCTTGTACACCCGGTGGCCAAAGCCCATCAGACGCACACCGCTGTTCTTGTCCTTGACCTTGTCCATGAAGCCCTGAACGTTCTTCACGTCGCCAATTTCATCGAGCATTTTCAGGACGGCTTCGTTGGCTCCGCCGTGCGCGGGGCCCCACAGCGCGGCGATGCCTGCCGCCATGGCCGCATAGGGATTGGTGCCGGTGGAGCCGGCCATGCGAACGGTGGACGTCGAGGCGTTCTGCTCGTGATCGGCGTGCAGGATGAACAGGACATCCAAGGCCTTGGCCGCGACCGGATCGACGTGGTACGGCTCGGCCGGTACCGAGAACATCATGTTCAGAAAGTTGGAGCTGTAGTCCAGGTGATTCTGCGGGTACATGAACGGCTGGCCGGCATAACGCTTGTAGGCGGCTGCCGCGATGGTGGGAATCTTCGCGATCATGCGATGCGCGAAAATCTCGCGGTGCTTGGGGTCCTTGTTGTTCGTGGTGTCGTGATAGAACGCCGACAACGAGCCCACAATCCCGGTCAACATGGCCATCGGGTGCGCGTCGTACCGGAAGCCGCCGAAGAAGCTCTTCAGGTTCTCGTTGATCATCGTGTGACGACGAATGCTCTGATCAAACGCCTCAAGCTCAGCAGGGGTTGGCAGTTCACCGTTGAGGATCAGGTAAGCCACCTCGATATACGAGCAGTGCTTGGCCAGTTGATCGACCGGATACCCGCGATACAGCAATACGCCCGCGTCGCCATCGATGTAGGTGATGGCCGATTGAGTGGAACAGGTGGATGAAAAGCCGGGGTCGTACGTGAACACGCCCGAACCCCCGTAAACCTTGCCGACGTCCAGGCCAACAGGGCCCAAAGTTCCGGAAACTCCCGGAAGTTCAACCTTCTCGCCGGTATCTTCGTTCAACAGGCTATAACGAGCCATCCAATCATCCTTTCGTCTTGAAGTTAAAGACGCGGGCCTGCTGGCCTGCGCGCTGCTCCGCTCGCGATGAACGCTCCGGCCGCTTCAGCACACTGAACTCACGCTGACTGCGACCCGCGCTTTCGTGAAACCCTCAACCAAGCTCAAGGATAACGACTTTTGGCGAGAAGCGGCACTGACCAGGGCCGAGGCACCTCTTGGTACGAGCATGCTCCCAAGCGGGGGCGCGAGGACCGCAGGCGTTCGTACATCAAGAAGCTCGACCGTTCTCGCACGGCACGGCAAAAAGCCGCCCGAAGGCGGCTTTTGAGCAAGACTTACACTGATGACGTCCGCTGACGCCCCCGGTCTCAGCCGTAACGGCGGCGGAACTTGTCGATGCGGCCGCCGGTGTCCGAAACGGTGCGCTTGCCCGTGTAGAACGGGTGCGACTTGGACGAGGTGTCCAGCGTGATCAGCGGGTACTCTTTACCGTCTTCCCAAGTGATCTTGTCCTTGCTGGTCATGGTTGACCGCACGCGGAACGTGAAATCCGCTGACGCGTCTTTGAACACGACGTAGTCGTACTTGGGGTGGATGCCTTCTTTCATGATCGGATGACTGCCGGGGGGTCGAAAAGCGCGCGACTATAGCGAGCCACCGCAGCGAACGCAAGGGCGTGCCGCTCCGCGTAGACTGCCACCGTCCTGGCGGCAGCACGCGCCCACTCTAAGATTCAGACCCCCGCAAAATGCTTGATAAGGATTTATGGACCCGCTGCCTCCGCTGGCTTGAGGCCGAGCTGAGCGAGCGCGAACTCAGTACCTGGTTACGTCCACTGCAACCCGTCTTCCAGCCTGATCGGCTGATCCTGTTCGCGCCCAACCGCATCGTGCAGGAGCGTGTGCGCCAGGACCACCTGGAGCAGATTCGAGGGGCGCTGGCGCATCTGGCGCCTGGCGTCCCGCTGACCATCGACCTGATGGTCGGCGTCGCCGAGGTGAGCCCCGCGGTGACGCCGGCGGTCTCGATGCCGGCCGATTCCGCGAGCGAGACTCCGCTCAATGGTGAGCGCGATGCGTCGCTGTCGGCGTACACCGGCAAACTCGATCCGCGCTACACCTTCAACAGCTTCATCGAAGGCAAGTCGAACCAGCAGGCACGCGCCGCCTCAGAGCACGTCGTCGAAGCCCCTGGCATGGCCTACAACCCGCTGCTCATCTACGGGGAGTCTGGCCTGGGCAAGACGCATTTGATGCATGCCGTGGGCAATCGCATTCAGCAGCACAACCCGAACGCGAATATCGCCTACCTAGGCGCCGAACAATGGCTGAACCACATGGTCTCGGCGATCCGCCACGGTCGGCAGGAAGGCTTCAAGCACTACTACCGCTCGGTCGACGCGCTGCTGATTGACGACATTCATTTCTTCGCGCACAAGGAACGGACGCAGGAGGAGTTTTTCCACACCTTCAACGCGCTGATCGATGGGCGCAAGCAGATCGTTCTGACCTGCGATCGCTACCCGAAGGACATTGACGGCATCGATGAACGACTGAAATCGCGATTCACCTGGGGGTTGTCGGTCGCCGTTGAGCCGCCAGAACTCGAAACCCGGGTCGCCATCCTGATGGCCAAGGCCGATCAGGCCCATGTGCGGCTCACCGAAGACGTGGCCTTCTTCGTGGCGCAGCGCATTCGCTCCAACGTCCGCGAGTTGGAAGGCGCACTGCACCGACTGTCTGCCAGCGCCCGTTTACGCGGCGAACCCATCACCGTCGAGTTTGCTCAGGCGACCCTGCGCGACATGCTCGCGGCCTACGATCGGCTGGTCACCATCGACAACATCAAGCGCACCGTGGCCGGCTACTACAACATCCGCATCAGCGATCTGACCTCCGCCAAGCGCACACGCTCGCTGGCACGTCCCCGCCAGGTGGCCATGGCGCTCTGCAAAGAGCTCACCCAGCACAGCCTGCCGGAAATTGGCGAGGCCTTCGACAAAGACCACACCACCGTCTTGCACGCGTGTCGAAAGGTGATGCAACTACGCGACGAAGACCCCAAGATTCGCGAAGACTACGACCTGCTGCAACGTCGACTCGGCTTTGGATAAGCCCGGAATGGCTGCCTGACGCCGGGGTGGTCACATGAACACACGAAACTTGGGATAGGCTCACGGGAAAGCATTGCGAGGCTTGTGGATAAGTACTGAACGAACAATGGCCCCCAACTTATACACAACGGACACAAAGCTGGGCAGGGTGTCTGTGAAGGCCTAAATCTCATCGTATTCGATTGTATTCATTGGATATTATGAAGATACGCACAGCTACGGCTCACCCCTACTATTAGTTAAATACTTAAAGACTTCTTTACTTATATGAAGATCACGACGAACCGGAATGATTTGCTCTCGGCACTGAACCAGGTCATTGGGGTCGTCGAGCGACGCCAAACTTTGCCGATCCTGTCGAACCTGCTGGCTGAAGTACAAGAAGCAGAGCTCAAGCTGACGGGAACTGATCTGGAGATCGAAATGGAAACCTCCATTGAAGTCCAGAACCTTGAGCCCGGAAAAACGACCTTGCCCGCTCGCAAGCTTTTCGATCTGTGTCGAGGTTTGCCCGAAAGCGCATCCATCGAATTGAACGTCACCGGTGATCGAGCGACTCTGCGCAGCGGCCGCAGCCGCTACACGTTGGCGTGCTTGAGCGCTGACGATTTCTCCTCGTTGGACACTGGAGAGCTGAGCCAGCGGATCGAGCTGCCGGCCGCTGAGCTGTTGAAGCTGATTCAGCGGACGCAGTTCGCAATGGCACAGCAGGACGTCCGTTTCTACCTCAACGGGATGTTGCTACAGCTGCGCCCCGGCACCCTGAATGTGGTCACCACCGACGGGCACCGTCTGGCCTTGGCGCGTTACGAGATGGGCGTAGAACAATCTTCGGATCAGTCGGCAGACCTCATCATTCCCCGCAAGGCCATTCTGGAGCTTGCACGCTTGCTGGGCCAGGTTGACGGCAACGTGGTGTTGCACTTCAGTCAGGGCCAGATACGCGTTCAGGTGGACCGGCTGAGACTGACCAGCAAGTTGATCGATGGGCGCTTCCCGGAATACGAACGCGTCATACCGCAACACAGCGACAAACATCTGGTGCTCGATCGCGAACGCTTGCGGCAGGCATTAGCCCGCTGCGCGATTTTCGCGAACGACAAATTCAAAGGGGTCAGGCTCACCCTGGGTAACGGTACCCTGACCCTGCAGAGCAATAATCCGGAGCATGAGGAAGCCGAGGAAGTGCTGGACGTCGACTACCAGGGCGAAGCACTCGAAATCGGTTTCAATGTCATTTACCTGCTCGATGCGCTCACTACGATGCCCGGGCAGAGCATCACGCTGTCGTTGCGCAATGCAGATTCAAGTGGATTGATGACCACAACCGAAGAGCCGACACTGCGCTACGTTGTGATGCCGATGCGGTTGTAAGCGCTTGGCCGTTCGTCAACTTCGCCTGGTGGGGTTCAGGGCGCTGGCGACACAGACACTGGCATTTTCCCCTGGGCTCAACATCCTCTTCGGCGACAATGCCAGCGGCAAAACCAGCCTGTTGGAAGCGCTCGACATTGCAAGTCGCGGACGCTCTTTCAGAACGCAGCACTTGAGCGAGATCGCCCGCTGGGACGGCAATGGTGAGTGGGCACTGGACGTCGCGCACGATCACGCCGTCGGCGACGATCTGCTGAAGCTTCGTTATCGAGCCGGCAATCTTGAAGTTCGCCGACAGAGCGAAATTTGGAACCGCGAACAAATGGCGCGAAGCCTGCCGGCCTTGATCTTGGGCCCCGACCTTCATCGGCTGATGGACGACGGCCCGAGGATTCGACGGGCTTTCATGGATTGGGCCTTGTTCCACGTGGAACATACGTTCGCCGAACATTGGCGTCGGTACCAGCAAGCACTCAGGCAACGAAACGCCGCCATTCGTCGTTATGCGCCCAAGGCCCAAGTCTCGGCGTGGAACGACTCACTACTCTCGGCCGGCGCCGTCATCACCGAGCATCGACAGCAGTTGGTCGAAGGTCTCAAGTGGCACTTTGCAGCGACCGTGAGCAAGACGGCACTCCTACCTGGCGTTGATATCAACTATCGGCAAGGCTGGACAAAAAACCTGAGTTTTGAGGCGGCGTTGGAGAGGGCCGATACACACCCAGGCACGCAGTCGCCGACGCCCGTCGGTCCGCACCGCGGCGATCTTGAATTGCTGGCAGGAAGCGCCCGCGTGCAAAGCTCCTTGAGTCGCGGACAACAGAAGGTCTTTCTCATCATCCTGGCGTTGGCATTGGCCAACCTAGTTCACGAACGCGTCGGCCATTGGCCCCTGTTGGCGATCGATGATTGGCATGCCGAGCTGTCCGACAAGACCGCCGCGTTGATTCTGGAAAAGTTAAGGACTTATCAAGGGCAGCGCATCGTGAGCTGTTTCGACACACCGATAACGCCCGTCACGGAAGCTCGATTGTTCCACGTGGAACAGGGGCGATTTACTGAATGTTAGACTTCTAGGCTTAACAGGGTAACGATCCAATGACCACACAACCCGCACCCGGTGTCGAATACGACTCCACCTCCATCCGTGTCCTCAAGGGCCTTGAAGCCGTCCGCGAACGGCCCGGTATGTACATCGGCGACACCGATGACGGAACCGGTTTGCACCACATGGTGTTCGAAGTGGTCGATAACGCCATTGACGAAGCCTTGGCGGGCTATTGCACCGAGATTCGCGTTGCCATCTTGATAGACGGCGGGATTGAGGTGGTCGACAACGGCCGTGGCATCCCGGTCGACATCCACGCGGAAGAAGGTATTTCGGCGGCAGAAGTCATCATGACCGTGTTGCACGCCGGGGGTAAGTTCGGGGGGAGCGGCTACAAGGTGTCAGGCGGCCTGCACGGTGTCGGGGTGTCGGTCGTCAATGCCCTGTCAGACCGGCTGGACCTGATGATTCGTCGCGACGGATATCACTATCACCAGACCTACCACATGGGTGTGCCGGTCTCGCCATTGGCGCAGGGTGAACCAACCACCGAACGTGGAACGACCATCCGTTTTCACCCCAGTCCGAAGATCTTCACCGATCGCGAATTTCACTACGACATCCTCGCAAAGCGTCTCCGTGAACTCTCGTTTCTCAACGCGGGGGTCCGCATCGTTTTGCACGATGAGCGCACCGGACGGGAAGATGTTTTCGAGTACGTGGGCGGCATCAAGGCCTTCGTCGAGTACTTGAACAAGCACAAGCAGGGCATTCACGACGCCGTGGTGCACATCGAGGTTGAAAGCGAGGACGGCATGGTGGTCGAGGCCGCGTTGCAATGGGTCGACGCCTACACCGAGAACGTCTTCTGTTTCACCAACAACATTCCCCAGAAAGACGGGGGCACCCACCTCACCGGGTTTCGCAACGCCTTGACCCGGGTGCTCGGTGATTTCATCGAGCAGGAAGGACTGGCCAAAAAAGAGAAGGTCACGCCCAACGGCGACGACACGCGCGAAGGCCTCACCGCCGTACTCAGCATCAAGCTGCGCGATCCCCGGTTCTCAAGCCAGACCAAGGAAAAACTGGTCTCGTCCGAAGTGACGCCCGTCGTCTCCAGTGCCGTGGGTGAAAAGCTCAAGACCTATCTCGCCGAGCATCCGCGCGAAGCAAAGATGATCGCCGCCAAGGTCGTGGACGCCGCCCGCGCCCGTGAAGCCGCGCGCAAGGCCAAGGAACTCAACCGCCGAAAAAGCGTGCTCGACATCGCCGGTCTGCCCGGAAAGCTCGCGGATTGCCAAGAAAAAGATCCCGCAAAGTCAGAACTCTTTCTTGTCGAGGGCGATTCTGCCGGTGGCTCCGCCAAGCAGGGTCGCGACCGACATTTTCAAGCCATCCTGCCGCTGAAGGGCAAGATCTTGAACGTCGAAAAGGCCCGCATCGAAAAGATGCTGTCGAGCGCGGAGGTTGCCACGCTGATCACCGCCATGGGGTGCGGCATCGGCAAGGACGACTTCAAGCTTGAGAAGCTGCGCTATCACCGCATCATCATCATGACCGACGCTGATGTCGACGGCTCGCACATTCGTACACTGCTGCTGACGTTCTTCTACCGGCACATGTACGCGCTGGTGGAGCGCGGCCACGTTTACATCGCGCAGCCGCCGCTCTACAAACTCAAATCCGGCAAGCACGAAACCTATGTGAAGGACGATCAGGAGCTGCACGAGTGGCTGATCCGCTCGGCCACCGAAGATGCATGCCTGACGCACGCCGACGGAACCACCCTGGCGGATGGAAGCGCTCTGGGCGACTGGATGCGTGAGTTCGCGCACATCGAGCGGCAGGTCGAGCGGTGGGCGCGGCGCTACGACGCCAACCTTCTGCGCGGCTTGACCCAGACCCCGGTGTTGCCCTCCGCCGAAGAGGAGGCCGCCTGGCTCAGCCGTCTCACGGACACCCTGAACAGCACGGCCACCGACAACCACTACACCCTGGAAATACTGCGCGACGAGCGCGGTATTGGGCTGCAGGTAGGCCGTCGTCGTCACGGTGCAACCTATGTCGAGACGCTCAGCAGCGACTTCTTCGCGCAAGCCGAGTGGCGCCGGGTGGTGAACTTGCGCGACTCCCTCGCCAAACAGTTCGCCGACGGGGGTGTGGTCGTCCGAAACGAACGCAAGCAGCCGGTTGACAGTTTTGATGGCGCATTCAAATGGCTGCTCACCGAGGCCAAGCGCGGCTTGCACATGCAGCGTTACAAAGGCCTGGGTGAGATGAACCCCACCCAGCTATGGGAGACGACCCTGGACCCGAAGGTGCGCCGCCTCGTCCGCGTCGATGTCGAGGACGTGATCAGCGCCGATCAGGTGTTCACCACCTTGATGGGCGAGCATGTCGAGCCCCGACGGGAGTTTATAGAGCAGAACGCCCTGCTGGTGGGCAATCTCGACCTTTGAGTGCGTCTGAGCACGAGGACAGAACGCCATGATGAACGTCCTCGCGCTCTATCAACTGAAGGGCGGCGTCGGCAAGACCAGCACGGCGGTCAACCTCGCCAGTCTGGCAGCGGCCAGTGGTCTACAGGTGCTGCTGTGGGATCTGGACCCCCAGGGCGCCGCAACCTGGTTGTCTGGGGTTGATGCCACGCTGGACGCCAAGTCCAAGCATTGGCTCAAGGGAAAATCGGCGTTGGGTCGCTATGTCGAGCGCAGCCCGGTGGGCGGGTTCGACGTGCTGCCGGCCGCCAGCGCGCATCGATTGCTCGACGTGCTGCTCAACAAGGTGGATCATCCCGAACAGGCTTTGGCCAAGCTCCTCAAGCCCTTTTCAGAACACTATCAACTGGTGATTCTGGACGCTCCGCCTAGTCTTTCACACCTCGCCGATAACGTGATGATAGCTGCAGATTTCGTACTGTTACCGGTCATTCCTGGGTTTTTAGCGCAAAGAACGCTGGAACTGGTGGCCGAGAGAATGGACGTGCTCAAGCAGCCCCGCCGCAAAATGGCCGCGTTCTACACCATGGTCGATCGTCGTCGAACGGTGCATCGCGAGCAGCGGCAGGTCCAGCCCGTGAGCGGCGTCAGCTGGCTCGACGCCGACATTCCCTATGCGAGCAGCGTTGAACGCATGGGGCTGTACCGACAGCCCTTGAGCGGATTCACCGCCGCGGCAGACCCCGCCAACGCCGCGTATGCCGCGCTCTGGTTGGCGGTGCAGCAGCAGCTCAGCCGTCTTCGAACGGCTTGACGACCGTCGCCAGATGCGTGAGACGTTGCGCCAGTTGTGCCGGCGTGTCGGCCCAGACGTTCACGTGGCCCACCTTGCGACCGCGGCGCGCGGCCTTGCCGTAATCGTGCACGCACAGATGCTCGGCGTGTTCAGCCCAGATCGCCTCTGAGGGCATCTGGCCGACGAGGTTGATCATCGCCACCGGACGCGTGAGCGAGGTCTCGCCCAAGGGCAGCCCACAGACGGCGCGTACATGATTCTCGAATTGACTGGTTACCGCGCCGTCTTGCGTCCAATGTCCGGAGTTGTGCACCCGGGGCGCAATCTCATTTCCAAATAATTGATTGTTGACGATAAAAAACTCGAACGCCATCACCCCGACGTAATCCAGCGTGTCCATGACCCTGCGCGTGTGTTGCTCGGCAGTGGATTGCAAGGGGTCGCTCGCCGACGACGGCACTGACAGGCGCAGAATGCCGTCTCGGTGCGTGTTGGTGGTCAAGGGGTAGAAGCGGGTCTCGCCGCCGCCGCGTGACCGCACACCCAGGCATGACACTTCGCGTTCGAAGGGCACCCAGGCCTCCACGATGGCCGGTTGCGCACCGATGGCCTGCCACGCCGCCGCGACCTCGCGTGCGTGGCGAATCACCACCTGGCCCTTGCCGTCGTAGCCGAACCGGCGGGTCTTGATGACCGCAGGCACGCCCAGCGCCGTGATGGCGGCCTGCGCCGCAGACAGGTCATCGACACAACGGTAAGGCGCGACGGGGACGCCCAAGCGGTCGAACAGCGCCTTCTCGACGCCGCGGTCCTGAGCGTGCTGCAAGGCGTCGGCATTGGGCGCCACCTGCAGCCCCTGCGCTTCGAGCAACCGCAGGGCATCCGGCGGCACATTCTCGAATTCGAAGCTGGCATAGCGCGCCCTTTCCGCGAGCTGCCGCAGCGCCGCAGTATCGGCGTACTCGGCCTGAATGACCGGCCCTGCCCGCGCAGCGCAAGGCGCCTCCGCAGGGTCTAGAAAACAGGTGTCGATGCCCAGTTTCGTCGCTGCAAAACCGAGCATCTGGCCCAACTGGCCAGCGCCCAGAACCGCCAGGGTCACGACATGTCGCTCAGGTCAGCCGAGGCCAGCACCCGGTCGGTTTGCCGGGCACGGTAGTCGGCCAGTCGTTGCGCGAGATCCGGGCTTTGCAGGGCCAGAATGGCGGCTGCCAGCAAACCGGCGTTGATGGCGCCCGCAGTGCCGATGGCCAGGGTCCCCACCGGAATGCCCGCGGGCATCTGCACGATCGACAGCAATGAATCGACGCCATTGAGAACCCGGCTTTGCACCGGCACGCCCAAAACCGGAAGAGCGGTTTTGGCGGCACACATGCCCGGCAGATGGGCGGCGCCCCCGGCGCCGGCAATGATCACCTTGATGCCGCGGGCGGCGGCGGTCTCCGCGTAGCTGAACAGCGCATCCGGCGTGCGATGGGCCGACACCACCCGCGCCTCGACGCCCACGCCCAAGTCCTTGAGCACCTCGCAGGCGCCCTTCAGCGTGTCCCAGTCTGAACGTGACCCCATGATCACGCCTACTTCGATCGGTGCGGCGCTCATCAGTCCGGGCGCTCCCTACCAGTGAACATAAACATCGATTATCACACGGCAGCCGGGGTGGGGAACGCGCGCGCGACCACCGCTGCCGACACGACCTGCACCGCCTGGGTGCCTCAATCGCCTGCCTGCAACCGCACCCCTGCCGCCACCCGACGTGCCTTGTCCCGCGCCGCGTCCACGGTCTCGGCCAAGGCCAGCGCCACGCCCATGCGTCGTTTGCCGCGCAGTTCGGGCTTGCCAAACAGGCGCAGCGCGGTGTCCGGCTCGGCCAGCGCTTCGGGGGTGATGGTGAAGGCCGGACCGGGCGCATCGCCTTCCATCAACAAGGCCACGCTGGCGGCCGGGCCGCGGTCACGAATGTTGGGAATCGGCAAGCCGAGAATGGCGCGGGCATGCAGCGCAAACTCCGACAGGTCCTGCGAGATCAGCGTGACCAGTCCGGTGTCGTGCGGGCGCGGTGACACTTCACTGAAGATCACCGCGTCGCCCTTGACGAACAGCTCCACGCCGAACACACCGCGACCGCCCAGCGCGCCGTTCACCGCCTCGGCAATCCGCTGCGACTCGGCGATGGCCGCGGCCGTCATTGGTTGCGGCTGCCACGATTCACGGTAGTCGCCGTCGATCTGCAGGTGCCCGATGGGCGCGCAGAAACTGGTCTTGGTCTGCCCGTCTGGCCCCGCATGGCGCACCGTGAGCAGGGTGATTTCGTAGTCGAAGTCGACGAAGCCTTCGACGATGACGCGCCCCGCCCCGGTGCGGCCGCCAGACTGTGCGTGGTCCCACGCCCGCTGCACATCGGCCGCGGTCCTGAGGGTGCTCTGGCCCTTGCCCGAGCTGGACATCACCGGCTTGACCACGCAGGGCATGCCAATGGCGGCCACCGCTGCCTGAAACGCGTCATGCGTGTCGGCAAACCTATAGGGCGAGGTGGGCAGGCCCAAGGTTTCCGCCGCCAGTCGGCGGATGCCCTCACGGTCCATGGTGAGTCGCGCGGCGCGGGCGGTGGGAATCACCGTAAAGCCCTCGGCTTCGAGTGCCAGCAGGGTTTCGGTGTGGATGGCCTCGATCTCCGGCACGACCAGATCGGGCTTTTCGGCTTCGATCACCTCGCGCAGCCGCGCGCCGTCGAGCATCGAGAACACGTGGCTGCGGTGCGCCACCTGCATTGCGGGCGCGTGGGCGTAACGGTCGCAGGCAATCACCTCCACGCCCAGACGCTGAAGCTCGATGACCACCTCCTTGCCCAGTTCGCCGCTGCCGAGAAACAGCACGCGCGTGGCCGTTGGGGTCAGCGGGGTACCGATGGTGGTCATGAATCAGCCTTGGCGATCAAACGGGTCGGAATCGTAGCGAATTCAGCCGCCCAACCGATGAGTTCGTTCGTGACGAACGCCTACACTAAGCGCCTCGCCAAGGCCAAACGCGCATGAACCGAAAAACCAAGATCGTCGCCACCATGGGGCCCGCCACCGACGCAAGCGGTGTGGTCGAACGACTGATTCGTGCGGGCGTCGACGTGTTTCGCATCAACTTTTCGCACGGCAAGGCTGAAGACCACGCCGAGCGCATCCGCAACGCGCGCCAGATCGCGCTGCGGCTGGGTCGAGATGTCGGCATCCTCTGCGATCTGCAAGGCCCGAAGATTCGGGTTGAAGGCTTCGCCCAGGGCCCGGTCGAGCTGCACGACGGCCAACCCTTCGCGCTCGACACGGCGCTGGCCGCCAACGCCGGCAACGACCGTGAAGTGGGCTGTGCCTACGTGGCCTTGCCGCAAGACGTGAAGCCCGGAGACACCCTGCTGCTCAACGACGGCGCCATCGCGCTGCGCGTCGACGCGGTGACCGGCACGCGCGTGGCCTGCACCGTGACCCAGGGCGGCACGCTGTCCAACCGCAAGGGCATCAACAAACTGGGCGGCGGCCTGTCGGCCCCGGCGCTCACCGATGAAGACCTTGCCAACATTCGCCTGGCGGCACAGTGGAATGCCGATTTTCTGGCCGTGTCTTTTCCGCGCACCGCCGAAGACATCCACATGGCGCGCGGCCTGCTCAAGGCCGCGGGTGGTGACGCCTGGATCGTCGCCAAGATCGAGCGCGCCGAGGCGCTCGACAACCTGGCCGCCATCATCGAAGCCTCCGACGTCGCCATGGTCGCCCGGGGCGATCTGGGCGTCGAAATCGGCGAAGCCGAGCTGCCCGGCGTGCAGAAACGCATCATCAGCCTGTCGCGCGAGCTCAACCGCGCAGTGATCACCGCCACCCAGATGATGGAATCGATGATCAACAGTCCGATTCCCACCCGCGCCGAAGTGCTGGATGTGGCCAACGCGGTCATGGACGGCACCGATGCGGTCATGCTGTCGGCAGAAACCGCCGCCGGCAAGTACCCGGTGCGCACCGTGGAACACATGGTCAACATCTGCACCGCAGCCGAACGCCAGCATGTGCCGGAACGCTCCATCGGCCGCCTCGACCAGCATTTCCAGCGCACCGACGAGGCCATTGCCATGGCCACGGTGTACACCGCGCGGTTCATGCACGCAGACGCCATCGTGGCACTCACCGAGTCGGGCATGACCGCCCTGCAGATGAGCCGCAGCCACGGCCAGCCGCCGATCTACGCGCTGACCCGCAACGCCAGCACCCGCGCGCGGATGACCGTATGCCGCGGCATCGAGCCGGTGGAATTCGCCCCCACCAACCTCGACACCGGCAAACCGGTGCGCGAGGCCATCGAGGCCCTGGTGCGCCGCGGCGCTCTGCGCGACGGCCAGCGCGCGCTGGTGACCAAGGGCGACTTCAACGGGCCCGGCGGCACCAACACCATGAAGATCGTCACCGTCGGCGAATGACCGCCCCGCTGCCGCCGCTGACCATCATCGGCCATCGTGGCGCCCGCGGCCTGGCGCCCGAAAACACGCTGGCGGGCATTGAGACGGCCCTGCGGCTGGGCGTCGACGGCGTCGAATTCGACGTGCAACGGCACCCGGACGGTGGCCTGTTTCTGCTTCACGACCTGACGCTGGAGCGCACCACCGACGGCCAGGGCCTGGCCGCGGCGCAGCCCTTCGAGACCCTGCGGCGACTCGACGCCGGGCATGGTGAACGGGTGCCGACGCTGCACGAAGCGCTCGACCTGATCGACCGCCGGGCCCTGGTCAACATCGAACTGAAAACCTGGAACGGCTGCGCCGCAGCGGTGGCGGAGGTGATCAGGGCGCAGATGGCCCTGGGCTGGGATGCGGCCCAGTTCATCGTTTCCTCGTTCCACTTGCCCGAGCTGCAGCGCTTCTGCAGCGCGCTGCCCGAGGTGCCCGTCGCAGCGCTGTACTGCGGCGTGCCGCTGTCCGGCGCCGCCGAGTTGGCCACGCTGGGCGCCGCACAGGTGCACCTGGCCGACGAATTCGTCGACGCCGACTACGTCGCCGCCGCCGCGCACGACGGCCGCCCGGCGTGGGCCTACACGGTCAATACGCCTGAAGCCGCCCAGCGCCTGACGACCCTCGGCATTACCGGCATCTTCACCGACCACCCCGAGCGCTTCCTGCGGCCGGTGGCGACGGCGCCGGTGCAGTAGGCGTCGCCGTCGAGGGGTCGAAACCGACCCGCCAGGCGGCGCGCCACCCACGAGGTGCGGGTGGCGCTGCTTTTCCCGGCCGACGCATCCAACCGTGCGCAGCTGGACGCGGTCTGGCAAGGTCAATCAACCCCACCCGCGTGACTCAGACGCCGTTGTCCTTGAACCAGTCGAATGCCAGTGCGTTGGCGTACTCGGCGGTGGCGCGGTCGTACGTGGGGCGATAGTCGGCGTTGAAGCCGTGGTCAACGCCGGGGAACACCACGATCTGGCTGCCGGAGTCCCCCTGGGCCAGCGAGGTGCGCATCTTCTCGACCACGTCCATGGGAATGTAGTGATCGACGCTGGCGTACAAACCCAGCACCGGCACTGTCAGTTCACCGGCGATGTCGACCGGGTCCTTGGGTTTGATGTCGCTGGGCGCCATGCCGCTGAGCAGGCCGTAGTAAGCCACCCCGGCCTTGATCTTCGGATTGTGGCGGGCATACAGCCACACGGTGCGTCCGCCCCAGCAGAAGCCGATGATGCCTACCGAGCCTGCATCGGCGCTGCCGCTGGCCTGGGCAAACGCCAGGGTGGCGTCGAGGTCGCGCATGACCTGCGCGTCCGGCACTTTGGAGACCACCTCGCTGAGAATCTGGTTGATGTCGGTCATCTTCGACACATCGCCCTGGCGCGCGAACATTTCCGGGGCAATGGCGTAGTAGCCCTGTTTGGCGTAGCGACGGCACAGGTCCTTGATGTGCTCGTGCACGCCAAAGATCTCCTGTATGACCAGCATCACCGGCAGGTTCTTGCCGCCCTTGGGCAGGGCGCGGTAGCCGGGAATGCTGCCGTCGGCAACCGGAATCTTGATCTCGCCCGCGATCAGCCCCTCGTCACCGGTGGTGATGGCCTGGGCCTGCACCGCACCGGAGGCCAGCGCAAAACCACTGGCCAGCGAGGTGACCAGAAAAGCCCGCCGCGAGAACCCCGGCGAGCTCGGCTGCGGATCTTTGAAGTTCAACGGCGCAAGGCCGTAGTTCATGTGGTCCATCGATCTCTCTCTAAAAAGGGAAAAGACCGCAGCGGCCAGCATGACGGCCCTGCGGCGCGAGAATCAGGCGATCTTCAGCTTAACCGCGACATCGCCGCGTGTGGCGTTGGAATACGGACAGACCTGATGCGCCTTGTCGACCAGTGCCCATACTTGTTCCCGGTCCATGCCGGGCAGGTGAGCCGTCAGCTCGGCGGTAATGGCGAAAGCCGGAGGGAATGGGGCCGCCGGTCGACGTGGCGCGTGCGGTGTAAGCAATTGTGTGGGGGACATCCATTGCATTGCGCTCCGGCAGTCTCAGGAATGATGGGCGCGGATCAGCGTGCCTCATTGCACATGATCCCGCTCAGCCGCAGCGGCTGAAAACAGCCATCTGCGTGGGCGCGCCGCACTCCGGATGGTCCTCGCCCACGGCCAGAAAACGCAAGCCGTAACCGTTGCGCGCTGCGATGCCGCGCGCCCAGCCGCGAAACTTGGCGCGCGACCACTCGAACTTGTGATCGGCATCGCGCCAGCGGCCTGGCGGCAGACCGTAAAGCGGGTTGTAGTCGGCGTTGGGCGTGCTCAGCACCACCAGGCGCGGCGCGTAGCCGGCAAAGAGGGTGCGTTCCACACACCCCAGTCGCTGAGGGTCGAGGTGCTCGATGGTTTCGATCAGGGTCACCGCCTCGATCCCCGCCACGCGGTCGTCGTGATCGGTGTACGAGCCGTGGATCAGTTGGCAACGGGCGTCGATGCGCCCGTTCAGCACCTCGCCGCGCACCACTTGCAGCGCCAGCGCCGAGGCATCCATGCCGATGATGCGCGCGATGCCCGGTGTGGCCAGCAGCCGCGCCAGCAGGTTGCCCGAACCGCAGCCCAGGTCGGCGACGCTGCGCACCCCCTCGGCAACCAGCAGGGCCATGACCGTGTCCAGGCGCTCCTCGTGTAGCGGGCTGTACATCGTCATGAGGGGCGGCCTCTGGCTTGGTGCACGCCAGAATAATGCAAGGCCCGAGCGGAGCGCGGGCGCGGTTGATGCAGCGAGATCGGGAGCAGCGGTCACTCCATGTCGCGTTCTTTGATCTTTTGGGTGCGGGTGTTGCGGCGGGCCCCGAGCCCGAGCAGGGCCCCGCGCTTGCGCGGGATGCGGAGGATCAGCGAGTGGGCCCGGGGGCGCGGGTAGGCAGTGCGCTGGGGAGTCGCGGTCACTCCATGTCGAGTTCTTTGATTTTGCGGGTGAGGGTATTGCGCCCCCACCCCAGCCGTTTGGCGGCTTCCTGTCGCTGACCGCGCGTCGCGTGCAGGGCCACGTTGATCAAGGCCCGCTCGAGGCGCTCGGTGGCCTCGTTGACCAGATCGTCGCGGCCGGATGACAGTTGGGCCTCGGCCCATTGCCGCAACAGGCTGTCCCAATGGTCGGCACCCGCCGTCGGCGCCGTCAATGGTGCGGCGGTCTCGCTGCCGGCAGCGGTCGCGGTCGTCGCAGTGGGCGCATCGGCCATCGGCACCGACGCGGGAGCGGGTGCGACCGGGGCCGCTGCGGCCTGGATTTCGACCGGCAGATCGCTGAGGTGCACGTCCAGCCCGGGGGCCATCACCGTCAGCCAGCGGCACACGTTTTCAAGCTGGCGCACGTTGCCGGGCCAGTGATACTCGGTGAGGCGCGTCATCACCTCGGGCTGCAGGCGCTTGACCTCGGTGCTGAGTTCTTCGCTGGCGCGTTTGAGAAAGTGCCGCAACAGCAGCGGCACGTCTTCGCGGCGCTCGTTGAGCGTCGGAATGCGGATGCGGATCACGTTGAGGCGGTGATAAAGGTCTTCGCGGAAACGCCCTTCGTTGACCAGCGTTTCGAGGTTCTGGTGCGTGGCGGCGATGACCCGCACGTCGACCTTGATGGGCGCGATGCCGCCGACGCGATAGAACTCACCCGTGGACAGCACCCGCAGCAGGCGCGTCTGCAAATCGGAAGGCATGTCGCCAATTTCATCGAGGAACAGCGTGCCGCCATCGGCCTGTTCGAAACGCCCCTTGCGCTGCGTGGCGGCGCCGGTAAAGGCTCCACGCTCATGACCAAAGAACTCCGACTCAAGCAAATCCTTGGGAATGGCGGCGGTATTGATGGCGATGAACGGCCGCTGCGCGCGCGGGCTGGTGCTGTGCAGCGCGCGCGCCACCAGCTCCTTGCCCGAGCCCGATTCGCCCGTGATCAGCACGGTGATGTGGCTGTGCGACAGACGGCCGATGACGCGAAACACCTCCTGCATGGCCGGCGCCTCGCCGATGATGGCGGCACTGGCGCCATCGGGCAGGCTCGCCGCGGGCGTTGACACGGCACCGGACTGCGCGGCGCGGCGCACCAGCGGCGCCACCGCATCCACGTCAAAGGGCTTGGGCAGGTATTCGAATGCGCCGCCCTTGTAGGCGGCCACCGCCGCGTCGAGGTCGGAGTGCGCGGTCATGATGATGATCGGCAGCTGTGGCTCGCGTGCGTGCACCCGCTGCATCAAAGTCAGGCCGTCGACCCCGGGCATGCGGATGTCAGAAAGCAGCACGTCCGGCGGGCCCTGCTCATCGAGCGCATCCAGCAGCTCGGCCGCGCCAGGAAAGCTCTGCACGTTCAATCCGTCACGCCGCAGCGCACGGTCCAGAACCCAGCGAATTGATTCGTCGTCGTCGACCACCCAAACATTCATGACGCGGCATCCAACGGGAGATAAATGGAAAAAATGGTTTCACCGGGCTGCGAGCGGCACTCGATCATGCCCTCGTGACGGCGCACCAGATAATGGGCAATGGGCAGCCCCAGCCCCGAGCCTTCGGGTCGCGTGGTGACCATCGGGTAGAAAATGCGGTCGATCATCTCGGCCGGAACGCCCGGCCCGTCATCTTCCACATCAATGCGAATGGCCAGCCTGTGGCGGGTCGCGCCGATGGTGACCTGGCGCTGCGTGCGCGTGCGCAAGGTGATCACGCCGCCCTGCTCGGCCGCATGCAAGGCCTGCATGCCGTTGCGCACAATGTTGAGCAGCACCTGGATCAGCTGCTCGCGCTCGCCATACAGGTCGGGAATGGAGGGGTCGTAGTCGCGCAGCAGCGCAATGCCGGGCGGCAACTCGGCTCCCACCAGTTGCCGCACGTGCTCCACCACCTCGTGAATGTTGAGCCAGCTGTTCTGCGGCAACTGATTGGGCCCCAGCAGACGGTTCACCAGATTCTGCAGGCGATCGGCCTCGCGAATGATGACCTGCGTGTACTCGCGGTGATCGGGCGACGGCAGCTCCACCTCCAGCAACTGCGCCGCACCGCGGATGCCGCCCAGAGGGTTCTTGATTTCGTGGGCCAGGCCGCGGACCAACTCGCGGCTGGCCTCCTGATGGGCGATCTGCCACTCCTCGCGGGAGATGCGCAAATGCCGGTCCAGCGCCTGCATTTCGACCAACAGGCCGGCCTGCCGTGCCAGGCCGAACGGTGTCACGGTGCAGTCAACCGTCACCGCCGGTTCGCTGCCGCGTTTCAGGCTGAGCTCGCGCTCGATGAAGCTCAGCGCCCGCGCACTGGCGTCCGTCAGGCGCGCCTTGAGTGGCACGAAGTGCGGAATGCTTTCGCACAACGCCTTGCCCAGCACCATCGACCGAGAGATACCCAGCAGCCCCTCGGTGGCGGTGTTGAGGGCCACCACATTGAGCCGCTCGTCAAGCACGACCACGGCAGTGGTCAGGCCATCCAGGATGGCCTCTGGCTTGGGGCGGGTGCGTGGTAGCAGGGACATGGGACTGCCTAAGCAAAAGACGCGCCAGAAAAACCCGGCCTTCGCTGCGCGCCCAACGGGCAGCGGTGCCAGTCGGCGCTCAGAACGCACCATAATAGTGCATACCGAACCTCGGTATCCGCAGCTGCGCCCTGAAGGTCGGGCCATTAGTTCATTCTTGAGGCGCTGCACCAACATAGAGCGCACTCGTTGATCGTGCGCCAAACTGGTGCGTTGCAGGGGTTCGCCCATAAAAAAACCCCGCCGAAACGGGGTTTTGGTCACACACGGTGCGTCGGCCTTAGTGGCCGACCCCGTGGAACGTCGATTACATCGAATAGTACATATCGAACTCAAGCGGATGCGTGGTCATGCGGAAGCGCGTGACTTCACCCATCTTCAGTTCGATGTAGGCGTCGATCAGGTCGTCGGTGAACACCCCACCGGCCTTCAGGAACTCGCGATCCTTGTCGAGTGCTTCCAGCGCCATGTCGAGGCTGTGGCAGACGCGCGGAATCTTCTTGTCTTCTTCCGGCGGCAGATGGTAGAGGTCCTTGTCAGACGGACCGCCCGGGTGGATCTTGTTCTGAATGCCGTCAAGGCCCGCCATCATCATTGCCGTGAAGGCCAGATACGGGTTGGCCAGGCTGTCGGGGAAGCGCACCTCGATGCGACGGCCCTTGGGGTTGGCAATGAACGGAATGCGAATCGAGGCCGAGCGGTTACGCGCCGAATAGGCCAGCAGCACCGGCGCTTCGAAGCCGGGCACCAGGCGCTTGTAGCTGTTGGTGCCGGGGTTGGTGAACGCGTTGATGGCCTGCGCATGCTTGATGATGCCGCCAATGTAGAACAACGCCGTTTCCGACAGGCCGCCGTAGCCGTCACCCGAGAACAGGTTCTTGCCGTCCTTCGACAGCGACTGGTGCACGTGCATGCCGCTGCCGTTGTCGCCGACGATGGGCTTGGGCATGAAGGTGGCGGTCTTGCCGAACTGGTGGGCCACGTTCTGCACCACGTACTTCAGCTTCAGCACCTCGTCAGCCTTCAGCGTCAGCGTGTTGAACTTCACGCCAATTTCGCACTGACCGGCGGTGGCAACTTCGTGGTGATGCACTTCAACCGGCACGCCAATCGCATCCAGCGTGTCGCACATGGCGGCGCGGATGTCATGCAACTGATCCACCGGCGGCACCGGGAAGTAGCCGCCCTTGACCGTCGGGCGATGTCCCATGTTGCCGGCCTCGTAGGCCTTCGAGCTGTTCCAGGCGGCTTCTTCAGAATCGATCTCGACGAAGCAGCCCTTCATCTCGGTGCCCCAGCGCACGCTGTCGAACACGAAGAACTCATTTTCAGGCCCAAAGTAGGCCGTATCGGCGATGCCCGTGCTCTTCAGATACGCCTCGGCACGCTTTGCCAGCGAACGGGGATCGCGGTCGTAGCCCTGGCCGGTGGACGGCTCCAGCACATCGCAGGTCAGCACCAGCGTCGGATCTTCAAAAAACGGGTCGATGAACGCCGTGTCGGTGTCGGGCATGAGAATCATGTCCGACTCGTTGATGCCCTTCCAGCCAGAGATCGACGAACCGTCAAACATCTTGCCTTCGGTGAACACGCTGTCATCGATCGTGTGCGCAGGCACCGTGACGTGCTGCTCTTTGCCCTTGGTGTCGCAGAAGCGGAAGTCAACGTACTTCACGCCTTTTTCTTTGATGGTGCTGATTACGTCCTGACCCGACATGGGGTTCTCCTGATTGGGGGATGAATGACCGTTCTGGCCTCACGGTCGTGCGCCAAAATGAAGCACGAACCATGCCACAGCCGAAAAAGACGTGTCTTCCCCGGGCCGCCCAGCGCGTCGTGCCCGGTCATCGTAGCCCAAAGAATGGGCAGTCTGGCGCGTCGCGCAGCCGACCCATCGCCGTGCCGAGTGGCAGTCGCCTGAAAGAGATCCGATCAATATACGTCGATCGGATCGACATCGATCGACCAGCGCACCTGCCGTGCGGCCTTGAGGCTGGCAAGACGCATCACCCAGGGCTCGATGGCCGCCCGCAGCGCGGGGCGCTTTGCGGCAATCAGCAACAGTTGCGCCCGATGGCGACCGCCGCGCCGCGCCATGCTGGCGGGCTGAGGCGGCAGGGTGATCACGCCGGCGACCGGCGGCAGCTTCTGCTCGGCCATTGCAACGAAGCCCAGCGCTTCGGCCATGGTCAAGGCATCGGCGCGCAGCAGGGCCAGGTGGGCGAACGGCGGCAGGCCGATGGCGCGGCGCTCGGCCAGTACCGCGTCGACGAAGTCGCCGTAGCCGCGCTGGATCAGGGTGGACAGCAGCGGGTGTTCGGGCACGTGGGTTTGCAGCAGTACCCGCGCCGGCTGGCCGCTGCGGCCCGCCCGCCCGGCGACCTGGGTAATGAGCGCGCCCATGCGTTCGATGGCGCGGAAGTCGGCGCCGAACAAAGCCTGGTCGGCCGAGACGATGCCGACGAAGTTGAGGTGGGGAAAGTCGTGCCCCTTGGCGAGCATCTGGGTGCCCACAAGCAGGCGCACCTCGCCGCGATGTATGGCGTCGAGGCGCGCGTGCAGTGCCGCGGCGTTGGGCAGGCGGTCGGTGTCGAAGCGCTCGATGCGTTCGCCGGGATATCGCGTGGCCAGCGCTGCCTCCAGCCGCTCGGTGCCCTCCCCGATGGGCCGCAGGTCGCTGCTCTGGCAGGACGGACACTGCCGGGGCGGCGGCTGGGCGTGTCCACAGTGATGGCAGCGCAGTTGTGTGGGGCCGCGATGCAGCGTGAGGTGCGCATCGCAGCTTGGGCAGGGCGCGTTCCAGCCGCACTGGTTGCACAGCAACAGCGGCGCGAAGCCACGCCGGTTGAGAAACAGCAGGGCTTGCCCGTCACCGGCCATGCAGTCGTCCAGCGCCTTGAGCAGTGGCGGCGACAGGCCGTCTTGCAGTCGCTGGCCACGAAGGTCGATGCATTCAACCCGGGGCGTCGCGGCCTTGTGAATGCGTTCCGGCAGGTATTGATGGCCGTAGCGGCCGGTCGAGGCGAGATGCCGTGTTTCCAGCGCCGGGGTGGCGCTGCCGAGCAACACCGGGCAGCCGGCCTGCTTGCCCCGGTAGCAGGCCACGTCGCGGGCGGAATAGCGGAACGCGTCCTGCTGCTTGAACGAGGGGTCGTGTTCTTCATCGACGACGATCAGCCCGAGGCGCTGAAAAGGCAGCCACACGGCCGAACGGGTGCCCACGAGCACGCGTGCATGACCGTGGCGCACGCGCTGCCAGGCATCGAGCCGGGCGCCGTCGGCCAAGCCGGAGTGATACACGCAGACGCTGTCGCCGAAGCGCTCGGCGAAGCGCGCCCGCAGTTGCGGCGTGAGGCCGATCTCGGGCACCAGAACCAGCGCCTGACCGCCGGCCTCGACGCAGGCGCGGGCGGCGTGCAGGTAGACCTCGGTCTTGCCGCTGCCGGTGACGCCCTCGATGAGCTGGATGCCGCCCCGCGCCGCGATGCCGTCGACGGCCTGCTGCTGGGCGGGGTTGAGGGCAGGCCAGTGCGCGTCGGCGGGCATGCCGGGGGTGGCGACATTCGCCGCCAGCCAGCCTTCGTCGGCCAGGGTGCGGGTGAGGGCGTCCAGCGGCAGCGGCCCGCCGCTTGCCGCAAGGGCCAGTCGCGCGCGGCGTGCGGTCTGGCGGGCCGGAAGTTCCCGCAGGGCGACGCCCCCGGCTTCGGTGAGCGACCAACGTTGCGGCGGGTACCAGTCGGCAGATTTTCCGCGCCGCAGCGTCGGCGGCAGCGCGGCAGCGATCACCTCGCCGACCGGGTGCAGGTAATAGTCCGCCGCCCAGCGCAGCAGCGACAGGCAGTCGTGATTGAGCAGCGGGCGGGCATCAAGGCATTGCAGGACCGGCTTCAGATCGGCGCCATCGCCGCCCGGCGACGCCGAGGCGCTGCCCAGCACGACGCCAATGTGCAGCCGGCGGTTGAAATTGACCTGGACACGGCAGCCGGGGGCCACGCTTGCGTCGTCGCTCACGTAGTCGAACGCGCGGCGCAGGGGCACCGGCAGGGCAACCGCGATGACGGGGCGGGAAGGCGATGGCATCAAAGTGTTTACCGGCCCACGGGTGGCCTGTGGATAAGGTTGTGCATGGTGTCAGCAGCCGACTCGTTTCGGTGCAGCCCCAATGCTGCGCTGCAGCGTAGCGGCCACGTCATGAATAAAAAATATCCTTTAACAACAACGTGTTCCACGACAGAGGCAATCGATGTTCCGGGCAGGGGCTTGACGTTGCGGGGTTTTTGAAAAGGCGCTCGACTTGTGACTAAGTCGGTGCAGCGCCCAAGAATGATGCGCCAATCGCCCCGGGTGAGCGGGGTCCGCCAGTATTTTTCCCATGTTTTCGGAGGCTTGCTGACGGTTCTTGAGCCTGCTTCTTGCAGCGCGTCGCAGATGGCCCCGCCGCCTCGGTCATTCAGCGCGCGTGACGGCCAAGGCGCTAGGGTATTCGCCCTGCCACGGCGCCCGGACTCCGGCGCCCGCCATGGCAAGGCGTTACTCCATCCGCATTCCAGGCCCGTTTTTTCATGACCCTGTCCGTCCTGTTGCGCGTTCTTCTGTTGCTTATGGGAGCGGGCGTGAACCTCGCCGCACAGGCCAAGGCGCCTGAAGATGCGCTGCAGATCAGGCCGCTGGCGGTGGACGACGCCGTGTTCGGTGGGCAGGTGATGACCTACAGCGCGGGGGCCAGTCACGCGCCCCTGGTGGTGTTGGTGCATGGCTTGAGCCGCAACGCGGTGGGTGACTGGCAGGGCGTCATCCCCATGCTGGCCGAGACCTATCGGGTCATTGCCGTGGATTTGCCCGGCTTCGGCCGCTCGACAGGCGGCAATCATCTGTACAGCCCCGATGCCATGGCCACGGCGGTTCGCGGCGCCGTGCGGCAGCTCGACGCCCGGCCCTTCACCTTGGTGGGGCACTCCATGGGCGGGGCGATCGCGCTGGCCTACGCCCGGCAGTTCCCCGATGACCTCAACCGGCTGGTGCTGGTGAACCTGGCCGGCGTGCTGCATCACTCGGTCGTGGCGCAGGGGCTGAGCCGCTTGGGCGTGCAAAGCCATGCAGGCGCCGATGCCGAACAGGCGGCCTGGTTGACGCAGCTCACGCAGGCCGTGCTGGCCGAGGCGGACCGCCTGGGCATCAGCCCAACCCTGCTCATCGCCACGCCGTGGCTGCGGCAGATGGGGCTGGGTGGGCAGCCCATGGCCATCAGTGCGTTGGCGATGAGTGCCTACGATTTCGGCCCGGCGCTTCGCGAGGTGCGCACCCCCACCGAGCTGATCTGGGGACGGGACGACGCCATAACGCCTTTGCGCACCGGTCAACTGGCCGCCGCGATGATGGCCGATGCCCGCCTCACGGTGCTCGATGGCGCCGCGCACATGCCCATGTTCGAGGCGCCCGAGGCCTTCGAAGCCGCGCTGCGCGCGGCCATTGCAGGGCGTGACACGCCGACGGCGCGCCCGCTGCCACGACGCCCGCCGACTCGCCGCGGCGTCACCCACTGCCTCGACGAAGCCGGCGCACGCTTCACCGGCACCCTGGGCGATCTTGACCTGACGCGCTGCGACGATGCCGTCATCGAAAACGCCAACCTGCGCAGCTTGCGGGTGCAGGGCGGCAGCGTGACGCTGATCAACAGCCACGTGCACGAGGGCATCGAGGCCCGCGATACGCAACTGGTGCTCACCGCCGGCAGCGTCACCGGCGACCCTGCCATGGCACTGGAAGACACCCGCGTCGACGCTGCCGGCACCGAGTTTCTGCTGCTCGGCCCCCACCTGGCGAGAAACGACGGCGCCGCGCCGCTGAACCTGCGCTTCTCGGTGGCGTCGCGGCAGCCCCTGGGCGGTGAGGGGCAATGGCTGCATCGGGTGGTGCGGGTGGATCGGGCGTGGTGACGCGTTGCGGCAGGGTTCGGCTGCCTCACTTGGCCTCATTGCCCGGTTCCATGCCCTGACGGCGCCGCGAGGCGGCAAGGGGCATGCAAGACCCTGGCGGGCGCAAATCCCCATAACTTCATCCAAGCGATAAGGAACCGTCACAAACCGATGGCACCGTTCGGACACCTTAGGATTCCGTCGGAGCTTTGCCATGTCGTCTCTGCCGTTTGCCCGTTACGGTCGATGGTTGATGGTGCTCACGCTGCCGATCGCCGTCGCGGCATGTGAATCGGACAACAACCCGACCCCTTTCGAGCCTGCACCGGGTATCGACAGCACGCCTACGGCGACGCCGCCTCCGTTCGTCTCACCGACGCCGAGTGCGTCGCCGACACCCCCTCCGTCCGCGTCCCCGACGCCAAGTGCGTCACCGACAGCGCCTCCGGCCGCGTCCCCGACGCCGAGTGTGTCACCGACTCCGACACCGACCCCGTCCGTGTCCCCGACGCCGAGTGCCTCACCGACCCCGTCCGCGTCCCCGATGCCAAGTGCCTCACCGACACCGACCCCGGCCGTGACCCCGACGCCGAGTGCCTCACCGACCCCGTCCGCGTCCCCGACGCCAAGTGCCTCACCGACAACGACCCCGGCCGTGACCCCGACGCCATCGCCCGCAGCGGACTTCAGTCAACAGGTCAATGCGGCTGCCGGGGGCTCCGTCGTCGGCCCGGTGGGCACTGAGCTTGAAGGTTTGCGCGCGGTTTTCCCGGCCGGTGCACTTGCGAACACGGCCACCATCACGGGCTCGATCATCGCGCCGGGGCCCGTCGGCGCGGTGGGCCCGATGGTCAACTTCGGACCCGACGGCACGCTGTTCAATCAGCCTGTACGCCTGAGCGTGCCTTTCGACCCGAGCTTGATTCCTGCCGGGGTGGACTCGGCCGATCTGCAACTCGTCAAGGTCAAGGCAGACGGCACCCTGTCGCCATTGAAGAACATGGAAGTCGATTTGGCCAGCAGCCGCGTCAGCGGCGATACCCTGAGCTTTTCAAGGTTCGTGGTGGTTGCGCCGGGCGCGCCAAATCTGGTGCCAACGCCTGCCTTCCTGCTGCAATTGCTGCACGCGGCCGACTTTGAAGCCGGCGGCCCGGCGCTTGAAGACGCGCCGCGTTTCTCGGCGGTCTGGACGCAGTTGGCCGACGCCATGCCTGACCGCACGCTCAGGCTGCTTTCCGGTGACAACTACATTCCGGGGCCGTTCTACTCCGGCTCAAATGACGCGGGCTTCGCCGACGCGGTGGGGCTTGAAGACGATGGCCAGGGTGGCCGGGCAGACATTCTGATCGCCAACGCCCTGGGCGTCAGAGCCTCCAGCTTTGGCAACCATGAGTTTGATCTGGGCACGGCGCAGGTCGGCAACCTGATTCGCCCGAACAGCGTTGATGCCGATGGGGACGGCACGATTGAACCCTACGTCGGCACCCAGTTTGCCTATCTGTCGACCAACCTCGATTTCGCGCCCGACGCCAATCTCGCCGACCTGGTGGTGGCCGATGGTGCCGCGCCCCAGCCTGCCAGCATTGCGGGCAGCGTGGTGATCGAGCTTGATGGCGAATCCATCGGGGTCGTCGGCGCGACGACGCCGACGCTGCGCAGCATCAGTTCGCCGGGCAACGTCGGGGTGGCGCCGATGCCCTTCAACGCCGAGAACGCCGCTGATCTGGACGCTCTGGCCGCCGAGATTCAGACGACGGTTGATGCCTTGTTGGGTCAGGACATCGACAAGGTCATTCTGCTGGCGCACATGCAACAGATCGCCATCGAGCGGGCGCTGGCCAGCCGCCTCATCGGTGTCGACATCATCGTCGCTGGCGGCTCGAACACCCTCCTGGCCGATGACAGCGATGTCTTGCGGGCGGGCGATGTGTCGGCCGACACCTACCCGCTGGAACTCGTTTCGGCCAGTGGTGAACCGGTGCTGGTGGTCAATACCGATGGCAACTACCGCTATGTCGGCCGCCTGTTGGTGGGCTTTGACGAGATGGGCCTGCTGTTGCCGGGCACCCTGGACCCCACGGTGAACGGCGCATTCGCCACTGACGCGGCGGGCGTTGAACGGCTGGGCAACCCCGACCCGCTTACCGAGGTTGTGACGCTGGTGGGCGCGGTAAGTGACGTGATCATTGGCCGTGAATCCAACGTCTTTGGCAACACAGCCGTTTATCTGGAAGGCGCGCGTCCGGCGATTCGCCAGCAAGAAACCAACCTGGGCAACCTGACGGCGGATGCCAACCTGGCAGCCGCCCAGGCGGTTGAGCCGTCGGTGGCCATTTCGATCAAGAACGGCGGTGGTATTCGTGCGGCGATCGGCGAGGTCGTGATTCCGGCGGGCTCCAACGATCCCAACGACGTGCAGCGATTGCCGCCGCAGGCCATTCCGGCGGCGGGCAAGGCCGAAGGTGACATCAGCCAGTTCGACATCGAAACCACGCTGGCCTTCAACAATGGCTTGAGCATCATCAGCGTCACCGCTGCCGAATTGCGCGAGTTGCTGGAGCACGGCGTGGGCTTTGAGGGCCCGGGCGAGGTGCAGCAAGGTCGTTTTCCGCAGATCGGCGGCATTCGGTTCAGTTTCGATCCGCTGCAGCCCGGCCGTGACAGCGCCGGCGCGGGGAACGGTCAGCGCATCCGCAGTCTTGTGGTTGAAGACAGCAACGGCGCCACGGCCGGCGGCGAAGAGGATGTGATCGTCGAAAACGGCGTGCTGGTCGGCGACCCTGACCGCGTGTTCCGCATGGTGTCGCTGGACTTCCTGGTCGGCAATGACGGTGACGGCTATCCCTTCAGCAGTCTCAGCGCGCCGAACCGCGTCGACATCACCGCCGAGACGATGAGCGGGACGGCGACCTTCGCGCCCGACAACAGCGAACAGGACGCGCTCGCGGAGTTCCTGCTCGCGCGCTTCCCCAACGCGGAGAGCACCTTCAGCCTGGCCGAGACGCCGCCCGAGAACGACACGCGCGTTCAGAACCTCGCGCGCCGCGACGACACGGTGATCACGCCGCGCCTGCGCATCAGCGAGATCCGCATCGACCAGCCCAGCGCCGACAACGACGAGTACTTCGAGCTCAGTGGCCCGGCGGGCATGAGCCTGGAAGGGCTGAGCTATCTCGTCATCGGCGATGACGGCAGCGCCTCTCCGGGCGGGGTGATCGAGGCCGTGGTGCCGCTCACCGGCAGCATGGTGGCCGGCGACGGGCAGTTCCTGGTCGCCGAGGCAACCTACGACCCGGCGCGTTTCGGCAGCGCCCGTGCGGCCGATCTGATCGCCGATCTCAACTTCGAGAACAGCGACAACGTCACCCACCTGCTGGTGCGTGGATTCACCGGCGCCAACGGCCAGGACCTCGACAGCAACGACGATGGCGTGCTCGACACCCAGCCCTGGGACGAGGTGGTGGACTCGGTCGCACTGGTGGAAACCGTTGACAGCGGCGACCCGGTCTACGGCAGCAACCGCGTCGGCCCCGACGGCAGCTTCGTCCCCGGCCATGTGTTCCGCTTCAATGGCAACACCGTGCCGTTCCAGATCGGCGGCTTCGACCTCGGGACCGACGACTCCCCGGGTGTCGGCAATCCGCCGGCACCGGAGGCGCCCATGGAACCGGAGCCGGGCGCGACCGCACGCATTTTCGAGATCCAGGGTCTCGGCCATACCTCGCCGATGCTGGGCATGGACCTGGTGGACGTCCCCGGCATCGTCACCGCCACGGTCGGCAACGGCTTCTACTTCCAGGACGCGACCGGGGATGGCGACGCCAACACCTCCGACGCGCTCTTCGTCTTCACCGGCAGCGCCCCTACGGTGGCGGTCGGCGACGCGGTGGAAGTGGCCGGCACCGTCTCCGAGTTCTATCCCGGCGGCATGGGCACGGGCAACCTGCCCACCACCCAGCTCTCCGGTGGCAGCACGACGGTGATCAGCAGCGGCAACCCGCTGCCGGCGGCGGCCCTGATCGGCGATGGGGGGCGCATCATCCCCTCGTCCACGGTTATCGACAGCGACACGGCGGGCCGGGTCGACATGGCGGCGCAGACGACCTACAACCCCGACGTCGATCCCATCGATTTCTTCGAATCGCTGGAAGCGATGCGCGTGCGCGTGGTCGATCTGCTGGCCTCCTCGCCGACCACCCGCTTCGGCGAGGTCTATGGCGTGGTCGACGGCGGCGCGGCGGGCAGCGGCTTCAACGCCCGTGGCGGGCTCAGCCTCGGCATCCTGCCGGGCGGGGTGATCCCGCGTATCGGTGAGGTGGACGGCGGTATCGACTACAACCCCGAGCGGGTGCAGCTCAATAACGGCCCCGATGTCACGGTGCCGAGCGTGAACGTGGGTGACTTGATCGCCAGCGCCGAAGGGGTGATCGGCTACAACTTCGGCAATTTCGAAATCCTGCTCACGGCGCCGGTCGGCCCGATCACCCCGGCCGGGTTGACGCCGGAAACCAGCCTGCTCGCCGGCGACACGGCCGACACGCTGACCGTGGCCACCTACAACGTACTCAACCTCGACCCCAGCGTCGAGCCCAGCGGGCAGGTCGATGACGATGTGGGCAACGGCCGTTTCGCCGCCATTGCCGGGCACATCTGTACCAACCTCGGCGCGCCGGACATCGTCGGTCTGCAGGAAGTGCAGGACGGTAGCGGCAGCGTCGCGGACGGGACGCTCAGCGCCGAGCAGACGCTGACCGCCCTGGTCGATGCGGTGTTTGACGCCTGTGGCGCGGACTACGATTTCGCCGAAGTGGCGCCTGCCACCGAGAACGAGAACGGCGGTCAGCCCGGCGGCAACATCCGTCAGGCCTTCCTCTTTGATCCCGCCCGCGTGAGCCTGGTGGGGACGCCGGGCGACGGCATGATGGCGACGATGCCGCAGGCCGACGGCAGCGAGGTGGGGCTCAGCTTCAGCCCCGGCCTGATCGCCCCGGACGCGCCCGCCTTTGCCGGTTCACGCAAGCCTCTGGCCGCCGCGTTCGACTTCAATGGCCGGCGTCTGATCGTGGTCAACAACCACTTCTCCTCCAAGGGCGGCGGCACGCCGCTCTACGGCGCGGTGCAGCCGCCGGTCAACGGCAGCGAGGACGAGCGCATCGCCCAGGCGACCGAGGTGAACCGCTTCATCGACGACGTGCTCGCCATCGACGCCGACGCCCGGGTGATCGTGCTCGGCGACTTCAATGAGTTCGACTTCGAGAACCCGTTGCAGGTGCTCACCGGTGCCGATGACGGCAGTCACGTGCTGCAGAACCTCTACGACGTGACGGGTCTGCCGCTCACCGAGCGGTATACCTTCAATTTCGAAGGCAACGCGCAGGCGCTGGATCATATTTACGTTTCGTCGGCGTTGCTTGCCGCCAGCCCCGAGGTGGATCTGGTGCATGTGAACACTGAATTTGCAGAGGATGCGATGCGGGGCAGCGATCACGACCCCGTGATCAGCCGGTTCGTTCTTGCGCCCTGAGGCCGGCGGCACATTGCCGCTGCGGGGTCGATCTGTCACGTCGGGGTCACCTGTGCCCGATGGCCCGTCTCACGAGAGGCGGGCCACCCGCCGCCTCGCTTTTGCGTGAGGCAAGCGTGCCGATCAGACCCGCTGGGCGGTAGTAGATGGGCGAATAGGGTGGCGGTGCAGGGCGGCTGAACCTTCGCTTCTCGGTGGCGTCGCGGCAGCCCCTGGGCGGGGAGGGGCAATGGCTGCATCGGGTGGTGCGGGTGTATCGGGCCTGGTGACGGACGAGGTTTGGGGGCCGTCAGGGCGTGTCTTGGGCTGCCTGGCCGATGCTGGCCAGGAAAGCCAGCAATCGCTCACGCAGCGGCTCACTGCGGGTGGCGTCGATGTGTCCGCCCTGCGGGATGACCCAGAGGTCTTTAGGCGGCTCGGCGGCGGCGTACAGCCGCTGTGAGTGACGGACATCCACCACTACGTCGTGTGCGCCGTGAATCAGCAACAGCGGAATCGGGCTGAGCTGATTCACCACGTCAATGGCCGCGTACCGGTCGGAGATGAGCAGCGATAGAGGCCACTGCAGGGGCCAGGTGAGCCAAACCTGTGACAGCTTTTCGCGCGCGATGCCGCGATAACTGGCGAACGGACTTTCCGCGACGACGGCCGTTACCGTGTCGCGAAAGGGCGAGCTGGCCACCGAGCGTATGGCGATCGAAGCGCCAAGACTTTGCCCGTACACAATCACCGGCATGTCGGTGCCACCTCGCTGCGCGGCGAGCCATGCCAGTGCGGCGGCAGCGTCTTCATGGACGCCACGGATGCTTGCTTTGCCCGGTGAGCGTCCATAGCCGCGGTAGTCAAGCGCGAGCACGCTGTAGCCCTCTGCAGGCAGCCAGCCCACTGCACGCACATGGGAGCTCAGGTTTTCGGCATTGCCATGCAAATAGAGCACGGTCGCGCGCGCGCGACCGTGTGCCGGCAGATACAGCGCATGCAGTTTCTGCCCGTCAGGTGCGGCAATCCAGACGTCCTCGTACGGCGTTCCCAGAGGACGGTCGGCGAAATACGGCACCCGATCGGGCTGTAGAAAGACCGAGGTGCAGCCTGTCAAAGGGAGGCAGAACAACAACCATATCGCGGCGAAACAGCGGAAACGCCCGCATGCCGGGCCAAATCGCTGTGCCAGGCGCGGCATGCACCAACGGGGGGTGTTTGATCGGAAATGCACGCTTGATCTCAGTAGTAGTACTGATAACGCAGGCCGATCGCGGTTTTATGCTCGGGCTGCTGGTCTCGCCACTGCAGCTCAAGGTGCAGGGCTCGCTGGCGAGACAGGTAGAGATTGTTCCCGAGCGCCACCCGCGTGCGTGTTTCACCGTTGGCAAACTTTTCTGTCGCAACCTCTCCGTTGAAGGTCAGTAGCCCGACGTTCAGCAGAAGTCCTGCGCGCAGACCCAGGGCCGGCTGAGCCGGCTCGGCATGTCCGTGGTTGTATTCGAGGCGCGCCGTGGTCAGGCCGTAGAGGAGATTGTCTGCCCCCAGCGCTCGGGTTGCGCCGATGCCGCCATTGACCTGCGCCACACGATGCTCCGACCCGCCGGTCCATTGGCGATCAATTCCTGTCTGAATCGACCAGGACAGTGGTTTGAAGAACGCGTCGCGGGGGCTCAGCGACAGGATGTCGACCACGTCGAGACGGTTCAGGTCGGCATCTCCGTCCTCTTCAAGGCGCAGATCAAAATTGCCGAGATTGATCTGCGCCCCCAGCGGGAAGCCGTTGCGGTTTTCCTGAAGGCTGTGCAGTGACAGCCGCAGACCTAGCGTGAGGTAGTCCAGACGGTCTTCGTTCCAGACACCAGCGGCCAGTCGGCGACTGCCGTGGCCAAGCTCGGGCGAGGTGCTGAGGGCGTCGTCTGCGCGGTCATCTTGGCCGATCTGGTCAGCGTGCCGTCGCAGGGCCTGCAGCAGTTGAAAGCTGTGCTTCGCGACGACCGGGTCACGCTCAGCGCCGGTCTGTGTGAAGCGCAGGTACTTGTAGGCCGCGTCGATGAGGCGGGCACGGGTTTGCGGGTCCAAGGACTCGAGGCTGCCGTCGTCGAGCCGCGCGGGCCGGCTGCTGAGCTGGACGACCGTCTCATGCAGCGTTTCGGGTATCACCGCAAGCCGCTGCTTGAGGACGGTGCCCTGCGAGGGGCGAAAGTGCTTCCCCTGTATCAGGCCCGCACGCTGCACCGCCCGGACCGTGTCGATCGGGATTGCGGTCATCGGGAATCCGCGGGTCAGACCCAGCCCAGGGCGGGCGATTTCAAGAAGCTCAAGAATTCGGTATGAGCAGTTTTCATCAAAAAAATAATAAGCAAAGCTGACGCCCTTGAGTTCCCAGAGGTGCTGAACCAGGCGCTCTGTTTCGGCGGGCGTCAGATTGAGGGGGTATTCCCAGATGTCACGATTCTCGCCCGTGTTGTACTCGCGAATTTTCTTGTAATAGTGATCAACTTCAAACTGGCCGGGATACCGACCGGTCAGGCCATTGAAGGCGAAGAAAAGGCTGTTGTCATTGGGATCGACGATGGCCCCGAAATTGACGGCAAATGACAGGTATTCCGAGCCGCCACCCGCTTCGTCCGGGTCCAGGCGCAACAGCGTGTGACCGAACATCGAAGACGGGCTGTTGAGGTAGTAAGACGGAAAAACCAGCACCGCGTGTTTGGCCTGAACCTGCAGCCTGAACGCTTGATAGGCCGCGCACGCTGGCTGTGGAAGGTCGCCCAGATCCAAGTGGCGGCGTAACCAGTCCAGACGGGCGACGAAGCGGCATTGCGCGTGTTCATCCGCAAGAGTTACCGGTGCGGTGAAGGCCGCCAACGTCGCCCGCAGTTCATTGCGGGGGGCGGTGGCGCCGTCATCGGCCAGGAAAAAGCGCGGATCGTCGGTGGCACTTTTCCATGATCCGGGTAGCGCACCGGCTTTGTAGTGCACCAGGTTCAGCCAGTGGTCGTGCGTCCAGAGCTCGAGCGCCTGCGCTTGCGCCCACGCTGAATCGGCTGACCACGCCTTGCCCGGCAAGGCACCAAGCAGGGCCAGCAGTAAGCAGGGCAGCAACGTGCGCATGGAGTACATCGTGTCGGCGACCAAATGAAAGGCCCGGTATCAGCGATACCGGGCCCGGACGATCTTCAGCCTGCCGCCTGGCGGCAGGAGTCAAGATCAGATGACGTACTGCGACAACCGCGCGTCGGCCTTCATCAGCGACTCAAGGCTGGCGACAACTTCGTCAGCCGTGACGTTCTCGCTGGGGAACAGCACCGCGAAGTTCTGGTTGGCCAGGTGGGCGAACGCGGCACGGTCTTCTTTTGCAATGCCATAAGCAACGGCCACGGCGGTCAGAGCTTCGCCTTCACCGACGGCGACGTCTGCAGAGAACTCGTCCATCATTGCGGTGACCATGGCCTTGCCGCCGTAGGTCAGCGTGCCGGACACCGAGCAGCCATTGGTGCCCGATGTCATGCCGAAGGTATTGTTCCCCGAAGTGCCGTTGGTGGTGCTGGCCAGGAAGTGATAGACAAATCCAGATTGACCCTGAAACAGCATGTTGCCCCAGCCGCAGTTCGGGCCGCCCGGCGCCTCCGCAAATGCCGTGGAGGATGAGGCGAGCAGCACTGCGGCAGCCATCATTTTCTTCATTTTAATCTCCCAGATAATGCGTTTATGGGCTTGAAATCCGGCCCGCCCGGATAGTAAGCCCGCGTTCATCTGCTCTGCAAGGCGCCGCAAGGCCATGCGATGTCGAGCGGCCAAAGACTTATGCCAGGGCCTCAACCGCCGAGCGAGGCCGCCACCGGTTCAGGTGCGCAACAACCCCCCGAGCTTCAAACCGCCCGCCCAAAGAAAAGCCCCGCAGCGCGGGGCCTTGCTTTGCGACTGAACCTCTAGTGGCCGCCGCCGTCCAGCGCCTTCACGGCCTGCACCATGGCCACGAGCACCTTTTGGGCATCGCCATAGACCATGTTGGTGTTGTCGGCGAAGAACAGTTCGTTCTCGACACCCGAGTAGCCCTTGCCCTGGCCGCGTTTGACCACGTAGACCTGCTTGGCCTGGTCGACGTTGAGGATGGGCATGCCGTAAATCGGCGATGACTTGTTGGTGCGCGCCGCCGGGTTCACGGTGTCGTTGGCGCCGATGACGATGGCCACGTCGGCTTCCTTGAACTCGCCGTTGATGTCTTCCATGTCGTAGATGATGTCGTAGGGCACGCCGGCTTCGGCGAGCAGCACGTTCATGTGGCCGGGCATGCGGCCGGCAACCGGGTGAATGGCGAATTTCACCTCCACATCGGCGGCCTGCAGAATTTTCACGAACTCGTAGAGCTTGTGCTGGGCCTGCGCTACCGCGAGGCCGTAGCCGGGCGCGATGATGACCTTGCTGGCATACCGCATGTTGATGCCGGCATCACCCGCTTCGATGGGCTTCATGCTGCCGGAGATCTCGCCTTGTGCTTCGTCGCCGCTGGCGCCGAAGTTCGAGAACAACACGTTGCTCACCGAGCGGTTCATGGCCTTGGCCATCAGCAGGGTGAGCAGGGTGCCCGCCGAGCCGACCACCATGCCGGCCACCATGAGGGCGGCGTTGCCGATCACATAGCCCTCGAAGCCCACGGCCAGGCCGGTGAAGGCGTTGAACAGGGAGATGACCACCGGCATGTCGGCACCGCCGATGGGCATGGCCATCATCACGCCGTAGAACAGGGCGAGGATGAAGAACACGCTGATCAGCAGCGGTGAGACGGCGCCGCCGGTCCACACGGTCCAGGCGCCGATGGCAAGCAGGGTCAGCAGGATCAGGCCGTTGAACGCCTGCAGGCCGGTGAAGCGCCAGGTGCCGTTGATGCGGCCGTCGAGCTTGCCCCAGGCGATGAGGCTGCCCGAGAGCGACACCGCGCCGATCACGCCGCCCAGCACCGCCATGATGAGCACGATGGGGCCATGGGCCTTGTGGCCGAACAGTTCGATCGCCGCAATTGCGGCCGCCGCGCCGCCACCCATGCCGTTGTAGAGGGCGACCATCTGCGGCATGGCGGTCATTTCGACCTTCTTGCCGCTGCGCCAGGCCCAGCCAAGGCCCAGTGCCAGCGCGATCACGGCCAGAGCGATGTTGACCGTGAGGTGCGGCTTGACCTCGGGCGCAACGTTGAACACGTAGAGGAAGCTGGCGACCACGGCAATGACCATGCCCCAGCCAGCGACCACGATGCCCGAACGGGCCGTCACCGGCGAGGACATGCGCTTCAGGCCGTAGATGAACAGCAGGGTCGCGAGGATGAAGCTCGCGTCAATGAAGAATTGAACATTCATGGCTTAGCCCTTCTTCTTGTCGGATGGCTTGAACATTTCAAGCATGCGTTCGGTCACCACGTAACCGCCGGCGGCGTTGGCCGCGCCGAGAATCACGCCGAAAAAGCCCAGGGCCTGTTCGACCACCGAGCTGGCATTGATGAGCATGTACAGCGCGCCCACCACGACGATGCCGTGAATGAAGTTGGAGCCCGACATGAGTGGCGTGTGCAGAATCGCCGGTACGCGGCCGATGATCTCGTAGCCGGTGAAGGCGGCGAGCATGAAGATGTAGAGGGCGACAAAGCCGGTGATGGCGGTGGTGGCGTCCATGAATGTAATCCCCGAAAAGTTAGGCAGCTTCCACGGCCTTGAGGGCCGCTTCGTTCTTGATTTCGCCGGCGTGCGTGAGGCAGGCCTTGGCCAGCACTTCATCGTTCCAGTCAATGGCCAGCGCTCCTTCCTTGACCATCAACTCGACGAGGTTGAACTGGTTCTTGGCGTACAGCTCAGAGGCGTGCTCGCCCAGCAGCGACGGCACGTTGAGCGGCGCGACGATGGTGGTCTGGCCGACCGTCACGGTTTCACCCGGCACGGTGTACTCGGTGTTGCCCCCGCCCTCGGCGGCGAGGTCGATGATGACGCTGCCGCCCTTCATGCCATCGACCTGGGCTTTGGAGATGAGCTTGGGTGACGGCCGGCCGGGAATGGCCGCCGTGGTGATGATGATATCGGCGCTCTGGATGTGCTTGGTTACCACGGCCGCGATCTTGTCCTTCTCTTCGGCCGTCAGCTCGCGGGCGTAGCCGCCTTCGCCGCGGGCATCCACACCGGTGTCGATGAACTTGGCGCCGAGGGATTCGACCTGCTCCTTCACTTCGGGGCGCACGTCGTAGCCTTCCACCTTGGCGCCGATGCGGCGGGCGGTGGCGATGGCCGACAAGCCGGCAACGCCGACGCCCATCACCAGCACGGTGCCGGGGCGAATCGAGCCGGTGGCAAAGGTGGTCATCGGCATCATGCGGGCGATGCTGGTCGCGCCCAGCAGGGCGCCGTAATAGCCGGCCAGCGCGGCCTGCGACGACAGGGCATCCATGGCCTGGGCGCGGGTGATGCGCGGGACCAGTTCCATCGCGAAGCAGGTGATGTTCTTGTCACGCAGCTTCTTGACCAGCTCGATTTCCTTGTGCGCATAGATAAAGGAGATGAGGATGGCCCCCTCCTTCATCGCGTCGACCGCCGCGAGCGAAGGCGGTTGCACCGCCAGCACGATGTCAGCATCGCTCACCAGCCCCTGCGGGTTGGCGGCGAAGTGCACGTTCTTGAACGCGGCGTCGGGCAGCTTGACCGCGTCACCGGCGCCGGTCTGCGCTGCGAGCGTTGCGCCCAGTTTGGTGAGCTTGTCGGCCACCACGGGTACGAGGGCAACGCGTCGCTCGTTTGCGCGCGTTTCCTTGAGGACGGCGATCTTGAATGCCATGGAGCTTCCCTGTGATTGTCAATACGATCCCTGCGGGCACAAAGCGGCGGTGCCGCGTCCGGCGAGGGCGCGGCAGTTTACCGGGGAAATTGCCGGCATGACGACCCGAGGGCGGCGCGCCCCCATTCGTCGCGCGTCTGCGCACACGCCCGGACCCGCATCCCGGGGTGCGCCAGGACGCCTGTGCCGGGCAGAACATGCGCCTGACAGGCCGCTGGTCTGCGCCCGTAGCTGCGATCAACCAATGGCAAGGCTGACGGGTGCACGGGGGCCGTTCGCGGTAACCGCGACCCGCCGGCCCGAGGGGCTTCCCGCCGGAGCGGCACTCCACCCACAAAAAAGCCCTCCGTCGGGAGGGCCTGTGGGTACCGCGAGACGATTAGACCTCTTCCATCAGGAAGTCGGCCTTGGCAGCGCCGCAGTCGGGGCAGGTCCAGCTGTCGGGCACGTCTTCCCAGCGGGTGCCAGCGGGAATGCCTTCGTTCGGCGCCCCCAAGGCTTCGTCATAGAGCCAGTCACAAATTACGCAACGCCATTTACGCATCGTTGAATTTCCAGAGGAGTTTGATTGAAGGCGCGAAGCGCGCCCGACCGATAGTTTAAGCGGTCTCGGCCGGATTTTTTGGCGATTGCTGGCAGGCGCTGTGGCCGCGTGCGGGCACCATCGCATGTTCGGTGCGGCGCATCATGCCCGGCACTTGGCAGGGTTGATGCGCGGCGGCGATCCGCCGTGGCACGATGGGCGTGAGGGTGGGCGGCAGCCGCCCATCAGGCAGAAAAAAACCGGGTGTGCGGAGAGAGAGAGCACACCCGGTGAGTTCAATCCGACGAAGGGGGGGGATGCCGGATTGGCGGAGAGCCGTTGCAGCGGGCGTGGAGGGGGATTCACTTCCACTGCGAGACGACGACTGCATCCTGCCATGCGCTTTTCGCCAAAAGGGCGGCGTGGCGATGGGTGGGGCGGTTTGCCGGATGGACGGCCGGCAGGTGCCGCCTGAGCCTGGTATCCGCTTATCCGTATAAGAGGATAAAATGCCCGACTGTTTTGATCTGGACTGCCATGAAACTGCATCCCCGCAACGCCGAACTTCACGCTGCGCTGAAGCGCCGCATCCTCGTGCTCGACGGCGCCATGGGCACCATGATTCAGCGCCACAAGCTCAGCGAGGCCGACTATCGCGGCGAGCGGTTTGCCGACTGGCCGCACGATCTGCAGGGCAACAACGACCTGCTGGTGCTGACCCAGCCCGATCTGATTCGTGACATCCACCGCGCCTATCTCGAGGCGGGCGCCGATCTGATCGAGACCAACACCTTCAACGCGCAACAGATCTCGATGGCCGACTACCACATGGAGTCGCTCAGCTACGAGATGAACGTGGCGGCGGCGCGCCTGGCACGCGACGCGGTCGACGCGGTCGCCACGCCGGAGCGTCCCCGGTTCGTGGTGGGCTCCATCGGCCCCACCAACCGTACCGCCAGCATCAGCCCGGACGTGAACGATCCCGGCAAACGCAACGTGACCTTCCAGCAATTGGTCGACGCCTATCTGGAGCAGGCGCGGGCACTGGCCGAAGGGGGCGTCGATCTGCTGATGATTGAAACCATCTTCGACACGCTCAACGCCAAGGCCGCGATCTTTGCCTGCGAGACCTTTTTTGAGGAATGCGGGGTCCGTTATCCGGTGATCATCTCGGGCACGATCACCGATGCCTCGGGGCGCACGCTTTCCGGGCAGGTGGCCGAAGCGTTCTGGGCCTCGGTGCGCCACGCCCAGCCGTTGGCGATCGGCTTCAACTGCGCCCTGGGCGGCAAGGAAATGCGCCCCTACGTGGCCGAACTGTCGCGGTTGAGCGACAGCCTGATTTCCTGTTACCCCAACGCCGGCCTGCCCAATGCGTTTGGCGAGTACGACGAGCAGCCCGAGGAAACGGCCGAAATCATCAGGGGCTTTGCCGAGGACGGGCTGGTCAACATTGTCGGCGGCTGCTGCGGCACCTCGCCGGATCACATTGCGGCCATGGCGCGGGCGGTCGAGGGAATTGCGCCGCGCGTGCCGGCGGTGCACGTGCCGGTCATGCGCCTGTCGGGTCTGGAGCCGCTGACGGTGACGCCCGAGCTGGGCTTCGTGAACGTCGGTGAGCGCACCAACGTCACCGGCTCGGCCGCCTTCCGCAAACTGATCAAGGAAGGCGACTACACCGCAGCGCTCACGGTCGCCCGCCAGCAGGTCGAAGCCGGTGCGCAGGTGATCGACGTCAACATGGACGAGGGCATGCTCGATGGTGTGGAGGCGATGCAGACCTTCCTCAAGCTGATCGCCTCGGAGCCCGATATTTCGCGGGTACCGGTGATGATCGACAGCTCCAAGTGGGCGGTGATCGAGGCCGGCCTGCAGTGCGTGCAGGGCAAGCCCATCGTCAACTCCATCTCCATGAAGGAGGGCATCGAGCCGTTCCTGCATCAGGCGCGGCTGTGTCGCCGATACGGCGCCGCGGTGGTGGTGATGGCGTTTGACGAAGAAGGTCAGGCCGACACGCTGGAGCGCCGCAAGGTGATCTGCCGGCGGGCCTACGATCTGTTGGTGAACGAGGTCGGTTTTCCGCCTGAAGACATTATTTTTGACCCCAACGTGTTCGCCGTGGCCACCGGCATCGAGGCGCACAACCGCTACGGACTCGACTTCATCGAGGCCACCGAGTGGATTCGCCAGAACCTGCCGCACTGCCATATTTCCGGCGGCGTCTCCAACGTGAGCTTCAGCTTCCGCGGCAACAACCTGGTGCGCGAGGCGATTCACAGCGTGTTCCTCTACCACGCGATTCAGCGCGGCATGGACTTCGGCATCGTCAATGCGGGCGTGCTGCCGGTGTATTCCGACCTGCCGGCCGAACTGCGCGACGGGATCGAAGACGTGATCCTGTTCCGCCGTGAAGACGCCGGGGAGCGGATGCTCGACATCGCCAGCCGCTTTCAGGGCGGCGGCGCCGGAGCCAAGCAGACGATGGATGAAAGCTGGCGCGAACTGCCGGTGGGCGAGCGCATCACCCACGCGCTGGTCAAGGGCATTGACGGGCACGTGGAAGCCGATACCGAGGAGCTGCGCGCCGAAATCGCGGCCCGCGGCGGCCGCCCCATCGAGGTCATCGAAGGCCCGCTGATGTCGGGCATGAACGTGGTCGGCGACCTGTTTGGCGCCGGCAAGATGTTTCTGCCGCAAGTGGTCAAATCGGCGCGGGTGATGAAGAAGGCGGTGGCCTACCTCATCCCCTTCATCGAGGCCGAGAAGCAGCCCGGTGACGTGGCGCAGGCCAAGGGCAAGATTCTCATGGCGACGGTGAAGGGCGACGTGCACGACATCGGGAAGAACATCGTCGGCGTGGTGCTGCAATGCAATAACTACGACGTGGTCGATATGGGCGTCATGGTGCCGGGGCAGAAGATTCTCGACGCCGCGCGCGAGCACAAGGCCGACATCATTGGCCTGTCCGGCCTCATCACCCCCAGCCTCGATGAGATGGTCAATCTCGCCAAGGAGATGCAGCGCCAGGGCTTCACCATTCCGCTGCTGATTGGCGGCGCCACCACCTCGCGCGCGCACACCGCGGTGAAGATCGACAAGGCGTATGAGGGCCCGGTGATCTGGGTGAAGGACGCCTCACGCTCGGTGCCGGTTGCGGCCGCCCTGCTGTCGGCCGAGCAGAAGCCAAAGCTGCTGGCCGACACCCAGGCCGAGTACGACCAGATCCGCGAGCGCCACGGCAACAAGGATCGGCAGCAGAAGTTCGTGACGCTGGCGGCTGCCCGCGACAATCGCACGCCGCTGGACTGGGCAGGCTACGTGCCACCGCGTCCGCGCATGCTGGTGCAGCAGGCCAAAGATGTCTGCCAGGGGCCGGCCTGTGACCATCACCATGAGCACGCCACCCAATTCGTCAAGACCTTCAGGGACTACCCGCTGGCCGAGCTGCGCGACTACATCGACTGGCAGCCGTTTTTCATCGGCTGGGAGTTGAAGGGGCGCTACCCCGACCTGCTGAACAACCCCGCCTCGGGCGAGACGGCGCGCAAGCTGTTTGCCGATGCCAATGCCATGCTCGACCAGATCATTGCTGAAAAATGGATCACGGCCAGCGGCGTGATCGGCTTGTTCCCGGCCAATCAGGTCGATGACGACGACATCGAAATCTATTCCGACGAGACCCGTGCCGAGGTCAAGGCGCGGCTGTGCAACCTGCGCCAGCAGTCCGAGCATCGCGCCGGGGTGCCGCATCGCAGCCTCGGTGACTTCGTCGCCCCCAAGGCCAGCGGCCTGCGCGACTATGTGGGCGCGTTTGCCGTCACCACCGGGCTCGGTGCCGATGAGCGCGTCAAGGCCTTCAAGGCCGCGCACGATGACTACAATGCCATCTTGCTGGAGTCGCTGGCCGACCGGCTGGCCGAAGCCTTTGCCGAACGCCTGCACCAGCGGGTGCGCAAGGAGTTCTGGGGTTATCAGCCAGACGAGCACCTCGACAACGCCGCGCTGATTGACGAAAAGTACCTCGGCATCCGCCCGGCACCCGGCTATGCCGCCTGCCCGGAGCACACTGAAAAGGCGACGCTGTGGCAGTTGTTGGACGTGGAGGCGAACGCCGGCATCACCCTCACCGAGAGCATGGCCATGTGGCCCGGCGCCAGCGTTTCGGGCTGGTATTACAGCCATCCCGAGTCGCAGTATTTCGTCGTTGGCCGTTGTAACCGGGAACAGGTTGAAGATTACGCCCGGCGCAAGGGCTGGACGCTGGCCGAGGCCGAGAAATGGCTGGCGCCGAATCTGGGCTACGAACCGGAAGATTGAGCCGGGTCTGGGTTGCACCGGCAAATGACGGCTAGGGTCGCCGCACCAACAACGGAGAGCGCTCGCTGCGCGCCGGTCATTGCGACGCTTTCCTGAACTGCAGGAGCGTGCTGTGAAAAGTCGGATCAATGTGTGTCGGGTGGGGCCGTTCCCGCGGGTCAACCCGCCGGTGTTCATCAGCTCGGCGTTGGTGGTGGTGGCGTTCGTCCTGTTCGCGGTGTTCTTCAAGGACGCGGCGGAAGCCGCGTTCAATGCCGTGCAAGGCGTCATCACCCACTATCTGGGCTGGTATTACATGCTTGCCACCAGCGTGTTCGTCGGCTTCGTGTTGTGGCTGCTGATGTCCCGCTACGGCGATATTCGTCTGGGCGATCCGCACGAAAAGCCTGAGTTCGGCTACTTCTCCTGGTTTTCGATGCTGTTTTCGGCGGGGATGGGGATCGGCCTGCTGTTCTGGAGCGTCGCCGAGCCCATGTATCACTACCTGAGCCCGCCGTTCGCGGTGGCAGGTGAAACCCAGCGCGCGGCCGAAGTGGCGATGCGCACCACCTTCTTCCACTGGGGCCTTCATGCCTGGGCGATCTACGTGATCGTTGGCCTGGCGCTGGCCTATTTCGCGTATCGGCACAAATTGCCGCTGGCGATCCGCTCGGCGTTCTACCCCCTTCTGGGCGACCGCATCTACGGCTGGCCCGGGCATTTGATCGACATCGCGGCGGTGTTCGGCACCCTCTTTGGCGTGGCGACCTCGCTGGGCCTCGGCGTGCAGCAGGTGAACGCCGGCCTGGCCTATCTGCTGGGCGTGCCGCAGGGCTTGGGCGTGCAGATAGGGCTGATCATCGTGATCACCGGCATTGCCACCGCGTCAGTGCTGACCGGGCTCAACAAGGGCGTCAAGCTGCTGTCCAGCCTCAACATCTGGCTGGCGCTGCTGTTGTTGACCGCGGTGCTGGCGCTGGGACCGACGGTGTACATCTTCAATACCTTCGTTGAAACCACGGGGCGCTACCTGCAGAACCTGGTGGTGATGAGCTTCTGGACCGACACGGTGGGCAACACCGGGTGGGCTGGCAGCTGGACGGTCTTCTACTGGGGCTGGTGGATGGCCTGGGCGCCGTTCGTGGGCATGTTCATCGCCCGCATCTCGCGCGGACGCACGGTCCGCGAGTTCACCCTCGGCGTGTTGTTTGTGCCCACCCTGGTGACCTTTCTCTGGTTGTCGGTGATGGGCGGCACGGCCATGTTCCACGAACTGGTGGGCAGCGGCGGCATTGCGGCCGCGGTTGAAAGCGACCTGACCACGGCGCTTTACGTGATGCTCGACCGGCTGCCGCTGTCGGGCCTGACCGCGACCCTTGCGACCCTGGTGGTGATCACCTTCTTCGTCACCTCGTCGGACTCGGGCTCGCTGGTGATCGACATGCTGACCTCGGGCGGCGAGCTGGACCCGCCCCGCGTGCAGCGCGTGTTCTGGGCCGTCGCAGAGGGCTTTGTCGCGGTGGCGCTGCTGGTCAGTGGCGGTCTGGGCGCGCTGCAGACCGCGTCGATCGCGACCGGGCTTCTGTTCTCGGTGGTGATGCTGTTGATGATCGTCTCACTGCTCAAGGCGTTTCGCGATGAGCCGATCAACCCGACCGTGCGGGACCGTGAACCCAAGGCGCCCAGTGAACCCTATGGCGATGTCGAGCATCCGCGCGGCGCCGATTAAGCCCGATGCAGCGCTGCGGCCCTGGCGGCGCGCCCCGAACTTCGAGATCTTTCGCCTCAATCTGGATGACACCGCCGGGGATGCCAGCCTGTCGGGGGCATTCCGTTGGCACCCGTACCGGACGCTGACCGCCCTGTATGGCCGGCTGGGTTCGATCGTTCAAACGTTCTGCGGACCCTCTTGCGGCGCGGCCGAGGCCGCGACAGGGAAGCCGCTGCGCTCGATGAACAGGGTGCGGGTGGGGTAGGCGAAACTGATGCTTTCCGCCTCGAAACAGCGGAACAGCGCCAGATTGATGGTCTGCTGGGCATCCATGTAGACGCCGTAGTCGGGCGAGGTCATCCAGTAAACGACCTCGAAGTCCAGCGACGAGTCGCCGAATTTTTTGAAGTGGGCGCGATCGAATCGGGTGTTTTCGGTGGCCTCGACCTGCGCCTTGACCAGCTCGGGAATCCGCGCAAGTTGGTCTGCGGTGGTCTGGTAGAGCACGCCGAAGCTGAACACGATGCGTCGCTCGTACATGCGCTTGTAATTGCGGATGCGGGTTTTGAGCAGGTCGGAGTTGGCGATCACGATCTGCTCGCCCGACAGCGATCGCACCCGCGTGGTCTTGAGCCCGACGTGCTCGATCGTGCCCGACATGTCGTCGACGACCACGAAGTCGCCGATCACGAAGGGCTTGTCGATCACGATCGACAGCGAGGCAAAAAGGTCGCCAAGAATGTTCTGAACCGCAAGTGCCACGGCGATGCCGCCGACGCCCAGGCCGGCCACCAGGGCGGTGACGTCGACACCAAGGTTGTCCAGCATCACCAGCACCACCACAGCCCACAAGGCCAGGCGGACCACGAACCCGAGCGCCGCCAGGCTGGTGGCCGAAGCCGCGTCTTGCGCCAGCGCGCGCCGCTCGTAGCGATCCAGCCAGAAGCGGGTCGCGGCGTTGAACCACAGGCCCAGCTGCAAGAAGGCCGCGACCGTTGCTGCAACTGTGAACACGGTGCTCACCCGATCGGGCAATTCGAGATAGCGCGTCCCGATGAACAGGGTCACGCCCAGAACCAGCCACTGACGCGTGGACTTGGCGATGTAGACCAGCGCGTCATCCAGCGAAGTGGGCGTGTCACGGGTGAGCCGCGCGACCTTGGTGACGATGACCCACTTGAGCGCACCAATGAAGACGTTGATGGTCAGCGCCAGGCCAAGCGACCAGAGCCAGTCGTGGAGGGTGTTGTCAAAGACAAGGGTTTCGAGAGACATGAGGGCCAGAACGGTTGGCGAATGAAGCGCGGCTGTTTAGCGCGTTCCTGTTGCATTCGCAAGAAATGGTGGCAGTGTTGGCCCCGCAATGGAGACCGCGATGACGCAGAACACGCCCGCTGTAACGTCTGAGGCTGACATGGAGCGGCTGGAGACCAAGCTTGCCTTTCAGGAGGCGACGCTGCAGTCGCTCAACGACGCGCTGATCGCCCAACAGGCGCGCATCGACCATCTTGAGCGGCTGACGCAGGCCCTGTTGGAGCGACTGCGGCGCGACGAAAGTGGCGGCGGCACCCTGTCGGCAAGCCAGCAGCACGAGCCGCCGCCCCACTACTGATCCTGAACAGGCTTTCGGGAGTCGGGCCGTGGGTTCGGTACAAAGCCGAAGTGCGTGGCCATGTGGTGTCGGTCAACGCGGACGACGCGCACGGCCTCGCCGCCCGGCGTTTCGAGCGCCAGCGCCGTGATTTCGCCGCTGGCCCGATTCAGCGCATCGCCGAGCGCCGTGTCGGTGACGGATGCGCCGCCCACCTTCATGCGCTCCAGCGCCCAGGCCAGGTCATGGCTGTCGACCAGACCCGGGCCTTCCGAAGTGTCGAGAACCAGCGCGCCGGTTTCATCCAGCGCCGCCCCGATCACCTTGCCGGCCGGGCGCTGGCAGTGGTCTATCAGCGTGTCGCCGCTCGCCACCCGCAGCACGCGCGGCAGGTAGGCCAGCGTGACGTACGCCTGTTGCCAGCCATTCTTGACGAACCATCGTCCCTCGCCGTCAGACTGGTAATGGCGTTGAAAATGTTCGATGAGGCTGGGCCGGCTGATGGCCTCACCCTTGATCAGCCACTGGCCGCGCGCGTCCAACCCAAGGTAGCCGTACACGTGGGGCGACTCCGGCCAGTCGGAGGGTTTCGGGCTCATGCGTCGCCGCCCTCTTCGGAGGTGCGCCGCAGGCCGTCGAGCTTGCGTTGTGCCGCGGCCGTGATTTCGGCATCAAGCCGCTTCTGCTGCTTGCTCCGGCCGTGTCTCACGCGCTGCGCGGCCGCATCGAGGGCGCGTTGCTTCCGATCACGCAGCTTTCGCGCTTTGTTGAGATTGATGAGCTCAGCCAACGCGCCTCTCCTTTGTCATTCCGTATTCAAGACCATTAGACGCCAGATCATCAGTGCTAGACAAAGCGTCAGTGTTCGCGTAGCGTGCGTTGTGCAGTGGCTTCAAGCAGTGTTATCCATCGGGTGTCTTGGGTCGAAATCGACCTCACCGGTGCCCGTGATGCGTTCCTTGATCGCTAGCAACCCCAAGGGCGGTTTTGCCCGATTTTTGATTGTTTCAACGTTATAGGAATGTTTTCATGAGCACCGCAACAATTGGCACCGTGAAGTGGTTCAACGACGCTAAAGGCTTTGGCTTCATCACCCCTTCAGAAGGCGGCGAAGATCTTTTCGCGCACTTCAAAGAGATCCAGGGCACGGGCTTCAAGACCCTCGCCGAAGGTCAGAAAGTTGAGTACAAAGCGGTCCGCGGCCCCAAGGGCATGCAGGCCACGCAGATCCGTCCGCTCTAAGCGACGTCTGTGAACTAAGACCGCAGCCTCGGCTGCGGTTTTTTTATGCCTGCAGTTCATGAGCGGCGGGCGTAAGCGGCGCACATTGATCTCAAGGCGATGTCGCGGGCATGCGAGTGGTATTGACAATCGTTCGCATTGGGTATTCAATCAGCCCATGATCATTTGCGTCTGCAAGCGCGTTTCCTGCCGGGACCTCAACACCGCCATCGACGGTGGTGTGCGAACGTGGGCGGCGCTGCGCGAGGAGCTGGGCATCGGCACCACCTGTGGTCGTTGCGCCTGCGAAGCGCGGCGGCATCTCCGCGAGCGCACGCAAGGCTGTCTGCCGGCTCCGGCCCGGTCGGCCTCGGTGCTTCCGGGGGGCGTGACAGAATGCGTCTGAGAATCGCACTCGTTCCCTTTTAATATCAATAAAAACAATTGCTTAGTGCTGATGCTGCCGGTATAGTGGCCAGACGATCTGTTAGGAGACTGCCATGCGTGCCGACTCGAAAGTCATCGACTTTCTCAACCAGGCGCTGAAGAACGAGCTAACTGCGATCAACCAGTACTTCCTGCATGCGCGCATGCTCGACAACTGGGGGCTGCGCAAGCTCGGCAAATACGAGTATCACGAGTCCATCGACGAGATGAAGCATGCGGACAGGCTCATTGCCCGCATTCTGTTCCTAGAAGGGCTGCCCAACCTGCAGGACCTGGGCAAGCTTTACATCGGCGAAGACGTGGAAGAGGTGCTGGCGTGTGACCTGCGGCTGGAGATGGAAGCGCTGCCACTGCTCAAGGACGCAATTGTTCATTGTGAAGAAGTGCGTGACTTTGTGACCCGTGAGCTGTTCGTCAGCATCCTTGAGTCGGAGGAAGAGCATGTCGACTTCATCGAAGAGCAGCTGAAAATCATCGAGCTGGTGGGCGTGCAGAACTACTGCCAAAGCCAGTCGGAGCCGCCTTCCGCCGATTAAGACTCGGCCACAAAAAAGGCCATCTTACGATGGCCTTTTTTGTGGCCGCGATGTTCGCGTGCTCAGAACGGCTTGACGACCACCAGAATCACGATCGCCACCAGGAACAGCGCGGGGACTTCGTTGATCAGCTTGAAGAACCTTGCTGTACTGCGGTTGGCATTGCCGCGAAACCGGCGCATGAACACGATCAGCCAGTGGTGATAGCCGGTCAGCAACACCACCAACAGCAGCTTGGCGTGCAGCCAGCCGGACTGCATGTAGCCGGGCGCCATCATCAGCATCCAAAGGCCGAAAACCCACGTCCCGAGCATGGCGATGCTGCCGAGGGCAAACAGCCGCCTTTCCATCAGACAGAAGCGCGCCTTCTCCTCGGACGAGCCGGCCTCCACGTGGTACGCGAACAGCCGGGGCAGATAGAACAGCGCCGCAAACCAGCAGACCATGAAAATCACGTGCAGCGCCTTGATCCACAGCATGTCGATACTCCTGCAAAGGTGAGCCGTTATTATCCCCGCCCAGCCTCAAGGGTGCGGTGATCATGATTTCGGTAGGGATTGTCGGCGGCACGGGATACACCGGCTCAGAGTTGTTGCGCCTGCTGGCGCAGCATCCGTCGGCACAGGTTCGAGTTTTGACCTCCCGTAAAGAGGCCGGCCTGCGTGCCGACGCCTTGTTCCCCAATCTGCGGGGGCATGCCGACGTGGTTTTTTCAGTGCCCGATCCCGAGGCGCTTGCGCGCTGTGATGTGGTTTTCTTTGCCACCCCTCATGGGGTGGCCATGCGCAGCGCCGCTGCGTTGATCGAGCGTGGCGTGCGGGTGATCGACCTCTCCGCCGACTTTCGTTTGCGTGACCCGGTGGTGTTCAAGCATTGGTATGGGCTTGAGCACAGCGCGCCGGCGCTGCTTGAAGAAGCAGTCTACGGCTTGCCCGAAGTGCATCGCGACCCGATTCGCGAAGCGCGCCTGGTGGCGAACCCCGGGTGCTATCCCACGGCCGTGCAGCTCGCGCTCAAGCCGTTGCTGGCCGCAGGCTTGATCGATTCGCAGGGCATCATCGCCGACTGCAAGTCAGGTGTCAGCGGTGCCGGCCGCGAAGCCAAGGTGGGTTCGTTGCTGTGCGAGGCTGGCGATAACTTCAGGGCGTACGGTGTCGCCGGCGGCGGCCACCGTCATGCGCCCGAGATTGAACAGGGCCTGCGCGACGTGGCGGGCGGTGACATCGGGTTGACCTTCGTGCCGCACTTGTTGCCCTTGATTCGCGGCATCCATGCGACGGTGTACACCCGCCTCAAGGCTCCGGCGACCGGCCTGCAGACTTTGTTTGAGTCGACCTATGCCGACGAGCCGTTCGTTGACGTCATGCCGGCCGGTTCGCACCCCGAAACGCGCCATGTGCGCGCCGGCAACACCTGCCGTCTGGCGGTGCATCTGGCGGCGGACCAGCGCACTGTGATCGTGCTGTCGGTCATCGATAATCTGGTCAAGGGCGCGTCCGGGCAGGCGGTGCAGAACATGAACATCATGTTTGGCCTCGATGAACGCAGCGGGCTGGACGCCGTGCCGCTGTCCCCGTGAACCTGCCTGAAATCGTCATACGCCAACCGAAGCGGCATGGACCGCGTCTGGTTTGGATTGCCGCCCTGACGGCCGTTGCCGTGGTCGCGCTCTGGGCACTGTTCGTCCTGGCGCGGCATGCCTTTGAGGATGATGCCGCCAAGCACCAACGCGAATTGAATGAGCTGCTGGCGGTACGGAAAACGCTGACGCAATCCCTGCGTGAGACGCGTGACGAGAATGAGAACCTGCGCGATGAGCTGGCATTTTTACGACAAAGCCAGCAGGTTGAAGCTGAGGCAGCGCAACTGCTGCGAGGCGAGCTGGAGCGTCTGCAAAGCGAACTGCTGGAATTGCGTGAGCAATTGGCGTTCTATCGCGGCATCGTCTCTCCCGACGTGGTAAAGGCGGGGGTTCGGGTGCACAGCCTCAAACTCGCGCCCACCGGCGTTACCCCCCAATTTCGCTACGAGCTGGTGCTGGTGCAAGCGGTGCGTCGTCAGGGCAACGCGGCCGGTCAATTCAAAATGGTGGTAGAGGGGGTGCGCGACGGCCGCCCGCTGTCAGTGAGTTGGCCGGAGCTGAGTGAAGGGCGCGATGAACTGCCGAAGTACGGGTTTCAGTACTTTCAGGAGTTTGACGGCTTGATCAAGCTCCCGGCCGGCTTTAAGCCACAACGAATACGGGTACAGTTGATCCCTGACGGAAGTGCCCCAGCGGTCGAGGAAGTTCTGGAGTGGCGACGAAGCGTGCTGGCGGCGGAGGGGCCTGATCGATCGCCATGAACCCAATCTTGAGGAGTGAGGCTGAATGAGCAAGCTATTTGGTGGGAGCAACAGCCCCGCGGCGCCGTCGTCGAAGGGGGGCTCAACCGTTGACACGCTGATTGGTCGGCAGACCGAGATCTCGGGCGACGTGCGCTTTGCAGGTGGCCTGCATATCGATGGGAAGGTTCGCGGCAAGGTGCTGGCCGCGGCAGACAAGAGCGCTGAACTGTCGGTGAGTGACAGCGGCCTTATTGAAGGTGACGTGCGCGTCCCCAACATCATGCTTAATGGCGGCGTGGTGGGCGATGTTTACGCCAGCGAACGTTTGCGCATGTCGTCGAAAGCGCGCGTGACCGGCAACGTGTCGTACAAGATTCTGGAAATGGAAGGCGGCGCCACCGTCAATGGTCAGCTGATTCACGAGTCGGGTGATGCGCTGGCCTCCATCGGCACCTCCGAGCGTAGTGAAGCGCCAGGCAACGATGAAGTGGTCGGCACCAACACCGAACTCCCGCGCACGGTGTTGTCGAAGTAGCGCGAACGGGGCCGTACAGGTTTTGGAGGTTGTGATGCAAAGTGAACTTGAACAGGAAGTGATTTTCAGTGACGCGGCCGCCAACAAGGTGCGTGCCCTGCTGGATGATGAGGATGATTCGTCTCAAAAGTTGCGCGTGTTCGTCACCGGCGGCGGCTGTTCCGGATTCCAGTACGGCTTCAAGTTCGACAACGACACCGCCGAGGATGACACCGTCGTCGTCAAGAACGGCGTGACGCTGCTGGTCGACTCGATGAGCTTGCAGTATCTGCAGGGCGCCGAGATCGACTATCGCGAGAATGTCGAAGGCGCGCAGTTTGTGATTCGCAACCCCAACGCCAGCACCACGTGCGGGTGCGGTAATTCGTTCTCGACCTAGTGCATCGCCTTCAACAAAGCGTAAGGAGATGCCGGATGCGATGGGGTGCAGATCAAGGCGCGAAGAGGAGCGATAGCGGGTCCTATCGCAACGATGTGCAACGAAGAGATGCGCGCCATCGCGCCGGCAGAACGAATGTTCTGTTGGACGCGGTCCACTAGCTCAGGGCTGCGGGTGGCAGGCTGATGCAGCCGAGAAAGGCCGCCCTGCTCGCCCCCGTAGCGAGGTGCCAGGCGCCGGTCAGTTCGGCATGGCGCCGCTCGGCAAGCCAGGCAAAGGCGGCGCACTCGACGTGCTGGGCATCCAGTCCGAACGCCGCCGTGGTCTCGACCGACGCGGCCGGCAGCAATTGCGACAAGCGTCGCATCAACAGGCGGTTGTGAGCCCCGCCGCCGCAAACCAGCAGTCGGTTGCATGACCCGGTCTCACGGGCAATGCCAATGGCGGTGATCTCCAGCAAGCTGCGCTGGATGTTCTCAGCAGGCTTTTCGCGCCAGCCTGGGAAGAGGGCATCGAGCCAGGACAGCGAGAAAAAATCGCGGCCTGTGCTTTTTGGCGGTGGCCGTGCAAACCACGCATCCTGAAGCGCGGCGTCGACCAGTTCATCAATCACCTGACCGCTGGAGGCCCAAAGCCCCTCGTTGTCGAATGGCGCCCCACGCTTGAGCTGGATCCACTCATCCATCAGTGCGTTGCCCGGGCCGACGTCGTAGCCGATCAGGGGCTCTGCCGCGGTGCCAAGCCGCGTCAGGTTGCTGATGCCGCCGATGTTCACCACAACCCGGCGTTCATCCGCATGGGCGAAGACGGCTTGGTGAAATGCGGGCACCAGTGGGGCGCCCTGGCCGCCAAGCGCCATGTCGGCGCGACGGAAGTCGTGCACGACCAGGCACCCGGTCCGCGCTGCAATCCAGTGCGGATTACCCAACTGCAGGCTGGTCATCAGCCGGTTACCGTCGTGGAAGACTGTCTGGCCATGCAGGCCGATGCCGGTTACCGATGCATTGCGCACCAAGGGGCGGATCGTGTCCAGGTAGCAATCCGACACGGCCTGGTCCAGTGCCGCCCATTCAGCAGCGGTCAGTCGACTGTGCCCCTGTTGCAGCGCCAGTAGCGTCTTCCTTAGCGCATCGGGCCACGCGCGCTGTGCAACCGCCTCGACACCGTGCCAACCCTTGCCGTCGATATGGCACCGGACCGCATCAATGCCGTCGAGGCTGGTCCCCGACATCACACCGATCCAACGTGTCGGCGCCGGGGCGGCCATGGGGGTGCTCAGTTGGGCAGATCGGCGCCGTTCTTCATCGCCAGCTGTCGCGCATTGATCTGCTCGATCTCGGCCAGCCAAAGCTGGACCTGAGGCGACCACTTGGCAACCTGTGAGGCCTGCAGCGGCGTGGCACGAGGCAGTGCAACCGTGACCGGATTCTTGTGCACACCATTGATGCGGAACTCATAGTGCAGGTGCGGCGCGGTGGCCAAGCCGGTCGAGCCCACGTAGCCGATGACCTGCCCCTGGCTGACCCGCGAGCCGACGCGCAATCCGCTGCGATAGCGCGACATGTGTGCGTAGAGCGTGTCGATCCCGCCGTTGTGCTGCACGACAACCGTTTGGCCGTATCCCCCCATGACGCCGCGATGTTTGATGCGACCATCGCCGGTGGCGCGGATTGGCGTGCCCGTTGACGCGCCGTAGTCGACGCCCTTGTGGGCGCGGATCGTGTTGAGGATGGGGTGGCGGCGATTCGGGTTGAAGTGGCTGCTGATCCGCGCAAAGTCGAGCGGGGTGCGGCGGAAGCCTGTTTTCAACGCTTCGCCCTTGGCTGTGTAGTAGGCGCCACGGCCATCACTGTCTTCGTGGCGGAACGCCTGCAACCGGCGGTTCTGGTTGATGAACTCGGCGGCAAGGATGCGGCCCTCACGCAGGCGCTTGCCATCTTTGTAAATTTCTTCGAAAAGCACCGTGAAGCGATCGCCCCGGCGCAATTCCAACGCAAAGTCGATCTGATAGCCGAAGATCTCCGCCATCTCCATGATCAGGCGATTGGTGAGCCCGGCGTCAAGGCCGGCAGCGAACAGCGACGAGTCGATCTGGCCGGTGGCAAAGGTCTGCCGATGTTCGACGCTGGCCGTTTGGGTCTCGGCCTGCAGGCCATCGTCGGCGCGGCTGATGTGCAGTGTAGTCAGTTCGTCAAGCGCGTACTCCATGCCGGCCAAGCGCTGGTTCTGCATCTTGAAACGCAGGGTGTCGCCGACCCGGATGCGCGACAGGCGGCCAGCGTCACCTTTCAATGCCAACACCGCGGCCCAATCAGCGCGGGGCATGCCCAAGCCTTCGACCAAGGTTGAAAACGTCTGGCCGCTTTTAACGGTCACCTCGACCCAGCCGCTTGGCGGGCGCACATCGTCGGCCGGTCGCATGGGCGAGCGCGTCGTGGTCGTGTCGCGTTCCAGCCAGCCGGGCAGCACCAGGCGGGTCAGCTCAACCGGCGGCGCGATCAGCGGACTTCGTTTCGCGCTGGCGGAGGCGGATGAAATCAGGCTGTCGGCCTCGGGTTGCCCGTCGACCTGCGCCAAGAGCAGTGAGGCGCCGATCATGCCGAATGCGAGGGTCAACAATATGCTGCGAGCGCTGCCGCTAGGGGGCGGCTGCTTATAATTGCGCTGTTTTGACACCTAAAAGTCCCCGGCGGCGATGCCTTGACATCACACGCATCAATATATGGTTGAGTTGGTACGCTCTCAGAGCGCGCTTAAGACAACACAAAACCTGAATTCGTGCAAGCACTTGGCTCAATTGTTTGGAGCGATGTCTGTCGAGCCGCCTGAGTGTAACCACCCCTGCGAGTCCTAAATGCTAAATCTTGCTGAAATTACCCGCGGCACAGAAGCCATCTTGCCCGCCGATGAACTGCCCAAGCGCCTCGAAGCCGCAGCGCGCGGCAAGCGCCGTTTGCGCGTCAAGGCGGGCTTCGACCCAACCGCGAAGGACCTGCACCTGGGGCACACGCTGCTCCTCAACAAGATGCGCGCGTTTCAGGCCGCCGGCCACGAGGCCATCTTTCTGATCGGCGACTTCACCGGCATGATCGGGGACCCCACGGGCAAGAACGAAACCCGCAAGCCCCTGACCCGCGCCGAGGTACTGGAGAACGCGGAGACCTATAAGGAGCAGGTGTTCAAGATCCTTGATCCCAACCAGACCACGGTCACCTTCAACTCGAGCTGGCTCGATACCCTGGGCACCGAGGGCATGTTGCGCCTCGCTGCGCAACACACGGTGGCCCGCATGCTTGAGCGCGACGATTTTGCGAAACGCTATGCATCGCAGCAGCCGATTGCCATCCACGAATTTCTCTACCCGCTGCTGCAGGGTCACGACTCAGTGATGCTGCAGTCCGACATTGAGCTGGGCGGCACCGACCAAACCTTCAATCTGCTGGTCGGCCGCCACCTGCAACAGGCGGCAGGGCAAGTGCCCCAGGTGATCATGACGGTCCCGATTCTTGAGGGGCTGGATGGCGTCAACAAGATGAGCAAGTCGCTGGGCAACACCATCGGGCTCAACGACGCGCCGGATGACATGTTCGGCAAGATCATGTCGGTGTCTGACACGTTGATGTGGCGGTACTTCGACCTGCTCTCGTTCAGACCCCTGAGCGAGGTGGCCGAGCTGCGGCATCAGGCCGACGCCGGACAGAATCCGCGCGACATCAAGATGACGCTGGCGATCGAGATCGTTGATCGCTTCCATGGCGCAGGCGTTGGCGAGCGTGCACGCGGCACGTTTTCCGCCCGCTTCAGCGAGGGACGCCTGCCCGATGACATTCAAACGATCAGCGCTACCTGCGGCGACCAAGGCTTGCCGCTGGCAAAGGCACTCAAGGAAGCCGGACTTGCGGCAAGCAACGGCGAAGGCGCGCGGCTGATCGATCAGCGTGCCGTGAGGCTCGATGGCGAGCGCATTGAGGACAGAACGCTTGTGCTCGCCGCCGGCAAAACCTACCTGTTGCAGGTCGGAAGTCGGCGTCATGCCCGTCTGGCCCTGGCCGCCACGGCGTGAGTGATGCCCAGAACCAAAAACAAACACAACAAATACATGAACTTAGCATAGTTTTTGAGAAAAACGCGTTGACGGGTCATCAATTCACAGTATGATGCGCGCCCTTGCAGCGGTGGCCTTAGATTTTCGGACCACTGACTTGCCGCTCTTTAAGAACAAGAACAAGTGATTTGTGTGGGTGCTCTTGT
>Ga0207908_1000016_pt1 | contig 80625 bp, 70 predicted proteins | sample MalvirmetagMSP81_FD_184224 | JGI IMG/M metagenome (GOLD analysis project Ga0207908, IMG submission 184224) | Marine viral communities from the Deep Pacific Ocean - MSP-81 (SPAdes) | ecosystem: Environmental > Aquatic > Marine > Oceanic | place: Pacific Ocean | collected 2011-04-18
TCACTCCTTGCGTACCCCGCTGAGCAAAATCTCAGCAAGGTACCGATTAACGTGGGTCAGATTTCAGTCGGTACTGCCCCGCAAAGTGGGTCAATCTTCAAACCGCGCCAACATACGCGCGATGATCAATTTTCTGACGGAGCTGTTCGCACCCGTCGCGCCGTGGGACGTAGAACAATGAACGTCCGCTTCCGGCTGCATCGAAACCCTGGAGCGAGGTGTTTCGAACTCGTCGCGGCTGCCCCTTCGGAACTCGTGCGGCCGCGACGACTTCATCAGGTCAGCCAACGATCCGTATCTGCGAGGCACAAGCGACGGGGTCATGCTGAAGCCAATCTTAGGGAAAGTGAGCCATGAGGCAGGCGCAGCTTGGCGGCGCCGATACCGGATAGGGGCCATTTGTCCAATATAACCAGATGGTTGCGTTCTCTATGCCAGGCTGATAACGGCGCTCCAGGAGTTCGCACTTTCATCCCGCCGGGCGCACCATTCCGAAAATCCCCGAACGTCGTCTGGGCCCTCTGTTCACCGAGTCGAGCGCAACGGGGCATTTAGCAGCCCTCGCTCACCCACCGTTCTCGTTTCCCGCGGGGCGCGGCATTGGCCCGATGGGCTTGTGGTCATTTCGGCCTTCTGCTCTCAGACTGTGCCTCTCTTGGCAGTCAGAGCGAAAGTGCAATGCGCGCGTCAATCCGTCAATTTCTGGGCAGCAAGGTGTTCTGGCTGGGCCTGCTGGCCTATCTTGCCGTTGCGGCGGCGCTGCTGGTGTTGCAGCACCGTGGCGAGATCGCGCGCGCGGAGCAGCAGGCCGCCTTGCAGCTCACGGCGGCGACGCGGGGCGTGGAGGAGTCGACCGAGGCGATCCTGTCGTTCCGGCGCAAGAGCATCCTCTTCCTGGCCGAGACCCCGCCCATCCAGGGCATCGTGCGGGCCCGTGAGAACGGGGGCATCGATCCGCGCGACGGCAGTTCGCTTGCACACTGGGAGGATCGGCTCGAACAGATTTTTTTGGCCTACCTTCAGTCCAATCCCGACGTGTTTCAGGCTCGGCTGATCGGGATCGCGGATGGCGGGCGCGAGGTGGTGCGGGTGGAGCGGACTTCGACAGGTGACGCCGTCGCCGCTCCCGAGGCACAGTTGCAGCAGAAGGGCGATCGCCCGTACCTGGCCGCAGCGCTGAGTCGTCTGGCAAAGACACCTTACATTAGCCCTATCAATCTGGAGTGGGATTTCGGCGCGGTCGTGGTGCCCCATCGCCCGACCGCCCGGGTGGCGGTGCCGGTCTACCCGGAGGCGGGTGGTGCGCCGATCGGCATCGTCATCATCAATATCGACCTGACCCAGCGCATCGAGCAATTTGTTGCGGCCGCACCGCCCGGCGGCACGATGTACGTGCTCAACCAGGACGGCGACTACCTCGCGCACCCGGACCCCGCCCGGCGCTTCGGCCTCGATCTTGGTCAGCGTCACCGCTGGGAGGATGACCACGCGCCGGGAGGTGAGCGCGCCGGCCTCGCGCGTTTCATCAGCCCCGAAGGGCCGGTGCTGGCCGTCGAAAGGCGCCTGCAGCGCAACCCCGACGAACCCGAGCGCTATCTGCGCTTCGTCGCCGTCCTGCCCGAAAGCCAGATCGACGCAGCCGCACGGCAGGGGTTAGACGACCTGGTCGGCTGGCTGTTGCTGGCGGGCGCGCTGGGGCTGCTGCTGCTGTTCCTGTTCTGGCTCTCGGGCGAGCGCCAGCGGCAGGCGCAGCGGCAGGGCGAACGTCTGAGCGCCTTCGTTGACAGCACCGAAGAGGCCGTGATCGCGCTCTCGCCCGGTGGCCAGGTGCAGAGCTGGAATCAGGGCGCGCAAGCCCTGTTCGGCTATGCCGCCGACGAGGCCATCGGCCAGAGGCTGGATGCGCTGATCCTGCCGCCGGGAGAGACGGCGACCGAGCTGGATGACATGCCGCGCATCCTCAGCGGCGGGCACGCGCCGGCACGCGAGTTGCTGCGGCGGCGCAAGGATGGAAAACGGATCTGGCTGAGCTGGCGTGCCGCCGGCATCCGCGACCCGCAGGTTAGGGTCGTCGAAGTGATCGCCACGCTCTCCGACGTCAGTGAGATCCTCGCGGCGCGCGAACGGCTGCGAACCCTGAATACCGAGCTCGAGGGCGAGGTGGCGCGGCGTACCGAGGCGCTGGATCGCAGCCTGGCCCTGCAGCGCGCGGTGATCGGCAATGCTGCTTACGCGATCATCGCCACCGATACCAATGGCCAGATCACCCTGTTCAACCCCGCGGCCGAACGGCTGCTCGGGTATCGCACCCACGAGACGGTGGGCAAGCTCACTCTGGCGGTCTTTCACGATCCGGCCGAAGTGGCGGCCCGTGCGGCGGTCTTGAGCAAGGAACTGGGGGAGCCCGTCGAGCCCGGGTTCGACGTGTTCGTGATCAAGGCCCGGCGCGAGCGGGTGGTGGATGAGAACCCCTGGACCTACGTCTGCAAGAACGGCAACCGGGTGCCGGTGCGGCTCGCCGTCACGACACTGCGCGACGAGCAAGGGCGGATCAGCGGCTATCTCGGCCTGGCCATAGACCTGAGCGAAACCCTGCGTCGCGAACAGGAACTCACCGAGGCGCGCCAGCGGGCCGAGGCGGCGACCCAGGCCAAGAGCCAGTTCCTGGCCAACATGAGCCACGAAATTCGCACGCCGATGAACGCGGTGCTGGGCATGCTGCAACTGCTGCGACGCACGCCAATGAGCTTTGCCCAGGCTGACTACGCCGCCAAGGCCGAGTCGGCAGCGCGAACCTTGCTGGGCATCCTCAACGACATTCTCGACTTCTCCAAGATCGAGGCCGGCAAGCTGGTGCTCGATCCGCACCCCTTCATGATCGACACGCTGCTGCGCGATTTGGGGGTGGTCCTCTCGGCCAACGTCGGCAACAAGGATGTCGAGGTGCTCTACGACATCGACCCCAGCCTGCCGCAGCGCGTGGTGGGCGATTCCCTGCGCCTGCAGCAGGTGCTGCTGAATCTGGCCGGCAACGCCGTCAAGTTCACCGAACGCGGCGAGGTCATCCTCAGTGCCAGCCTGCTCCAGCAGGACGGGCCACGCCTGCGCCTTCGCTTCGAGGTGCGGGATACCGGCATCGGCATGACTCCGGAGCAGCTCGCACGCATCTTCGAGGGCTTTGAACAGGCCCAGGCCTCGACCACACGACAGTACGGCGGCACTGGTCTGGGGCTGGCCATCAGCCAGCGCCTGGTGGGAATGATGGGCGGCAAGATCACCGCCCAGAGCGAGCCCGGCAAGGGCAGCCGCTTCAGCTTCGAAGTCGATCTCGAAGCGGCAGGTGCATCGGAGGCGCCCGTGGCGCCGGTCTGTGCAGATCCGGACCTGCACGACCTGCGCGTTCTGGTGGTCGACGACAACCCCGCCGCGCGTGAGATTCTGGCCGGGATCAACGCCTCCTTCGGCTGGCGGGTGGAAACCGCCGCCAGCGCTGCCGAGGCCCTGCAGATGATTGAAGCGCGCCAGCACCAGGGCGAACACTACGATGTGATTTTCGTGGATTGGCGCATGCCGGACATGGACGGCTGGGCGGCGAGCGAGCAGATCCGCCGAATGACCCCGCGTGAGCGGGCACCCCTGATCGTCATGGCCACCGCCCATGGCCGCGAGGCCCTGGCACAGCGCATGGAGGTGCAGCGCGACGTGATCGACGGTTTTCTGGTCAAACCCATCACCGCCTCGATGCTGTTCGACGCGGTGGCCGATGCCCGCGCGGGCCACGGTACGCTCTGGTCCGGACCCCGGGCGGGCACAGGGCAAAAGCGACTGGAGGGCTTGCGCGTGCTGGTGGTGGAGGACAACCCCACCAACCAGCAGGTCGCACGCGAACTGCTCACGGCCGAAGGCGCCCTCGTCAGCGTGGCGGGCGGTGGCCTGACCGGCGTCGATGCCGTACGCCGTGCGCGCACGCCCTTCGATGCCGTGTTGATGGACATCCAGATGCCCGATCTCGATGGCTATGGCGCGACGGCGCGTATCCGCAACGAGCTCGGTGAGCAGCATCTGCCGATCATCGCGATGACGGCCAATGCCATGCCCTCGGACCGCGTGGCCTGCCTTGCCGCCGGCATGAACGACCATCTCGGCAAGCCCTTCCACATTGACGACCTGGCGGCCGTGCTGCGCAAGCACACGGGGCGCGGGGTCGAAGCCGCCACCGCCGGTGCGGCTGCGGCGCCAGCTGCCGGGGCGCAAGCCGCAGAGCGCATCGAGCCGCCCGGATTCGCCATCGAGGCGGCGCTGGCCCGGCTCGGCGGCAACGCGCGCTTGTTCGCCAGCGAGGCGCGCGCCTTCGGCAAGCGTTATCTCCCCCTGATCGACGCGTTGTCGTCGGCGCAGGCCGAGGGCCGGCTGCCGTCCCGCCTGCCCGAGCTGCACAGCCTCAAGGGCGTGGCCGGCACCCTCGGCGCCACCGCCTTGGCCGAGGCCGTGGCGGCGCTGGAAGCCGCGATCAAAACCGAAGAGCCGGCCGTGGGGGCGCGACTGACCGAGGTGCTGAATGCCTTGCCTGTCGCCGCCGCCACGCTCGCACAGGCGGCCGACCGGCAGGATCCCCCCGTCCAGCGCGCGCAGCATGACGGCGCTGCGGACGACACCGCCGTGCCCGCCACATCGCTGGATACCTTGATCGAGCAACTCGCGCACAACGACATGGCGGCGCTGGAGACCTGGGCCGCCCTCGGCCCGCAGCAGGCCCGCGTGAACAACCGTGCGGCGGTGGAGGCTGCCCTTAACAACCTGGATTTTGCCGCCGCGCTTGCGGTCCTGAAAGCGGGCGTTCCCGGATGACGCTTCCACGCTCGTCGCCCCAAGGCACCCGCGGGCCGGATACCCGCCCCGGTGTCGGGGATTCGCATGGAGGATCGCGACCAATGACCGCTGACCAACAGCCCGAACCCAACGCACTGGATCGCCTGGAGCGCGCCACGGCCTCCGGCACCTGGGTGCTGAGCCTGGAGCCCCCGCAGACGCTGTGGTGGTCGGCGGGAACGCGGCGCTTGTTCGAGTGGCCGGACGACCGGCCCGTCCCGCCACCGGAGGAGGCATTTCAAACGTACACCGAGGCCAGTCAGGCGGTGGTTCGCAACGCGGTGGCGCGCGCCATGGAAAGCCACCAACCCTTCGAGTTCATCGCAGAGGCCATTACCGCGCTCGGGCGGCACCGCTTCGTACGGTGTACGGCGGTGGTCGAGCAACGTGATGGGCGCGCCGTGCTGGCCGGCACCCTCCAGGATATCGATCGGCTTTATCGGGCCGAAGCCAACGCTGAGCGACTGGGCATCCGCCTCGGCGAGTTCGAGGAACGCTGGCGTTTGGCGATCGAAAGCTCGGAACTCGGGGTCTGGGACTGGGACGCGGCGGCCAATACCGTCTACTTCTCGGACCAGTGGAAGGCGATGCTGGGATACGCCCCCGATGAGGTGGGCGACACGCTGGCCGAATGGGACAGCCGCTTGCACCCCGACGACCGCGAGCACTGCTATGCCGACCTCACGGCACATCTCGAAGGCCGCACGCCGGAGTACCGTAACGAACACCGGGTGCGCTGCAAGGATGGCCGCTACAAATGGATCCTCGATCGGGGTCGCGTGATCACGCGCGGGGTCGACGGCAAGCCGCTGCGTGTGGTGGGCACCCATGCCGACATCGACCGCCAGAAATTTATCGAAGACGTGGCACAGCAGGCCAGCGCGCGCTTCGAGGGCATTTTCAACGCCATGTACCAGTTCATCGGCATCCTGTCCCCGGACGGGGTGCTGATGGAAGCCAACAAGGCCGCCATAGGCTTTGCCGGCGTGCCTCGGAGCGAGCTGATCGGCCGTCCGTTCTGGGAATGCCACTGGTGGCAGGTGGGTGAGGCCACCCAAGCGCAGTTGCGTGCGGCCATCGCGCGGGCCGTGGCCGGCGAGACCCTGCGCTACGAGGTCGAGGTGCAGGGCATCGGCGGCGTGCGCGTGACGATCGACTTCAGCCTCAAGCCGGTGCGAGACGAACGTGGCGAAGTGGTGCAGATCATCTCCGAGGGGCGTGACATCAGCGAGCAGGTGGCGGCCCGGCAGGCTCTGGACGAGCGTGAGCGCCTGTTTCGCGCCACGTTCGACGGCGCGCCCATCGGCACCGCCATCGTCGGCCTCGACGGGCGCTGGATAGAGGTCAATTCCGCGCTCTGCGAGATCGTCGGCTATCCCCGTGCAGAACTCCTGCGCCTGACCTTCCAGGACATCACCCACCCCGAGGATCTGGATGCGGATCTCGAAAACGTCCAGGCGCTGATCCGTGGCGAGGGCAGCCACTACACCATGGAGAAGCGCTACTTCCGCAAGGACGGTAGCGAGGTGCCCGTGCAGCTCGACGTCACCATCGTGCTTGACACGCAGGGGCGGCCGCTCAACTTCCTGTCGCAGATTCAGGACATCACTGAACGTCGCCGGGCGCAGCAGGCCCTCCACGTGGAGAAGCGTCTGGCCCAGGACAGTCTGGCGGCGATTGCCGATGGCGTGATCCGGACGGATCGCGCGGGCCGCATCACCCTGGCCAACCCCGCCGCACTGACCCTGCTCGGCATGACCGAACCGGCCCTGCTGCAGGCGCCGTTCTGCGAGACGGTGCATCCCCGCCTCGTACACGACGGGCCGACCCTGGCCTCTCCGGTGCAGCAGGTGCTGGCCACCGGTCAACCGGTGCTGCTGGAGATGCCGTCGCTGCGTTTGCTGCGCCCGAACGCCGAAGCCCTGGCCATCGAAGTGGCGTGCACGCCGCTGTTCGAGGCGCCGGGCACGCCGAGCGGCTGCATCGTGGTAATGCGGGATGTCTCCGCCAGCCGGCAGCGTGAGCAGGCCCTGGAGCAGGCCCGCGTCGCCGCCGAGGCCGGCACCCGCGCCAAGAGCGAGTTTCTGGCCAACATGAGCCACGAAATCCGCACCCCGTTGAACGCCATGCTGGGCATGCTGGAGCTGCTGCAACGCAGCCCGCTCAACACCGATCAGGCCGACTATGCCGACAAGGCACGCACCGCCTCCGAGACCCTGCTGGGCGTCCTCAACGACGTGCTCGATCTTTCCAAGATCGAGGCGGGCCGGCTGACGCTCAGCGAGGCGCCCTTCAAGCTGGAACGCCTGTTCCGCGAGCTCGGCAGCATTCTCGCCAGCACCGCGCGCGACAAGCGCATCGAGGTGCTGTTCGATCTGGCGGCCGACCTGCCCGCGCGCGTTGTCGGCGACCGGCTGCGGCTGCTGCAGATCCTGCTCAATGTGGGCGGCAACGCGGTCAAGTTCACCGAACAGGGCCATGTGCTGTTCCGCGTGGAGCGTCTGAGTCCGTCTGTGCCGGGCGAGACGGTGACCCTCAGCATCCGCGTGGAAGACACTGGCATCGGCATGAGCGCGGAGCAGCAGTCGCGCCTGTTCCAGAGCTTTCAGCAAGTCCATACGGCATCGCATCGGCGCCGTTTCGGCGGCACCGGGCTGGGCCTGGTCATCGCCCGGAGGCTGGCCGAGGCCATGGGCGGCGAGATACGGATCCAGAGCGAGGCGGGTGTGGGCAGTTGCTTCACCGTTACCGTTCAGCTGTGCTGCGCCGAAGCCGCGGACGAGGCCAAACCACAGGCGCCGCTGAAACTGCTGGTGGTGGACGATCACCCCAGCGCCCGCGCGGTGGCCTGCGCCACGGCAGCCGGGCTGGGCTGGTCGGCGGTGGCGGTGGACTCGGGCCGTGCGGCACTGGACCTGTTGCGGGCGCCCGGCGCCGAAGCCTTCGACGCCGTGCTGGTGGACTGGCTGATGCCTGAGCTCGACGGCTTTGAGACCGCGCGCCAGATCCGCACACTCGGCGCCGCTGCGCCCATCGTGGTGATGACCTCGGCCCGTGGGCGCGAGGCGTTGGACGCGGAACGCCAGCGGCCCGGCGCGGCCCTCGACGGCTTCATCGATAAGCCCTATACCCCGTCCATGCTGGCCACCGCCGTGCTCGATGCGCTGGCGGGGCACCAGACCGTGGCCCTGACCCGCCCGCCCACCGCGCAACAGCGGCGCCTGACCGACGTGCGCCTGCTGGTGGTGGAAGACAACCCGATGAACCAGCAGGTGGCGCGCGCGCTGCTCGACGCCGAAGGGGCGGCGGTCACGGTGGTCGATGGCGGGCTCGCGGCACTCGATCGACTGACCGCCCGGTCGCAGGCGTTCGACCTGGTGCTGATGGACCTGCAGATGCCGGATCTCGATGGCCTGGAAACCACGCGCCGCCTGCGCAGCCGGCACAGCGCCCGAGGCCTGCCGGTGGTGGCGATGACCGCCAACGTATCGTCGGAAGATCGCGAAGCCTGTCTCGCCGCCGGCATGCAGGACCATGTCGGCAAGCCCTTTCACATTGATCAGCTCGTCGCCACGATCTTGCGGGTCCTGGGGCGGCCTGCGGGCGCAAGCAAGGCGTCGACTTGCGCGCTCGCGGCGCCCGACACGGGCGACACGGCCTGCGATTTCGTCGCCGCGCTGGCCCGTCTGGGCGGCAACCTGCACCTGTTCCGGCAGCAGGGCCGGGCCTTTCTCGACGAGGCGCAGACGCTGGCCGATCAGCTTCGTGAGCACCTGGGCGAAAAGCGGCGGGCCGAGGCGCGCCGGCTCAGCCACAGCGTCAAGGGTGTATCGGGCACGCTGGGGCTGCGCGCCCTGTCCGCCACCCTGGGTCGCGTCGAGCAAGCGCTCGGCGGCGATGCGGACCCTCCCGCCGCTGAGGCCGCGCTGACCGAACTCGACGCCCGCCTGGCCCAAGACCTGCCCGCGCTGGCTGCCCATCTGGACACACTGGCGGCCCCAACCGCGCCTGAGCCGCCCGCCACGCCCTCGACGCTGGACCCCTCGCAACTTGCCCCGCTGCTGCACGCCCTGGAGTGCAACGACATGGCGGCGTTCGCGCTCCTGGAGACCCTCAAGCCACAATTGCCGGCAACGCCGGACGTGCAGGCCCTGATCGAAGCCATCGAAGGTCTGGCATTCTCCGACGCCGCCCGCCGCTGCAAGGCCCTAATGGAATGAGCCCGTTGAACGACCTTCCCATCCTGCCGCCAGAGCTCCCCCGCGATACACGACCCCGCCTGCTCGTGGTGGATGACCAGCCCATCAACGTCCGCGTGTTGCACCAGATCTTCCAGGCTGACGCCGACGTGCTGATGGCCACCAGCGGCCTGCAGGCGCTGGAGGTGGCCGAGCGCGAACAACCGGACCTCATCCTGCTCGACGTCATGATGCCGGAGCTGGATGGCCTCGAAGTCTGTAGGCGCCTCAGGGCCATGCCCGCACTGGCCAGCACGCCGGTGATCTTCGTCACCGGGCAAACGACGGCCGAGGAAGAAACGGCTGCCCTGGAGGCTGGCGGAGTGGACTTCATCAGCAAGCCGGTCAACCCGGCCGTGGTCCGTGCACGGGTGCGCACCCATCTGCTGCTCCGGGAACAGGCCCGGCGCCTTGAAGCGATGGCCTTCGTTGACGGGCTCACCGGCGTCAACAACCGGCGCTATCTCGACCTCCGCTTGAAGCATGAGTGGCGCGTCGCGCAGCGGGACCAGGCGCCATTGGCGATCATCCTGATCGACGTTGATCACTTCAAGGCCTACAACGACCATCATGGCCATCCCGATGGCGACACCGCCCTGCGCTGGGTCGCCGAGCAACTCCAAAGCACGTTGCGGCGCCCCGGAGACTGCGTGGCGCGTTACGGTGGGGAGGAGTTTGTTTGCCTGTTGCCACGCACGAGCCTGGCAGAGGCCCTGAGCACCTCAGAGCATCTGCGCAAGACCATCGCGGAAGGCCGCCACCCCCATGGTGCCTCACCCGTTGCCCCGTACCTGACCATCAGCGCTGGCGTGGCCGCGCAGGTTCCGGGGCCGGATGAGCGGCCGGAATCCCTGCTGGACGCGGCCGATCAGCGGCTCTACCAGGCCAAGCGCGGCGGGCGGGACCGAGTGTGCCCCTCGAGTGAAGCGCCTGCCGACAGCGAGCACGTCCCCCGAGAAGCTTGAGAGCCACCCGCCCCATGAGCCACCTCAAGGCCCACGCTGCCGGGTCCTTGGGCGAAACAGGCGCGCCTATGGTCATCACCCAGAACGGGCATGCGAAGGCGGTGCTTCAGGACGTTCGCTCCTACCAACAAACCCAGGAAACGCTGGCGATGCTGAAGATACTGGCTCTCGATCAGTAGCAGGCTGCCGAGGGCAAGGTCATCGGTTTGGAAGAGGCCTTTGATCAGGCAAAAGGCAAGAGTCGGGACGCCGCGTGAGCGCCACGTTCGTTGTCACCGAAGATACGGTGCGCAACACAGTGCCCAAGAACTTCCCAGCATTTTGGGGACGGCGAAATTTGACAAAGTTCATAGCGGGAACTGCAGTTGTTGGCGTCCGTCCAATCCTCGCTACCCGCCATCGTCTTCTCGCACATACCCTGCCTCGCGCTGCGATCTGATGGCAAGGACGAAAACGGTGTCTATTGCGGGTGCGTAGTGGTAAAGCGCCACGTGGCCCTGAGCACCCCGCCCGATGATCAACTCTCTTAGCGATTGACGACAGGGTCTGCCGATGAGCGGGCTCGAAGCCAACAGATCTAGCGCCGCGATGATGGCGTCGATTCGTTCTGCAGGTTGGTCAGCATCATGGTCAATGAGGTGTTGCACGATGCGGTCAAAGTCGGCGGTGATCTCGGGCGCAAGCTCGATCCTAATCACGCGAACCCGCGAGCTTCCGAGCCGTAGGCCGATTGGCAGGTTCGCCCTTGATGCGGGCCTTGAGGTAGCCCCGCATGTCATCCCAACTCACCGACTTGCCCGATTCAGCGAGATGCGTCAGGCGTGTTTCGGCCATGTCGTAAAACGCAGCGCGCCGCTCGCTACTCTCGGTTTTCTCGGCAATGGCCTCCAGAATCAAAGCGTGTGGCGTGAGGCCTTGGGACTTGGCCGCCCTCTGGACACGCGCCTTCAAGTCCTCTGACAAGCGAATGGTGGTGGTGGACACGTGCGACGCTCCTGACAGCAGCAGGCAGATCGTAGCACCAATGTGTCACAACTCGGATCTGCCGCCTTTGCCCGCCCCATCAGCTATCTGAAGGCCTACGCCGCCCAAATCGTGAGGTCCTCGGGCGAAAGCGGCGCGCCCATGGTGATCACTCAGAACGGGCCCGCCAAAGCGGTGCTTCAAGACGCTCACTCCCACGCACAAACCCAAGAAACGCTGGCCCTGCTGAAGATTCTGGCCCTCGGCCAGAAAAAGGTCGCCGATGGCAAGGTCATGAGCTTGGAAGAAGCCTTTGCCCGGGCAAGGGGCTAAAACCAGAAGGCCGCGTGAGCGGTATGGTCGTTCTCACCGAGGACGCGGCGCGCGACCTCGGTCTGCGGTGGGTCACATCACGCGCGATGCGACTGCGGGCGACTGCTCGACCGCGTCTTCGATGATCTCCAGCGTGTGGCGGCATTCGACGCGGCTGGCGGGGCCGCCGAGGCAGACGCGCACCGCTTCCGGCGCCGGGCCGCTGATCGTGAAGGTGTCGGCCACCACGACGCCGACGCCGTGCGCGCGCAGGTGCGTGGCGAACTCGATGCGGCTCCAGGGTTGCGGCACCTGCAGCCACAGGTGAAAGGCTTCCGGCTTGGTCGCGTAGTTGGCGCGGCGCAGCACCTGCCGCGCAATCTGCTGGCGTGCGCGGGATTCGGCGCGGATCGCCAGAGTCGCCTCGTTCACCGTGCCGTCGTTGATCCAGCGCGTGGCCAGCCGCGTCATGAACGGCGAGGCCATCACCGTGGTGGTGCGCAGGGTTGCGGCCAGGCGCGCGACGTAGCGCGCATTCGGCGCGGCCAGATAGCCGATGCGCAGGCCGGCGCCCACACACTTGGCGAACCCGCTGACGTAGAAGGTCAGCTCTGGTGCCAGCGCGGCCAGCGACAGCGCCGGCTGCTCTGGCAGCTCGGCGTAGGGATCGTCCTCGATGATCGGCACGCTGTAGCGCCGCGCGATCTCGGCGACCGCTTCGCGCCGCGCGCGCGACATGATCGCCGTGGTGGGATTGTTCAGGGTCGGATTCAGATACAGCGCCTTGGGCAGATCCGCCGCACACAGCGCGCCGAAGGCGTCGGGGTCCAGGCCGTCGTCATCGGCCGGCAGGCCAAGCAGGCGGATGCCGAGTTGTGCCGCCAGCCCCTTGATGCCGGGATAGGTCACCGCTTCGCAGGCGATCGAGTCGCCGGCGCGGGCGAGGACCGTGAACAGGGCCAGCAGCGCACCCTGCACGCCGGGGCAGACCAGCACGCGCGAGGCGTCGAGGTTCGGCACATGACGCGACAGCCACTGTGCGCCGGCCTCGCGTTCCTCGTGCGTGCCGCCGAACTCGTGATAGCGCAGCAGCGTGTGCAGATCGGCTTGCTGCGCGAGATCGGCGAGGCCCTGGCGCAGGTGCTGCAGCAGCAGGGCGTCCTGCGGCTCGGGCGGCATGTTCATCGTCATGTCGATCATGCTCAGCGGCGGACTGCGCCGTAACGGGTCGGCCTTGACCCACTCGCGGACGAAGGTACCGCGCCCGGCCTGGGCGTCGATCAGGCCGCGCTGCTGCGCCTCGGCATAACCCCGGGCGACGGTGGTGAAGTTCAGCGCCAGCGCGCCGGCCAGCGCGCGCAGAGTCGGCAGGCGCTGGTTGGCGGCGAGCTTGCCGGACTGGATGTCGTCAGCCAGCGCGTCGGCCAGGGCCAGGTATGCGGGCCTGGCACTGCTGCGGACCGCAGCGGCCCATCGGCTGGCTTCGTTCGACATGTAGGGGCTCGCTGATCGTGCGGGGGCGGCGGATTGAGGGCACCTTGATGCAATCAATGAACGTGCCACATGCCGCCGCATGATCGGATTGCGCTGGCTGACGGGCCGGGACCCGATGCGAATCCAGCCCCCATCAGGCCATTGAATGCCCCGCGCGATGCACATTGATCGCATCCCGGCAGATCAATTGTTGCACCACGCCGGCCGATTGCTGCACTTGTTGCGTGCTGTTGCGCGGGGCTTTGGTGCACCGACTGTGGCGGTCTCTGTCGCGGCGTGGTCGCCGCTCTGGCGGACGCGGCGCAGGCCCGGGGAATATTCGTTTGCCAATCATCGATGTCTCGCATTGATCGGGCCTGATCACGACCAACACCCGATCGATTGGCACATCCGTTGCGCCTTGACTCCCAACGCCGCCGCATATGTGGCGGCAGACCACCGCAACCGGAGAGACAAACCATGCCCACAGTGACCACTCCCGCGCACAAGAGCGGCGATTTCTTCGTCGACTACGAAGAGAAGGTTTTCGAGGACGTCAAAGCCGCGCCCGGCGAAAAGGCGCTGATCACCTTTCACACGGTGGCGTTCGAAGGCTCCATCGGCCTGGTCAATCTGCTGCAGGCCAAGCGTCTCATCCGCAAGGGCTTCGAGACCTCGGTGCTGCTGTACGGCCCGGGCGTCACCCTGGGCCTGCAACGCGGCTTCCCCACCTTGGGCGACGAAGCCTTCCCCGGACACCAGAATTTCGCCAACCAGATGAAGGCGATCATGGACGAGGGCGGCAAGATCTACGCCTGCCGGTTCGCATTGCAGGCGCTGTACGGCCACGGCGAACCGTCGCTGCTGCCCGGCATCCGCCCGATCAACCCGCTGGACGTGCTCGATCTGGTGCTGCTGCACCGCAAGGCCGGCGCGTTCATCCTCGACACTTGGACGCTGTAGCGCGCCGCCATGTCCCGCATCGTCAAGGCCGCTGCGGTGCAGTTGTCGCCGGTGCTCGGCAGTCGCGAAGGCACGATCGCCAAGGTCGTGGCCGCGATCGCCGAGGCCGCGCGGCAGGGTGCCGAGCTGCTGGTGTTCCCCGAAACGGTGGTGCCGTATTACCCGTACTTCTCGTTCATCACGCCGGCGGTTGCGATGGGGCCGGCGCATCTGCGGCTGTACGAGGAGGCGGTGACGGTGCCGAGCGCGGCGACCGAGACGGTGGCGAGCGCGGCGCGGGAGCACGGCGTCGTGGTCGTGCTCGGCGTCAACGAGCGCGACCACGGCACGCTCTACAACACGCAGCTGGTGTTCGATGCCGACGGCGCGCTGGTGCTGAAGCGCCGCAAGATCACGCCGACTTATCACGAGCGCATGGTCTGGGGCCAGGGCGACGGCAGCGGCCTGAAAACCGTCGATACCGCCGTCGGCCGTCTCGGCGCGCTGGCGTGCTGGGAACATTACAACCCGCTGGCGCGCTACAGCCTGATGGCGCAGCACGAACAGATCCATTGCGCGCAATTTCCCGGTTCGCTGGTCGGGCCGATCTTCGCCGAGCAGATGGAAGTGACGATGCGCCACCACGCGCTGGAATCCGGCTGCTTCGTCGTCAACGCCACCGGCTGGCTGAGCGAGGCGCAGATTGCCCAGGTGACGCCCGACCCGACGCTGCAGAAGGCGATGCGCGGCGGCTGCTACACCGCAATCATCGCGCCCGACGGCAGGCATCTGTGCGCGCCGCTGCGCGACGGCGAGGGCCTGATCGTCGCCGACCTGGATTTCGCGCTCATCACCAAGCGCAAACGGATGATGGACTCGGTCGGGCATTACGCGCGACCGGAACTGCTGTCGCTGAATCTGGACGCCCGTTCCGCGCCGCCGATGCGCGCCGAGGCCGGGTCCACCGCACCCACCGATACGCCGCAACGGAGCACGCGCCATGGGCAAACCGATGCCTTCCCCGATGAGCCTGAACCACGCGTTGATCTCGGACCTGCAGTCGCACGGACTGCGACTGGCTGATCCTGACCTCGGCGCGCCGAGCCGCCGTGGCGGCGCGGGGCCGTCGGACCACAAGGCCGTCGTCGTCGACGGCCACACGATCATGGTGCCAGTGCACACCGGCGCCGCTGCGCAGTCACCGTTCGAGACCGAACGCTCCGGCACTGCCGACGCGGTGGCGCTGAAACGCGACGGCATCGCCGTCGCGACCATCTCGTTCGCACCGCAGCCAAAGTTCACCCAACTGCACACCGCCGACGGCGTGCCCTACGGCCACATCGCGCAGCTGCACGGTCGCGACGTGCTGGCGACCACGGTGCTGCAAACCTGCATCCGCTACGGCCGCCGCGAAACCTCGTGCCAGTTCTGTTCGATCGGCGAGTCGCTGGCGGCGGGGCGCACGATCAACCGCAAGACGCCGGCGCATCTGGCCGAGGTTGCGAAGGCCGCGGTCGAGTTGGACGGCGTCAAACACATGGTGATGACCACCGGCACGCCCAACTTCACCGACCGTGGCGCCGCGATCCTGTGCGCGTCGGCGGCAGCGGTGAAGGCCGCGGTCGATCTGCCGATCCAGGCGCAGTGCGAACCGCCGGACGATCCGGTCTGGTTCGGGCGCCTCAAGGCGGCCGGCGTCGACAGCCTTGGCATGCATCTCGAAGCGGTCACCCCCGAAGTGCGCGCGCGCATCATGCCGGGCAAGGCCAGTGTCAGCGTCGACGAATACATGACCGCGTTTGTCGACGCGGTGAAGGTCTTCGGGCACGGGCAGGTCAGCACCTACCTCCTTGCCGGCCTCGGTGACACGCGTGAGGCGATTCTGGATATGTGCGAACGCCTGATCGCGCACGGCGTGTATCCGTTCGTGGTGCCGTTCGTGCCCAACGCCGGCACGCCGCTGGCCGCACACCCGCCGCCGAGCGCCGCGTTCATGCGTTCGATCCTGCTGCCGCTGGGCCGGATGCTGGTCGACGGCGAGCTGCGTTCGGCCAACATCAAGGCCGGCTGCGGGCGCTGCGGCGCCTGCTCGTCGCTGTCGGCATTCGAGACCTGAACATGCTGCCGTTCGCACCGGCCGACCGCACCGCGTTCGCGTTCATCTCGGGCGCGTACTGCATCAAGCACGTCACCGCCGGCTGGGAACGGCAGGGCTGCCTGGCGTTGCGGCGCGCGGTGTTCTGCGACGAGCAGGCGATCTTCGAGTCCGACGATCGTGACGCGCTCGACGACACCGCGCTGCCGATCGCGGCGATCGCCTGCGTTGCCGGCATGCCCGAGCAGGTGGTCGGCACCGTGCGCATTCATCAGGCCGAGCCGGGCCTGTGGTGGGGCTCGCGGCTGGCGGTGCATCGCGACTGTCGCGGCGCGGCGTGGCTGGGCACGCAGTTGATCCAACATGCGGTGGGCACCGCGCGGGCCCGCGGCTGCACGCGCTTTCTGGCGCAGGTGCAGGTGCAAAACCTGCGCCTGTTCGAGCGCCTGCACTGGCAGTCGTTGCAGGCAATCCGGGTGCAGGGGCGGCCGCACGTGCTGATGCAGGCAAACCTTGCGCACTGTCCGCCGCGGATCGAGGACGAACTGCGTCTGGCGGTGCAGGCACGGGCGGCGGCATGAGCGCCCAGAACACCCACAACGCCCCGATCGATCTCGATGCGCTGGTGCAGGCCCTGCAGGGCGGGAGCGGCGTCGCGCACAAGCGCGACATCGCCGACGTGGTCGAAGCGCTCGGCATTGGCGGCGACAGCGCGGTGGCGGTGGGCGACGACTGCGCGGCCATCGTCGAGCCGCACGGCCAAGGGCATCTGCTGCTGGCAATCGAAGGCTTCATCCCGGCCTTCGTGGAGCGCGATCCCTGGTTCGCCGGGTGGTGCGGCGTGATGGTCAATGTCTCCGACATCTACGCCATGGGCGGGCGGCCGCTGGCCATCGTCAACGCGCTGTGGAGCCGCGGCGGTGCCGCGACGCAGGCGCTGCTGGACGGCATGCGCGCAGCGGCGCAGTGCTACCAGGTTCCGGTGGTCGGCGGGCACAGCAATCTGCGCTGCGACGGCGCGCAGCTGGCGGTGGCGATTCTCGGCCGCGCCAAGCGCCTGTTGACCAGCTTCGATGCGCAGCCGGGCGATGTGCTGATGGCGGCGATCGATCTGCGCGGTGCCTATCGCGCGCCATTTGCGCACTGGAACTGCACCACCGGCATCGACCCGGAACGGCTGCGCGGCGATCTGGAACGGCTGCCCATGCTGGCCGAGGAAGGCCTGTGCCGCAGCGCCAAGGACATCTCCCAGGCCGGCGTGCTCGGCACCGTGCTGATGCTGCTCGAATGCTCCGGCGTCGGCGCCGAGCTCGACGTCGCCGCGGTGCCGCATCCCGACGGCGTCGATCCCTTGCGCTGGCTGACCGCCACCTTTCCCAGCTTCGGCTACGTGCTGGCGGTGGCGCCTGAGCATCGCGCCTTGGTGGCGCAGGGCTTTGCCGACCGCGGCATCGCCTGCGCCGCGATTGGCCGCTGCGACGACACGCGGCAACTCGTGCTGCGGCAGGGCGCAGGCAGCCGCACGGCCTGGGATTTTTCGCGCCAACCGCTGACCGGCTGCGCGCCCATGGGCGGCGCAAACAACGTGGCGGAGAAACGCTGTGCCTGAGGTTCGATTCCGCGTGCGCTGGCCCGACCAGCACCAGACCCTGTGCTACTCGCCGTCGAGCACGATCAAGGACGCGCTGCGGCTGAATCATCCTTATGGCGTCGGCGAATTCGTCGAGCGCTGCACCGCCGCGCTGGAACACGCCAGCGAACGGGTGGCGCAGAAGTACGGCACGGGCTGCGGCCAGGCGCTGGCGCAGATCACGGTGATCCAAAGCCGCGCCAGACCCTTCATGAACGATCCGCACGCGCGGATCACCGTCGAGCACTTCGAGGATTAGAACCATGCCGAGACACTGGAATACAGCGGCACTGGATGCGGCCGACGCCTGCTTCGTCGGCCCGCGCCGCATTGACGTGGTGATCATCGGCGGCGGCCAGGCCGGCCTGTCGATGAGCTGGCACTTAAAGCAGGCCGGCATCGAACACATGGTGTTCGAGCGCGAGCGCTGCTTCAGCCAGTGGCGCGACGCGCGCTGGGATTCGTTCTGCCTGGTCACGCCCAACTGGCAATGCCGCCTGCCGGGCTTCACCTACGACGGCGCCTACGGCGGCAGCGACCCGCACGGCTTCATGCCCAAGGACCAGATCATCGAATACCTCGACACCTATCGCGCCAGCTTCGACCCGCCGCTGCGCGAAGGCGTCGAAGTGCGGTCAGTGCGCCAGAGACCCGACGGCGAGTTCGCCGTGCACACCCGCGCCGGCCACTGGCTTGCCGGGCAGGTGGTGATCGCCAACGGCGTCTACGCCACCCCCGTGATTCCGCGCGCCGCCGAACGTCTGCCCGCCGACATGCTGCAACTGCATTCGTCGAACTACCGCAATCCGCAGTCGATGCCGGACGGCGCGACGCTGGTCGTCGGCAGCGGCCAGTCCGGCTGCCAGATTGCCGAGGACCTGCACATCGCCGGGCGCGAGGTGCATCTGTGCGTCGGCAGTGCGCCGCGCTCACCGCGGGTGTATCGCGGGCGCGAGGTCACCGACTGGCTGACTGATTCGGGCTACTACGACATCCCGTTCGACCGGCATCCGCAGGGCGAGTCGGTGCGCGACAAGACCAATCACTATCTGACCGGCCGCGACGGCGGCCGCGAGATCGATCTGCGCCAACGGGCGCTGGAAGGCATGAAGCTCTATGGCAGCTTCCGCGACGTCATCGGCACGCAGCTGCACTTCGCGCCGGATCTGACCCGGCATCTCGACCGCGCCGACGCCTCGTACAACGGCATCCGCGCGCTGGTCGACCAGTACATCGCCGAGGCCGGCATCGATGCGCCGGTCGAGCCTCCGTACACACCGCCGTGGGCACCGGCACCGGAGATCACCGACCTCGATTTCGAAAAGGCCGGCATCCGCAGCGTGGTCTGGGCGATCGGCTTCCGGCCCGACTACGCCTGGGCGCAGCTGCCGGTGTTCGACGGTCGCGGACATCCGGTGCACCAGCGCGGGGTCACGCCGGTGCCGGGGGTCTACTTCCTGGGGCTGAGCTGGCAGAACACCTGGGGCTCAGGGCGCTTCGCCGACGTCGGCAAGGATGCCAGTTATCTGCTGGGGCACATCCGCGCGCGCACGGAGCGCTCGAACCGGAGCAGCCGCGCCGCCTGAGCCCGGACACGTCCTGGCCTTGCGCCAGACGCGCTGCGGCTTCATCCGGCCTGGGTGCCGCCGATGGTCAGCGCGTCCACCCGCACGGTGGGCTGGCCCACGCCCACCGGTACGCTCTGGCCGTCCTTGCCGCAAATGCCGACGCCGCCATCCAGCGCCAGGTCGTTGCCGATCAGGCTCATGCGCGGCAGGGTGTCGGGGCCGTTGCCGATCAGGGTGGCGCCCTTGACCGGCCGTGTGACCTTGCCGTTTTCGATCAGATACGCCTCAGACGCCGAGAACACGAAGTTGCCGGAGGTGATGTCGACCTGCCCGCCGCCGAAGCTGACCGCGTACAGCCCCTTGTCGACCGAGGCGATGATTTCGGCCGGGTCGTGCGGGCCGGCGCGCATGTAGGTGTTGGTCATGCGCGGCATGGGCAGGTGCGCGTAAGACTCGCGACGCCCGTTGCCGGTGGGCGCAACGCCCATCAGGCCGGCATTGAGACGGTCCTGCATGTAGCCTTTGAGGACGCCGTTTTCGATCAGCACCGTGCAGTGGGTGGGGGTGCCCTCGTCGTCAATCGACAATGAGCCGCGCCGCCCGGGCAGGGTGCCGTCATCGACGATCGTGCAGTGGGGCGAGGCCACGGTTTGGCCGACGCGGCCCGAGAACACCGAGCTGCCTTTGCGATTGAAGTCGCCTTCCAGGCCATGCCCCACCGCTTCGTGCAACAGAATGCCGGGCCAGCCCGGCCCCAGCACCACCGGCAGGCTGCCGGCCGGCGCGGCCACCGCGTCCAGCAGCACCACGGCCTGGCGCACCGCTTCGCGGGCGATGTCTTCCGGCAGGGTGCCGGTGCCCAGCAGGCCGGAGAAATGATCACGTCCGCCGCCGCCCGCGTGGGCCTGCTCACGCCGCGTGCCGCTTTCGACCATCACCGTCACGTCCAGCCGCAGCAGGGGCCGCACGTCGGCGCTGAGCTGGCCCTGGGCATCGAGCACCATGATGGTGTCGTGCTGCGCGGCCAGCCGCACCATCACCTGATACACGCGTGGATCGGCGGCGCGCGCGGCCGCATCGGCGCGCCGCAGCAGGTCGAGTTGCTGCTCGGCGGTGATGCCCGACAGCGGATCTTCGCCGGGATAAAGCGCCTTGGCCGATAGCGGCCGCACCCGCACCGGCACGGCGGCGCTGGCGCCCTCGGCGACGATGGCGCGCGACGCCTTGGCGGCCTCGATCATTGCCTTGAATTCGATGTCGTCGGCGTAGGCCAAGCCCTGCCGATCACCACAGATCGCGCGAATGCCGACGCCGCGTTCGCGGTCATGGCTGCCGGATTTCACCAGCCCGTCTTCCAGCGCCCAACTGCGGGTCACACGTTGCTGAAAATACAGGTCGCCGCCGGTCACGCCGGGGCCCAGCACGGTGCCCATGACACGCAGCAGGGCGCTTTCGTCCAGCGCAGCCGGATCGAGAAACAGGGGACGGGCAAAACTCAGGGCATCGGTCATGAAGCAGCTCGGATCATCTTGAAAGTGGACTAAAGGCGGCGGTGCTGAAGACAGGGAAACGCGCCGCGCAACTGCACCAGCTTGTCACGCTCCAGCGTGGCGACGGCGTTGCCGGGCTCGCCGCCCAATTCGGCCAGGGTGTCACCCCAGGGGCTGAGGATGCAGGAATGCCCCCAGGTCTGCCGGCCGCCGGGGTGGGTGCCGCACTGGTTGGGGGCCACCACATAACAGGTGTTTTCGATGGCGCGGGCCTTGAGCAGCGTGGACCAGTGTGCGGCCCCGGTCTGCGCGGTGAAGGCCGAGGGCACGCACAACACCTCGGCACCGGCCGTGGCCAGGGCGCGATACAGCTCGGGAAACCGCAGGTCGTAGCACACCGACAGGCCGAATCGCCAGCCGTCGATGTCGACGATGACCGGGACCGGCGGGCCAGGCTCGATGCTGCGCGATTCCCGATAGGACTCTTTGCGCCCTCCCCGCGTGGTTTCAACGTCGAACAGATGAATCTTGTCGTAACGCGCCAGCAATTCACCGTCCGGGCCCACCACCAGGCAGGCGGCGCGGATGCGGTCGGGGTCGTCGCCGGCCAGCGGCAGGGTGCCGCCAATCAGGTAGACCCCGTGCTTGACTGCCAGGTGCTTGAGCCACGACTGCAAGGGTTCGCGGTCTTTGGTTTCGGCAATCGCCAGCTTGTCGCGCTCGTGCGCGCTCATCAGCGCAAGGTTCTCGGGTAACACGATCACCCGGGCGCCGTCGTCGGCTGCGGCGGCGATCATGCGCTGGGCGGTGCGCAGATTGTCGGCAACCTCATCGCCCGAGGTGAATTGAACGGCTGCAATTTTCATGGTTGGGTCTCCAGATCGGCTCGGGCAGCGGTGTTGTTGCCGCTGGCGGCGTCCAGCTTTTCGATTTCAGGGTCGTCCCAGGTGCCGCGAATGCGGTAACCAAACTGCCCCACGGCCTCCAGCGGTTTGTCGAGCAGGGTCTGCGCCAGCAGCGCCAGCACGCCTGCGGCGGGGCCGCCCAGCAGTGCAGCGCCAATGCTCACGCCGCTGGCGTAATCAGGGTAAACCGTGACGCGCTGATCGAGACGCCGGGTGAGCAGATGCGTCTCTCCCTTGACCGACAAGCGCAGCGACGGCGCGCGCAGGGCGAGGTCGTCGGTCACGACCCGGCCGTATTCCAGACGCAGGTCGGCATCAAGGCTGTTGAAGTGCAGCCCGTCATCGGTGACATCCCGAAAATCGAACAGCAGCCGGCGCGGCAGTTGATAAAAGCTGAACAGGCCCAGCAGCCGCCCGGCGCCCGGGTCAATGGCGCGCAACTGGCCCTGGCGCGCCCAGACCTTGAGGTCGCCCTCGGCCGTGGGAATCGCCAGGCGGGTGCCGCTGGCCGGCCACGCCAGATCCCAGGAGATGCCGACCCGGTCCGCTTCCAGGGGGGCTTCGATGCCCAACGCCGCCATCACCGGTTGCGGCCGGTCGGTCTCGAAGCGACCCCGACTGCCGCGCAGGCTGCCGTCCGCCGAGAACGAGCCGGCACCGACCAGGGCGCCGTCGCCCGTCAGTGCCAGGTCCAGCGCCATCTGGCCCCGCGCCGGCAGCTCGGCCGTGAGCGCCGCAGTGCCCAGCTTCAGGCCATTGACGGCCAGCGTTGCAACCTGCCCCGCCCAGGCGCCGGCCACGTATTCGCCGCGCTCGTGCTCGGCCAGCGGCGGCAGGGGCTCGGCGGCGGACTGCCAGTCGGGCTCGTCCGGGGTGTCGAGCCGCAAGGCCAAAGACTGCAGTTGCAGCAGGCCGCCGCGCTCGGTGGTCTGCACCTCACCTTCGGCGGCGCCGCTGAGCATTGCCGTCAAACCCAGGGCAGTGCGCCGAACCGAGGCGCGCTGATCCCTCACCGACAGGCGGTCCACCCTCAGGCCGGCCACGTGTACTTCCGCCCCGGCCAGTTGCGCCGGCACGCGCTCGGACTGCGCGGCGGCGACGGCGGGCACCGCGGGCGCATCGGTGAAGCGCGTCAGCCAGCGCAGCCACGGCAGGGCCTCGACAGGCGGCAGATTGGCCGCCACCCAGAGGCCCGGCGCCTCGCCCAAGGCCGCGACCAGATCCGCTGAAGGGTCGCCCACGCGCAGTTCGATGCGGTTGTCGGCAATCTCGCCGGCCAAGAATTGGCCGCCCCAATTAAAGCGCACCGGCGCTTCGGCAGACGCGGGCAAGGGCAGTTCGAGCTGGATGCGGCGGGCCTCGGCTTCAGGCTTGTCCAGCGGCGACGGCAGTGTCACCGCCACACCTTGCAGGGGGCTTTGTGCGGTGAACGTCGCCACACCCTGGCGCGGCAGCGACAACTGCCCCGACCAGTCGAGCACGCCGGACAGGCGCTCCGACACCGGCTCGGGCAACCACTGATCCAGCGCCGACACCGGCAGCACCTTGCCCAGCAGGTCGAGGATCACACCTTCATCGCCCCCTTCGAGCACGCCGCTGACGCGGGATCCGTGCCAGCGGCCGCTGAGGTCGTCGCCCGAGAGGCTGTTGCCGCTGAAGTCCAGATGCCCGGTCACGTCGGTCACCGGCGTGTCGACCCCCGAGATGCGCATTTCCACCGATTCCAGCGCGACTCGGCCCGACACGCGGGTGTCTTTCACCTCGGCCAACGGAATGTCGAGCTGCACCTCGACGGCGGCCGGACCGGTGATGTCCGCCGCTTCGGCGAGGCGGGCAAAGCGGTCTTGCAGCGGGCTTTGGTTCATGAGGCTCAGCAGCGCCGGCACGTCATCACGCGTCTTGCCGCTGATTTCGAGCACCGCGTCGTTGTTCATCGCCTTGATCTCGGCCTGCCCGCTCACTTGGCGCACCGGGCCGAAGCGGGCTTGCGCCAGGGTCACGCTCATGCGGTTGCCGGTGAATGTGAGGTCTGCGTTGGCCTGTGTCAGGGCCGGCCAGTCCGGCGCGAAGGCGAGGCCGCCGTCACGCACCGGCAGCTTGAGCTGCCAGAAGCCGGTCGGCCGGCGGTGATAGGGAAAGTCGGCGGCCGGGCCTTTGATCTGCACCCGCGCGCCGTCCAGTTTGCCGCCGGTGACCGCGCGTTTGAGCCACTTGCGCAGGGGTTGCGGCCATTGGCCCGGCCAATAGGGATGGGCGGCCGCCAGCGACTCGGCGTCCACCTGCAGATCGATGTCCAGTTGCGGCGAGCGCAGCGCACCGCCGGCGATGCCGCGCACGTGGCCTGCCACCTGCGCACCTTCGGCCACGACCCGCAGCTCGGGCACGGCCACCCGCCACTCGCCACCGGGCTGTTGCGCCCAGAGCCACTCGCCCTCCAGGCGCTCGAGGCGCAGCGGCTGCTGCCAACCGGCGAGGGTGATCGCCGGCATGGGCGCGGCCGGCAGGAAGTAGCCGCCCAGTTCATCCAGCGCGAGGTACCCGTGCAAGGCTTCGATGCCGGACGCGCCGTTGCGCAGTGCCACGCTTTCAAGCCGCGCCTGCACGCTGAAGCGCGGCATCTGCGGGTCGGGGCGACGCCAGCGCCAGTCGCCGCGCAGATCGCGCAGTTGGCCGGTGGCCGCCCAGTCGTCCGTGATGGCGGGCGCGTAGCGCTGCAGCAGCGGGAATACAAGGTCAATCGGCAGCATTTCGCCGGACGCATGCAGCCCGTCGGCATCGGCGTTCCAGACGACCCAGGCGTCGGCGCCCGCCGGGCCCAGAGCACCCTGCCAACGCGCGTTGCGCCGCGCCATTGTCAGGGTCAGCGCCGGGGCGTCGGCAATGACCGTGTCGAGCCCACCGATTTCGACGCTGCCGCGCCCCTCCCGCCAGCGGCCACTCAGGTCCAGCGCCGCAGCCGCCTCGCGGTGCGCCGCATCGAACGAACCCCAGCTGAGCAGGGCCTTGGTCTGGCCTTCGATTGCGCCCTCGGCGGGAAACCAGTCCAGCCAGCCCGAGGGCAACACGATGGCGCCGGGCAGGCGATCGCCGCCGTCGATCTGCAGGTCACGGAACGCCAACTGCACACCCTGCGGCGCCCGGCCGTCGCGGCCGGCGGCACGGGTGGCGATCCAGTCGCGCAGCGCCGGCGAGTCCTGCAGCCGCGCCGAAACTGCCGTCACCCGATAGGGCGTCCACCGGCGGCGGATCAGGTCGCCCCAGCGCATGTGCAGATGTAGGGCCTCGGCGCTGAACCACGCACCGCCCGGGGCGTCGGGCTGAATCTGCAGGCCGCCCAGGGTCGCGACCGGTTGCAGGCCCACCCAGCCGAGGCCCACCGTGCCCAGGTTCACCGGCACGCCCAATGCCTGCTCCACCGCGTTTTCGACCGGCCCGCGCAGCTCGTCGGCGACGCGGGTCATGACCAGCACGGCGGCCACGCCCACCACCGCCAGCATCGCCAATCCCCAGATCAGCGAGGTGCAGCGTGCGGCGATCTGCCAGCCCCTCAAGGCTGCCGGCGCCTACTGAGGAATGACGTCGAACGCTTCACGCTGATAGTCCGAATCTGGATGCACCCGAATCGGGCGCCGTAGTTGGGATTCAAGGTCGGGCAGACCTAGCGCGGGCTCGTCCTGCAGCCGCTGCCCGACCTCGGGCGCCGCCAGCACCAGGAAGGCATCGGCCTCGAACTGGCGGGCGGCGCGCTGCACTTCGCGCACCACCTCGTGGCAGACGGTCTCCACCGACTTGACCTGACCACGCCCGTTACAGGTCTCGCAGGGCTCGCAGAGGATGTGCCCCAGACTCTCCCGCGAGCGCTTGCGGGTCATCTCGATCAGACCCAGCGGCGAGAACGGATACACCTGGGTGCGCGCCGAATCCGGCAACAGCGCGCGCTCCAGGCTGCGCAGCACCTGCGCACGATGATCGTCGGATGCCATGTCGATGAAATCGACAATGATGATGCCGCCCAGATTGCGCAGCCGCAGTTGCCGGGCAATGGCCTGGCTGGCTTCGAGATTGGTCTTGAGGATGGTTTCTTCCAGGTTCCGGGTGCCGAGAAAGCCGCCGGTGTTGACGTCCACCGTGGTCATGGCCTCGGTCTGGTCGATGACCAGATGCCCCCCTGATTTCAGATCCACCTTGCGCGACAGCGCGCGGTTGATGTCGTCTTCAACGCCATACAGATCGAAGATCGGCGCGGCGCCCTGGTACCACACGATGCGGTCGGCGGCATCCGGCACGAACACCTGGGCGAACTGCTTCACCCGGCGGCACTCCTCGGCGCTGTCGATGCGCACCCGCTCGACTTCGGTGCCCAGCAGGTCCCGCAGAATGCGCATCGACAAGGGCAGATCGCCATGGACCAGGGTGCCCGGCGCGGCGCTCCTGGCCTGCTGGCTGATGGCGCGCCACAAGCGCACCAGAAACTGCAGGTCGGTGGCCAATGCGGCCGGGGTGACGGTTTCGGCCGCAGTGCGCGCAATCAAGCCGCAGTCGGGCGCGTGTTCGGCGCGCAGCGTTTCAAGCATTGCCTTCATGCGTGCGCGGCTGGGCTCATCTTCAATCCGGGTCGAGACGCCCACGGTCGGCTCGTGCGGCAGCAGCACCAGATAACGCGACGGCACCGACAGCAGGGTGGTCAGGCGCGCGCCCTTGGTCCCCAGAGGGTCCTTGAGCACCTGCACCAGAATCGACTGCCCCTCATGCAGCTTCTGGGTGATCGACGGCAAGGGCAGCGGCTCGCCTGAGGCGCCCCGCACCGGGTGCACCATGTCGGCAATGTGCAGAAACGCGGTGCGCGCCAGACCGATCTCGACGAACGCGGCCTGCATGCCAGGCAATACGCGCTGCACCCGACCCATGTAGAAATTGCCGGTCAGGCCGTGACGCGACGCGCGCTGCACATGCACCTCCTGCGCGGCGCCGTTTTCCACCAACGCGACGCGGGTTTCCTGCACGCCGCTGTTGACCAGAATCTCGAAGCTCATGCGCCGCCCGGCCGCACGTCGAAGCGCGACAACAGCTCCAGCGTCTCGGCCACCGGCAGGCCGATCACCCCGGTCAGGCTGCCCGACAGACTGAGCACGAAGCCGGCCGCCGTGCCCTGTATGGCATAAGCACCGGCCTTGCCCATGGGTTCGCCGCTGGCGCAATAGCGCTGGATCTGCGCAAACGTCAGCGGCGCAAAGGTGATGTGCGTGGTCGTTTCCACATGGTCGCGCCGCGTGCCCAGCCCCACGGCGACGCGGGTGACGACGCTGTGGGTCTCGCCCGACAACTGCTCCAGTATTTTTTCGGCGTGGGCGGCGTCGCGCGGCTTGCCCAGCGCCTTGCCGTCGAAAATGACCTCGGTATCGGCCACCAGCACCGGCAGTTCGGTGGGCGCCGCGGCCAGCGCGGCGGCAAGTTTTTCGTCCACCACCCGGCGCACATAATCGAGGCCCGCTTCACGGGCGCGCGGCGTTTCGTCAACCGACACCGACAAAGGCGCAAACCGCAGGCCCGCCTGGGCCAGCAGCTCGTGGCGCCGGGGCGATTGCGAGGCGAGATAAAAGGCAGCGTTCATGCGCGAAATGTAACAGCCCTGCCGCGCCCGCCCCGCCTAAGCCCCGGCACAACTCAATCGCGTCGGCGATAGCCGCGTCGTGACCCATCGACCTGCTGCAGCGTCGGCGTGCTGAGCCCGAAGCGGACCAGAAAATCGAGACCCGACAGATCGCTGCCGTCCACGGTCACCCGGCGCGGTGAGTCCAGCGACGGAAACGCGCCACACGCCTCGCCCTCGTCGCAAATGAAACCGTCGTTGTCACTGTCGGTGCCCGAGAGGATCAGGTAGTCACCCGGCAGGATGGCCTCGAAGGCAAAGGAATAGCCGGCATCGCCGACCTCCACTTCGTCCTGGGCCACGACGGCATCGGAGTCGGGGTCGATCAGCAGGACGTACTGCTTGCCGACGCTGGCATCCCGGTCACCCTGGCCGACGCTGATCAGCACCGGCACCTGCACCACATTGATCGCCGAGGCGAAGCCGATGGTGGCCGAAAAGGTGCCGCTCGCCAGCATCGAGCGGTCCACCGTCACCGCGTAACGGCCCAGACCGTCGCCGTCCACATCGGTCGGCATCACCGTCAACCAGGGCGCGTCGTCCGACACCGAGGTCACCGCCAGCGCGCCGGTCCCGGCGTTGCCCGCATCCAGGGTCGCAACCGTCGCCACGTTCCCGAAGCTGAGGGCTTCGGGCTGCACCGACAGACGCGGGTTGTCCGCGGGCGCCTGGCCTTCCGCCAGCGCAATGGCCGCCCGCACCGCCAGGTTGGCGTCGATCAGGCCGTGCCCGAAGCGGTCATCACGTCCGGCAGCGCCCAGGTCCCGGGTGATGGCACCGCTGGCCAGCAACTGGTCGAGTTGCCCCGGCGTGAGTGCGGGATTCACGGCCTTCATCAGCGCCACCACGCCCGCCATGTGCGGCGCCGCCATGGAGGTGCCCTGCAGAAAGCCGACGCCGTCCCTGATCGGCAGGGTGCTGTCGCTCGAGAGCGTGCTGAGCACGCCATCGGGCGTTGCGCGCGACTGGTCGCCGCCGGGGGCCGCCACGTCAACCGCATCATTGAACTGCGAATAGGGGGCGTGCTGCTGCTGGCGCCCCACGGCGCCCACCGACACCACACCGTCGTAGGACGCGGGATAGCTGTGCCGGCTGTCACCACTGTTGCCCGCCGATGCAATGATGATCAGGCCGGCATCAGCGGCTTCGCGGTACGCCATCTGCTCACTCTGCGAAAAGCCATCGCCGCCCAGGCTCAGGTTGAGCACATCCGCTGCGCGCGGCGGGCGCCGGCCCGAGCTGTTGGGCAACCCGGCGGCATAGCGCACGGCATTGATGATGTCGAAGCCGCTGCCGGCGCCGTCGGCGCCCAGCACCCGCAACGGCATGATGCGCGTGTCCCAGCCCACGCCGGCCACCCCCAGGCCGCCGTTGTGGGTGGCGGCACCGATCGTGCCGGCCACATGCGTGCCGTGAAAGCTGCTGGCGCCTGCGATCCCGCCGTCTCCGGGGTCGTCGGCATTGCCGTCGATACCGTCACCATCGAGCGACAGGGCCGGATCGCTGACAAAGTCGAAGCCGTCGGGGTCGGCCGGGTCGAACTTGCCGGCCAGATCAGGATGCGCGAGTCGCACGCCAGTGTCGGCAACGGCCACCTGTATCTCGGGCGATCCGGTGGTGATGTCCCAGGCCTGCGGCAGATTGATCAACCCGTAGTGCCACTGCTGACTGAAGAACTCGTCGTTCGGCAGCGCGTGGGGCTTGCGCAGCGGATTGGGCTCGGCCCACGCCACCCCGGCCTGTCGCTGGACGCGCTTGATGGCGCGCAGGGTGGCGATCCTGGCCGCCAACGCCGGGTCGACGATGGTGAACCCCGATCCGACGACTGCGGCGCGCGCGGTGACCTCCGGTGACAGCGCCAGCAAGCCCGGCCCGCCGGGCACCTGGCCGAGCCACCGCGTCGTGGCGCCCAGCGAACGCGCGCCGAATCCAGCGTCGGCAGGCTCCTTCATCTGCACCAGCGCCTGGTTGGGCACGAAGGCCATCTGGGTGCTCATCGCCGATTCCTGCGGCGCTGCCGAGGCGGGATTCGCGCCGGGCTGGGAGACGGTCAGCACATAGTTCGAGGCGCCGTCGAAGGCTTCCACCTGGATGAAGTAGCGCCGTGTGCCGGCGCCCTCGGGCACCGTGAGCGACTCGAACTTGCCGGTGCCCAGCGACTGGCCCACCACTTCGAGTTCATCGTTGGCCAGCAGCAGGTCGAGATCGTTGTTCGCCCCGTCTTCGGCGATGAACAGGTTGATGATCTGGCCGGGTGCCAGGCTTGCCGCTAGCACGTCGAACGGGTCAGTGGCCAGGCTGGCGTGGCCCCCCAGGGTGACCGGATTGCCCAGCATCTGCGCCATTTCCACCGAGTTGTTCGGTATGGGCCGCACCGAGGGATCGGCGGTGTCGCCATCGACGGCGGCATCCTGCGGCGCCGACAGGCGGCCCGACAGCCTCGCGGCCGCGGGGCGGTCGGTGGGCGGCGGAGTCGGCGACGGGCTGGGGGATGGCCCCGGACCGGAAGTCGGGCTGGGGCTGGGGCTGGGGCTGGGGCCGGGACTGGGACTGGGACTGGGCGTCAGGCTCGGCGCCGGCGCCGGTGCGGCACCGCCACCGGCCTCGTTGCCGGACGATCCGCCGCCGCAGGCGGCCAGCAGGCATGACAGCACAACCATCCATCGCGCACGCGGCATGACGATGACCGACATTCGAGCTTGGTCCCCATGGTACCGGAGCCGGCCAGGGCCGCTCACGGGTGAGCGCGATCAGCCGCGATGGTAGGGATGCCCCACCGACGCCGACCACGCGCGGTAGAGCTGCTCGGCCACCACCACCCGCACCAGCGGATGCGGCAGGGTCAGGGGCGACAGCGACCAGCGTTGCTGCGCGGCGGCGAACACCGGCGGTGCCAGTCCGTCGGGCCCGCCGATGATGATGGCCACGTCGCGCCCGTTGCCCTGCCAGCCCACCAGGGCCTGCGACCACGCCAGGGTGTCGTGCAGTGTGCCGCGCTCGTCGAGCGCCACAATTTCGGCGCCTTTGGGCACGGCCTTGAGAATTTTCTCGGCCTCGGCGGCCTTGAGCCGGTCGATGTCGGGGTTCTTGCCGCGATGCGCCACCGGCAGTTCCACCAGCACCAGCCGCGCTTCGTTGGGCAGCCGCTTGGCATAGTCGGCGTAGGCGGTCTGCACCCAGTCGGGCATGCGCTGACCGACGGCGATCAGGTGAATCCGCATGATTGATCCGGCCGGGCGTTACCCGGCGGCTTTCGGGACGCGGCGGGTGCTGGCGCGACGCAGGCTTTCCGGCGCCTCGGGCGCGTCGATGGTCACGTCACCGCTTTCGATCGACCAGAGCTTTTCGAGCTGGTAGAACGCCCGCGTCTGCGCTTGCATGACATGCACCAGCACGCCGTTGAGGTCCACCAGCGCCCACTCGCCCTGGTCCATGCCCTCCAGCCCCAGAGGGCGAACGCCCTTGAGCTTGGCCTCGTCCAGCACGTTGTGCGCCAGCGCCGAGACGTGGCGAGACGAGGTGCCGGTGCAGAGCACCATGGTGTCGGTCATGGGGGTGAGCGACTTGACGTCGAGCACGCGGATGTCTTGCCCCTTGAGGTCTTCGAGGGCGGTCACGACGAGTTTAGTGAGTGCTGGTGTTTTCATGATGGGTCAGTGCGGCGAGATCGGCGGCGGTCAGCCGATCGAGGATGGGCTGCGGCATCAGCCCGCGGAGCGACAGCCCGGTGCGCAGTTTGTGGCGCAGCAGGGTGGACGAAATATCGAGCAGGGGAATGTCGAGGGTCTGGTAGCGCCCTTCGAGCGCGCCGGCAATCTCCACCGGTGCCTGCAAGCGGCTGCGGGGGCGCTTGACCACGACCAGTTCGGCCAGGTCAAGAATCACCGGCCAGCGATGCCAGGTGTGAAAGTGGCTGAAGGCATCGGCGCCAATCAGCAGCACCCGGCGCGACTGCGGAAATTTTTCGGCCAGCTGGGCCAGGGTTTCAACCGTGTACGAAGGCCCTTCGCGGCGCACTTCGCAGTCGTCGGCCACCAGCCGGCGCTCGCCTTCGATGGCCAGGCGGATCCAGTCGAGACGCTTCTGCGCGGGAATGGCCGCTTCGGCGCGGTGCATGGGATGCGCGGTGGGCACCAGCCGCACCTGATCAAGCTGCAGGCGCTCAAGCGCTTCGATCGCCAGACGCAGGTGCCCGTTGTGGAAGGGTGAGAAGGCCCCGCCAAAGATGCCGATCGCCTTCAGCGGGCGCGACGACTGCCGGGCGGCTTCAACGGACGTGGCCATCTCCCAGCACCACCCATTTCTGGGAGGTCAGACCTTCCAGCCCCACCGGACCGCGGGCGTGGAACTTGTCGGTGCTGATGCCAATCTCGGCCCCCAGGCCATATTCGTAGCCGTCGGCGAAGCGCGTCGAGGCATTGACCATGACCGAGCTGGAATCGACCTCGCGCAGGAAGCGCCGGGCGCGGGTCAGGTTTTCGGTGATGATGCTTTCGGTGTGCGCCGAGCTGTACCGGGCAATGTGGTCCATGGCCGCATCGAGGTCATCGACCAGGCGGATCGATAGAATCGGCGCCAGATACTCGGTGCCCCAATCGGCCTCGGTGGCCGCGTGGATCTCGGGCAGCACCCTCCGGGCGCGCTCGCAACCGCGCAGTTCCACGCCCGCCTCGCGATAGCGCGCGGCCAGGTCCGGCAGCACCGCGTCGGCAATGCCCACGTGCACCAGCAGGGTTTCCAGGGTGTTGCAGGTGCCGTAGCGCTGGGTCTTGGCGTTGAGCGCCACAGCCACGGCCTTTTCGAGGTCTGCCTGGTCGTCGATGTACACGTGGCAGATGCCGTCGAGATGCTTGATCACCGGCACGCGCGCGCCGTCACTCACGGCCGCGACCAGGCCCTTGCCGCCGCGCGGGACGATCACGTCTACGTACTCGGGATGGCCGATCATCAAACCGACCATGCGGCGATCGGTGACATCGATCACCTGCACCGTGGCGCGGGGCAGGCCGGCATCGATGAGGGCGCGGTCGATACAGCGGGCAATGGCCTGGTTGGAGCGCAGGGCCTCGGAGCCACCGCGCAAGATCGCCGCGTTGCCGGACTTCAGGCACAGGCTGGCGGCGTCGGCCGTCACGTTGGGGCGGGACTCATAAATGATGCCGACCACGCCCAGGGGCACGCGCATGCGCCCCACCTGAATGCCGGACGGCCGCATGTTCAGATCGGTGATGGCGCCCACCGGGTCCGGCAGCGCGGCAATCTGGCGCACGCCTTCGGCCATGGCGGAGACGCGCTCGGGGTTGAGCGCCAGCCGATCGATCAGCGCGGCATCGAGGCCGCTGTTGCGGCCCGCGTCCATGTCGGCGCGATTGGCGTCGAGGATGTCGTCCTGCGACTCTTTCAGGCTCTCGGCCAGCGCAAACAGCGCGGCATTCTTCTGGCCGGTTTCGGCGCGCGCGATCTCGCGGCTGGCTGCGCGCGCGGCGTTGCCCAGCGTGGTGAACTGACGCGCCAGTGCGTCATCTGAAACGGCGTGGCGGGCGGTACGGGCGTTGGCACTCATGTGCGGCGTTGGCTTCGCAGTGGCGCGGCCCCACTGGCCGCAAGCACCAATGTTAACAAGTCTGCCCATGCCGTCGGCTCGCCGCCCGTGGACTTGGACCCGGCATCGATGCGCAGCGCCCAGCGCAGCCAGCCCAGGGGCTGTATCGGCCCCGAGCGGATGATGGCGGTGCGGTAGGCGGCCTGCTGCGCGCGCCGCACGCCGGCCTGGTCGCAGGCGGCGGCCGCATCGCGCGTTCGTCCATAGGCCTGGGCCGCCTTGGCCCACAGGCGCAGCACCCACAGCAACCCGCCCAGCACCTCCTGCACGGCGGTCCCTTCTTCACGCAGGCGCTGCAGGCTGCGCACGCCGCCCTCGGCATCGCCCGACAACAGCCGGTCGGCCAGGTCAAACACCCCGAAGCGGGCGTTGTCCGACACCGCTGCGGTCAAGGTGATGGCATCCACAGGCGTGCCGTCGGGCACCAGCAGGCGCAGCTTCTGCAGGTCCTGCGCGCAGGCCAGCAGGTTGCCCTCGGTGCGTTCGACCAGCGCCTCACAGGCTTCGGCGCTGAGCTGCACGCCGCTGGACTGCGCGCGTTTCATCACCCAGTCGTGAAAGCCCTCCGGGCGCACCGGCCAGGCGTACACCAGCAGCGCCTCGCGATCGACGGTGGTGAACCAGCCGGCCTTGCGCGCGCGGGCGTCCAGCGCGCCGAGCATCACCAACAGCAGGCAGTCCGGCGGCGGTTTGGCCAGCCAGTCGGTAAGGGCCTTGGCGCCTTCGACGCCCAGCGCGCCCTGGACGCGCACCTCGATCACCCGGCGCTGCACGAACAACGACAGGCTGTTGGCAGCGCCCAGCGCGTCGCCCCAGCCGCCGCTCTTGTCGACCTCGAACACCTCGCGCTCATCAAAGCCCTGCGCCCTGGCGGCGGCGCGCACGGCGTCGGCCGCCTCCATCACCAGCAGGGCTTCTTCGCCGGCCACCACGGCCAGCGGCGGCAACGGGCGTTTCAGGGCGGCGGCAAGGGAATCGGGCGTGAGCGGCATGCCGCGATTCTATAATCACTGCATGGCCTTTCGATCGACCACCACCGCCGACCTGTTCCTGCAACCGCTGGCGCGCGCGCTCAGTGGTGAACCGCGCACCGCGGCAACCCGCGCTTATCCGGCCGACGCGCAGGCCGCAGACGCCCTGCCTGCCCCCGCGCGGCGCCACGCCGCTGGCCTGATGCGCGTCAATCACGCGGGCGAGATCGCCGCCCAGGGGCTGTATCACGGGCAGGCGCTGACCGCGCGCAACCCCGAGGTTGCCGCGCAGCTGCGCAGCGCCGCCGTCGAAGAACGCGACCACATGGCCTGGTGCGAACAACGCCTCACCGAACTGGGCAGCCGGCCCAGCGCGCTGAGCCCCCTGTGGTACGCCGGTTCGTTCGCGATGGGCGTGGCGGCCGGCCTCGCGGGGGACCGATGGAACCTCGGCTTCGTCGCCGAGACCGAGCGCCAGGTCGCCGCGCATCTGGGCGAGCACCTGGGGCAACTCCCGCCCGGCGACACCCGCAGCCGCGCCGTGGTCTACGCCATGCGCGAAGACGAGACCCGGCACGGCGCCGAGGCCGCGGCCGCAGGCGGCGCCGAGCTCCCCTTGCCGGTGAAGGGCCTGATGCACCGTGTCGCCGGCATCATGAAATGGGTGGCCTACCACCGCTGACCCTGCGAGAACCTGCAGGCCGGACTGACAATGAGAAACACCATGAAAACGCTGGTGACGGGTGGCACGGGTTTCATCGGTCAGGCGCTGCTGCCGGCGCTGCGCAACGCCGGGCACACGGTGACGGTGCTGACCCGCAATGCGCGCCGCGCGCGGCTGCCGGAGGGCGTCACGGCCATAGAACATCCCGATGAAATGGCCGCCCAGCCCCCTCAGGCCGTCATCAATCTGGCAGGCGAAAACCTCGGCGGGCGACGCTGGAACGCCCGCAGCAAAGCCACCTTCGTCGAAAGCCGCGTCAGCGTCACCGCACGACTGATTGACGCGTTCGCGCGTTGGCCATCACCCCCCGAAGTGCTGGTCAGCGGCTCGGCCATCGGCTGGTATGGTCCGCGCGCCGACGAGGCCCTCACCGAACAGAGTGCGGGCGGCAGCGGCTTTGCCGCCGAGTTGTGCGCGCAGTGGGAGTCGGTGGCGGCATCGGCGCAAACGCTGGGCGTGCGGGTCGCCTGCGTGCGCATCGGCATCGTGCTGGGCCTGCCCGGCGGCGCGCTGGGGCAGATGCTGCCGCCGTTCAGACTGGGCCTGGGCGGCCCGATGGGCACGGGCCAACAGTGGATGAGCTGGATTCACCGCGATGATCTGGTGGCGCTGATGCTGCGGTTGGTCGAGGACAACCGCCTGCACGGGGCCTTCAACGGCACGGCCCCGCAACCGGTGCGCAACGCCGAGTTCAGCCGCCTGTTGGGCCGCACGCTGGGGCGCCCCGCCAGGCTGCCGATGCCCGGATTCGCAATGCGCCTGATCGTCGGTGAAATGGCCGACGAGTTGCTGCTGCAGGGGCAGCGGGTACTGCCCGAGCGGGCGCTGCAGGCCGGGTTCCCGTTTCGGCACCCTGCTCTCGAAGGCGCTCTGACCGACCTGCTGGGTTGAGCCGCCTAGACGGCACAACCCGGCTGGAGGACGGCCCCCATCGCCCGGCCGGCCCACTCGCGGGCGGGTCTACACCAGCAACAACGCCGCCAGGCCGAGAAAAATGAAGAACCCGCCGCTGTCGGTGAGAAAGGTCAGCATGATGCTGGAGCCCATCACCGGGTCACGCCCCAGGCGGAACAGGGTGAGCGGAATCAGCACGCCGGCGGTCGCCGCCACCCACAGGTTGAACAGCACCGCCATGCCGATAACGCCTGACAAGGCGATGTTGCCGTAGAAGATCAGGGTGGCGACGCCCAGCACCGTGCCCCACAGCAGGCCATTGACCGAGGCCACGCTGAATTCCTTGATGAACATCTGCCGGAGTTGCGACGGCCGCACCTGATCGAGCGCCAGACCCCGGATCACCAGCGCCACCGTCTGGTTCCCGGTGTTGCCGCCGATGCTGGCCACGATGGGCATCAGCGCGGCCAGCGCCACCAGTTGCATGATCACGACCTCGAAGGCATCGATCACCCGCGAGGCGATGAACGCCGTCAGCAGGTTCAAGGCCAGCCACGGGGCGCGGTTGCGCGCGCTGGCCATGACCGGCGCAAAGAGGTCTTCCTCCTGGCTCAGGCCGCGCTGGCGCAGGCTGTCGCTTTGCGCCTTCTCGTTCATTTCATCGACCACGGCATCGATGGTGATGCGCCCCACCACCTGCCGATGCAGGTTGAGGACCGGGGCCTCGATGAGGTCGTACTTTTCGAAGGCATCGAGCGCCGATTCGGCTTCGTCGTCGGTGTAAAAGTAGTGGGGCTCGGGGTTCATCACCGCCACCACGTCGGCTTCAGGCTCGTTGAAGATCAGCTGCTGGAAGGCGATGACGCCCTTCAGGTGGCGCTCGCGGTCGATGACGATCACCTGGTGGCAATCGCTGGGCACGTCGCTGCGGTTGCGGCGCAGCAGGCGCTGCACGGCCTCGACCGTGGTGTTTTCGCGAATGGTGATGAAGTCAAGGTCCATCATCGCGCCCACCGTGCCTTCGGGGAACGACAGCACGCTGCGCACTTCTTCCTGATCGCGCCGGTCGAGTTTGGCAATGACCTCTTGCGACAGGCCCTCGGGCAGGGGCTCGAGCAGATCGGCGATGTCGTCCGATTCGAGGTGACGGATCGCGGAGGCGATCTGGTCCGGCGACATGTCGAGCAGCAGGGTGCGCAGCACCGAACCACTCATTTCCAGCAGCACGGCGCCGCGATGTTCGGGCGACACAAGGTGCCAGGCCATGTCGCGCGCGTCCGGGGCCAGGGTTTCAAGCACGAACGCAACGTCGGCCGGGTGAAAGCCCGCGAGGCGCTGCGCCAGCTGCGCATTCTGCTGGCGGGTCAGCAGATGGGCCGCAAGGTCCTTGCTGGGCGATTCATCGTGGGCCAGCAGCTCACGCTCGATCGCCTGTCGCGACAGCAGCTCGATGATCTCGTCGCGGGCATGTTCGAGATGACGATGGTGGGCGCGGGGCGCCGACTCGCCAGACGTTGCTTCCGGGGTCTGTTCGAACTCGCTCATACCCAACTCCCGACAACAAAAAAACCCGCGACAAGCGCGGGCTTTGATGATTGGGCCCATCGCCTCGCGATGGCCCGTCGATGCGCCTTGAGCGGCGCGCCGATCAGCGCCTTACTTGATCTTGCCTTCTTTGAACATCACGTGTTTGCGCACCACCGGGTCGTACTTCATGAACTCGAACTTGTCCGGCGTGTTCTTCTTGTTCTTGGTGGTGGTGTAGAAATAACCCGTGCCTTCTGAGGAGATCAGGCGGATTTTCTCGCGGTCTTTCTTGGTCTTTGCCATGGCTTACACCTCGCCTCGTTTCTTGAGTTCGGCGTAGACGGCCTCGAACCCTTTCTTGTCGATCGTCCGCATGCCGTTGGCCGACACGCGCAGCGACACGAAACGCTTCTGGGATTCCAGCCAAAAGCGGTGCGTATGCAGGTTCGGCTCGAACCGGCGACGGCGCTTGGCATTGGAGTGACTGATTGTGTTACCGGAGATCGGGCGCTTGCCGGTCACCTGACAGACTTTTGACATGGAAAAACCGCCTCGGGAATCGTCTTTTAAAGCTGCTTGTGATGCGCGATAAACGCCCACGTCTCACCGGGCAGCCTGTCGCAAAGGGCGCGCTTTATAACAGGGGAACCGCCTTGAGTGCAAGCGCGAGGCGCTCAGATAAGCCCGGCCCGGGCAAAGCTGTAGGGCGTTCCGTCGCCAATCACCAGATGATCAAGCACCCGCACGTCAATCAGCTTCAGGGCTTCGCTGAGGCGCGAGGTCAGGTGCCGGTCGGCCGCGCTGGGTTCGGCCACGCCGCTGGGATGGTTGTGCGCAAGAATCACGGCCGCCGCATTGTGCTTGAGCACGCGCTTGACCACCTCGCGCGGGTGCACCGTGGCGGCGTTGATCGTGCCCTGGCTGATCGGCTCGAAGGCCAGCACCCGGTGGCGGCTGTCGAGCAGCAACAGCGCGAAAATCTCGTGTTCAGCGTCGCGCAGTTGCGCCTGAAGATAGGCCGCCACGGCGTCGGGGCTGTCCATGGCGGTGCCCGCCTTCAAGGATTCGGCCATGTGGCGACGCGCCATTTCCAGCACCGCCTGCAGCTGTGCGAACTTGGCCTGGCCCAGGCCCTTTTCGGCGCAGAAGCCAGGCTGGTCGGCCGTGAGCAACGCGCGCAGCCCGCCGAAGCGCTGCAACAGGTGGCGCGCAAGGTCCACGGCACTCATGCCGGTCACGCCGGTGCGCAGAAAGATGGCCAGCAGTTCGGCATCAGAAAGGGCGCCCGGGCCGTGCGCCAGCAGCCGCTCTCGCGGACGCTCGTCGGCGGGCCAGTCGGTGATCGCCATGCGGTACTCCTTTGAGCGTGCCGGTCGATAGAATGCCGCAATGTCATCACCCTCCACCACTTCCCTGCCCCTGGCCGGACGCCGCATCCTGCTGGGCGTGACCGGCGGCATCGCGGCCTACAAGGCCGCCGAGCTGTTGCGCCGGCTGCAGGACGCGGGCGCCGAGGTGCGGGTGGTGATGACCCGGCATGCCGCTGAATTCGTGACGCCGATGACCTTTCAGGCCCTGTCGGGTCATCCGGTGCGCGACACGCTGTTCGACCCCGCGCACGAAGCGGCGATGGGGCATATCGAGCTGGCGCGCTGGCCCGACCTGATTCTGGTGGCCCCGTGCTCGGCCAACACCCTGGCCAAGGCCGCCCTGGGGCTGGCCGACAACCTGCTGTCGACCCTGCTGCTTGCCACCGACAGGCCGCTGATGATCGCGCCCGCCATGAACCGTCTGATGTGGGCGCACCCCGCAACGCAGGCGCACGCGGCCACCCTGACCGCGCGCGGCGTCACCCTGGTGGGGCCGGGCGACGGCGCCCAGGCCTGCGGCGAGATCGGCGCCGGGCGCATGAGCGAGCCCGAGACGGTTCGTGATGCGGTGATCGCGCTGCTGTCGGCGCCGACTGCGCGGCCCCTGGCCGGAACCAGGGCGGTCGTCACCGCCGGGCCGACGCGCGAGGCCATAGACCCGGTGCGCTTCATCACCAACCGTTCCTCTGGCAAGCAGGGCTACGCCGTGGCCACCGCGCTGCGCGACCTGGGGGCCGACGTGACCCTGATCAGCGGCCCCGTCGCGCTGTGCGCGCCGGCAGGCGTGACCCGCGTTGAGGTGGAGACTGCCGAACAGATGCTGGCCGCGACCCTGCAGTGCGCCGCCGACGCCGACCTGCTGGTCGCGGCAGCCGCGGTGGCCGACTACCGGATGACCGATGTTGCCGCGCACAAGATCAAGAAAAATTCCGACACGCTGAGCCTTGCGCTGCAGCGCAACCCCGACATCCTTGCGACCGTGCGCGCCGCGCAGCCGGGCCTGTTCATGGTGGGCTTCGCCGCCGAAACCGAGCGGCTGGCCGAGCACGCGCGCGACAAGCTGGGCCGCAAGCACCTGAACCTGATCGCCGCCAACCAGGTCGGTGAGGGCCTGGCCTTCGATGTCGACACCAACGCCCTGCAGGTGTTCTGGGCAGACGGCCAGCAGGCCATCGCGCAGGGCAGCAAACAGGCGGTCGCCCACCAGCTCGCCGAGCTGATCGCCCATCACTACCTGAAGGCCACGCCCGCCGCATGACCGCCATTCAAATCAAGGTGCTGGACCCCCGCGCCCAGGTGCCCGCCTACGCCACCACCGGCAGTGCCGGGCTGGACCTGCGCGCCATGCTCGACGCGCCGCTGAGCCTGGCGCCGGGGCAGACCGAGATGATCAAGACCGGCCTGTCGATCTACATCGGTGACGCCGGCCTGGCGGCGGTGATTCTGCCGCGCTCGGGCTTGGGGCATAAGCACGGCATCGTGCTCGGCAATCTGGTGGGCCTGATCGACTCCGACTATCAGGGCGAGTTGATGGTGAGCTGCTGGAATCGCGGCCAGACTGCCTTCACCCTTGATCCCCTGGAGCGCATGGCTCAGCTGGTGTTCGTGCCGGTGGTTCGCCCCGATCTGCAGGTGGTCAGCGAATTCACCGCCGCCTCGGCGCGCGGTGTGGGCGGCTTCGGCTCAACCGGCCGCAACTAGAAACAGAAGAGACTGGCCCGATGACCCTCGACCTCAGCAACGCGCAGAACATCGCCAAGGTTCTTACCGAGGCCCTGCCCTACATTCGCCGCTTTCACGGCAAGACCCTCGTGGTGAAGTACGGCGGCAATGCCATGGCCGACGACACCATGATCCACTCCTTCGCGCGCGACATCGTGCTGATGAAGGCCGTGGGCATGAACCCCGTCGTGGTGCACGGCGGCGGGCCGCAGATTGGCGCGCACCTTGAACGCTTGGGCAAGACCAGCACCTTCATCGAGGGCCTGCGGGTGACCGACGGCGAGACCATGGACGTGGTCGAGATGATGCTCGGCGGCCTGGTCAACAAGGCCGTGGTGGGCGCCATCAACCAGCAGGGCGGGCGTGCCGTGGGCCTGACCGGCAAGGACGGCGGCCTGATCCGCGCCCGCAAGCTGGCGCTGGCCAGCGGCGCCGATATTGGCCAGGTGGGTGAAATCGACCAGATCGACCCGCGCATCGTCGAAAACCTCGAAACCGGCGGCTTCATCCCGGTGATCGCCCCCATCGGGTTCGGTGACCGGGGCGAGGCCTACAACATCAACGCCGACACCGCCGCCGGCAAGCTCGCCACCGTGCTCAAGGCCGAGAAACTGATCCTGCTCACCAACATCACCGGCCTGCTCGACAAACAGGGCGCCGTACTGACCGGCCTGACGGTCGAGCAGGTCAAGGCGCTGATCGCCGACGGCACCATCTACGGCGGCATGCTGCCGAAGATCGAGTGCGCACTCGATGCGGTGAACACCGGCGTGCGCACCGCCCACATCATCGACGGCCGCGTCGAGCATTCGGTGCTGCTGGAACTGTTCACCGACAAGGGCATCGGCACGCTGATCAAGGCCTGAGCCCGTGGCGCAGGCGGGGCATGAGCGTTGCGCGCTGTACGAACGGTCGATGCCCCTGCAGTTTCATCACCTGATCCCCAGACGCAATCACCGGCGCAGGGCCTACCAGCGGCGCTTCTCGCTGGAAGAGATGCGCATGCGCGGCATCCGGGTGTGCCGCGACTGCCATCGCGCCATCCATCGCTTTTTTGATGAAGGCCACTTGGGACTTGCGCTCGACACGCTGCAAGCGCTCGCGGCCACGTCCGAGTTGCAGCGACATGTCGGGTGGGCCAGACGGCAGCGGCGAGTGCGCTGGCCAAACCCGGCGGCCACGGGCCGCCCTACGAAGGGGTACGCCCGCCCCGGTGCCCACGCACCAGCCGGATGCCCCCGGCCGAGATGGCCTGGCTTCTGACAGTAGGTCGGGTTTCACCCGACATGACCGCGGGTGGGTGGCAAACCCACACGGCTTTTCCTGTCTTGATGCGCCGCCGGCCGGGACGGCCCCGGGCGGGACGGGACGGCCAAACCCGGCGGCCGTGGGCTGCCCCACGAAGGGATACGCCCGCCCCGGTGCCCACGCGCCAGCCGGATGCCCCGGCCGAGATGGCCTGGCTTCTGACAGTAGGTCGGGTTTCACCCGACATGACCGCAGGCGGTTTGCGAACCCAAACGACTTTTCCTGATGACCTGCCGGCCGGGGATGCCCCGGGCGGGACAGCCAAAGCCGGCGGCCGCGGGCCGCCCTACGAAGGGATGCGCACGCCCCGGCGCTCAGGCACCGGCCGACGGTTTGCCCTGTGCAGGTCGGGTTTCACCCGAGGTTCAAGTCCTCACCGGTAAGTGATGAGGCGGGCATTGTCGCCTTCGAAATGCACGTGCTCATTGAGGCTGGACAGGTGCTGGCGGCCGGTCTGCGCGCTGTAGATCACCTTGGTGACGGCGGCGTTGGCCATGGTCCACTGCAGTTTCAGGGTGGCCTCGTCCGACAGGCCGAGCAGGCGTTGACAGATGCAGGTGATCACGCCGCCCGAGGTGAACACCAGCACGGTTTTCGAGGGCCCGCAGGCGGCGATGGTCTGGCTCAGTGCCTCGGTGCAGCGGGCCTGAAACGCGGGCCAGGTTTCGGCGTATTCGGCATCATGCTTGCCGGCCATCCATCGGGTCATGGCCTCGGTGAGCATGCTCTGGAAGGCGCGGCGCGGATTCAGGGTTTTGGCCAGATCGGCCTTCATCAACAGCTTGTTGGCATACATCGGGCGCAGCTTGACGATGATTTCCTCGTGGTCGTACTCGTTGTAGCCCTCGTCGATCTGTTGCACGCACAGCGAATCCATGGCGCCCAGCACGCCGTCGGCGGTCTGCTCGTGGCGCAGCATCGAGCCCCGGAACACGGCGTCTGGACGGAGGCGGTGCCGCAGCGCCGTGCCCAGCACCTGCGCCTGCTCCAGGCCGGTGTCCGACAACTGGTCGTAGTGGGTTTTGCCGAAGCTGGCCTGGCCGTGCCGTATCAGATAAACCGCGCCCATCAGTGGTTCGCCTTCTTGATGACCCGCCGCGCCCGCCAGCCCAGGTAGTTGGCCATGATCCAGAAATGCCTGAAGGCAGGGTTTGTCGTCTGTTTGTGGTGATAGCGGTAGTAGATCTGCTGGATGATCACCGCCAGCCGGAACAGGCCATAGGCTTCATAGAACGCCCAGTTGTCGCATTTAAGGCCTGAGTGTTCGAGATAGTAGTCCACCACCTCGCGGCGCGTGAACATGCCCGGCAGGTGGGTGGGCTGGCGGCGCATGAACTGGGCGATGCGGTCATCGCCGGCCTCGTTCCAGTACGCGATCACGCAGCCCAGCTCCATCAGGGGATCGCCGAGGGTGGCCATTTCCCAGTCGAGCACGCCAATGATTTGTGTGGGGTCTTCGGCCGAGAGCACCAGATTGTCGAAGCGCCAGTCGTTGTGGATCACGCCGTTGGCCACGTCGTTGGGCATGTTGGCCTTGAGCCAGTCCTGCACGTCCTGAAACTTGAGCACGTTCCAGGTGGGCACCTTGGCCCAGCGCGCGTTCCAGCCGTCGATCTGGCGCTGCACGTAGCCGCTGCCCTTGCCGAGTTTTTCGAGTGGGGTCGCGCGTACATCGACGCGGTGCAGGGCGATCAGACGGTCCAGCATGTTGCGACACAGTTGGCGGGTCTGGGCCGGGCTGAGCGTCATGCCGGGGGGCAGGTTCTTGCGCGGAATGATGCCGGCGATGCGGTCCATCACATAGAACTCGCTGCCAATGACCGACACGTCGCTGCAGAACCCGACCATGTTCGGCACATAGGGATAGATCGGCCTGAGCGCCGACTGCACGGTGTATTCGCGGCCCATGTCATGCGCGCCCTTGGCCTTGGTGCCCGACGGCGGGCGCCGCAGAATCAGGTCACGATTGGCGTATTCGAGGCGGTAGGTCCAGTTCGATGCGCCGCCCGCAAACTGGGTGACTGCGGCGGAGCCCTCAAGGGCCACCCCCTGCGCCTCAAGCCAGGCCGTGACGGCGGCGGCGTCCAGCCCTTCGCCTTCGCGCACGGCGCCGCCGCGGTCGAGCACGCTGTCGCTCATTTGCCCAGACCGCGCTTGGCCAGTTCGATGCGGGCGATCACGCCCTTGTGCACCTCGTCGGGGCCGTCGGCCAGACGCAGGGAACGGGCCTGCGCGAAGAATGCGGTCAGCGGCACGTCGCGCGAGACGCCCATGCCGCCGTGGAGCTGAATCGCCCAATCGCAGACCTGCTGCAGCACGTTGGGCGCGACCACCTTGATGGCGCTGATCTCGGTCATGGCCGGAATGGCCCCCACCTGATCGATCTTCCACGCCGCGAACAGGGTCAGCAGCCGCGCCTGATCGATGGCGATGCGGGCATCGGCGACCCGCTCGCGGTTGCCCCCCAGGTTGAGAATGGGCTTGCCAAAGGCGGTCCGCGCCATGCCGCGTCTGATCATCAGATCCAGCACGGTTTCAGCGGCGCCGAGGCAGCGCATGCAGTGATGGATGCGCCCCGGCCCGAGGCGCCCCTGGGCAATCTCGAAACCGCGACCCAGCCCGGCGATAAGGTTCTCCTTGGGGACGCGCACATCGCGGAACACCACTTCACCGTGTCCGTGCGGCTCATCAAACTCGCCGAACAGCGGCAACATGCGCTCGATGGTGACGCCGGGCGTGTTGAGCGGCACCAGCACCATCGAGTGCCGATTGTGGCGCCCGGCGTCGGGTGCCGAGAGCCCCATGAAAATGCCGATGCTGGCGCGCGGGTCCCCCACGCCGCTGCTCCACCACTTGCGGCCGTTGATGACCACCTCGTCACCCTCAAGCACGGCGGTGGCCTGCATGTTGGTGGCGTCACTGCTGGCCACCTCCGGCTCGGTCATGAAAAACACGCTGCGGATCTCGCCGGCCAGCAGGGGCGTCAGCCAGCGCTCTTTCTGCGCGGCACTGCCGTACTTCCACAGCACTTCCATGTTGCCGGTGTCGGGCGCGTTGCAATTGAAGATTTCGGGCGCCATCAGGCTGCGCCCCATCTCTTCGCAGACCGGCGCGTATTCCAGTACCGACAGACCCGCACCCTGCTCCGGGTCGGGCAGAAACAGGTTCCACAAGCCTTCGGATCTGGCCTTGGCCTTGAGCTCTTCAACGACCGGCGGAATGACCCATTGTGTCCAGTCGCCGCCATGGCGCTGGGCGAGCACCTGCGCCCAATAATCATGCTCGATGGGGGCGATGTGCTGTTGGATAAAGGCGCGAACGCGATTCTGATAGTCCTTCGAGCGGGTGCTGGCGTCGAAATGCATGGGGCGGTTCCTTGGCGGGGATTGGATGGGTCTTGGCCGATGCTAGCAGCCCGATGGCGCCGAACCCATGCCGACGCACCACGGCGGTGCGTGCACTGCGGTCGGCATGGCCGGTCAGGGCGTGCCGGCCTTCAGCGCGGCAAAGCGGGCGGCATCCTTCGCGTAACGCTCGCGCAGCGTGAGTTCCTGGCGGGTGATGCCGTCCAGCGCGGCCTGGTGTGCGGTCAGGTCGTTGTTGAAGGTCTGCAGCTGCTCGGCCAGCCGGGCGGGGATGGGGCGGTCTTCGGCCAGCAGCGTGTCGCGGCGGGTGCGCAAGTCGGCCACGGCAGTCTCGGTGTCGGCCACGGCCCGTTCAGCCAGCGCCTTGCGCCCCATCACGGCCTCGATGCGACGCTCGCCCTGCAACACCAGTTCGTCGAGGTCACGATAGGTTTCCAGCAGAAACCGGTCATAGGCGGCCGCGCGCTCGGACAGGGCCGCCTCTTCTGCGGCGCGGAGCGTGGCTTCGGCCCTGGCCTGGCGCTCGGCTTCGGTGGGCGCCCGCGGCTGGACTTCAACCACCATGCCGCGCGCGTTGATCACCTGACGCTCGCGGGTGCTCACCTCGGGTGGTGCCACATCGCCGCAGGCCTTGCGGCCTTGGTCGTCGGTCCAGCAGATGATGCGCGCGACGGCCGGGTTCAGGGCCAGGGCGGCCAGCACGCCGGCCATGATCTGCACCTTGGAGACGCCTTGCCCGCTCATGTCACCGCACTCCGTATTGCCCTTGGTAGGCGCGAATGGCCGCGCGGGTCGACTCATGCCCGGCACCCTGCGCCAGATAATCCAGCACCTGATCAACATTGACCAGCGACAGCACCGGCACGCCGGTGTCCGCCGTCATGGCTTCTACCGCAGATTGACCGGGCACAGGCCCCTGTTCCTGACGATCGAGGGCAATCAGGGCGGCGACCGGTCGGGCGCCCGCCGCGCGCAGGATGCCCACCGCCTCGCGCAGGGCCGTGCCGGCGGTGAGCACGTCATCGACCAGCACCACGCGTTTGCCCGACAGGTCGGGGCCGACCAGGGTGCCGCCCTCGCCGTGGGCCTTGGCCTCTTTGCGGTTGTAGGCAAAGGGCACGTCGCGGCCTTGTTCCACCAGCGCGATGGCCACCGCAGCGGCCAGTGGAATGCCCTTGTAGGCGGGACCAAACAGGGCATCGAACGGCAGCCGGGCATCGGTCAGGGTGCGCGCGTAGGCCCGCGCCAGCCGCATCAGCGCGGCGCCGGAGCTGATCTGACCCAGGTTGAAAAAGTAGGGCGACACGCGCCCCGACTTGAGCGTGAATTCGCCGAAGCGCAGCACCTGATGGCTGAGCGCAAGGTCGAGAAAATCACGTTGATGAGGCTGCATGAGGAGGGCTTTCCGCTAGTCTTGGCGCTTCATTTTACGAGTGAGCCGCACGTGCGCATCGTCAGCATCAACACCAATGGCATTCGCTCGGCCGCGCGCAAGGGGTTTTTTGAATGGTTGGCGGGTTCCGGTGCCGATGTGGTCTGTGTGCAGGAGACCAAGGCACAGACGACCGACCTGAATGAAGACTTTCGCCCCAAGGGCTGGCATGTGGCCTTTTGCAGCGCGCAGAAGAAGGGCTACGCCGGGGTTGCGGTGTACAGCCGCCGCGCGCCCGATGCCGTGCACGACACGCTGGGCGCGGCCGAATTCGACGATGAAGGACGCTATCTGGCCTTCGATCTGGGGCCGCTCACCGTGGCCTCGCTGTACCTGCCGTCGGGTTCGTCCGGGCCCGAGCGGCAGGCCTCGAAGGATCGATTTCTGGCCTTCTTTGAACCGCGGCTGCAGGCGATGGCGCACGACGGCCGCGAGTACGTGCTGTGCGGCGACTGGAACATCGCGCATCAAAACATCGACCTGAAAAACTGGAAGTCGAACCAGAAGAATTCCGGCTTTCTGCCGCACGAGCGGGCGTGGATGAGCCGGGTGCTGGACACGCACGGCTGGGTCGATGGCTACCGGCGCCTGTACCCGGATGCGACCGGCGACGCCTACACCTGGTGGTCAAACCGCGGCAACGCCTGGGCCAACAACGTGGGGTGGCGCATCGACTACCAGCTGGTCACCGCCGGCATGGCCTCGCGCCTGCAACAGGCTTCGGTCTACAAGGCCCAGCGCTTTTCAGACCACGCACCGCTGATCGTCGACTATGCCGACTGACCGCGGCTGGACTGCCGCCTTTGCCGCCTATGGCCAGCCCTCGGTACGGTCGATGCTGTTCCTGGGTTTTTCGGCCGGGCTGCCGTTTCTGCTGGTGTTCTCGACCCTGTCGGCATGGCTCACGCAGGCCGGCATCGCGCGCTCCACCATCGGCCTGCTGAGCTGGGTGGGGCTGGCCTACTCCATCAAGTTTTTCTGGGCGCCGGTGGTCGATCGCCTGCCGATTCCCGGCCTGACGCGCTGGCTCGGCCGGCGCCGCAGCTGGATGCTGCTGGCCCAGACCGGCCTGATCGCCGGGCTGTGTCTGATCGCGATGGGCGATCCGGCGGCCAATCTGTCGGTGATCGTCTGGGCGGCCCTGCTGGTGGCGTTTTCGTCGGCCACCCAGGACATCGCCATTGACGCCTGGCGCATCGAGGCGGCCGAGATCGAATTTCAGGGCGCGATGGCCGCCGCCTATCAGCTGGGCTATCGCATCGCGCTGTTGGCGGCCGGGGCCGGTGCGCTGGTCATGGCCAGCCGGTTCGACTGGTCGGTGGCCTATCTGGCCATGGCCGCGCTGGTGGGCATCGGCGTGCTGACCACGCTGCTGATCAGCGAGCCTGCGGCGCAACTGGACCGCTCGGCCCTGGCCAACGAAGCGCGGGTTTCGGCGTTTCTCGACCGCCGGGCGCACTGGCCCGGCCCGCTGCGCAGTGCCGGCGCGTGGCTCACCGGAGCGGTGGTCTGCCCGTTTCTGGACTTCTTTTCGCGCAACGGCCTGCGCACGGCGCTGTTGATGCTGGCATTCATCGGCGCCTTTCGCCTGCCCGACATCACCATGGGGGTCATGGCCAACCCGTTCTATCTCGACATGGGCTACACGCTGGAACAGATTGCGGCGGTCGCCAAGGTCTACGGCGTGATCATGACCATTATCGGAGCGGCGCTGGGCGGGCTGGCCGTGTTCCGAGTGGGGCTGTTTGCATCGCTGATGATCGGCGGGGTGCTGGCGCTGCTCACCAATTTGAGCTTCTCGGCCCTGGCCCTGCTGCCCGAGCCGGGCATTGGCGGGCTGACCGTGGTCATCAGCGCCGAGAATCTGGCGTCGGGCTTTGCCGGGTCGGCGTTCATCGCCTATCTGTCCAGCCTCACCAACACGATGTACACCGCCACCCAATACGCCTTGTTTTCGTCGCTGTTCACCCTGCCCGGCAAGCTGCTGGCCGGCGGGTCGGGCTTCGTCGTCGAGGCTGCGGGATATCCCGTGTTCTTTGCCTACACCGCCGCGCTGGGGCTGCCGGCGTTGCTGTTGATCATGGGCTTGCGGCGCCGCGCGGCCACTCAGACGGCGTAGCCCGCACCGGGTGCGCCCGCTGCTGCCTCCAATCGGCCGCCGGTGACCCGAATTACCGGGCGATTCCGATCTCGTCCAGGTGCTCCAGAGGCGCGCGCTGGGCATTGGTGGACAGACGGCCGTCCTCCAGCCCGAAGTCGTCGCGCTCGGTGTCGTAGGCCCCTTCGAGGTCCTCGGGCGCGGCGCAGGGCACGGCGGCCAATTCGAGCCAGATGTCGAAGTCGTATTCATCGAGGGTGCCGTCGTAGTGCTGGACGAGCACCAGTTCGTGCTCAAGGTCGAGTCCGACGATTTCGAAGGTCTGTTGCGGGGCCTGAAACCACTGGCCGACCGACATCTCACTGAGCCACTGGGCCATTTGTGTCCTCCTGCTGCGGGATGTGACGCGCTGACCCTAGTTCTACGCCGGTCGCTGCGGCGCGGCAACCCGCCGCCGATCAAGGGCAGGGAATGGTGTATCGCTGGTGAAGCGCGTCGATGCCCTTGATCACCTCATCGCTGAGTTCGACCTCGACGCTGGCAAGGTTGGCGGCCAGCTGGGTCGGCGTGGTGGCGCCGATGATGGTGCTGGTGACGAAGGCTTGCTGGTTGACGAAGGCCAACGCCAGATGGACCGGGTCCAGCCCGTGGTCGCGGGCCAGCGACACGTAGGCGCGGGTCGCGGCCACGCCCTGCTCGCCGTTGTAGCGCGAGAAGCGTTTGAACAGGGTCAGGCGACCATTGGCGGGCCAGATGTCACCCAGATACTTACCGCTGAGCATGCCGAAGGCCAAAGGCGAATACGCCAGCAGCCCCACCTGTTCACGGTGCGCGAACTCGGCCAGGCCGATCTCGAAGCTGCGGTTGAGCAGCGAGTACGGGTTCTGGATGCTGGCGATGCGCGGCAGGCCGGCATCGCGTGACAGCCGCAGGTATTCGGCCACGCCCCAAGGGGTTTCGTTGGAGACGCCGACGTGGCGCACCTTGCCGCTCTGCACCAGGGTTTCGAGCGCGCGCAGGGTTTCTTCGATGGGCGCGCCGAGGCGGTCGTTGTGGGTGTAGCTGAGCTTGCCGAAATAGTTGGTGGGGCGCTCGGGCCAGTGCAACTGGTACAGGTCGATCACGTCGGTCTGCAGCCGTTTCAGGCTGGCTTCGCAGGCCGCGATGACCTGTTCGCGGGTCAGTCGCGGGCCGCCGCGCACGTAGCTCACCATGCCCGGCCCCATCGCCTTGGTGGCCAGCAGCACCTCGTTGCGGCGCCCGGTCTTGCTGAACCAGTTGCCGATGATGCGTTCGGTCGCGCCGTAGGTTTCTTCCATGGGCGGCACCGGATACATCTCGGCGGCGTCGAGCAGATTCACGCCGGCCGCCAGCGCCTGGTCGATCTGCGCGTGGGCCTCGGACTCGGTGTTCTGCTGGCCCCAGGTCATGGTGCCGAGCGTCAGCAGGCTGACGTCGAGGCCGGTCTGGCCAAGCGGGCGGGTCATCACGTAACGGCTCCTCGGGGAATGCGGGTGATCAGCGCTTTGACTGCGGGCGTGAGGATGCGCAGCATCGCCTCGCCGATCAGCGCGCCGGGAATCACCAGCGTTTGCGGGTGTGACACGAAGGACCCGGGCAGCTCGGCCTGCAGCGCCTCGACATCCATCTGGATGCGGCCATTCGGGCGGAAATGGGCGACCACCAGGCTCTCGTCCGGCCCGGGGATGTCGCGCACCACGAACGGATTCGAGGTATCGACCAGCGGCACGCGCTGAAAATTGATGTCGGTGCGCGAAAACTGCGGCGTGATGTAGGTCACGTAGTCCGGCAGGCGACGCAGGATGTTGGTCATCACGTCTTCGGGCCGGTGGCCGCGCTCGTCGGTGTCGCGGCGAATTTTCTGAATCCACTCCAGGTTGATGACCGGCGTCACGCCAATCAGCAGGTCCATGTGCTTCTGGATGTCGACGTCATCGCCCACATGGCCGCCGTGCAGGCCTTCGTAGATGAGCAGGTCGCTGCGCTTGGGCAGGCGCTCCCACGGGGTGAAGGTGCCGGGCGGCTGGCCCGCCGCGTCGCCCTCGGCCTGGGTGTGCAGGTAGCGGCGAATCTTGCCGGTGCCGGTCTTGGCGTACTCGGCCAGGCAGGCTTCCAGCCGTTCCAGCAGGTTTCCGGCCGGCCCGAACAGCGAGAAGTTTTCCCCGCGGATACGCGCACGTTCGATGGCCGTTCGCAGCTGTTCGCGGTCGTAAGCATGAAAAGCGTCGCCCTCGATCACCGCAGCCTCGACGTTCAGATCGCGGGTGATGTCCAGCAACACGCGCAGCGCGGTGCTGGTGCCCGCGCCGCTGGCGCCGGTGATGCCGATGATGGGATGGGCAAGGCTCATGGAGAAACCGCAGAAAATCCGGGGGCTACTTATCCCACATCACGCTTGTTTCGTGTGCGTGTCATCCCGGCGTTCATAGGCCAGATCGAACACCGAATGGCCCAGCCGCTCGCCGCGCCGCTCGAACCGGGTGAGGATGCGCTCGGGCGGTTTCGGCACGTAATCGGCGGTGGCGCTGAGGTTGCGCAGCCGCGGTTCGGCGTTGAGCACCTCGACCATCTGCACTGCGTAGTCGGCCCAGTCGGTGGCCAGCAGCAGCCGTCCGCCGGGCTTGAGCGCGCGCACGGCGCGACCGGCCAAAGCCGGCTGAACCAGCCGTCGCTTGTTGTGCCGCTTCTTGTGCCAGGGATCGGGAAACTGGATGACCAGTTCATCCAGCGCCGCGTCGGCGATGCACCGGTCCAGCACCTCGACCGCGTCGTGGCTGTAGACGCGCACGTTGGTCAGCTTGGCCGCGTGCACCCGCGACAGCAGGTGGCCGACACCGGGGCGGTGTACTTCGACGCCAATGAAATCGTTCTGCGGCTGGTCGCCGGCGCGCGCCAGCAGGTAGTCGCCCACGCCAAAACCAATCTCGAACACCAGCGGCGCCACCCGGCCGAAGCATTGCGCGGCGTCCAGCGGCTGTCCGGCATCGAGGCCGTAGCGCGGCAGCAGCTCGTCGAGGGCGGTTTGCTGGCCCACGGTCATCCGCCCCTCGCGGCGCACGAAGGACCGAATGGGCCGGTGGTGCGCTTGGGCGCCGGGCCCGGCAGCGTTGTCTTCGGTCACGTGGCCAGGCCGTCGAGCGGGGATGACGCCGAGGCATAGCGGCGGCGGGGCATGCGCCCGGCCAGAAACGCCTCGCGCCCGGCCTCGATGGCCTTTTTCATGGCCGAGGCCATCAGCACCGGCTGCCGCGCTTCGGCGATGGCGGTGTTCATCAGCACGCCGTCGCAGCCCAGCTCCATGGCGATGGCGGCATCGCTGGCGGTACCGACGCCGGCATCGACAATGATCGGCACCGTGGCGTTTTCGATGATGGTCATCATGTTGTAGCGGTTCTGGATGCCCAGGCCCGAGCCGATGGGCGCCGCCAGCGGCATCACCGCGACGCAGCCCATGGCTTCGAGTCGCTTGCACAGAATCGGGTCATCGCTGCAATAGACCATCACGTCGAAGCCGTCGTGGATCAGCGTTTCAGCGGCGGCCAGCGTGGCGGTCATGTCGGGATACAGGGTCTTGGCATCGCCCAGCACTTCGAGCTTGACCAGCTTGTGCCCATCGAGCAGTTCACGCGCCAGGCGGCAGGTTTGCACGGCATCGTCGGCGGTGTAGCAGCCGGCGGTATTGGGCAACAGGGTGAACTGCTCCGGCGGCAGCACGTCGAGCAGATTCGGCTCGCCGGGATGCTGGCCAAGATTGGTGCGGCGCAGGGCCACGGTGACGATGCGGGCACCGCTGGCGTCGATGGCCGCGCGGGTCTCGGCAAAGTCGCGGTATTTGCCGGTGCCCACCAGCAGGCGCGAGTCGTAGCGCTGGCCGGCAATGGTCAAAGGGTGAGGGTCGGTCATGACATCAGGGCCTTGATCGGTAGCAAAAGTGAGAGGGTCACGACATGGCGCCGGGGCGATGGCGCCAAAGCGGCGTCACACGGCAGGGTCAGGCGCGGGGCTGCTGTCCGGTGACGGGCTGGGCCGGGGCGGAATGCCTTCAGGCTCGCCCCTGAACCGGGGCTGCGTATTGAGCACGTAGATGTCGAGCACCGCCTTGAAGCGCGCCAGAATTTCGCGCATGGGATCGCGTCGCCCGTAATCGTCGCTGTTGCCGACCCGCGCCAGATAGGCCACCGAGGTGCGCACGCCCAACTGGCGGGCAATGAACAGCGCACGCGGCGCGTGGTAGTGATGGGTAATGATCGTGTAGCGGGGCAGGCCCCAAACCGTTTGCGCCCGCACGATGCTGTCGAAGGTGCGAAAGCCGGCGAAGTCCATGGTGATGTCTTCACCCGGTACGCCCAGCTCGACCAGGGCGCGGCGCATCTGCCGCGGTTCGTTGTAGGTTTCGTCCGGATTGGCACCCGACACGATCAGGTGTTGCACCTTGTTGGCGTGATACAGCTCGGCTGCCGCGCGGATGCGGCCCTCGAATTCCTGATTGGGGCCGCCGCTGCGTGAGCGGTGGCTGGTACCCAGAATCAGCCCGACCTCGGTTTCGGGCAGCAGCGCCAGGTCTTTGTAGAGGCTGGACTTGGTGCTGTTGATCACCCAGCGGTTGGCGCCCAGCACCAGCAGGGCAAAGACGAAAAAGCCCAGCAACAACCAGCGAAAGGTGCGACGGCGTACGGAGGGCCGCATCACGGCAATCCTGTCATTCGGGGAGGGGCAGTCGCGGGGGTCATGGCGCCAGTCTAATGAGCCAGGCGCTTCATGGCGCTTTCCAGCCCGGCCAAACTCAGCGGGAACATGCGGTCAGCCCCGATCAGCTGCTGGGTGATCTGGCATGACTGCGAATGCTTCCAGTGATCTTCCCGCTCGGGGTTGAGCCACACCAGCCTCGGAAAATGTCGTTGCAGGCGCTCCATCCAGATCGCCCCCGGTTCCTCGTTCCAGTGCTCCACGCTGCCGCCGGCGGAGGTGATTTCGTAGGGGCTCATGGCCGCATCGCCCACCACAATCACCCGATAGTCGCCGGTGAACTTGTGAAGCACGTCGTACACCGGAATCCGCTCGGAATGGCGGCGCACGTTGTCTTTCCACACGCTCTCGTAGAGAAAATTGTGGAAATAGTAGGTTTCGAGATGCTTGAACTCGCTCTTGGTGGCCGAGAACAGTTCTTCGCAGACCCGGATGTGCGGGTCCATAGAGCCGCCGATGTCGAAGAACAAGAGCAGCTTGGTGGCGTTGCGGCGCTCCGGCACCATCTTGATGTCCAGCCAGCCGGCGTTGCGCGCGGTGGAGCCGATGGTGTCGTCAATGTCGAGCACATCGGCTGCGCCTTCGCGGGCGAAGCGGCGCAGGCGCCGCAGCGCCACCTTGATGTTGCGGGTGCCCAGCTCCAGCGTGTCGTCGAGGTTCTTGAACTCGCGCTTTTCCCACACCTTGACCGCCGACTTGTTGCCGCCCGGACCGCCTATGCGCACGCCCTCGGGGTTGTAGCCGCCGTGGCCGAACGGCGAGGTGCCGTTGGTGCCGATCCACTTACTGCCGCCCTCGTGGCGTTCCTTCTGTTCTTCAAGCCGCTTCTTGAGCGTTTCCATCAGCGCGTCGAGCCCGCCCAGCGCCTCGATCTTCGCCTTCTCTTCGGCGCTGAAATGGCGGTCGAACTGCTTCTTCAGCCAGTCTTCGGGCAGCGACTCGAACAACTCGCCGGTGATCGCCTCAACCCCCTTGAAGTAGGCGGCGAATGCGCGGTCAAAGCGGTCGTACTGGGACTCGTCCTTGACCAGGGCGGCGCGCGACAGGTGGTAGAAATCGTCGAGCGAAAAAATCGCCACGTGCTTGGACAGCGCCTCCAGCAACATCAGAAACTCGGACAGCGCTGCCTTGACGCCCGCCTCGCGAACGGTGAAGAAAAAAGTGAAGAGCATGGGACCTGACCCTCCGGCGCGATGGGCGAATGAACGGTCCCCAGTTTACGGGCAGGGGGCCGTCACGGGTTGCGGCTGCGGCGGCCCCGGGCCCCTTCCTTGGCGATGGGAAGGTCGACAGGCAGGGCAAGGGTGTTCAGAACCACTGTCGCGCGCGCGCGAGGTCGGTGACAAAGCGGCGCAGCAGTTCGACCGGCCCGGTCACCGGTGCGCCGTCTCGGGCACGGGCCGCACCGATGCGAAACGCCAGCGCCCACTGCCGGAACATGGCGGCATAGCCCACCAGCAGCGGCGTGCCGGGGTGATAGATGTGGGCGCTCTCGGCGGTGACGCCGTTCAGCTCCAGCACCCGCAGGCCGTCGCCGCGCTGCAGATGTTCGATGCTGGGCGCGCGCAGGTCGAGTCGGCCGAAGGCGTACCCGGGCACCGCATCGGCCAGTCGCGTCAGGGTGGCGACCAGCGCCGGCGTAACCCACGCGGTGGCGTCCAGAAACAGGCTGCCCCGGCAGTGCGCGCCAATCTCGACCAGAGCGATCGACTCGCCGCTGTCCGGCACCCTTTGCAGGTCTTCAGCCCAGCGCGCGAACAGGGTGTCGGCAATCAGCCGCGCCCGGGCGTCGTCGAGAATCAGTTGTTGCAGGCTGCGCTGGCCGTCGCCGGTGACCTGCGGGAAGGTTTTGTGGACGATCGACAGCACCTGCACCTGCGGCTGGTCGGGCATGCGGGCAATGAAGATGCCGAACTCGTCTCCGTCGATGTATTGCTGGGCAATCACCGCGCCATTGAAGCGGGCCAGATAGTCGTGCGCCGCTGCCGCGTTGCGGGCGATGAACACGCCGCGCCCGCGCTGGCCGATGTCGGGCTTGAGCACCACCGGGTAGCCGTGAACCTCGGCAAAACGCAGGGCCGCCGTATGGCGCAGCGGGCCGTCCCCGGCGGCGATGCGCATGCACACCGCGGCCAGATCGGGGGCGTTGTGCTGCAGCGGCGCCAGCGCCTGAAACTTGTGCTCACCGACCACGCCGCCGGCGTCGAGCGCGGAATTTGCGGCGGTGAAGACCGTGGGCCGCAGGTGCCGCAGGCCCAGCAGCAAGATCCACGCGACGATCGGCAGGTAGTACAGCCACGCCGGCCAGAATTCCCAGCGCCGCGCTCGGTCCAGGCGAATCGACCAACGCGTGCGCCACGGCAGGGCCGGCACCTTCGGCGGCGCCTCCCAGGGTTGTCGTGCAGACTGCGGCGCGGCGCCCGTGCGCCGACGATCAGCGCTGCCGTTCATGGCGCAGTGTCGATGGCGCCTTGCCGAAGTCGGCGCCCAGGTCGATGCCCTGCTGCATCGCGTGAACGCGAATCAGGGCGTAGTGATGCACCGCATGGCTGGCCAGAAACATCAGCTCTCGGCTGACCGTGGAGTGACCCAGCAGCGCCGCTTCGCCTGCCAACCCGCCGCGCATGTGCACGGCCACCGGCTCGGGGAACGCCCGCCCGGCCAGTTCCGTGAGTTGCGCCTTGAGCCGGCGGATGCGGCCATCCGCCACGGCGTGTCGCTGTTCTGCCGCCGGGTCACGGGTGCGGGCGTCGTAGTCGATGACCCGGTCCGGTAGCTGCTCCATGAACGCCGAGTAATGCTCGATGACGTGGCGCAGATGCGGGCCAACGTGACTCGAATAGTCCGCGTCGGGGCGCTGCGCGTAGGCCGCCACCACCTGCAGCGCCTGGTCGAGCACGGCGGCGTTGTAGGCCATCAGCCGTTCGAGATTGGGATGTACGTTCATGCGTGCGCCGAGGCGGTTGAGGGCAGTGTGGTGCGCGCCAGCAGCAGCGCGTACCCCAGACAGAACAGCAGCGTGGGGATGAATCCGGCCGCCAGGGTCATGACGACCTGCGGGGTGCCGATGGCCGCGTGCACGCCCCACAGCACTACGTAGGTGCACCCCATGCCCCCACAAAAGGCCAGCACGGCACCCTGGCCGGCCGAGCGGCCGCGTCTGAAGAACCGCCGCATGATCGCGGTGCCGTAATAGGTCAGCAGCGTGCTGGCGAGCCAGTGGACGGCGCCCACCGTGATCGCCATCTCAGGGCCGGCCGCGCGGTTTGCATACACCGCCCACAGCGCGTAAACCAGTGCGCCCAGCATCGCGCCGGGCAGACCGTCAACCACCTGTCGCAGCGCCATCAGCATGGTCCGGCCCTTGCCGCGGCGCAGACCGGTCTGCCGGGCGGCATCGGAGGTGTTGCCGGGCAGGTCGGCGTGATCCGTCATGGGGCGGTTGGTGAGTGGCAAGGCCCTTGGAACGCTCGGCATCGGGTTTGGTTGCGCGGTCGGGGACCGATCTGGAGGGTGGAACATGAATCCGCGTGTCTCGCACATAAACCCGTCACATTAGCGCCCCACGATGACAGTTCGACTGAGGTGCAAAGGACGCTGAGTCATGGCAAAACCCAGGCATTGCCGCATGACGGCGCGGCTGGCCATCGGCATGGCCCTGTTGGCGTTGGGCGGCTGCACCAAACCGCCCTACCCGCGCGGCACGGTGGAGACGCTCTACCCCGCGCCACCCCGTCCGGACGTGCGACAGCACCCGGTTGCAGGGCGCAGCCTGCAGGTCGTGGAGATGCCCGGCATCGAAGGCGGCACGCCAATCCTGTTCGTCCACGGCTCGCCCGGGGACTGGCAGGCCTGGGCGCGCTACCTCGACACCGCAGACCTGCCCCGCGCCGGCGCGCGCCGGGCGGTGGACCGCCCCGGATTCGGCGGTTCCGGCCCGGGCAGGGTAATCACCGATCTGCGTGCCCAGGCGGCCCTGCTCGCCGGCTTGATTGCCGACGACGGCCCGCCGGCCGTGGTGGTGGGGCACTCACTGGGCGGACCATTGGTGGCCTGGATGGCCATCGACTTCCCCGAAAAGGTCTGCGGCGCGGTGATGGTGGCCGGGTCAGTGGCGCCCGAGCTTGAGGCCGCGCGCTGGTACAACCGCCTCGCCGACACCCGGCTGGCGCGCTGGCTGCTGCCGGACGCGCTGCTCTGGTCGAATCACGAAATCATGTCGCTGCAGGCCGAGTTACGGCTGCTCGACGCCCACTGGCCAACATTGCAGCGGCCGCTGATGGCCGTGCAGGGCATGGACGACGCGCTGGTCGATCCCAAGACCCTCGACTACCTGAAAAGCCGGGTGCCTGCGCCATGGCTGACCGCGGTGCCCGTCTTCGATCAGGGCCATTTCGTGCTGTGGAAGGCGCCGGCATCGGTCATCGACGCCATCGTCAGCCTGCCGTGCTGGCCCTGAGCGACCGGCGGGCGCGACTCAGTCGATGTCGCGCGTCCGTCGCGGACCGACGCGACGCTCTTCGCCATCGGGGGGCGGCGCATCGCGGTGGCGACGGTCCTGCCGCTCCTGCTCGCGCCGGTCGATGCGGCGGCCGCTGCTCTGGGCGCTTGCCTCGCGCCGCAACGCTTCTTTCTTCGAGTAGAACAGCAGATAGACCAGATAAACGACCAGCATCAGGCCCGCGAACGTCAGCGCAATGTCGATCAGTGTCAGCACCTCGGTGGCCTCGAATTCTGCTGCGGCAGCGTGCGGGTCATGTCGTTGATTCAGACTGGGGTTGGGAACAGCACGTCTATCATGGTCCATTCGTCTTCGAGAAGGGGGGCTTATGCCCAAAGCACTGAAAATCGGTCTGGCGGCGCTCGGCGCGCTGCTGGTGTTGTTGATTGGCATCGCCATCGCGCTGCCCTTGCTGATCGACCCGAACGATTACCGCGACATCATTGCCACCAAGGTGGAAGAGGCCACCGGCCGAAGCTTCGCGCTCGGCGAGATCGAATTGAAGGTGTTCCCGTGGGTGAAGTTGCGCGTCAACGACGCTGAACTGGGCAATGCCGCAGGCTTTGGTGACCCGCCCTTCGCCTCGGTGCAAGAAGCCGACGTGGGCGTCAAGGTGTTGCCGCTGCTGTTCGACCGACAACTGGTGGTCAGCGCGGTCACGCTCAAGGGGCTCACCGCCCACCTGACCCGCAAAGCCGACGGCACCAACAACTGGGACGACCTGGCGCGCGCAGACGACGCCGCCCCGCAAGCGCCCGAGGCGGAAACCGACAGGGGCGGATTCGACCCCGGCCAGATCGACATCGGCGGCGTCAGCATTCTCGACGCCGCAATCACCTTCGACGACCGGCAGACCGGCCAGCGCGTCACGATCGAAGATTTCTCGCTGGAGACCGGCCGCCTCGCCCTTGGCGAAGCCTTCGACGTCACCACCGGCGCCCGCGTCACCCTGGGCGAGCCCGCCATGACCGTGCGCTGGGACCTCAGCAGCCACGTCTCCCCCGACGATGATTTCACCCAGATCGCCATCGAAGACCTGAAGACCACCCTCACGCTTGAAGGCGAAGGGCTGGACGTGACCAGCGAGCTGACCGGCAACCCCAACATCAACCTCACCGACACGCGCCTGGCGTGGCCCGACCTTGCCGTCGACTTCGACGTGACCCACGCCGAGGGCGCGGCCAAGGGCCGCCTCACCTCACCCGTCGAGCTGGACTGGACGGCGATGAAGCTGGCCCTGGGCAAGCTGGCGCTGGACGCGACGGCGCGCAGCAAGGCGATCGACAAGCCCATCGACATCAGCCTGCGCGGCGCCGTCAACTACGACGGCGCGGCGCATACCGCCCGCGTGAACGACCTGTCGCTGAACGCGGGCGAGGCCAAACTCACCGGCAACGTCAACGCCAGCAAGCTCGACAGCGACGCCCCACAGGCGCAGGGCAAGCTCAACCTGGCCGCCTTTTCACCGCGGAAGCTGGCCGCCGAACTCGGCATCGAACTGCCGCCCATGCAGGACGACACCGCGCTGCAGAAGCTGCAGTTCAGCAGCGACATTGGCGGCGGCACGCGCGGCGTGGCGCTGAACAATATCGTGCTGGTGCTGGACGAGACCACCGCAAGGGGTTCCGCCGAGGTGCGCGATTTCGCCACCCAGGCGATCCGCTTCGACCTGACCGTGGACACCCTCAACGCCGACCGCTACATGCCCCCCAACGAAGCGGTCGAGGCGGCCAAGGAGCAGCCCAGCGAAGAGACCGCCAAAGAGGCCAGCGACGACATCAACCAGATCGAACTGCCCACCGAGATGCTTGACGCGCTCAACGTGGACGGCGTGCTGCGCATTGGTGAACTCAAGGTCAGCGGCCTGACGCTCAGCGACGCCAGAGTCACCCTCAGCGGCGCCGCCGGCCAGCCCAAACGGCAGCAGGTCACGGCAAAACTTTATGGCGGCGACATCGCGCTGGACCACCGGTACACCCCTGGTGCCACGCCCGGCTGGGCGCTGAAGGCCGGGCTCGACGCCTTTCAGGCCGCGCCGTTCCTCAAGGACTTTGTGGGCAAGGACTACGTGTCGGGCCTGACGAAGTTCGACATTGACCTGCGCTCCAGCGGCACCACCGTGGGCGACCTGCGCGCCGCGCTCGCCGGGCAGCTCTCGGCCCGGCTGCGCGATGGCGCGGTCAAGGGCTTCAACCTGGGCGCCATGCTGCGCCGTGCGCAAGCAGCCTACACCGGCAACAAGGCCGAAGCCCGCGCACCCGCCACGGTGGAAGAAACCGACTTCTCGACCCTGGCGGTCGCCGCGACCATCACCAACGGCGTGCTCGAAACCACGCTGCTCGACGCTGCCAGCCCGCTGTTGCGGCTTGAAGGCGGCGGCAAGGTCAATCTGGTCAATGAAACGCTGGACTTCCTCGCCAAACCCACCGTGGTGGCCACCGCCACTGGGCAAGGCGGCAAGGAGCTTGAGGCCCTGCGCGGCCTGACCATTCCCATCGCGCTCACCGGCAGCCTGTTCGACCCCAAGGTGCGCTTCGACTTCAAGGAGGCCCTGAAAACCCGGGCCGTCAACGAGGCCAAGGAGCGTCTCGGGGTCGATGAAGACGAGCTGCGTGACAAGGCCAAGGCCGAAGAACGCCGGGCGCGCGACAAGCTCGAAACCAAGATCGAGGAAGAACTCGGTGACGGGGCGGCCGACGCCCTGCGCGGCCTGTTCGGCGGGCGCTCGCGCGCCACGCCAACGCCAACGCCAACGCCGACCCCCGCGGCGGCGCCCGCGACCGAGGCCACCGAACCCCCAACGTGACCCCCGCGCTGTCATTCGCCGAACGGGTGCTGCAATGGTTCGATGCACACGGCAGGCACGACCTGCCGTGGCAGCAGCCGCGCTCGGCGTATCGCGTCTGGGTGTCAGAGATCATGCTGCAGCAGACCCAGGTGGCCACCGTCATCCCCTACTTCGCGCGCTTCATGGCGCGCTTTCCCGACGTGCAGGCACTGGCCTGCGCCCCGCTGGATGAGGTGCTCGCCCACTGGTCGGGCCTCGGCTACTACGCCCGGGCGCGCAATCTCCACGCCTGCGCCAAGGTCGTCACCGAGACCTTGAACGGGGCGTTTCCGCGCACGATTGACGGCTGCATGGCGCTGCCCGGCATCGGCCGGTCCACCGCCGGCGCCATCGTGTCGCAAGCCTTCGATCTACCCGCGCCCATCCTCGACGGCAACGTGCGCCGCGTGCTGGCCCGCCACGCCGCGCTGCACGGCTGGCCGGGCACGCCGGCGGTGTCACAGGCCTTCTGGGCGCTGGCCGAAGCGCGGCTGCCGACCCACCGCCACGCCGACTACACCCAGGCCCTGATGGACCTGGGCGCCACCTGCTGCACCGCGCGGCGCCCACAGTGCCTGTCGTGCCCGGTGCAGCACGACTGCCTCGCCCGCCAGCACGGCAGCATTGACCACCTGCCCACGCCCAAACCACGGCGCACGCGGCCCCGCAGGCGGGCGCAGATTCTCATCATCGAAAATGAGGCCGGCGACATCCTGCTGGCCAGGCGGCCCCAACGCGGCCTCTGGGGCGGCCTGTGGAGCCCGCCCGTCATCGACGCCGAGCAGTGCTGGCCGGCGGCACTGGACGCACTGCCCCGGCGTGACCACGCACCGCTGGCGCCCATCGCCCACCGCTTCACCCACTTCGACCTGCAGATGGACCCGGTGCGACTGCTGGGCACATCCCCGCCGGACACGGACCACATCTGGCACACACCGTCGGGAGCCCTTACCCTCGGGCTCCCGGCGCCCATCCGGCGCATGATCGAACAACTGGTTGCCCACCCTGCAACCCCGCAAGCCTGAGATCCCATGACCAAAACCGTTCACTGCATCAAGCTCGGCCGCGAAGCCGAGGCGCTCCCCAAACCGCCCCTGCCCGGCCCGCTGGGACAGAAGATTTTCGAGAACGTCAGCAAGCAAGCCTGGGAAACCTGGAAAGAACACCAAACCCGGCTGATCAACGAATACCGCCTGGCACTCTCAGACGCCAAGGCCCGTGCCTTCCTCATGGACGAGCTCAAGAAGTACTTTTTTGAAGGCGGCGAGCTGACCAGCACCGGCTTCGTGCCCCCGCCCGCCGACAGCGGCGTCAAGCAATACCCCTGAACCAGCGCCTCGCGCTTGACGCCACCCCGCCGCGCGGCTTTAATACGCGCCCCTTGCGTGCAATGCGCGACGGGTCAGCCTCAATGGCCAAGTAGCTCAGTCGGTAGAGCAGGGGATTGAAAATCCCCGTGTCGGCGGTTCGATTCCGTCCTTGGCCACCATTTAATCAAGCACTTACGCTAGATTCGGCTCGTTGACTTCAGTCCGTGGTGTAATTCTGGTGTAACGCTGCCAATTTCTGTCGGCCTCGCCCAGCACATTTTGGGACTTACGCCGAGGGCTTTGACCAGGCCTCATGCGCAAGCGGCGCCGCATTCAGCAGCGCACGCGCCTCGCGCCATCCAGACAGTTGGGCATCCAGAACCGCCACGAACCGCTCGCCATGGTTCGGCTCGCGCAGATGGGTCAGTTCATGCACCAGCACGTACTCCAGGCACTCCGGCGGTTTCTTGGCCAGTTCCGTATTGAGCCGGATGTTGCGCGTGACAGCGTTGCAGCTTCCCCACTGGGTTTTCATCTTCTGGATGAGCACGCGATTGCAGGCCACGCCCAGCACGGGCTGCCACTTGTTCAATAGCGCGGGCAGCGCCGACCGGATCTGTTCGCGATACCAGCTCGCCATGATTGCCGCGCGCGCTTCGGTGTCTGTACCCGGTCGCACGCCAAGCGTGAGCCGGTTGTGTCGACGGATGATCGCCGGGGGCTCATCGCGCTCCTGCACCGCGAGCAGATAGCGACTGCCCCACAGATAGTGGCTCTCGCGCTCAACGTACTCGCGCACAGGCTCGCGAATCTGGGCACTCAGCTTGGCGCGCTGGCGGCGAATCCAACCGAGCTTCGAGATGGCAAACACCCGGATCGCGTCTTGGCTCATGCGGGCGGGCGCAGCAATCGTGACCCGGCCGGTCGGGGGGTGAACGCTGAGGTGCAGGTTTTTGATGTGCTTCCGCACCACGTCCACCGATACGTCGCCCAACTTGAGCTCAGTCATCATCAATATTCGGTCTGCGCCGAGATAATCAGGAACAGCCGCTCCACTTCGGTCACATCCTTCAATACCTCAAACATCGCGGCCTTGATGACCTGCTCTCGCGCTTGAACGCCGCGCCAACCATCGGGTCGCGCGTAGCGAATGGTTTCGTCGAGTTTGATCGCCAGCGCCAGCGCCTCATCCACCGGCTTGCCGTCGTAGTAGGGTGAAGATTCGCGCATGGCGGACATCAGTTCCGGATTGGCCATGAGGTTGTTGTAGAGCGCGCGCTTACCGGGGGTGTCGAGTCGGCTCGGTAAGGTTTCGTCGTGTCCGGCCTGAATTCGTTTGGCCAAGTCGGCAATGCGGGTCAGGTAGGCCTCGTACTCGTTCGCTTTTTCTTTTCGAAAGCGGATGATCTCATCCAGCAGCGCCGACATTTTTTCGTAGAACGCCGGATCGCGGGTCTGTTCCTTGACGATCTTGCTACGGACGTTGTTTTCGATGGTCTCGGCGATGGCAGTCTTGTTGCCCTTCATGCCGCCCAGTTGGCTGGCAATGGCTTCGCCGATACCCGTCTTCACGATGAGGTCCAGCAGCCCCATGTTGTCGAACGGCGAAATCTTCCGTGGCTGATCGGCCTCGATGTAGGTGTCGATCAAGTGGCGCATGTCGGCCTCGTAGGCCTTGAGGTCAAGCGTCTCCCCGCTGGCCATGCGCACGATCTCGCGCACATCGACGTAGTGCTTGAGCTGCCGCTTGATCCGCTCGGTGTCACCGGCGGTATATCCGGCTGCTTCCAGCTCGTCGGCGACGTTGGCATAGGCGCGTACCAGCATGGCGGTCGCCTTGTAGAGCGCAGACCGCTGGGGCTCGCGCTCGGCGAGATCGGTCTCGACCTCGGTGTTGCCGCAAAAGTAGTGGATGTGTTCCAGCTCGCCCTTGGGCGGCTCCACAGGCTCGCAGAGCAGTTCCAACGCCTCAATGGCGGCGTCGAGTCGCTCGCGGCCCGTCTTCAAACGATCCTGCAACAGCACCTCCGGCTCCGCACCCCCGGCGCTGTGATCGAGCTCGGAGGTGTAGACGGCAATCGCGTTCTCTACCTTCTTGAACAGATCCTTGTAGTCGACGATGTAGCCGAAGTCCTTATCGTCGCCGTCCAGCCGGTTGGTGCGGCAGATGGCCTGGAACAGGCCGTGGTCCTGCATCTTCTTGTCGATGTAAAGGTAGGTGCAGGGCGGGGCGTCAAAGCCCGTCAGCAGCTTGTCCACCACCACCAGCAGCTTCATGTTGGCCGGCTCGTTGGCGAACAGATGCTTGGCGCGCTCTTCGTAGGTTTCCGTCGCGCTTTTGCCCGGCGCGGCCTCAACGTCTTTGAGCAGCTCGGTGTAGGTGTTGTAGATGAACTGCTTGTCGCTCTCGGTGTTAGTGCCGGTCTCTTCCAGCGTCACGTCGCGTGCCATCGGGTTGTAGGAGGTCACCACCGCACAGCGGCCCTTGAACGGCGTCTTCTGGAACAGCGCGAAGTACTTGCACGCCTCGTAGATGCTGCTGGCCACCAGGATGGCGTTGCCACGGCTGTTGGACAGGCGGGGCTTCACGCCAAAGTCGAACAGGATGTCGCTCACCACCCGGTCCATCCGAGAACGGGAGCTGAGCACACGCTGCATCGTGCCCCACTGGGCGCGCAGCTCGGCCTTCTGCCAGCCATTCAGGCCACGGGTCTTGGCCTCGAACCACGCGTCGATGTGCTCCTGCGAGCCCAACCGCTGGTCTATGTCCCGCGCCTCGTAGACCAGATCCAGCACCACGCCGTCCTCCACCCCCTCGCTGAACTTGTAGGTGTGGATGTAGTGGCCAAACACCTCCAGGCTGGTCTGCCGGTCCTGCGCCAGCAGTGGAGTGCCGGTAAAGCCGATGAACACCGCATTGGGCAGCATGGCCTTCATGATGCGGTGCAGCTTGCCGCTCTGGGTGCGGTGGCATTCGTCCACGAAGACGAACACCTCGCCCACCGTCGGGCTGGGCTGGGCCTCCAGCTCCCTGATGAAACCCTCGAAGTCCGCCACATCACGCCGGCCGAACTTGTGCACCAGCGAGCACAGCAGTCTCGGGCTGGGGCTGGCCAACTGCGTCATCAGCTCGCGGCCGCTGCGGCTGCGCTGCATGGCCTCCCCGGCGTCGTTGAACACGCGATGGATCTGCTTATCCAGCTCGTCGCGGTCGGTGATGATGGCGACCCGCGCCTGCGGGTTGTGCTCCAGTATCCAGCGCGCCAGCAGCACCATGACGATGCTCTTGCCGCTGCCCTGCGTGTGCCAGAGGATGCCGCCACGGCGCTCCCGCACATGCTGCTGCGCCGCCCTGATGCCGAAGTACTGATGCACACGCGGCAGTTTCTTCACGCCGCCATCGAACAACACAAAGTGCTGCATCAGGTCGAGCAGGCGCTGCTTTTCGCACATCTTGAGCAGGTACTTATCGAGCTTGTAGCGGCTGTTGTCGGCCTCGTCCTCTTTCCAGCGCTGGAACATCTTTTCCGGCGTGCCGATGGTGCCGTACTGCAAGCCCTCGGAGTCGTTACCGGCAAACACGAACTGCACGGTCGAGAAGAACCACGCGTTGAACTCGGGCCGCTGGTTGGACAGGTTTTGGCGAATACCATCGCTCAGCGAGACCCGGCTGTTCTTGAGCTCCAGCACGGCGATGGCGATGCCGTTGACGTACAGCACCACGTCGGGCCGCCGCTCATGACCGCCCTTGAGGGTGACTTCCTCGGCCACGGTAAAGTCGTTGCGTTCGGGGTGCTGCCAATCGATCAGGTGGACCAGCTCGGTCACCTGCCCGGCCTCGGTCTTCACCGGCACGCCGTAGCGCAATAGCTCGTAGACCGCCTTGTTGTTGGCATAGAGGCTGCGGTCATGATGGTCTGCCTCGGTGCGCAAACGGTGCAGCGCCATGCTGACCTGTGCCGGGGTATGGCCGCGCGCGGCGAGCCAGCGGCTCAGCAACGACTCCTCGATGTTGCTGTTGTCGCGGTCGGTCCAGTCGCCCAAGTAGCGGTAGCCCAGCTCGTCCCGGAACAAGGCCACCACACGGTTCTGCGTGACGCGTTCGGCTTGGCCGACTAGGCTCATGGAGTTGCCCCCCGCTGGCGCACGCGCCTAGGCGTGCAGTTCCTGCCGCAATACCTCACGCAGCTTGCGAACCGTCAACGGGGCATCGTCCGCATTCATCGCCGCACGCAGGGTGTCGTTGATGAGCGTCTGGTAGTTGCCGCCACCGCGCACCTGGGCCCGAAACCACGCCAGCACATCGGCATCCAGGCGAATCGTGATCCGCTCCTTACCCTCGTTCTCCTTCTGGAGGCGGGCCAGCTTCGGCACCTGCTTGGCGCCCTTGCCGATACTGAAGTCTCGCTCTGGCATTTCCGTCTTCATGGCTCAGTCCTGATAGTGACGCGCCTCGCCAGGACTGGCTTTGCGCGCCGAGATGATGCGAATGAGGTCAACCCCGCGTTCGGTCCACACCACATACAAAACCCGGTCACAAAAACCCCGGCCCATGGTGACGAAACGCGGCTCACCAGTGGCGAAGGTCTCTTCAAGCGTGAGGTTAAACGGGTCCTCCAACGCGCCCACCGCGTCGGCAAAATCGACGCCGTGCTTGCGCAGGTTGGTCCGCCGCTTCGCCTCGTCCCACTCAAAGAGCATGGTGGAGTGTATGTACAACGTGCATATTCATCAAGCTCTCTTCCAGACGTGATCTAGGCCCGGCGGCCTCGGTGCTACCCTGAAGCTGGTCACGTGCGCACACCAATGGCAAGCTGCAAGCATGACGTCGCCAAGCAACAACCGTCGTAAGCACAGCATCCCAGCAGCACTCACCCGTGCGGTGATTGTGCGGTCGGTGGCCAGCTCCACGGCCATTGAGACGGGCCAAAGCATCGCCAGCCTTGAGCGGACCTTGTTGGACAACACCAGCAAGTTTCGGGAGCTGAAACTGGCTGAATGACAGCACGGGGTCACGGGTCGTCATGTAGGTCCTGGCGGGGCGACGGCGGCGACACGGCCGATACCGTCAGTCGGACAGCGCTCGCCATTTCTGGCGCAACTCTCCACCGTCTCACTTGTGGGCTGGTCACTGCGTAGCAGGGGCTGGCCCCATTTTTTGACTTTGCACTTCCCGGCCATCTCGCCTCATGCCGGCTCATACCAGTCGCGTCCGGCCGGTGAGGAGCTCCTGCATCATCCCCTGCTTGAGCTGACGGGTTTTCTCGCGGCGGGCTTCGAGGGCGGCGAGTTCGGCGTCCATGTCGCTAAGGACTTGGGCGATGGCGGTTTGTTCGTCCAGATTCGGCGGAGATCGGATTTCGAGCAACAGCAATTTGGCCGCAGAAAGACCCGGCTGGGCGGATGACTCGGAGTACTGATTGAGATTTGATCGCCTCAATACATAAGCCAGCCAATCGATCAAGGTACGTGGTTTTGGAGTTACGACCAACGCATGTTCAGAAGCGAAAAATTTGCCCCCCGCCCTGACAACATTCCCACAGAGAGCGCCCTGCCTACCTATCAACGCATATTCACCCTCATGTGTGTGCTCCGCAGTGAACCCTCTAAGGCCGTTCCCTCCGAAACATGGAAATGGTGAGTGCTCATCAATTCGCTCTGAGGTGATGCTCGTACCACTCTTGAGACTGCAAAGGTCACCCAACCGCTTCACCTCCCACTCGCCATGAAAGCCAGGAAGGCGGGTCTGGCCGGTGAGGAGTTGCTGCATGGCGGCCTGCTTGAGGTCGCGCTTTTTGGCGATGAGTCGGTCCAGCCCGCTCAGCAGGGCATCCACATCGCTCAAGGCTTCTGCGATGGCGCGTTGTTCGGGTAGCGGGGGAATAGTGAATTCGAGGTTTTGAAATGTGGCCTTCGAGACTATGCTTGTCGCGGTTGTTCCTGCGCTTGCAGCAAGGTACGTCTTCGCTGACTCAAACAAATAGAAGAGAAAGTCAACATTATTTGATTCATTCGGGATAACGGCATTTATCTGCTGATTGGAAGCACCGACGGTGCGTAAAACCGCGTTTTTGCCAATGCTGGCAATACAGGTAACCAGAACGGTATTCGGAGGCAGGGCACGAATGGCGCGCAGTCCAGCATCAGAGATCATCCGCTCAGATTCGTAGAGGTCACGTTGATTTGAGATATCAGTTGGTGTGATCCAGGGAATATCCCCGTTCCAATATTCAGAAATGTGGGTGCTCGGCGTGCCTCCGGTGACCACGGCTCCGAGTTCTCGAACCTGCTTTCGGCTCCAATTAGCAGGAATCTTTCCAGCCTCCGTGTGCAGAGACCCCGCCGTCATGTCCACGAAACCCCCATCCTGACAAGGTGCCGCTCCACCTGCGCCGAGAGCGCAGCCACCTCATCGCTGAGCCTGGGCAACGGCGTGTCGTAACGCTCCGCGAGTTCACGAATGCGTCCAGTAAGGGTCTGCGAGACGCGGGCAAGTTCGCCCCGCACTTTCGTGGCGAGATGCACCATCCATTTGTCGTCGATGACCAGAGTCTTGATGTCGGCTGTGCTGAGGTCGGGGTACGTGCCGTAGGCCAGCGCGTCCAGCTCGGCCTCGGCGGCCTTGAGGTTCTTCTTGTGGGCGCTGATCTGCTCGCTGAGCTTGAGCCACTGCTTGAGCACGGCGAGTTCGTCGGCGCCTTCCGCGTCCTGCCCGATTTCGCGGATGCGGTCTTTCACGTTGGCGGCGTTGATGGCATCAAAGCCGGTGAACACGGCGTCGTCGCCGCTGTGCTCTTCTTCCAGTTCGGTGAGGCTGGCTGTGGCGGTTTCCAGCTCGGTTTGCCGTTTGTCGATGGCGCTTTGCTGGCTCGCAAAGTAGCGGGCAACGATGAGCGGCTTGGGGATGAGTTCGCAGACCCAGCCTTTGTCCTTGGTCTGGCCTTTCCTGTTGGTTTCGATAATGCGGGTTGGTGCGGCCACCCAGCCGTCGGCGGCGATGAGGTAGGCGTCGTCCTGCATCGTCTCGCTCCAGTAATCCATCAGGTGCTGGTAGACGTCGTAGGGGTTGAGCAGCGGCGCGGTCTTGAAGGCGGCGAGCAGGCTTTCGGAGACGGTTTCGATCAGCGCCTTGGGGTTGCCACCGGCGTCAAAGGCGGCGAGGTGTTGCACGGCCTGTGCGCGCCAGCCGGTGAAGAGGCGGGTGACGGTTTCGGTGAAGGCAGCGAATTCGGAGTGGTTGAGGATGGTGGTGCGGACGTCTGCCATCGGGGGTTGCAGGTAGACGTAGCCGGGGCGTGCTTCCAGCCCGGTGCTTTGAGCCAGCGCGACGTATTCGGGGGCGCTGCGCTCGGCGACGTGGGGGGCCTGTGGGTCGGCATTCATGCCGGGATCTGAGTTTGCCTGTCGGGCTGAAGCCCGACCTACGGGGTTGGGGGTGGCTGCGAACAGGGCGCTGCGCAGCTTCGGCATGAGCTGCCAGTAGTCGGCCAGGGCATCGACATCACGCTCGGGGATGCCGCCGTGCAGATGGGCGGTGAGGTCATGCAGGTCTTCTGGCTCGCTGCTGTCGATGTAGCGCGGCAGGTTGAGGTTGTAGTCGTTCTTGGCGTCAGCAATTTCGTCAAACGACACCATGCGGGCATAGCGCGGCACGTCGGTCTGCTTGCGGAAGGCGTCGACGATTCGGTGAATGTCTTGCTCACGCAGGCGGTTCTTGGGGCCGTCCTTGGCGAAGCCCTTGCTGGCGTCGATCATGAACACGCCCTTGCGGCCCACGGCGTCGCGCTTGTCGATGAGCAGGATGCAGGCGGGGATGCCGGTGCCGTAGAACAGGTTGGCCGGCAGGCCGATGATGGCTTTGAGATAGCCCTTGCGGACCAGTGCGCGGCGAATCTGCGCTTCGGCGTTGCCGCGAAACAGCACGCCGTGCGGCAGGATGCAGGCGCCCGTGCCGGTGCTCTTGAGCGAGCGGACGATGTGCAGCAGGTAGGCGTAGTCCCCCTGCTTGGCGGGCGGCACGCCGAAGGGCTTGAAGCGTTCGTGCGGGTCGTCGAGCGGGTTGCCCAGACCATTGCCCCAGCGTTTGTCGCTGAACGGCGGGTTGGCCACCACGTAGTCAAAGGTCTTGAGGGCAGCGTTGCCGCCCTGCCCGTCCATGAACTTGGGTTCGGTGAGCGTGTTGCCCTGCACCACCAAGGCGGTGGGGTAGTTGTGCAGGATCATGTTCATGCGGGCCAGACCGGCGGTGGTGGCGTCTTTCTCCTGCCCGTAGAGGGTGACCTGCCCGTTGGCGGCGTCGGCCACCTTGAGCAACAGCGATCCTGACCCGCAGGTTGGGTCATACACGGTGGTGGTGCTGGTGGTGGGCGTGCTGCCGATGCCGATGATCTGCGCCATCACCCGGCTGACCTCGGCCGGGGTGTAGAACTGGCCTTTGCTCTTGCCACTTTCGGTGGCGAACTGGCGCATCAGGTATTCGTAGGCGTCGCCGAGGATGTCGTCGCCATCGGCGCGGTTGCTGGAGAAGTCCAGCGCCTTGTTCTGGAAGATGGCGATCAGGTTGCTGAGCCGTTCGACCATCTCCTTGCCGCTGCCGAGCATGTTGGCGTCGTTGAAGTCCGGCAGGTCGGACAGCCGGTTGGCGCTGGCCAGCGGGGCGATGATGTTTTTGTTGATCTGGTCGCCAATATCGGGCTTGCCCTTGAGCGCGACCATGTCGGTGAAGCTAGCGCCTTCGGGCACGGTGATGGCGGCGAAGGGCTTGCCGGCGTACTTGTCGCTGACGTACTTGATGAACAGCAGCACCAGCACGTAGTCCTTGTAGCGGCTGGCATCCATGCCGCCGCGCAGCTCGTCGCAGCTTGACCAGAGGGAGGCGTACAGCTCGGATTTTTTCAGGGCCATCGGTTTTTCTTTGTTTGCAACGAAGGCCGGGTGCGCAGAATGACTCGGCCAGTGGTGTGTCGCGGAAGCCGATCTTACGGTGATGGCGATTTCTGCCCCACCGGGGCCGCCGCCGACCCGGTGCCGGGGGCGACCTGCGCCCTGTCGCCAACCCGCAAGGTTCACGCTGCAAGCCGCCGCCGGTGCAGCAGCAGATACGCCGCTGGCAGCACCAGCATGGACAGCAGCGGCGCGGTGATCATGCCGCCGATCATGGGGGCGGCGATGCGCTGCATGATTTCGCTGCCGGTGCCGGCGCCGATGAACAGCGGCAACAGGCCGGCGATGATGACGGCGACGGTCATGGCCTTGGGCCGCACGCGCAGCACTGCGCCGTCGATCAGGGCGGCGCGCAGGTCGGCGTGGGTGTGCAGGGCGCCGCGCTCTTCGCGCTCGCGCACGGCGTTGTCGAGGTAGAGCAGCATGACCACGCCGAACTCTGCCGCCACGCCGGCCAGGGCAATGAAGCCCACCCCGCTGGCGACCGACAGGTGGTGGCCCAGGCCGTAGATCAACCAGAATCCGCCGATCAGGGCGAACGGCAGGGTTGCCATGATCAGCACCGCTGAACTGACGCGGCCAAACGTGAGGTACAGCAGCACAAAGATGACGCTGAGGGTCAGCGGCACGACCACTTGCAGGCGCTGGCTGGCGCGCGCCAGGTACTCGAATTGCCCTGACCAGCTCACCGAATACCCGGCGGGCAGTTGCACCTGCTCGGCGACGGCCCGTTTGGCATCGGCCACGTAGCCGCCCAGGTCGCGGTCGCGAATGTCGATGTAGATCCAGCCATTGGGGCGCGCGTTTTCAGACTTGATCATGGGCGGGCCGGCGGTGATGCTGACCTCGGCAAAGCTGCCCAGGGTGAGGGTTTCACCGCGCATCGTGACCACGGGCAACTCGCGCAGGTCTTGCACCGAGTCGCGCAGTTCACGCGGATAACGGACGTTGATGGGGAAGCGCTGCAAGCCTTCGACGGTTTCGCCGATGTTTTGGCCACCAATGGCCATGCTGACCAGCCGCTGCACATCGGAGATCGACAGCCCGTGGCGCGCGGCGGCGATGCGGTCTGGCACCACCTCGATGTAGCGCCCGCCCGAAACGCGCTCGGAGAAGGCCGAGGCGGTGCCCGGCACGGTCTTGACCACCGCGGCAATCTGGTCGCCGATGCGCTGTATCTCGTTCAGGTCTGGCCCGGCGATCTTGATGCCCACGGGCGACTTGATGCCGGTTGCCAGCATGTCGATGCGGTTGCGAATGGGTTGCACCCACACATTGCCCATGCCCGGCAGCTTGAGCGCGGCGTCCATCTCGTCAATGAGTTTTTCGGTGGTCATGCCAGCGCGCCATTGGGCCTTGGGCTTGAGCCGGATGGTGGTTTCAACCATTTCCAGCGGCGCCGGGTCGGTGGCGGTTTCGGCGCGGCCGATCTTGCCGAACACCCGCTCGACCTCGGGAAAGCTTTTCAGGATGCGGTCGGTCTGCTGAAGAATCTGCGCGCCCTTGCCCACCGACAGGCCCGGCAGCGCGGTGGGCATGTACAGCAGGTCGCCCTCGTCCAGTGGCGGCATGAACTCGGTCCCCAGGCGGGTCATCGGCCATGCGGTGACCAGCGCCAGCAGCGCGGCGACGGCCAGGGTGGTGCGTGGACGGGCCAGCACCGCGTGAATCATCGGCCGATAGGCCGCTGCCAGAACACGGTTGAGCGGGTTGGCCGACTCGTCTGCGATCCTGCCGCGAATGAAGGCCACCATCAGCACCGGAATCAGCGTCACCGACAGCCCGGCCGCGGCGGCCATTGCATAGGTTTTGGTGAAGGCCAGCGGCGCGAACATGCGGCCTTCCTGGGCCTGCAGGGTGAACACCGGCACGAAGCTGAGGGTGATGATCAGCAGGCTGAAAAACAGCGCCGGGCCGACCTCGGCGGCTGCCTCGGCGATCAGCTTCAGCCGCTGCTCGCCTTGCAGCACCTGCCCGGGATGCGCGCGCGTCCAGTGCTCCAGCTTCTTGTGGGCGTTCTCGATCATCACCACGGCGGCGTCGACCATGGCGCCGATGGCGATCGCCACGCCGCCCAGCGACATGATGTTGGCGCTGAGCCCCTGCCAATGCATGACGCCGAAGGCCACCAAGATGCCCACCGGCAGGGTGATGATGGCCACCAGCGCCGAGCGCAGGTGCCACAGAAAAATGCCGCAGACCAGCGCGACGACCAGAAACTCTTCGAGCAGCTTGTGCGACAGGTTTTGCACCGCCCGGTCGATGAGCGTGGCGCGATCGTAGGTTTCGACCACCTCGACGCCCTCGGGCAGGCTGGCTTTCAGCACCTCGAGTTTGGCCTTGACCGCCTTGATGGTGGACAGCGCGTTCTCGCCCGAGCGCAGCACGATCACGCCACCGACCACTTCGCCTTCGCCATCCAGTTCGGCGATGCCACGGCGTATTTCGGGGCCCCGTTGCACGGTGGCCACGTCGCGCAGCAGCACCGGGGTGCCGTCTTTGCCCAGGGCGACGGGAATCTGGCGAAAATCATCGAGGTTCTGAAGATAGCCCCGGGTGCGCACCATATATTCGGCCTCGGCAAGCTCCAGCACCGAGCCGCCGCCCTCGCTGTTGGCGGCCTGGATGGCGGCCACGACCGTGTCCAGCGGCAGCCTGTAGGCGCGCAGGCGGTCGGGGTCGAGCACGATCTGGTACTGGCGGTTGAAGCCGCCAAGGGTGGCGACCTCGGCCACGTTCTCGACGGTTTTCAGTTCGTATTTCAGAAACCAGTCCTGCAATGCACGCAGTTCTGAAATGTCGGTGTTGCCGCTGCGGTCGACCAGGGCGTATTCGTAGATCCAGCCCACGCCGGTGGCGTCTGGCCCCAGCGCGGCATCGGCGGCTTCGGGCAGCCGGTCTTGCACCTGCGACAGATACTCAAGCACCCGCGAACGCGCCCAGTAGAGGTCCACCCCGTCTTCGAACAGCACGTAGACGAACGATTCGCCGAACATGGAATAGCCCCGCACGGTCTTGGCGTAGGGCACCGACAACAGCGTGGTGGTCAGCGGGTAGGTCACCTGGTCTTCCACCACCTGCGGCGCCTGTCCGGGGTAGGTGGTGCGAACGATCACCTGCGTGTCCGACAGATCGGGAATCGCGTCCAGTGGCATGTGCACCGTGGCGTAGAGCCCCCAGGCGGTGAGCAGCACGGTGCCGAACAGCACCAGAAAGCGGTTGTGCACCGACCAGTGAATGAGCCGCGCGATCATGGCGTGCGCCCGTGGTCGCGATTGTCACCGTGGTCGTGACCGTGGCCGGCGGCGTGAGCGGGGTCGGGGTCGGGGTCGAGGCGCTGGTCCGGCGTGACATCGGCGGCCGGCGCAGCGCCCATGCGGTGGTAGGCGCCCTGCAGACTGGCCTCCGAGTCGATCAGAAACTGCCCCGACACCACGACTTGCTGGCCGGGTTTCAACCCGCCGGTCACCACCATCTCGCCGTCGCGCTCGGGGCCGGGCACCACCGCCACCGGGCGGTAGCGTCCCGCAGACTCGGCGACGATCACCACGTTGCGCGTGCCGGTGCGAATCACCGCCTCGGTGGGCACCCGCGTGGCGTCGTGCAGGGCATCGCCCCTGACCGTGACGGCGCCATACATGCCCGGCTTGATCGCCCCGTCGGCATTGCCCAGCACCACCCTTGCGCGCACCGTGCGGGTTGCGGTGTCGAGCAGCGGATACACGTAGTCCACCTCGCCCTTGTAGACCTTGCCCGGCAGCCCCCTGAAGCGCACCTCGGCCACCTGCCCCGCGCGCAGCCAGCCGGACTGCGTTTCAGGCACCTCGACCTGCACCCACACCGAAGACAGATCGGCCAGCGTCATCAGCGGCTGGCCGGGCGTGACCTGCGCGCCCTGACGGACCGCCAGGTCCACGACCACGCCGGACTGCGGCGACACAATGGCGTCCTGCCGCTGTGCCCGGGTGCCCGCGTTGAGCAGCCGCAGGCGCGCTTGCGCGGCGCTGATCAGCGTGGCGTCGCCCAGCGTGCGGGCAAAAGCCAGTTCTTCCTGCGCGGCAAGCACCTCGGGCGCATACAGCCCGGCCAGCACCTGCCCCTTGCGCACGGTGTCGCCCACGGCGTTGACGTGCAGGCGCTCAACCCAGCCCTCGGCGCGGGCGCTGACGACCGCGATACGCCGCTCGTCCACGGCGACGGTGCCCGTAGCCTCGACCCGCTGCAGAAAAGTGCCGGCCTTCACCACCGCGGTGCGCATGCCCAGGTTCTGCGCCATGCGCGGGTCGATCGTCACCACCGCGCCGCCCGGTGTGTCTGCGCCGGCGTCGTCGGCATATTTCGGCACCAGTTGCATGTCCATGAAGGGCGACTTGCCAGGCTGGTCGAAGTGCTGGTCGGGCCGCATTGGGTCGTACCAGTACAGCGGCTCGGTCTTCGCGGTGGGCGCTGCGTCGCGCTTGACCAGTTGCATGCCGCAGATCGGGCAGCTGCCCGGCTGGTCCTGCCGCACCTGCGGGTGCATCGAGCAGGTGTACACCACGCCGCCGGCCTCGTCGGCGGTCGCAACCCATTGATGCCGGTGCGGCGCCATGGTGTGCGCCCACCATGCTCCGGCCACGCCCGCCAGCAGCACGACGATGAAAACAAGCCCCCAGGTCTTCTTACTCATGTGCGTGCTCCGCCGGGCCGGCCGGCGCGTCGAACGCGCCCAGATACCGCAACTGCGCCTCGCTGCGGGCCAGTTCATGTTGCAGAGCCAGCGCGCTCAGGCGCAGTTCCAGCGCGGCGCTGCGGGCGTCGAGCAGGTCACGGAATCCGTTGCGGCCGGCGCGCCAGCCCCGTTGCGCGGCCTGGATCTGCGCGTCGGCGTCGGGCAACAGCCGCGTCTGGTAGAGCTGTAGCCGTTCCAGCAAGCGCTCGTGGTCGTGATGGCTGTGCCGCGCCTGAGACAGCAGGCGGCGGTGCACGTCTTGCCGCGCAAACTCGGCCGCCTGCTGCTGCGCCAGTGCCGCAGTCAGCGCCTGGTCCTGGCGGTTGCGGGTGAACACCGGCAGGTCTATGCCGACCTGCAGCATCACCATTTCCGAAAAGGCCGGGCGGTGGCCGTAGCCCACGGCCACGCGCCAATCCGGGCTGAAGTTGGCGCGGGCCAGCCCTGAGCCCGCCTCGGCAGCGGCGATCTGCGCGGCGGCACCGGCCAGCTGCGGGTGATCGGCCACTGCGGTTACCACACTGGCCAGCGGTGGCACGACCTCGCGCGGCGGCAGATCGGTGCAAATGGGTTGCAGGGCGGCGTCTCCGATCCAGCGAGACAGGCCGCTGCGTGCCTGCTCGATGCGCTGGTCGGCTTCGCGCGCGGCGTCTTCCAGGCGGTTGACCTGCTGCCGGGCGCGGAGAAACTCCGCCTGCGTCGTGGTGCCGGTCCGCAGGGCGATCTCGGCGGCCTGCAGCTGCGATTCGGCCTCGGCCTGCAGCGTGCGGACCAGGCTCAGCTCCTGCTCGAACCGCCAGACATCCAGCCACGCCAAGGTGACTTCGAGGCGGATGCTGCGCCGTGCCAGATGGTGTTCGGCGCTCAGCCGCGCGGCCTCCTGCGTCAGTTGTTCGCCCCGCAGGCGGCGCTTCTCGGCGCGCGGAAATTCCTGCATGACGCTGAGTTCGATCTGGGTGTCGGAATCGCGGGTGAGCGAGTAGGCCTCGTTGGTGTCGATGGGCAGATCGACGATGCCCAAGCCCAGCTGCGGGTCGGGCAACTGGGCGGCGGCCACGGCCGAGGCCTGGGCGGCCTGGCGCTGGGCGTCTAGGCCGGTGATCAGCGGCTGGGCGGTCACTGCCAACGCTGCGGCGTCGGACAGGGTCAGCGTGGCACGGTCACAGGCGCTCGCCCCGGCGGGCGGCGCGGCAGCGGCCGTCAGGGTCACGGCCACGAGGTGCCACGCAAGTGCGCGGCGGGTCAACAGGGGCATTCATCTTCTCCACGGGTCGGGCCGGGGTGGCCCGCAGCGGCTCAGGGCGAGCCGGTCTTGAACATCAACCGTGGAACGTGATGGGCGGTCTCAACAACGCACTGAGGCGAAGCGCCTGCACCGGCGGCAACGCGAACGGCGGGGCGTCGATCACCGTGTTCGGCAGCCAGATGCCGGGACTGGTGATGGCCGCCAGATGCCCCAGCGCACAACTGGTCAGGTTGGGGCAGCCTTCATCGCAACAGGACGACGCTGCGGCGTCTTCGGCGTCACGGGCCTGCTGTGGTGCCTGGCTGGCCATTTTGGCGCAGTGGGGCATGTCGGCCATGTCGACCATTGCGGCGGGTGCGGTCGATGCGGCAACGCTTGTCGCGACCGGGGCGGTCATGCCCGGCGCTGCGGCCACGGCATAGCCCTGCACCAGAAAGATGAGCCCCAGCAGGGTATTGAGCAGTGGCCGAAGGCGTTGCATGAGGGCTGAGACTCTAGACCGGGCGGGTTGGTTCCGCAACGGGCGTGCGGCAGGCACGCGGCGCGGGAAAGCCGCCCGAAGGCAGCGGCTTTGGCCGTGCGCGCTCAGGCCGCTCGCGGTGCCATTTGATCGAAGCGCCCGCGGTTGAAGTCATCGATGGCCTGCGAGATTTCCACCTGCGTGTTCATCACGAACGGGCCGTATCCCGCAATCGGCTCGTTCAGGGGCGCGCCGCTGAGCAGCAGCAGCATGGCGTCGTCACCCTCGGCCTCAAGCTGCAGGTCGCGGCCCTCGCGCGCAAAGCTGACCCACTGCGCTTCGCCGGCAACGCCCTCGCCATTGATCCGCACCGTGCCGCGCAACACCACGAGGCCGGTGGTGTGGCCCTGCGGCACGACCAGGTGTGCGGGCTTGCCGGCTTGCAATCGCAGGTCCCAGAGGTTGACCGGGCTGAAGGTGCGCGCCGGGCCGGCGGCCTCGCCAAAGGCCCCGGCAATCACCCGCAGCGTGCCGGCACCGTCAGCCAGATCAACCACCGGAATGTCGCGCCTGAGCAGGGTCTGGTAGCCCGGCGCGGTCATCTTGTGCGCGGCCGGCAGGTTGACCCAGAGCTGCACCATTTCCATCTTGCCGCCCTGCTGCGCGAACTCCGCCGAATGAAATTCTTCGTGAACGATGCCGCCGCCTGCGGTCATCCACTGCACGTCGCCCGGGCCGATGAGGCCGCCGCTGCCGGTGGAGTCGCGGTGCTCCAGCTCGCCTTGATAGACGATGGTCACCGTCTCGAAGCCCCGATGCGGATGGGCGCCCACGCCGCGCCGGCCGGTGGTGGGCGTGAACGCCGTGGGCGCGGCGTAGTCGAGCATCAGAAACGGGCTCAGGGCCGCGCCCTGGTCGGCGTACGAAAACAGGGTGCGAACCGGAAAGCCGTCGCCTACCCAGTGCCGGCCGGGCTGACTGTGAATGCCGAGAAGCTTTTTCATGATCGTTTTCCTGTGGCGGCCGAATCAGGCCCGGGAACATGACGCAGAGGCTGTCGATGCGCCTGTCAACGCGTTGCAGCAGCGCATTGATTCGCCCTCATCGGCAATATTGGAACGCCGGCACGCGGATGCAAGGCCCACTGAAACCCTTGAGGTGGGACGCGCCGAGCCGCCCCGGAGCGCCCCGGGCCGCACGATAGAATCGCGCAATGTCATCGAAGCCCTCGCCCGCACCGGGCCCGTCGCTGATCCATCGTGTGCAGGCGCTGCCGGCGCTGCTGAGGCCGGCGCCCGTCACCATCAACGCGCGCGAACGGCTGCGGGTGGTCGCCGGGGCCACGCTGGGCCTGGGGCTGGCCGCTTTGCTCAGCCAGTGGCTGGCCGGCGACGGCGCCCTTGCCGGCGTCTGGCTGGTCGCCCCGCTGGGCGCCACGACGGTGCTGGTGTTCGCCGCGCCTGCGGGCCCCATGGCCCAGCCCTGGGCGGCGGTGGGCGGCAACACCGTGGCGGCGCTGGTCGGCATTGCCTGCGTGTCGATCATTGACGCACCGCTGGCCGTGGTGGCGGCCGCGGCCGTGGGTCTGGCAACCGCCGCAATGCTGGCGCTGCGCTGCCTGCATCCCCCCGGCGGCGCGGTGGCGCTGACCGTGGCGCTGCTGGGCGTCGAAACCTTCTCGTTCGCGCTGTTCCCGGTGGCCTTGAACACGCTGCTGCTGGTGCTGGCCGGCGTGGTCTGGCATCGCGCGACCGGCCATCGCTATCCCCATGCCCAATGGGCCGCCGCAAGGCCGGCGGCCGCAGACGAGGTGTCGTCGCGCTTCAGCTCCGCCGACTTCGACAAGGCGCTGGCGCTCTACAACGAAGTGCTCGATGTCAGCCGCGACGACCTGGAAAACCTGCTGCGCCAGACCGAGCTGAACGCCTATCAGCGCCTGTTTGGCGGCCTGCACTGCGGCGACGTGATGAGCCGCAATCCGCTGTCGGTGCAGTTCGGCGAACGTCTGGAAGACGCTTGGCGCCTGATGCGCAGCCACCGCATCAAGGCGCTGCCGGTACTCGACCGCACCCGGCGCATCGTCGGCATCGTGACCCAGGCCGATTTTCTGCGCCACGCCAACCTCGACCGCCGCGACGGTCTGGGCGACCGGGTGCGCGACCTGGTACGCAGCAGCGGCACGCTGACCTCATCGAAGCCCGAAGTGGTTGGCCAAATTATGACCCGCCGGGTTCGCGTGGCCCGCGACGACCGACGGGTGGTCGATCTGCTGGCGGCGTTTTCAGAGAACGATCACCACCATCTGCCCGTGGTCGATGCCGACGGCAGGCTGGTCGGCGTGCTCACCCAGTCCGACTGCGTGCGGGCACTGGCGCGCGTGATCGAGCCATCGCCCACCACCGGCTGAGTCTGGCGACGCGCCAAGATCGCCCAGCGCGCTGCCCGGCAGGCCGGCCGGCCGGCGATTGAGCGCAAAGCGCGCGAAACGCTAAACGTCCAGCGGCGCCAGTGCGGCGTAGGCCTTGGCCAGCCACACCTTCACCCGCTGCCGCTCCAGCAGACCGAGCCCGGTGGTGGCCTTGTCGGCCGACTGGCAGGCGGCCCAGAAGCTGGTGCTGCGGGCGTCGATCTGCGTCATGGCGGGTTCGTGCAGGCGCGGCAGGGTCACCACCGACGCGCCCAGCGACAGGGCCCGGGCTTTCTGCCCGGAGCGTTCGAGAATCTGGAAATCGTCCCCCCGCAACTGGTTGAGCACCAGCACATAGTCGAGCTGTGCTCCGAAGCGGTCGAGCAGCGTTTCCAGCAGGTCCACCGAGTCCCGACCGTTGTCCATCACGTGCCAATAGCGCACGGCAATGTCGAACTCGCGCGCCAGGGCGAGCATGCCGGAGTCGTCCATCCAGCGAATCAGCGGCTGATGCGTCTGCGCCGCCAGGTCCACGATCATCCGCTTGTCGGGCGCCTCGATGGCCGTCTCCACCACCGCGTCCAGGCTCTCGTAGCGGTCAATCACCACCGGCGAGGCGTAGTCGGCATAAAACCGCAGCAAGGCGCCATGAGAGCGGTCGGCGTCGAAGCCCACAAAGGGCTTGTTGTGGTCGATGCAGTACTGCGCCAGCAGCCGCGCCACCAGTGACTTGCCCACCCCACCCTTTTCACCGCCGATGAAATGAATCGTTGCCATGAAGCCTCCTGAAGGGGACGTTGGTGATACGCGGGTTCCGTGCCAGCGCAGCTCCCGGCGCCTCAGGCCGGGTTGAGCAACCGCAGGCCGAAGTGCGCCCACATCACCCACAGCACCGACGTGCTCACCAGAAACGCGGCCGCCCGGTGATTCACGTTGTTGTAGCCGCAGTGGATCACCGCGTGCACCGCGCGCAACCCCACATACACCCACGCCAGTGTGACCAGCAGCGAGGTCACCACACCCGTCGCCAGTGACACCGCCACCAGTGTGTAGAACAGCACCGGGGCCTCGAACAGGTTCATGAAATGGTTGGCCGCTTTTTCAGTGGGGCCGAACGCGGCGCTGGTCGACGCCCGCGTGGCAAACGCGTCGATGGGCAATCGCAGACGCTTCTGTGCACTCAGGCGCTGCACCACCATCGCCACCCACACAGCCGCCGTGAGCGCCACCATGGCCAGCAGGGGAAGAATCAGCGGCGATGCGGTCATGGGAGGCACTAGCGGATGGAAAGACGAGGGGGATGATGCCAGTTGGTGGGGCGTGGCGGGGACGCCTAAGAG
>Ga0207908_1000019_pt1 | contig 76624 bp, 71 predicted proteins | sample MalvirmetagMSP81_FD_184224 | JGI IMG/M metagenome (GOLD analysis project Ga0207908, IMG submission 184224) | Marine viral communities from the Deep Pacific Ocean - MSP-81 (SPAdes) | ecosystem: Environmental > Aquatic > Marine > Oceanic | place: Pacific Ocean | collected 2011-04-18
ACCCCAATACCGTTCGCATCGTACTGTCTGGTTATACTGACCTGAAGTCCGTCACCGATGCCATTAACGAGGGCGCCATCTACAAATTCCTCACCAAGCCGTGGGATGACAAGCAGATCCGTGAGCACATCCAGCAGGCCTTTCAGTACTATGCAGCCATTCAAGGGTAACCTCGCGGTGTTGAATCTTTACCAAATTCTAGTGACACCACAAATAGGAGCGATAAGCTGTCGCCATTGTCATGATCAGGACATCAGCGGCTTCTCGTACTGGCGAATCAGGAAGCCGATCAGGGCATCTTCATCCAACGGGTAGCTGAACAGGTTGCCCTGACACTGGGCGCAACCTGAAGACTTGAGGAAGGCAAGTTGCTGCGGTGTTTCCACCCCTTCGGCCACGACCGTCAGGTGTAGCTTGCGCGCCAGGGCGATGACCGCCGAGGCAACATCTGTGGCGCTGACATTGTAGGGAATATCGCGAATGAAACGATGATCGATCTTGACCACGTCCAGCGGAAGTTGCTGCAGCGACACCAGTGAGCAGGAGCCAGTCCCGAAATCGTCCAGAATCAGGCACACGCCCAGATCGTGCAGGGATGTTAACAGCTCCCGCAGGGCTCTGGGGTCTTCATTCAACAGCTCGGCCGGCATTTCCAGTTCCAGACGTTCTGGCGACACTCCGGTCTCGGTAATTACCTGCCGTATCATGTCCAGGAACCCGGCGTCGGTGAGCTGCCGGACCGAAAGGTTAATGGCCATCTTCAGGGACTCGAAACCGGCCCGTTCCAGCGCCTGAACCTGAATACAGGCCTGGCGCATAGCCAGTTCCCCGAGCTGGAGAATCAGGCCGGTTTCCTCGGCCAGGCCAATAAACTGCTGCGCCGAAACCAGCCCCTTTTCCGGATGATGCCAGCGCAGAAACGCCTCAACGCCAATCACCCGTTCGGTGACCAGATCCAATTTCGGCTGGTAATGCAAGACAAAACGATCGCCTTCCAGCGCTGCTGCCAACTCTTCCTGCTGTAGCAGACGGCGCGCAGCCTGGATATTCATGGCCGGCGTGAAGAACTGGTAGGTATTGCGGCCCATTTCCTTAGCCCGGTACATGGCCAGGTCCGCGTATTTCATCAGGGTCCCGGAATCCTCACTGTCCTGTGGAATCATGGTAATACCGATACTGACGGTAATCCCAACCTCATGCTCATTCAACCGGACACGCTGGCAAAGCCGGTGCAGTATCGTCTCCGCCACCTTGCTGGCCGCCTCCGATTCGCCAACCCGAGACAGCAGCACAACGAATTCATCGCCGCCCAGACGGGCTACTGAATCTTCCTCGCGGACACAGCCGTGCAACCATTCGGCAACCTGTCGCAACAGCTCATCGCCAGCATCATGCCCTAGGGTGTCGTTGATCCGCTTGAAGCCGTCCAGGTCCAGGAACATCAGCGCGGCGGGCTCACCACTGCGCCGGCAACGACGCACGGCATGATCAAGCCGATCCCGGAACAGCTGGCGATTCGGCAGCCCCGTCAATGGATCATAAAACGCCAGTCGGTGCAGCTCTGTCTGAGCCGCCTTCAGCTGCGTCAGATCGCGCAAACTGAGCACCACGCCATTCACGCCGGGCACCGAGAGCATGGCGGTAAAGGTACAATCCATGTCGCGCCAACGCCCTTCTGAATCACGGATCCGGGCCCGAATGACTGATTGCTGCTGCCCGGGAGCACCGATGGCATCCTCGAAGCCTTGCTGTAATTTTGGCCAGTCGTCGACATGCACCAGGGATTCGAATTTAAGCGACGCAATCTCGCCCGGATCGAAGCCCAGAATTTCGTCGCTGGAGGGGCTGGCGTAGGAAGCCCGGCCTGTCCGGTCCAGCACGAGGGTCACGCTCGCGGCACCCTCGGTGATCGCCCGATAGCGCCCGGCACTGATCTGCGCCATCAGGCGCGACCAGATCAAGGCCAACACAAACAAGAACAGCAGGACGCTGATGACAATACCGCTGCCCAACACGATGGGTGGGCGCGGGTCCGAAGCCAAAAAATCAAAGGCGGGGGTGGACCGGGTCTGAAGCAGCCATTTCCGGCCACCAGCGTTCAGAGCCTGACTCATCTGGAAACTGAAGTCGTTATCCAGGGAACCCAGATTCGAGCCGTACATCAGATTGTCCCGGCTAACTACTCCGTCGTCGTAGATACGGACATCGAGAAAGGGCGAAATGAGCCCGACAATGCCATCAATCAGATTGTTCATCCGGAACGCGCTGAAAACGAATCCGGCCAGCATCATCCGCCGCTCATTACGAAGCTCCGGCACCGCTCCGCCCTGGTACACCGGATAGTACATCAGGAAACTGGCCTGATCTTCGGCAACTTCCTCCTGAATCAGCACCACCTTGGCCGTAACCGTCGGTTTTGCTTCGTCTCGCGCCAACTCCATGGCCCTGCGATGGACTGGATCGCTGAAGGCGTCATAACCCAAAGCGCGGTGGTTACGGTCGGTGCCAGGCTCCAGATACACCATCGGGTAGTAGTATGGGCCAGTGCCCAGCGGACTGACCAGGTAATTGTAGACACCTTCCTTTCGCACCGAGGATATGTGGTCAGCCATTTGCCGGACGCCGATTCGCTTGACGTACCCGATCCCCTGGATACCGGGGTAATAGCGATCGATGTCGACCTTGTCGACGTAAACGCGCCAGTCGTCACGGGAAACATCGCCGGCCACAGAGAACAGGCCAGCGCTCCCCGCCAGCACCTGTTCGTAGTTCAGCAGACGTTCTTCAATGGCAGTTTTAAGCTGGAGGGACTGGGTGCGGAAACGGGCCTGGGTGCGCTCGTCGACCAAGTGGATCGACACCTGCCAAAGCAGAACGGTGACACCGAGCACGACAAAGAAAACCAGCCAGGCAATCCATGCGTGACGAAATTGCAGCAGCTGTCGTAGACGAAGATCCTTTCTGTTCATCATCTGATCTGGTCCGTTCCATGGCCATGATTTTGTTGGGGTTACGCCAGTATAACAAAAGCCCCCGGGTGTGTCGTTTTTGACAACACCCGGGGGCTTTGAGTTCACCACTCAGTGAACGAAGGCGATGGTGACGGGCCAAAGGCCCGGAGGTTCAGGGCTTCATCACAAGGTATACCGCCCGTCCCTGACGGATCACCCGCACCGACACCGCCCGATCTTTCGGGAGCGCCTCGACAACCTCGCGAAACTCTTTGATCGATGTGACCTTTTCCCGATTGATCTCGGTAATCACATCGCGCGGACGAATGCCGGCCTCGAAGGCGGGCCCGCGGGCGATATCGGACACCACCACGCCACCGTCAATGCCGAGGGAGTCGACGAGTTCAGCCGGGAGGGGCTCGACGATCATCCCCAGTGGGGCCGACGATGAATCCCCCCGGCTATCCGCCGGCGCGGCCTTCTGCTCGCCACCCTGCTCCGGCAACTTGCCGATTTCGACATCCAGCTCAATCTCTTCGCCGCCGCGCAGAACCGTAAGCTGGGCGGTTTCTCCAATGGGTGTTCTGCCGACCATCGGTGGCAGATCAGACGACAACTGCACGTCCTCGCCGTCATAAGCCAGCACGATATCGCCCGACTGCAGGCCAGCCTGCTGTGCCGGAGAGCCCTCCATCACTTCGGCCACCAGCGCGCCCCGGGGTCGCTTGAGACCAAAGGATTCGGCCAGGTCACGATTGACCTCCTGGATCAACACCCCAAGCCAGCCCCGCGCCACGGTGCCATTATCGCGAATCTGCCGAAACACATTCATGGCGTCATCGATGGGAATGGCAAACGAAACCCCCATGAAACCACCGGACCGGGTATAGATCTGGGAGTTGATACCGATCACGTCGCCATCGAGGTTGAACAGCGGACCACCGGAATTACCGGGGTTGATGGCAACATCGGTCTGAATGAACGGAACGTAGTTCTCGGTCGGCAGCGACCGACCAAGGGCGCTGACAATACCGGCCGTTACGGTATAGTCGAATCCGAAAGGCGAACCAATCGCGAACACCCACTCGCCCACCTTGAGGTCGCGGGAACGGCCAATCCGCACCACCGGCAGGTCATCACCGTCTTCGATCTTCAGTACTGCCATATCCGAGCGCGGATCGGTCCCCACCAGCTTGGCCGGCAGCTCGCGACGATCGTTCAGGCGCACGATGATTTCATCAGCCCCTTCCACCACGTGGTTGTTGGTGAGGACGTAGCCATCCCGGGACACAATGAAACCCGAACCCATGGAGCGGCGAGGCTGGGACTTACCCGGCCCACCACCAAAGGGTGACTGGGGACCACGGAAGAAATCCTGGAAGAACTCGGGCAGCTGTTCGAACTGCTCCTGATCAAACGGGGTGCCATCGAAGCCCTTGAAACGCTGCGAGCCGCTCTTGGGCGTGCTAGTGGTGGCGATATTGACCACTGCACTGGAGTTTTCCTCCACCAGTTCGGTGAAATCGGGCAAGCTGGCAGCAGCGGCACCCTGACTCCAGAAAACCGAAACCATGACGGACAGCATCAGCAGAGCACAGAATCCTCTCCACACCCGGTTGGCAGGTGCAGGATAAGCGGCCTCTGTCAGTATTGTCGGCATGTTGTTCTCCCTTAGATTTATGTCATCACACTAATTTTTTAAGGTCGACGAAGCGTTTTTCAACTTAAAAAACGGTAGGGTTTTAGTACAGATCAGGCCCACTGCTCGGTGGCAATGCGGTTTACCCGAAGCAGCTGCGGCTGGTAACGGTCACCCCGACCAGTCTGAAGTCGTCGGCCAATCCAGAAACCTGCGGCCAGTCCAGTCACCGCCCCCGCAATAGCCCCAGCATCCATGCCACCTGACAACCGGTGGCCGGCGATACTCGCCAGCACCATGAGCAACAGCGGCAAAGCATAGACCATCAGCGAAGCGGACAGCAGGGCCTGCTCATCAATACCGAGGGTCACCTCGTCACCAACCTGGGCGCTCACCGTGTTGTGGACCAGCACTTGATTGGCGCGTCCGCCGGAGGCAGATGCCAGCACCCGCTGACCGCAGCCACTGCGGGCCGAGCAATTTTCACAGGCGCTTTGGCGAATGGTCTGAACCCAGACCTGCTCCCCTTTGAGCGCTATTACGGTTCCGGTTTCAGTAATCATGAATCGTCCGAATGGAGTGCCAGGGCATCGTCAACACGCACTGATTCCGCCACCTTACGTGCGGTCTTGGGCGGCACCTCGCCCACCACGGTCACCAGGAACCGGCCTTTGTTGCCGGCATCAAGCTCGCGCATGTATACGGTCGTGGCACCGATTCGGGATGCGCCGACGGGCATTCTAACCGCGCCCTCCGGTTCAACGAATACAGAGAACGCCGCAACGCCGTCGGAAAACGCAACGGCCCGGGCTGGACCAGAGCGCGGCGCCGCGGCCGGCACAAACCCGGGCGGCTGCCACCCCAGATCCCAGCCATTCATGACGGAACTCTGAACCGGCTGCGGGGCTGGCAACTCTTCAAGTTTGTGGGTCACTTCGCGACCCTTGGTCTGGATCTCGAACTCACTTTCGGCAAGATCATCCGTTATTTCCAGACTGGTGAACTGGAAATTCTCCAGGACCTTGCCACCGGGCTCGCCCACATGACTCTTGACCAACAGACCACTGGTTTTCTCGAGCCAGAGGCGATGGTTGTATCGGTGGGGGTCTTTGGCGGTTAACGCGATGATCACTGAGTCATAGCCGGCGACACGATCTTCGCCGACCAACTCGGCCTTGTACCAGCGGCTAACCGGCACCAGTTCGTTGGCGTAGGCCTCGGCAAATGGACCGGATGGAATTACCTGATCCAGCCGAACCTCTCCTTGCTGGGGCAACACGCACACCACGTTCATGCCCTTGCGGACAATCTCACCATCGCCACCATCCTGCAGAACCAGGCGTTCGTGGACCATGCCGTCTACGAACCGATGCGCAATACGCATGGAATGCACCCGGTCACCTCGGGCGTACACGAACACGCCCCGGTAGGAAGTCATATTCAGCGCCGGTCCGAGGCGCTCCAGCCACTGAATAGCCTGGCCTGGTTCTCTCGCCGCCAGCGGACTGGCGACCAGCAGCACCAATGCCGCGGCAGCCATAAGATGACGCCAGCCTCGATACAGAAGACCGACCCTCCACTTAGACGAACTGAACCTGAAAACTAACATCAGTAACCGCTACCCGTCGCACTCACGAGGCGAGCGTAACCCACCGATCCGCGACCGGCGCCAACACTGTTATGCTGGGCATGCTCCAGTAGGTAACGACTCATGTGTTCCCACTGTTCCTGATCGAGCCCCTGCAACGCCACTTCGTCCACCGGTTGCTCGGCGGCTGAATTGTTCAGTTCGGCGCTTGCCACCGTTGTGTCGGCCTTGGTGTCAGCCGATTCCCAACCGGCACCGGCACCAAAGCCCACCAGCAGCGCCATTGTTACCATGGCAACGGCTGGCCATTGCCAGCGAGCTGCCGACCTGGGCTCTGCCGGATCCGACTCGCTGATGCGCCGTGGCCGGCCATCCAGGACCTCCCGAACGGCTCCACTGACATCAACGCCCTCAGCCAACGAGTGGTTGTTGTGCATCAACCCCCGCACCTGCTGCCAACGCTGCCACTGGTCGCAAACTTCGTCCTGCCGGCTGTGGGAAAGCAGTCGACGAACCGACAACTCGTCGGCTTCATCGTCCATCATGGCGGAAAGTGTTTCTCTGAGACGATCATCCATCGGATGCACCCTCAACTACGTCACTGAATGATTGAGCAAAGGTCCGAGATACCGATCAACGGAATCACGGGCCCGAAAAATACGCGAACGAACGGTTCCGATCGGGCAGTCGAGAATCCGGGCGATGTCCTCGTAACTCAGCCCGTCATACTCCCGCAGCAAAAACGCCGAACGCAGCTCCTCCGGTAACTGGGATATCGCCTCGGTTAACGCTGTCTGGAGTTCTTCCCGCTGCAACAGACGTTCTGGCGAAGCAACGTCCCTAAGCCGACTGCCATCATCGAAATTCTCGGCCTCGGCCACGTCTGCACTACCCTGCGGCCTGCGCCCGCGCGACTCGAGGTAATTCTTGGCGGTATTGACCGCTATCCGATAAAGCCACGTGTAAAAGGCACTGTCACCACGGAACCGATCCATGGCCCGGAAGGCTTTGACAAAGGCTTCCTGGGTCAGATCCATCACTTCCTGACTGTCGTAAACGTAACGACTGATGATCGAAGCCACCCGCGACTGATACTTAACCACCAGCAGATCAAACGCCGAACGGTCGCCATTCCTCACCTTGCGGACAAGCTGAAGATCGGTCTGACTGTCGCTACGTTCGCCCTGTCGCGGGTCTTGGTCAGGTGTCATGGACGGTTTGCCGGGCTTCCCTGTTTTCACGGCCAATGATCCGGCCTTTACGAGGTTTCGTTGGTTCATTATTGCTGTCCGGCGTCCATTGAGAAAGTCGGGCGCACCACCCAGCAGGCGGCTGACCCTTTCAGGCCAAATAGACAGCACGTGCAAAGTTTAGTTCAATAGGCATCCACATTATGGCCCGCGATTACGACCCAATGCCACAGTCCTACGAATTCGATGTCCTTGTTATCGGCAGTGGTGCTGCCGGCCTGACCGTTGCACTGAATCTGCCGGAACACCTGCGGGTCTGCGTATTAAGCAAGGCCGACATTTCCAGTGGTGCGACACTTTGGGCCCAGGGCGGGATTGCCGCGGTGCTCGATGACGACGATTCCACCGAGGATCACATCCAGGACACCCTGGCCGCCGGTGCCGGACTGTGTCACGAGGATGCCGTCCGGTTTACTGTTGAGCACGGTCGGGAAAGCATCGACTGGCTGATCAATTCCGGGGTCGCTTTCACCAAAGATGAAAACGCCCACTACCACCTGACTCGGGAAGGTGGCCACAGTCATCGCCGTATCATCCATGCGGCCGATGCGACCGGCCACGCAGTCTCCACCACACTGACAGAACAGGCGCTGGCGCGACCGAATATCGAGCTGATGTCCCGCCGGGTGGCAGTCGACCTGATCACCAACCGTAAGCTGTCGTTGCCTGGCAACCGCTGTGTGGGCGCCTATATCCTGAACCTGGAAGACAACCACGTTGAATTGTTCCGGGCCCGGTTTACCGTGATCGCAACCGGCGGTGCCTCCAAGGCCTATCGCTATACCACCAACCCGGATGGCGCGTCCGGGGACGGCATTGCCATGGCGTGGCGAGCGGGCTGTCGGGTTGCCAACATGGAATTTAACCAGTTCCACCCGACCTGCCTGTACCACCCCCATGCCAAGTCATTTCTCATTACCGAGGCAGTCAGGGGTGAAGGCGGCCTTCTGAAACTGCCCGACGGCAGCCGCTTCATGGACCGTTTCGACGAGCGCGCGGAACTAGCTCCCCGGGACATCGTGGCCCGCGCCATCGACCACGAGATGAAGCGCCTGGGTGCTGATCATTTGTATCTGGATATCAGCCACAAGCCGGCTGATTTCATCAAGCACCACTTCCCGACCATCTATGAGAAATGCCTTGGCTTTGGCATCGACATTACCCGTGAGCCCCTGCCGGTGGTGCCGGCCGCACATTACACCTGTGGCGGCATTATCACCGACGAGCGCGCCCGCTCCGACATCAACGGACTGTACGTGGTAGGTGAGGCGGGCTTTACCGGTTTGCACGGAGCCAACCGGATGGCCAGTAATTCACTGCTGGAATGCCTGGTCTATGGTCGCTCGGCGGCGGCAGACATCGCCCGCCGGGAAGCGGACATTCCGCCAGCTCCCGACGCGCCGGACTGGGATGAAAGCCAGGTTCGTGACTCCGATGAGGACGTCGTGATCTCGCACAACTGGGATGAGCTGCGCCACTTCATGTGGGATTACGTCGGAATCGTGCGCACCACCAAACGGCTGCAGCGTGCCAAACACCGGGTCGATCTACTGTCCCGGGAAATTGGCGAGTTCTACAGCAACTACCGGGTATCCAATGACCTGTTGGAATTGCGGAATCTAGTGACAGTATCCGACCTGATCATATGCTCGGCACTGCAACGCAAGGAGAGCCGGGGGCTTCACTACACCCTTGATTTCCCCGGGCTGATCAGTGAAGCGAAGGACACCGTGCTGGTTCCAACTACCTACCGTACGCTATCCCCCTGATCGGGGTGAGTTTTAGTCAACAACCCATTCAACCCAACGGAATCCGCTATGCCCGAACACACTGCTTCCTCCGACCACACCGATTTTAACCGCATGTGGTGGCACAGCCGCCGCGGCATGCTGGAACTGGACAATCTCCTCATTCCGTTCATCGAGGAGGTCTACCGCGACCTTCCGAGCGAAGACAAGGCTCGTTACAAGAAGCTGCTAAGCTGCGAAGACAACGACATATTTGAGTGGTTCATGCAACGGAGCCGGCCCGAAGATCCTGATCTGCAGCGCATGGTCGACATGATCGTGAATCGTGTCCAGCCGGATTGAGCTACCACTCCAGCCATCGCTAGCTGTTGGCCTGCTGGCCGCGACGCCGTGGCTGGCAATGGCCTGCTTCGTTCTGGTGGCAGGTGTCGCGGGTAAGGGCCTGCTGTTGCTGGGCCTTGCCCCCACTCTGGCCGGCGCATTCTTCCAATTCCGTGGCACCGGGTTGATGGGCGGCAAACGTGCCATTACCGCGCTGAAGGTTTCGGACGGACAGCTCTACGTGCAACTGGGCCATACCCACACCGTTGCCATGGAAGTGGCCGGCGCCAGTCAGCTCGGTGCCGACCTGACACTCTTGAAACTGCGGCCTGTCGGCACCAGATTATTCGCATATTCCGCGATTCTTCTGGCCGGCAACCGCCTTGTTCGTGGTAACGTGCCGGAAGACGAATTTCGTCGCCTGAGGGTATGGCTCAGACTGGGTCGGTCTCAGCCAAGCCCCGTGTAAAGCCCCGAGTTGGAGCACTCCATGACTGACGCGAAATCTCCGGTCACTGCAGACAGCGGCTCTGCCCCATTGATCGCCGACTTTCCTTTGCCTGAGACCGGCTGGTCGAGCCTGAGCAACCGGCTACTGGTGCGTATCAGCGGACCAGGCACCGACAAATTCCTGCAAGGTCAATTCAGCCAGCACCTGGATGAAGTCGTGACCGGATACTCGCCCCGCGCTGCCGCTGCCACCCCCAAGGGCCGGGCCTATTGCCTGACGCGTATGGTTCGTGACGGCGACGACGTGCTGATTGACCTGCAGCACGAACTGGCAGACGGCATTCTGACCCAACTGCGCAAGTATCTGATGCTGTTCCGGGGCACCTCTGCTGAGGCCGTCAGCGAGGGGCGTGTGGTAGGCCTGTTTGGTACTGCAGACGCAAGCTCCCTGGCTGGCGACGGGCTCTGCGAGCTGAACCAGCCCGGCGATACGATGGCCGTTGACGGTGGTTTTCTGATTCGCGTCGAATCAACCGCCGATGGCCTCGACCGGTTTGAACTCTGGCAAACAGGGCCTAGTCAGGTCGCACTCAATGACGCCAATCAACGCCCGGAAGCCGACTGGCAGGCGTCGGATATCGCCGCCGGAATTGCCAGCCTGACCGACCAGACCCTAGAAGCCTTCGTTCCCCAGATGCTGAACTGGCAACACGTCGGTGGAGTGCATTTCAAAAAAGGCTGCTACACCGGCCAGGAAGTTATCGCGCGGATGCATTTTCTCGGCCAGCTTAAGAAAAGCCTGTACCGCTGCCGGCTTGCCAAAACGGAAGCGCCGCAGCCCGGAGCACCTGTCCAAGCCGACGGTCGGTCAGTGGGCACAGTGGTCAATGCCATAGCGCTGGCCAACGGCAGCTGCGAATTACTCGCGGTAATCCGACACGATGCCGCGGATAAGCAACTGTCGGTGGACGGTTACGCCGACGTCAGGCTGGATCTGCTGCCACTGCCCTACGCCGTACCTGAGCGAGAAAAAAATCATCAGACAGATACATAAGTTGACAGGAAAATCTCGGCTGATTTGCTATAAAGTAACTTACTTATTTGATTTTCCTAGGGTCAGGTTATCTCTGACCGCCGGACCCCATTCCTGACAAGCGGATTGCAATTGACCATGTCGAATATTGTCGAAACCATCAAGACCGAACTGACTGATGCCATTGAAAACGACAAGCTGCTGCTCCCCACGCTGCCGGAAGTCGCCCTGCAGGTCCGGGAGATCGCAGATAACGAAGATTCCGGCATTGCCGATCTGGTAAAGGTCATCAGCAACGACACCGCCTTGTCTGCCCGTATCATCCGGGTCTGCAACAGCCCGCTGTTTCGTGGTAGCCGCGCCATCGAGAATCTGAACATGGCGGTCAGCCGATTGGGCATGGCCTACACCAGCAACCTGGCGATGGGCCTGGCCATGGAACAGATGTTCCAGGCCACCTCAGACATGATCGACAAACGCCTGCGCGCGACCTGGCAAACCAGCACGGAAGTGGCCGGCGTCTGTCACGTGCTGGCCCAGCATTACACCCGACTCAAACCCGACCAGGCGACGCTGGCGGGACTGGTGCACCTGATTGGCGTACTGCCGATTCTGCGCTACGTGGAAGACCAGGACATCCAGATCAGCAGCATCATGCTCGACAACGTCATTGATGAACTGCACCCACGCCTGGGCGCAACCATTCTGAAGAAGTGGGATTTCCCGCCCGAACTGCAGAATGTGCCGCTAGAATATGCCAACTTCCAGCGCCAGGCCCCAGCCGCCGACTACGCGGACCTGGTCATGGTGGCCAACCTGCAGCTGGTCGCTGGAAGCGAGCATGCCTGGACTGAAATGGATTGGAGTGGCATTCCCGCATTCGAACGCCTGGGCCTTGATCCCAACATCGACATGAGCGAGGAAGAAGACCTGAACGCCCAGATGGAAGCCGCGATGGCGCTTCTACAGTAACTGCTGGGGATGATGGTCAAACTTGATGACCGGGGTTGATAACTAGGGCTGATAGTTAGCGATCAGCTCGGCTTTGGAGGGCAGCGTCCAATCGATGGATGGCTGCCCTTTTTGTTGCAGCCATTCGTTCGCGCGGGAAAAGTGGCGGCAGCCGAAAAAGCCGCGATAGGCACTCAATGGCGAAGGATGCGGTCCTTCCAGCACCAGGTGTCGATCACGATCAATGTGCCGGCCTTTCTTGCGGGCGTAACCGCCCCAGAGCAAAAACACCACCCCTTCACGCTCTCGATTGACGGTCTCGATCACCCTGTCGGTAAAGGTCTCCCAGCCTTTGCCCTGGTGGGCGCCAGCCTGGCCCTGCGCCACGGTCAGCACACTGTTCAGCAACAGTACGCCGCGATCGGCCCACGGCTGCAAACAGCCGTGATCGGGTGTCTCGATACCGAGATCGCTTCGAATTTCCTTGAAGATGTTAACCAGTGACGGTGGCGTCGCCACCTCAGGTTGAACAGAAAAGCAAAGGCCGTGAGCCTGCCCGGGGCCGTGATAGGGATCTTGCCCGAGTATCACCACGGAGACATTGGCAAGAGGGGTGCTGTTGAGGGCATTGAAGCAGTGATCGCGAGCGGGGAACAAGGCCGTTCCGGCCTGCTCCTCGGCCGCCAGAAACTCTGCCAGCGCCCGCATATAGGGCTGACGGAATTCATCACCAAGATGGTCGGACCAGCCCCGGTCAGGCCTGAGCTGATGCGCCAGAACCTCAACCGGGTGCACGGCTCAGCCCTCGTCGCTGCGGCTTTCCGCCTTGTGCTCTGGACGCATGGCCGGGAACAGGATGACGTCACGGATGGACTGGCTGTTGGTCAGCAGCATCGCCAGGCGGTCGATACCAATGCCCTCACCCGCCGTCGGTGGCAGACCGTACTCCAGAGCCATGACATAGTCTTCGTCGTAGAACATGGCCTCGTCGTCACCGGCATCCTTTTCGGCCACCTGTTCCTGGAAACGCTCTGCCTGGTCTTCGGCATCGTTCAACTCAGAGAAGCCGTTGGCGATTTCACGACCGCCAACGAAGAACTCGAACCGTTCGGTGACAAACGGGTTGCTGTCCTTGCAGCGGGCCAGCGGCGACACTTCTTTCGGGTACTCGGTGATGAAGGTCGGCTGAGTCAGACGGTGTTCGGCAGTGGCTTCAAAGATCTCGATCTGAACCTTGCCCAGGCCCCAACCTTCTTTCAGGTGGATACCAAGGTCCCTGGCGACCTGTCTGGCAGAGTTCTCGTCGGCCAGTTGCCCGGCCTTCACGTCCGGGTTGTAGCGCAGAATGGCTTCCACCACCGACAGGCGCTCGAACGATTTGCCGAAATCGTACTCCACCGACTCTTCAGTGCCATCGGACAAGGTCCGGGTATTGACCACCGTGGTTGTACCCAGGACTTCCTGGGCGATGGTGCGGATCATGTCCTCGGTGAGATCCATCAGGTCGTTGTAATCGGCGTAGGCCTGGTAGAACTCAACCATGGTGAATTCCGGGTTGTGACGGGTCGAAAGCCCCTCGTTCCGGAAGTTGCGGTTGATCTCGAAGACCCGCTCAAAGCCACCCACAACCAGACGCTTGAGAAACAGCTCCGGCGCTATACGCAAGTACATGTCGATACCCAGGGCGTTGTGATGGGTCACGAACGGACGGGCGGTGGCGCCACCAGGGATCACCTGCAGCATCGGGGTTTCCACTTCCATGAAATTCCGGTCAGTGAAGTACTGACGCATGACACTGATGATTTTCGAGCGGGCATGGAACACCCGCCGGCTGTCTTCATTGACCATCAGGTCCACGTACCGGTGACGATAACGGGCCTCGGTATCGGTCAGACCCTTATGCTTCTCCGGCAGCGGACGCAGGGATTTGGTCAGCAGCACGTATTCGTCCATGGTGACGTAGAGGTCGCCACGGCCAGATTTCGACAGGGTGCCACGAACACCGATAATGTCGCCCAGATCCCAGTGCTTGGTGTCCTTCTGCACGTCTTTCGACGCGTAGATCTGGATACGGCCAGACGCGTCCTGAACCACCTTGAACGCCTTACGATCCAGCATCATGCGGCCGGCGATGGCCACCTTGATACCCATGGACTCCAGCTCTTCCTTGGTTTTCTCACCGTAGGTCGCCTGCAGCTCGGCGGCGGTGGCATCACGACGGAAATCGTTGGGGAAGGGATTGCCCTGTTCGCGCAGCTCCGACAGCTTGGCGCGACGCTCGGTAATCAGCTTGTTGTCCTCAGGCTGTGCATTCTGGGTGTGATCAGTCATGTTGGCTCACTAAAATCGGGAATGTCCGGGTTCTTTGGGCGCTGCGAAAAATTACAGCGCCATTTTCAGGCTGGCTTCGATAAATTTATCGATATCGCCGTCCAGCACCGACTGGGTATTGCTGGTCTCGACCTTGGTCCGCAGATCCTTGATACGGCTGTCGTCCAGTACGTAAGAGCGGATCTGGCTGCCCCAGCCGATGTCGGCCTTGGCGTCCTCGGCCTTCTGTTTCTCCGCGTTGCGCTCCTGCATCTCGCGCTCAAACAGCTTCGCCTTCAGCTGTTTCATGGCCTGGTCTTTGTTCTGATGCTGGCTTCGGCCAGCCTGGCAGGCCACCACGATACCGGTCGGATTGTGAGTCAGACGAACCGCAGATTCGGTCCGGTTAACGTGCTGACCACCGGCACCGGATGCCCGGTAGACATCCACACGCAGATCCGACGGGTTGATCTCAATCTCAAAGCTGTCGTCCACTTCCGGCGACACAAACACTGACGAGAACGAGGTGTGACGACGGTTACCGGAATCGAACGGAGACTTGCGAACCAGACGGTGCACACCGGTCTCGGTACGCAGCCAGCCATAGGCGTAATCGCCCTGGATGTGGATGGTGGCACTCTTGATGCCGGCCACGTCACCTTCTTGCAGTTCGACAATCTCAGCCTTGAAGCCGCGACGCTCAGCCCAGCGCAGATACATGCGCAGCAGCATGTTGCCCCAATCCTGGGCTTCGGTACCACCGGAGCCGGCCTGGATGTCCAGGTAGGCGTTATTGGAATCCATTTCCCCGGAGAACATCCGGCGGAATTCCAGTTTTTCCAGCTCCTTGTCGAGCGATTCCAGATCGGCTTCGATCTCGGCAACCGTATCGGCATCCTCTTCCTCGGCGGCCAGATCAAGCAGACTCTCGGCGTCGCCCAGGCCACTGGTGAGGTTGTCGATGGTTTTCACGATCAGCTCAAGGTCGGAGCGCTCTTTACCTAGCGCCTGGGCCCGCTCTGGGTCGTCCCAGACGGTGGGCAGTTCCAGTTCGCGCTCTACTTCGACCAGTCGCTCACTGCGCTGATCGTAGTCAAAGATACCCCCTGAGCGCTTCAGTGCGCTCACGAAGGTCTTTAATCTTCATCACAATGGGATTAATTTCCATGAAACCCTTACTCGCTCTATAAAATGATGAGTAAAAACAGAGGCGGGATTCTACCGGATTTCCGCTAGTAAATCAGCCTGCGGGTTTCCGCATAAAGGGCTGAACTGGGGTTCGGACTTGGGGTAAGCAGCGGGGGCTGGCTCCGGCGTGGGGAGAGCTTTTCTTTCGTGAAAAGAACTCGCTGCGCTCAGACACCTTTGTCACTGCAGAAAAGCTCTCCCCACACCGTAGCCGGCAGACCTTGTTGCCAGACGCCTCAACGCCGCCAGACAGAGCGGAGCATTCTCATCGGACCAACGTCAAAAAGAACAGGAGCACGCGCGGAATCGTTTACCTGGGCTCGGTCGGCCGGGGGCCGGGGTGTCTTTTCTGCCGGGAAAAAGATGTCTGAGCGGAGCGAGTTGTTTTTCCCAGAAGAAAAGACACCCCGGCTCGCGGCCAGCCACCTAAAGAATCAAATCACCCAAGCGGCTCGAGATAGTCCACCAGCAACTGGAGATTGGTGCGCCCGCGAAAGGTGTTGGCATCCGGCTTGTACACCACCCGCGCCCCGGTGCGGGTGTAGTCCGGCACTTCGGGTCCGGTATTGAAGGCAATGCCATCAATGATACCGCCACCCTCAAACGGCTGCAGCACCAGCTTAAGGTGATTCTCACCAACCACGCGCTGACTGACCACCCGGAATTCGCCATCGAAAATCGGCTCCGGGAAATGCTGGCCCCAGGGCCCGGCGCGTTTCAACAGGGTTGCCGTTTCCAGGCGCAGCTCATCGAGTGCCAGCGGGCCATCGGTGGTGATCGCGGCTTCCAGATCCGCGGCTACCAGAGAGTCGCGCACAACCTTGTCGAAGGCTTCGGAAAAGGCGTCGAGGTCGCTTTGGGCCAGGGTCATGCCAGCAGCCATGGCATGGCCGCCGTATTTCTTCAGCATGCCCGGATGGCGGGCGTCTACGGCCGCGAGCACATCACGGATGTGCAAGCCGGGGATGGAGCGGGCAGAACCCTTGATGTCTTCGCCGTTATCGTCGCTGGCAAAGGCAATGGTCGGCCGGTTGGTTTGTTCCCGAATACGGGCCGCGAGAATACCAATCACGCCCTGATGCCACTCCGGATCATACAAGGCCAGCCCCCAGGGCAGGCCTTCCAAATCCAGTGACATGGACGCCAGCAAATCCTGGGCCTGAGCCTTCATGTCCTTTTCGATGGTGCGGCGTTCCCGGTTGAAGGTATCCAACTCCCGCGCCAGCCGGCGGGCCTCATCGTGACTGTCGGCGAGCAGGCAGGCAATGCCGATACTCATGTCATCCAGACGACCGGCGGCGTTCAGCCGGGGGCCAACCACAAAACCAAGATCGGTGGAGCTGATGGCACTGTGATCCCTACCAGCCACCTCCAGCAACGCCAGAATGCCCGGCCGCGCTTCGCCCTGACGGATGCGGCGCAGGCCCTGTTCAACAAAAATCCGGTTGTTGTGGTCCAGGGGCACCACATCCGCGACGGTGCCCAGCGCAACCAGGTCGAGCAGCGCCCCGAGATTGGGTTCTGGTTGCGGCAACAACGACTGTTCACGCAGGTGCTTACGCAGCGCAGTGAGGACATAGAACATGACCCCAACGCCGGCCGCATTCTTGCTCAGGAACGGACAGCCGGGCTGGTTCGGGTTCACGATCGCATCGGCTTCCGGCAGGGTGTCACCGGCCAGGTGGTGATCGGTAACGATCACCTTCATGCCCATATCTCGGGCAGCCTTCACCCCTTCGATGGCGGAAATACCGTTGTCCACGGTCACCAGCAGGTCCGGCAGCTCGCCCTCATCCCGGAGCCGTTCGATGATGCCCGGGGTCAGACCATAGCCATCGGCAAACCGACTGGGCACCCGGAAATCGACACTTTGCAGCCCCAGCATTGATAGCCCCAGCATGGCGACAGCCGTACTGGTGGCACCATCGGCGTCGAAATCTCCCAACACAAGAACACGTTGCTGCTGGCCAATGGCCTCAGCCAACAACTCGACGGCACGGTCGATGCCGCGCAATTCCATGGGTGACGCCAGGGATTTCAGGGTATAGCTCAGCTGCTCATCGGAGGTGATCCCCCGGGCGGCGTAGAGACGACGAAGCAAGGGCGGCAGGTTTTGCCCCCAGGCCGGCGCGGTGTCCGGCTGGGGGCGACGCAGGATCTTTTTCGGTGTCATACCAAGTCAGGCGTTCTTCCAGTGCTTGGTAATAAACTCCTGCACACCGGCGATGTTGTTGTCGAGGACGGTGTAACGTTCCTCGCGCTCAAACAGATCCGCCATGTGCGCGGGAAGCTGCGGCCTCACCGACACTCCGGATTCGGCAATGGCGTCCGGGAATTTCGCCGGATGGGCCGTACCCAGGGTGATCATCGGAACCGAGCTGTCGCGCCGACAGTTGCGAGCGGCCCGCACACCAATAGCGGTGTGAGGATCGAGCAGGTACTCGTTCTGCTCCTGAATTTCGCGAATGGTATCGCAGGTCCCCTTGTCGTCCACCGCATCGCTGTCGAACAGCTTGCGGGCGTGCTTCCAGCGATAGTCTTCAATACTGACCGGACCTTTCGCAGCGTTCTCCAGCAGCGTTTTCACTGCCTGGCCATCGCGACCATGAAGATCGAACAGCAGGCGCTCAAAGTTACTGGACACCATGATGTCCATGCTCGGCGACAGGGTGTGCTCCAACTGATGCTGCTCGTACTGGTTGCCACTCATGAAGCGGTGCAGGATATCGTTGCGGTTGGTGGCGATCACCAGTTGGGAGATCGGCAGCCCCATCTTCTTGGCCAGATAACCGGCAAAGATGTCGCCAAAGTTCCCGGTGGGCACGGAAAACGCCATGCTACGATCCGGTCCGCCCAGGGCCAGGGACGCCTGGAAGTAGTAAACAATCTGGGCCATGATCCGGGCCCAGTTAATGGAGTTCACCGCGGCCAGTTGGGTCTTGCCACCCAGGAAGCCCTGATTGCCAAAGCTTTCCTTCACCATGCGCTGACAATCATCAAAGTTGCCGCGCACCGCGATATTGTGGATGTTGTCACCCTTGACCGTGGTCATCTGGCGACGCTGGACTTCTGATACCCGCTCGTGGGGGTGCAGAATGAAAATATCCACATGCTCGCAGCGACGACAGCCTTCAATCGCCGCAGAACCGGTATCGCCCGAGGTCGCCCCCATAATGACCACGTGCTGCTTGCGCTTTTCCAGCACGTAATCGAGCAACCGACCCAGCAGCTGCAGGGCAAAATCCTTGAATGCCAGGGTCGGGCCCCGGAACAGCTCCATCACCCACTCATTCGAGTCCAGCTGGACCAGCGGAGCTACCGCCTGGTGACTGAACACCGCGTAGGTTTCATCGAGCATCTTGCGGAAATCGTCAGCCGGAATGGCGTCGTCCACAAACGGATGCATCACGTTGAACGCAAGCTCGCTGTACGACAGCCCGCGCCAGCTCCGGATTTCTTCCAGGCTGAAATGGGGCAAGGATTCCGGAACGTACAGCCCGCCATCGGTGGCGAGACCGGTGAGTAGAACGTCTTCAAAACCCAGTGCGGGGGCTTCACCCCGCGTACTGATATATCTCACGTGCGAGCTACCTGTCAGTTAAAGTTTTCAGCGCGGATGCGGACCACATGACCGTCGGTGTCGGTCAGGGCTTCCAGCTCTTCAATAGCGCGATTGATCTGCCGCTCCTGAACGGTATGGGTCAGGATGATGACCGGAATACGGCCATCCTGCAGCTCGGATTCCTTCTGCATGATGGACTCGATGTTGATGCCGTGCTCACTGAGGATCGAGGCAATCTTGGCCAACACGCCCGGGCGATCCAGGGCAGTAATGCGCAGATAGTACGCGGACTGGATGTCTTCCATGGACAGCACCTCCAGCTCTTCCAGAGCCTCGGGCTCGAAGCCAAGGTAAGGCACTCGCTGCTGACTGCCGCTGGCAACCCCACGCGCCACGTCAACGATGTCGGCGATAACCGCGGAAGCGGTTGCTTCGTCGCCGGCACCCGGGCCGTAGTACATGGTCTGGCCGACGGCATCACCATCCACCAGAACGGCGTTCAGCACGCCATCAACCTGGGCGATCAGGTGACTCTGGGGTACCAGGGTCGGATGCACACGCAGCTCGATACCATCGTCGCGGCGACGGGCAATACCCAGGTGCTTGATGCGGTAGCCAAGGAGTTCAGCGTGGGAAATATCGTAGGGCGTGATCTGAGAGATGCCCTCGGTGAAACCCTTTTCAAATTGCAGCGGCACACCAAACCCAGCCGAAGCCAGAATGGTCAGCTTGTGGGCGGCATCGATGCCTTCCACGTCAAAAGTCGGATCGGCTTCGGCGTAACCCAGGTCCTGGGCCTCTTTCAGCACCTCCGCGAACTCGCGGCCGGCGCGCATCTCGGTGAGGATGTAGTTGCCAGTGCCGTTGATGATACCGGCGATCCAGTCGATGCGGTTGCCCGCCATACCCTCACGGATGGCCTTCATCACCGGAATGCCACCGGCGACACCCGCCTCGTAGGCTACGACTACGCCCGCTTTCTGGGCTGCCGCGAAAATCTCGTTGCCGTGCACAGCGATCAGGGCCTTGTTGGCGGTGACCACGTGCTTGCCGTTGCTGATAGCAGCCATCACCAGCTCTTTGGCGGTGTCATAACCACCGATAAGCTCGACCACGATGTCCACGCCGGGATCGTTCACGACGTCAAAAATATCGGTCGAAAAAGGCACATCGCCCAGATCCATATCATTCCGGGGGCGACGACTGGCAATCCGGGTAATTCGGATGTTGCACCCTGCTCTGCCGGCAATGAGCCTGGCATTCCGGGTCAAGACATTGAATGTACCGCTGCCAACGGTACCCAGTCCGCAGATTCCGACACTGACGTCTTTCAAACTCTCACCTCTGATCCCGAACGGGTGCTAATGAATTGCAAATTTGGAGGGGTAGTATACCGATTCAGGTGCCTGTGAATAAGCCCTGAACCGGAACCGGATCAAATCCGTGAAAGGTCCCGTATTGAAGCGGGGCCCTGGCAGGTGTCAGAGCAGACCCAGGCCTTGAGCAAGATTGTCAGCGGGCACATAACCCCGAACCATATTGCCGTCTTCCAACACAATGGCCGGAGTCCCGGTAACACCGACACGACCACCAAGCTGATACTGCTCCAGCACCGGATTCTCGCAACTTGCCAAGGCTACCGAACGTCCGCCCTTGGCGGCATCCATGGCAGCTTGCTGATCCTCCGCACACCAGACCGATTCGTATTTTGTAAAAGAGGGAGTGCCCGGACCGGAACGCGGGAAGGCGTAGTAGTTAACCGTAATACCGTAGGCATTAAGCTGAGGTACCTCTTCATGTAGCTTACGGCAGTAAGGGCAATCGATGTCGGTGAAAACATTGATCACGGCCTTTTGCTCACCCTCGGCCGGGAACCGGATTACACCGTCATCACCAAAATCGGCCATCGTCTGTTCGCGCTGACTTGCCCTGGCCTCTTCCGTCACATTGGCAATGCCATCATTGGTAATTTTCAGCAGATCCCCAGTCAGCAGGTACTGGCCATCGGCGGTGGTGTAGATGGTATCGCCATTGTTGCTCTGGACCTCGTACAGACCGGGCGCCTCGGACTCCCGCACGGACAACACCTTCAGCCCCGGCACGGCAGTGGTCAGACGGTTGGCAATTCCATCCTCGACCTCACCCGCCGTGCTCGGCGCGACCGCCACAACACCGGCTAACAGGGCCGCACCCACAACGACATTCTTGACATGATTTCTGGCAGACATACCTACATCCAGTTAGATGACATTGGGCCCCGGACGCACCAGACAGGCCATAAAAACACGATACTGCGACACCGCGCGAACGCAAAAGTTCAACGCCGACACCTTAACCAAAAAACGCAGGTTCAGCCACGGGGATGGTGGGCCTGATGCAACGACTGCAGGCGCTGTCGCGCGACATGGGTATAGATTTGGGTAGTAGACAGATCAGAATGCCCTAACAGCATCTGCACCACGCGCAGGTCTGCCCCGTGATTCAGCAGGTGTGTGGCGAACGCATGCCGCAGGGTATGGGGAGACAGGTGCCTGCGAATCCCGACCCGGCTTGCGTAGTGCTTGATGCGATACCAGAAAGTTTGCCGGGTCATGGCCATCGGCCGGTTACCCGGGAAGAGGGCATCGCAGGAACGCCCTTTTAGCAGCTCCCCACGTGACTCTTTCATGTAGCGCAGCAGCCAATCCACCGCTTCCTCGCCCAGCGGCACCAGACGCTCTTTGTCGCCTTTACCGGATATCCGAACCACTCCCTGACGCAGGTTTACCTGATCCACCCGCAGCTGGGTCAGCTCGGAAACCCGCAAGCCACAGCCATACAATATTTCCAGCATGGCCCGATCCCGCAACTCAATCGGCACCTCCGGGTCCGGCTCGGCCAGCAGCGCCTCCACTTCCTCTTCAGTCAACGAATCCGGTAACCGGCGCGGCAGCTTGGGGCTGTCGATGCGGAGGGTCGGATCTTCAGCTATCACGCCTTCGCGCAACAGAAACCGGTAAAACCGCCGCAAGCCGGACAAACGCCGGGCAGCGGTGGAGGTCTTTACGCCCTCAGCCAGCCCTCTGGCCATCCAGGCCAACAAATCGGTTCGGCGCACGGCCGTTAGCAAGGGTCGGCCGGGCTGTTCGTGCAACCAGTCCGCCAGGCGCATGAGATCGCTGCGGTACGCTTGCCGGGTCTTCTCCCCCAACCCGTCCTCCAGCCAGATGGCATCGGTAAAACGGGCAATGATTGCCTCATCTTCCAGTCTCAATACTCAATTCTCATGCAGTCGCTCTGACAGGAGCATGCCTGATCAAACAAACAGACACAAAAAAGGCAGCCAGTGGCTGCCTTTTTTACAAGCGTTCTGTTCAGCGAATGGCTGATCAGCCCAGCTTTTCCTTGATACGAGCCGCCTTACCAGACAGGTCGCGCAGGTAGTAAAGCTTGGCCTGACGCACGTCACCGCGACGCTTCACACTGATGCTATCAATCAGCTTGGAGAAGGTCTGGAAAGTACGCTCAACACCAACACCGTAGGAAATCTTGCGCACGGTGAAAGAGGAGTTCATGCCACGGTTACGCTTGCCGATGACAACACCCTCGAACGCCTGCAGACGCTCACGGTTACCCTCGGTTACGCGAACCTGTACAACCACGGTGTCGCCCGGCGCAAAGGCAGGGATTTCCTTGGTCATCTGTTCTGCTTCAAGTTGACTGATGATGTTGTTCTTGCCGCTCATCGTAATGCTCCTGATACCCAATCTTTTAATGCCCTGATGATTCAGAGGCACCCGGTTCGTTCAAAATCTCTTCCAGTAGCTGACGCTCTTCATCCGTAAACACCCGCTGTTCCAGCAGGTCGGGGCGTCGCTCCAGGGTTCGCCTCAGCGACTGTTTCAGTCGCCAACGCCGGATCTGATCATGGTGACCGCCCAATAAAACATCCGGCACCGCCTGACCTTCGTATACTTCGGGCCGAGTGTAGTGCGGACAATCCAGCAAACCGTCAGCAAAGGAATCCTGCTCCGCCGACTGCGCATGACCCAGCGCTCCGGGGATGAGGCGTGTAACCGCATCAATGACGGCCATGGCCGCCAGTTCGCCACCGGACAGAACAAAATCACCCAGTGACACTTCCCGATCGACTTCCGTCGCAATCAGGCGTTCATCCACACCCTCGTATCGGCCTGCCACCAGAATCAGTCGCTCTTCAGCCACCAAGGACTCAACAACAGTCTGATTCAGTGTTTCGCCCTGTGGCGACAAATACACCACACAGGCCTTACCAGGTGCCGATTCCCGTGCCGCACTGATCGCATCGCGGAGAGGCTGAATTTTCATCAGCATCCCCGGCCCACCACCGTATGGCCGGTCGTCCACGGTGCGGTGACGATCATGGGTGTAGTCACGGGGATTCCAGCTTTGGAAGGTCAGAAGACCATCCCGAACTGCCCTGCCCGTAATCCCAACGTCAGTTACCGCACTGAACATCTCCGGGAATAAACTGACTGCGCCAATCCACACCCGTCAGAACTCCGGATCCCAGTCTACAACCATCCGACCAGTTGCAAGGTCCACATCCCTGACCACCTGCTCGGGCAGGTAAGGAATCAGCCGCTCGCGCTGATCGATGGAGCTTGCCGAAGCTTGCACCACGAGGACGTCATTGGAACCCGTTTCAATCAGGTGGTGCACTGTTCCCAGACACTCACCATCGATCGTAGATACCTCAAGACCTTCAAGCTGAAACCAGTAAAACTCACCTTTCGGGAGCTCTGGCAGCTCATGGGTGCCGACTTTGACCTCTGCACCGCAGTACTTGAGAGCAACATCTCGATCATCAATGCCTTTAAGCCTGACGACGATCCCCTGCCCTTGGCGGCGACCTTCCTCAAGCTTGGCCGGAATACGTTTACCGTCCAGGTCTAAAGTCCAGTCGCGGTAGTTCAGGATTCCGTCCTTGGGGTCAGTGAAGGAGTAAACTTTTAGCCACCCCTTGACCCCAAACACCGAGGTAATCCGGCCGATCACAGTTTCCTGCGAAGTCTGTGTCATGCCATAAACCCCGGTCTTAAGTCGTACTTACTCAGCGCCTTTCAGCAGCTGGGCAACGCGCTCGCTCGGCTGGGCGCCTTGGCCCATCCAGAATTCAACGCGCTCACGATCTACACGCAGACGCTCTTCCTGACCGCGGGCGACCGGGTTGAAAAAGCCAACTCGCTCAATGAAACGACCGTCGCGAGATTTGCGGCTGTCGGTAACTGTCAGATGATAGAACGGGCGCTTCTTTGAGCCACCACGAGCCAAACGGATGCTTACCATTTAACCAATATCCTGTTCTGTTGTACGAAACTTGTACGATTCACGCCAACTGAAACGCAGCTGGCGCGAAGACCCATACTCGAAAGGGGCGCTATTCTATGCTAATTGAGCGCCAATGAAAACAGGGAAACACGTTGATTCCCTGTTTTCGATGTAAGGCATTTTACATACGGCCAAACGGAGGCATTCCACCTCCACCACCGCCGGGCGGCATCATACCACCAAGACCGCGCATCATATTCGCCATACCACCCTTTTTGCCAAATTTTTTCATCATTTTCTGCATTTGCTTGTGCTGCTTGAGCAGACGATTGATGTCCTGGATCTGGGTGCCAGAGCCGGATGCGATTCGACGCTTGCGCGAGTTATTGATGGTATCGGGGTAGCGACGCTCCTTCGGAGTCATGGAGCAGATAATGGCCTCCATCTGTCCCATGGATTTGTCATTGACCTGCTGCTGCGCCATCTGGGCCATTTGACCCATGCCCGGCAACTTATCCATCAGACCACCGATGCCACCCATACTCTTCATCTGCTGGAGCTGATCCCGGAAGTCCTCTAGATCGAAGCTCTTACCCTTCTTGATCTTCTTGGTAAGCTTCTGGGCCTTCTTCTGATCCAGTTTGCGCTCTGCTTCCTCTATAAGGGAGAGCACATCGCCCATACCCAAAATCCGGGAAGCAACCCGGTCCGGATAGAACGGCTCAAGGGCGTCGGATTTTTCACCCACACCCAGGAATTTGATTGGCTTGCCGGTGATATGGCGAACCGACAGCGCCGCACCTCCGCGGGCGTCGCCGTCGGTCTTGGTCAGTACGACACCGGTCAACGGCAGCGCGTCATTGAACGCCTTCGCGGTATTGGCCGCATCCTGACCGGTCATGGCGTCAACAACAAACAGGGTCTCAACCGGATTCACCGCTTTGTGCAGTCGGCCGATCTCACCCATCATTTGTTCGTCTATGTGCAGACGACCGGCGGTATCCAGGATGACAACATCAATATGCTTTTTGCGGGCCGCGTCGATCGCACCCTCAGCAATGTCCACCGGATCCTGCTCGGCGGTGCTGGGGAAAAACTCCACACCGACTTCACCCGCCAGGGTTTCCAACTGCCGGATAGCCGCCGGGCGGTAGACGTCGGCACTGACCACCAGCACTGACTTTTTCTGACGCTCCTTAAGGAAGCGTGAAAGCTTGGCAACCGTCGTGGTTTTACCCGCACCCTGCAAACCGGCCATCATGATCACCGCCGGCGGCTGCACTGCCAGATTGAGGGACTCGTTGCCCTCGCCCATGACGCGCTCCAGCTCCTGCTGGACCACTTTCACGAACACCTGGCCAGGCGTCAGGCTGCGCTGAACTTCCTGGCCGATGGCCCGTGCGCGGACACCTTCGACGAAATCCTTGACGACCGGCAGGGCGACATCCGCTTCCAGCAGCGCCATCCGAACTTCGCGCAGCGTATCCTTGATGTTGTCATCGGTTAACCGCGCCTGACCGGAAATCTTGCGCAGGCTACCGGAAAGTCGGTCTTGGAGGTTCTCAAACATGTTGCTCTTCCGTACCCCGGATAAATTGAGTGCATGGAGTGCAGGTGCCGGCTAGGCGCCTTGATTCCAGTTGCATAATCGCGACATTATAACCAGACTATCGCCCTGAAACGACCAGCCCGGTCAAATCGGTGAAACGAACCACCGATCTCCTGTTAGAACAGTGGTATATAAGGAAGTTATGGGAACGCTGATTCTCGCGGTCACCGCTCTTTTCCTGTACAGCGTCGGCACCGCGCTGCAGGCTCTGCATTTCAGGGGACGCATTACCAGCAATCTCGCCATCACCACCTTGATCGGGGTGCTCGCACTGATCAGCCACGGCCTACTAATTGCCCAGAGCGTTCATCACGACGGCGGTTTCGACTTCGGCTTTTTTAAGAGCTCAGTACTGATTTCCTGGCTGATCGTGCTGCTGTTACTGGGCCTGAACCTCAGAAAACCGGTCCAGAACCTGTTCCTCGTTGTTTACCCGCTGGCCACCCTGACCATCATCTTGGCTCTGGTGACGCACACGCCGTCCAGACTGGTCTCGGACGACAGCTACGGCATGCTGTCACACATTGCACTTTCGGTCACAGCCTACAGCCTGTTTACCCTCGCCGCCATCCAGGCAACGCTGCTCTACTTCCAGAATCGCCAACTGAAGCACAACTATAACAGTCTGCTGGTGCGCAACCTGCCCCCACTGCAGACCATGGAGTCACTGCTATTTGAGATGGTGTGGGCAGGCGTGGTCATGCTGATCCTGGCCATCGCCACTGGCGCCCTGTTTGTGCAGGATCTGTTTGCCCAAGACCTGGCACATAAAACTGTTTTTTCCATGCTATCCCTACTGGTTTTCGTCGCCCTTCTGATCGGGCGCTATACCAAGGGCTGGCGTGGCCTGACGGCGAGCCGCTGGACGCTGGCGGGCTGCGTCCTGCTGATGCTGGCGTTCTACGGCAGCAAATTCGTCCTGGAACTCCTGTTCCAGAAAGGCGCCTGAGCCCGGACCTCATAACTTGACACCGACCTTGGCCACACCCTATTTTCCCCACTTGTCGGCAATATAAGGACACACCCCTTGAACGAAACATCGCTGACCGCGCTGTTTATCCTCCTCGTCGGCCTGATCATGTTGTCCGGTTTCTTCTCAAGTTCAGAAACCGGCATGATGTCCCTGAATCGATATCGCCTCAAACACCTGGCCAAAACTGGTCACCGGGGCGCGCGCAGGGCGGAAAAGCTGCTGCAGCGAACCGACCAGCTGATCGGGGTTATCCTGATCGGCAACAACTTCGTGAACATCTTTGCATCGTCGATCGCCACCGTCATTGCCATCAAGATCTGGGGCGACGCCGGCATCGCAATCGCGACCATCCTGCTGACCGTGGTGATACTGATTTTTGCCGAGGTCACGCCAAAGACCCTGGCAGCACTGTTTCCCGAAAAAATAGCCTTTCCGGCCAGCTACATCCTTGGCCCGCTGCTGAAAATCCTCTACCCCATCGTCTGGGCGGTGAACCTGCTCACCGGCGGAATCCTGAAACTCCTGCGGATCTCGCCGGAGGATGCAGCCACCGACCACCTCAGCCGGGAAGAACTGCGCACCCTTGTGAACGAGGCTGGCGCGCTGATACCGGCCAAACACAAGGACATGCTGGTCAGCATCCTGGATCTGGAAAAGGTCACGGTGAACGACATCATGGTGCCACGGAATGAAGTGGTTGGTATCGATCTGGAAGACGACACCGACACGATCCTGCGTCAGCTCCGAAGCAGTCAGCACACCCGCCTGCCGGTGTTTTCGGGCGACATTAACGAGATCAAGGGCATACTGCACCTGCGCAGCGTCTCCAAGCTGCTGCTGCACGAGGAAGTCAATAAGGCCATGATCATGCAGCTGTGCCAGGAGCCCTACTTTGTGCCCGAAAGCACGCCGCTGAATACCCAGTTGATCAACTTCCAGAAGGGCAAGCGTCGATTCGGCGTGGTCGTGGACGAATACGGAGACGTGCTCGGTCTGGCCACCCTGGAGGACATACTCGAAGAGATCGTGGGCGAGTTCACAACCGACTACGCGGCCACCAGCCCCGACATCATTCCTCAGGACGACGGCACTTTTATTATTGATGGCACCGCAGCAGTGCGTACCATCAATAAAACCCTGGGCTGGAAGCTGCCGATCGACGGTCCAAAAACCCTGAACGGACTGATCACCGAAACCCTGGAGAATATTCCGGACACCAACGTGTGCCTGAAGGTGGAAGGGCACCGCGTTGAAGTGCTCCAGATCAAAGATAACGTGGTCAAGGCCGCCATCGTCCACCCGCGCAAACGCCGTAAACGCGCAGTGGCGAGGTAACCTCCGGGCCCACTATATATCCCGGAGCTATGAAAAAACGGGCGTTAGAAAGATCAAATTTTAACCACCTTCTTGACCCTTATCGATTAGCCACCAACACTTATCATGGTGACGAATAAGTAATCATAAGGAGCATGCCTCTGAACCCAACGAAAAACGTTGGGTAGCTGTCCCATCCCGAAGCCGCGCAACCCGTTGCTCCCCAGGTTTTCACTGGTGGTACGGATAACTGGGTCAGTAACAACGGAACACGGCGCCTGCCACCTGCACCGTTTTTTGACGGCTATCGCAGGTCTGGTTTTAGTCATGTTAACTTTGCTGAAAATGCGGTAAATTTGACCAATAATTAGAAAATCAGGATTTTGCTCGGTCATGTATCCGGTTGAGGCGTAAAAGGAGTCTGCCATGAACAAGCAGTCCGGCATACATTACCTTCGCGAGCACAGGGAAGCGGGTAACAAACCGGTCCCCGCGGAGGTTACCCGCATCCGTGACACGGTGGTCGCCGGGCTGGGCGATCTGATGCAGGGTGCATTCGATGCCGTCGACGATTCGCTGTTCGAACTCGCTAACAATGCGCGTAGCAATAACGAACAGAATCGTTACTTCGAGGCCATGCGCGAGATTCGAATCAAGCGCAAAGGCGTCGAGCGCCATTTCCAGAGCGCCGTCGCCCATTTCTTCTCGAACCCGCCACACACCGGACACAACCAAGAAGAGACTCTGAGCAAACAGGCCAGCTCCGAGAGCCTGTCGCTGGTGGGCGATGAGGACCTGGAAGAACAGGTTGCCCTGAACGCTATGATCACCAAAGCCAAGGCCCATTTCCAGGGCCCGCTGCTGCAATTACAGACCCGATTCAGCCAGGTCTACTCCGAAGCGACCGAAGAATCCCCCGTTAACCCAATGGCTCCCGAGCATCTCTGCAGCGCCTTCACCGAAGCCATTGAAGCCCTCGAGATCCAGATTCGCGAGCGTCTCATCCTGCTCAAGCAGTTTGATCGCTACGTGGTTTCCAACCTGGGCATGTTATTGGACGAGGCCAACCGGATTCTGATCCAGGCGGGTGTCATCCCCAACTTCCGCTACCACGGCAAAGCCGGGAAGCAATACACAGCCGAATCCGCCAAGGATGCACCGCCCGCAGCGACAGAGACACCGGAGCCAACTGGCCAGGCGAGCACCGAGGCCACAAGCAACAGCGCGGTATTCGAACAGATCCGTCAGATGCTGGCCCTGCAAAGGGCGAATGCCGGCATTCCGCCGCGCGCCTCCGACCCAGGCATTCGCCTGGTCGGTGATTCGGAGCTGGCCGACCTGCTGAACGCCCTGCCCCTACCGGATACTCGCCCCATCAGCGGCAATCTCAGCGATGGTGAGCCTATCACCATTGATCTCCGCTACGTGGTCCAGCAGATTCTGTCCCAGGCCGATACCGGCGATGGCCGGAAACCGGCGCTGAACGAGTTCGATGAGGACCTCATCAACCTGGTGTCGATGCTGTTCGAATTCATCCTGGACGATTACAACCTTTCAGCGCCAGTGCAGGTGCTGATCAGTCGGCTGCAGATTCCCATTCTAAAAGTAGTAATCAGGGACAAAAGCTTTTTTAGCCAGGCCAGCCATCCAGCTCGTCGCTTGCTTAACTCCATGGCCCGCGCCGGCATTGGCTGGAGTACCAGCGACGAAAAGACGAAAGACAAGCTTTACAACCAGATCCATAACATCGTTCAGCGGATTCTCAACGAATTCACCGGAGACGTCGCCCTGTTTGAAACCCTGAACCAAGAGTTTGACCAGTTCCTAGAGAAAGAGAACCGCAAGTCCTCCCTCGTCGAGCAGCGCACCCGGGAATCCGAACGGGGCCGCATCAAATCCCAACAGGCGCAGGAAACCGTCGACAACCTGCTCAGGCAGAAAGTTGCCCGTTACAAACTGCCCGAAACTATCCATGACATCCTGATTAACGGCTGGAGCCGGGTAATGTTTCTCGCTTACCTGCGGGACGACGTGGAGCATCGCTGGAACGAATCCGTACGCGTTGTCGACGACCTGATCTGGTGCCTGCACCCCCATCAGGAAGACGACGAACGGGACCAATGGGTTCGGGTGGTTCCCAGTCTGCTCAAGACCCTTCGCGCCGGGCTCGAGGAGGTTTCCTACAACTCATCGAAACTGGATGTGATGATCGGCCACCTCAAGCACGAACTGGCCGAAGCCTTCCGGACCAACGCGGCCATCGAGGCGCGGCAGGACTCACCAGCCGAACCTGAAGAAGACATCGCCACGCTGCATCAGACTGCGGTGGAACGCCAGCAACAACTGGAGGACGCCGCAATCTCCGAATATGTGACCCAGATCGATACCATCGACATTGGCAATTGGGTGGAATTCCGCCTGGTGAACGGTGCCAGCTTCCGCTGCAAGCTATCGGCGATCATTGAAGAGGCAGACTGCTTCGTGTTCGTTAACCGCATGGGACTGAAGGTCATCGAGAAGAATCGGATTGAGCTGGCACACGAAATGCGCCGCGGCCGCCTGACCCTGCTCGAACAGGGTGCCCTGATCGACCGGGCCCTGGACGCGGTAGTCGGCAGCCTACGGAGTAAAACAGCCTGAGTCTGATGCAACAAACAGACGGGGCCAAGCACAGCCTGCCGGCGGGCTATCGTATAGCACTGGCGATGTCGGCGGCTGTTCTGGCCCACACGCTGCTACTATCCGGGTTTCCGTCGCCGTTTGAGGAAACCGACGATGCCCGCCATCGCGTCAGCGTTGAGCTGGTTGCCCCTGGCGCAGTAACCCGCCCGGAACGCCCTGCGGCGACGGCACTGGCCAATAGCCGCAACCCCAGATTCGAGGTAGCCCCCCTTCAGACAAAGACCACACCATCACGATCTGAACCCGCACTCCGAAGCACCAGCGACTCCAGCGTCAGCACCAAACCCCAAGCTCAAGCCTCGGCCACGAGTGCCCCGAGCAAACCGGCGGCCGGGGCCACCGCCTCAACGGCCTCCCGCGCAGGCGAGCAAGCCACCCTGGTGGAGCCGCGACCGGTAGCAACCACCACCCGGATCACGGAATCACCAGACGAGCAGGACCCCTACCTCATTAAACTGGCAGTTCACCTGGGTCATGAGCTGGAAAAACTGAGAGTGCCAGCAATCGCCCAGCTGTCGGAACGGGTGGCGATGGAGATCGAGCTCCAGTTGCTGAACAATGGTGCCCTGACACGGGCGAAGGTATTGAAATCGACGGGGCTTAAACGGATTGACGATGCGGCCTACCGTGCATCACTGGCCGCCAGCCCCTATCCAGAGCCTCCGGTCGGCGGCCAGAGCCGGTTCGAGATTGAACTGGTGTTCTCCCCGAACCGGTTCTGAAACGCTCAAATCAGGCTTCGGCCTGCTTGGCAGCATCCTTGACCATCTTGGCCAGTTCACCGCTCTCGGACATTTCGAGGACGATGTCGCAACCGCCTACCAGCTCACCGTTGATGTACAGCTGGGGATAGGTAGGCCAGCTGGAATACACCTTCAGGGCTTCGCGGAGCTCCTGGTTGTCCAGGATGTTTACAAATGCGAAGCGCTCGCCACAGGCCATCAGAGCCTGAACCGTCTTGGCGGAAAACCCGCACTGGGGTGCCTGAGGGCTGCCCTTCATGTACAGAATGACGGGGTTATCGCCGAGCTGGCTCTTGATGGTTTCGTTAATGTCCATGAACATTCACCTCTGATCGGAAACGGAATTGCCATCGGGCAACGGACTTGGTACCTATTGTACACGTCCAGCCGAGACCGCACCAAACACGGTACCGCGCCGGCTGCCTCAGCCTGGCGCCGCAGCGTTGTCATCCCTGCTACGAAGGGCTAGACTTGTTGGCCCATTTTTTCAGGCAACGTTTTCGCCAACTCCGGTGATGCCGGGCTTCGTTGACATAAGGGCCAATGCATGGCGGCACGACACTTTCTGACACTGAACGACATGACAACCACTGAGCTGGAAAGCCTGGTGGATCATGCCTCCAAACTCCGGAATGAGTGGCATCAGGGTAAGGTGCGGGACACCCTCAAGAATCGCGTTCTGGCGATGATCTTCGAGAAATCCTCTACCCGGACCCGGGTGTCGTTCGAAGCCGGCATGGCACAGTTGGGCGGCTCGGCAATGTTCCTGTCACCGCGAGACACCCAACTTGGGCGCGGAGAACCGATTGAAGACTCCGCCATTGTCATTTCCAGCATGGTCGATGCGGTGATGATCCGTACCTTCGCCCATGAGACGGTCCAGCGTTTCGCTGCCGCCTCCCGGGCACCGGTCATCAACGCCCTGACCGACGACTTCCACCCGTGCCAGCTGCTGGCTGATATGCAAACCTACCGGGAACACCGCGGCAGCATTCGCGGTGCCACCGTGGCCTGGATTGGCGACGGCAACAACATGTGCCATTCCTACGTCAATGCGGCGGCACAATTCGATTTCCATCTTAATGTTGCCTGCCCGGAAGGCTACGAGCCCGACGCCGAGCTGCTGAAAACCCATGGCGACCGGGTAACAGTATTTCGGGACCCGGCCGAAGCGGCGCGCAGCGCCAACCTTCTGGTCACCGATGTCTGGGCGTCCATGGGCCAGGAAGAAGAACAGAAGATCCGCGAGCAGGCCTTCCGAAGCTACCAGATCAGCCCAGCGCTGATGCAATTGGCCGACAAGGATGCTCTGTTTATGCATTGCCTGCCGGCCCACCGTGGCGAAGAAATTTCGGCTGACATGATGGAACACCCCAGCTCGGTGGTCTGGCACGAGGCCGAGAACCGGCTGCACGCTCAGAAAGCGTTGTTGGAGTTTCTCATCCTCAATCAGCTGAACTAACCTCATGCATACTCCCACCCATTCCCCGGACGGCTGGCTGCTCGAGGTGAACAACCTGTCTTGCGGTTACGGGGGTGACTCCGTAGTCAGGGACGTCAGCTTTGCACTCAGCCATGGCGACATCGGCTGCCTGCTGGGCCCCAGTGGCTGCGGCAAGAGCACCATCTTGCGAGCTCTGGCCGGCTTTCTCCCCCTGAACAGCGGTGAAATCAGTCTACTCTCCCAGGCCATCAGCCTGCCCGGCCGAACGCTGGCGCCCGAGAAACGCCGGGTGGGCATGGTGTTTCAGGACTACGCCCTGTTCCCGCACCTGACCATCGCCGACAACGTCGGTTTCGGCCTGCGCAACATGTCCAAGGCAGAGAAGCATCAAAAAGTGGCGGAACTGCTCGACGTGGTGCACCTGCAAGACCTGGCCAACAACTACCCGCACGAATTGTCGGGTGGCCAGCAACAGCGCGTCGCCTTGGCCCGTGCCCTGGCCCCGGAGCCGACTCTGATCCTGCTGGACGAGCCATTCTCCAACCTGGACGCAGACCTGCGTCGCCGGTTAAGCCTCGATGTGCGGGATATCCTGAAGACTCTCGGCATCAGCGCCATCCTGGTCACCCACGACCAGCAGGAAGCCTTTGCCATGTGCGATCAGGTCGCGGTGCTTCGCGACGGCCAGATCCAGCAGTGGGACGTTCCCTACAACCTTTACCACGAACCCTCTAACCGCTTCGTTGCCGGCTTCGTTGGTCAGGGCGGTTTCGTGCCCGGGAAGACATTGGGGCCGGATACCATCGAATCCGAGCTTGGCGTGATTCACGGCAACCGGGCCTACAACTGGTCAGCCGGCACCCTGGTGGATGTTCTCATCCGCCCCGACGACATCGTCTTCGATGCCGACTCCGAGCTTCGCCCCAAGGTGATTGAAAAAACCTTTGCCGGCACCTCGACCCTATACCGTTTCCGGTGTTCAGAAGACACCGAATTCGAGGCACTGTTCCGAAGCCACCTCGATTTTCACCTGGGCGAGCACGTGCCGGTGCGCGTCGAAGCCGATCACCTCATCGCGTTTGAGCGCAACGCCTGAGCGCAGTCAGTCGTTGCAGACACGCTCAACAGCATCGATCCAGCCAGCGTACAGGGACTCCCGCAGCGAGGGACCCATGCGCGGCTCGAATCGGTGCTCGCATTCCCAAAGTTTGGCGATTTCCTCAAGACTGGAGTAGACCCCCGTTTGCAGGCCTGCCAGATAGGCCGCGCCCAGAGCGGTTGTCTCGGTGATTTTGGGGCGGTCCACGGTGACATCGAGGATATCGGCGAGGAACTGCATCACCCAGTCGTTGACCACCATGCCGCCATCCACCCGCAAGGTTTTCAGGTGGGCACCGTCGTTCTGGATGGCCCGAATCAGGTCCTTGGTCTGGTAACACACGGACTGAAGACCCGCCGTCACGATTTCGGCTATTCCGGTATCCCGGGTCAGCCCCATGATCGCGCCTCGGGCATGCGGGTCCCAGTGTGGTGCGCCCAGACCGGTGAACGCGGGCACCAGGTACACCGGATTCTCAACACCTACAGACTCCGCATGCGCCGTAGATTCACTGGCGTGCTTGATCAGCTTCAGGCCATCCCTCAGCCACTGCATGGCAGCGCCAGCCACAAAGATGCTGCCCTCCATGGCATAGCAGGGTCTGCCATTGAGGCGGTAGGCCATCGTGGTTAGCAACCTGTTTTCCGATCGCAGCGCCTTATCGCCGGTATTCAGCATCAGGAAACAGCCGGTGCCGTAAGTGCTCTTCGCCATCCCCGGCTCAAAACACGCCTGCCCGATCAAGGCTGCGTGCTGGTCGCCGGCAACGCCGGCAATGGCAACTTGTGCCCCCAGCCACTCCGCCTGGGCGGTGCCATAATCTGCGGCGCTATCCAGCACCTCGGGCAGTAACGACCGGGGCACCCGGAACAGCTCCAGCAGCTTATCGTCCCAGCCCTGGTCGTGAATGTTGAACAATGCAGTACGAGAAGCATTGGTCGCATCAGTGCAGTGGGACTCGCCACCGGTCAGATTCCACAGCAACCAGCTGTCAATGGTGCCGAAGGCCAGCTCACCCGCCTCGGCGCGGACCCTTGCGCCCTCGACGTTATCGAGAATCCAGGCGATTTTCGTGGCCGAGAAATAGGGGTCAATCAGCAGCCCGGTGCGCTCCACCACCGTATCCTCGTGGCCGTCGGTCTTAAGCTTTGTGCACAGGGACGCGGTGCGTCGGTCCTGCCAGACAATGGCATGGTAGATGGGCTTGCCAGTGCTGCGCTCCCAGATCACCGTGGTTTCACGCTGGTTGGTGATGCCGATACCCGAGAGATCAGCGGCCGCAACGTTTGCCTTTTCCAGGGCACCGCGACACACCGCCAGCGTACTCTCCCAGATCTCAATCGCGTCGTGCTCAACCCAGCCGTCCTGGGGGAAATACTGGTGAAACTCCTGTTGGTCAGAAGCAACACTGGCACCGGTGTCATCAAACACAATAGCGCGGGAGCTGGTAGTGCCCTGATCGATGGCAAGCAGGTAGCGAGTCATAAAGATCTCCGTTTGTTTTTCCCGGATTCTAGCAGCAGTGGAAAAGCGAGGAGACCGAATGGGGCAAAAAAGGAGGGGAAAATAAAAAAAGGGCCGGAAAACCGGCCCTCAAATGACGAATGAAACAAGGAAAGTTCGTAAGAACTACAACCTCAAAAGCCATCCCTTACGCTCTTAGTATTAGCCAAGCGGTCACGTTCGTCCGTAGCGGTTGTGTAGCGGCTTTGTTACATCTGGTTAGACCTTGGGCTGTGGATCACACAATCGGGTCGATCGGCTTCTTACGCGGCCACACCAGGCTGAAACGCGCCCCACCCAACTCGTTACTGCGGCCTACAAAAGCCTGCCCGCCATGCCAGTACAGGATGCGCCTGACAATGGACAAGCCCAGGCCATATCCGCCAGAAGTACGGGTTCGGCTGTCATCAAGGCGTGCAAAGGCGGTAAACACTTTTTCCCAATCTTCCTCTGGAACCCCGGAGCCGTCATCTTCAACGTCAATCCGGCAGTTGTCCTCGTCGATGCTGCAACGCACCAGCACCCGGCCAGCCGCGTACCGACCAGCATTACCGACCAGGTTCTGAACAGCCCGGTGGATATAACGCGGCTCGACATCGGCAAGGGCCCATTGCTCGGAGGCCGGGTCAATATCAGCCTCGATTTTCAGTGCCGGTCGAATCAGCTGCTGCTCTGACACCACTTGCCGAACCAGATCGGTGACCGACGCCTCCTGCAACGAGAACACCGGCCCACCCTGCTCCAGCCGGGCGTAGGTCAGGATTTCATCAATCAGCTCATCCAGTTCCTGAATATCGCCATCGATGCCTTCGAGCTGCTTCTGCAGCCGCCCTTCATCCTGGCAGTCCTCGATCATCTGCACGCCGAACCGGATGCGGGCGACCGGCGTGCGCAGCTCATGGGAGACCGCGTGAATCATTTCACGCTGCACATTGACCAGACGCTGAATGTGCTCCGCCATGCCGTTAAAGGAGGCACCGAGGCGGGCAACCAGGGTTCCGGATCCGGTTTCCACCCGAGCGCCCATTTCACCGCGGGCAATGCGAACGGCCACCGACTCAACCTTCCTCAAGTTGCTGTCTACCGCACGCACACCAAGGAAAACCGCGACCGCGAGCACCCCGCCGACCACCGCCACCAGCAGCAAAACCACCGGCCAGGCCCAGGGCGTAAACGGGTGCGGCATGGCAATCCGGAACAGTTCACCATCGTCGAGCTGTAACAACACATGCCCCATACCGATCGGGCCCTGCTTGTAAAACACCAGACCATCCCTGGCTACCTGCTCAAGCACCTCATCGGAAGGCAACAGGGCAGCATCGTTCACTGGCGTCACTTCAACATTGAGCGCCTCGGCAAGCCGGGACGACATGCTGACACGCTCCTCCGGGCCCGACGCCCGAAGATGCCAGCGCACGATCAGGGCGACCGCTTCAGCCACCTCCTGGTAAGGATCGTCCAATTTCATCTGCAACACCCGGGCGTCGGGACCGGCTGCCAGAATCCGATAGCCAGCAGGGCTTGCCAGGGAGACAATCTGATCGTAGCCAAGGCGTTCCAGCGTTACCGGAGACAGGTCCAGCTCATCGGGAGAAGTCACTTCGAAGTCGTAGAGGGCACCGAGCCAGTGGTAGCGGTCGGCAGCATCGGGATCGGACTGGAGCCAACGCATCAGCGGCTCAGGGAAGCGCTCGTGCCAGAACTGGGACCTGACCGAATTAACCCCCACGAAGAGGGCGACACAGACAACCAGGACCAGCGTCACCAAACCGGCAAAGCGCGCGTAAAGCTTAAGAAAGAACATCAGGGGCATGTCATGAACCCTGGTACGGAACGCCGGTGCCTGCTAGAAAGGGTGCACCGGCTCCAGAGACTGAATTGTCAGGCTTCCTTTACGAACAGGTAGCCTTTACTGCGGACGGTCTTGATTCGACGGGGATGGATGGGATCGTCGCCGATCTTTGGCCGAATGCGGGAGACCCGAACGTCGATGGAGCGATCCTGACCGTCGTATTCGATACCACGCAAGGCGGTGAAGATCTCTTCGCGGCTCAGCACCCGTCCGGCGTTGCTCGCCAACAACCAGAGCAAGTCGAATTCCGCACTGGTCAGATCGATGCTGGCATCGCTCAGCCAGGCTTCGCGCATGGACCGGTCAACCACCAGGTCATTGAACTGCAGGCGGACCGGCTCTTCACCATTGGCTTCGTCACCGGCGGCCTGCCCGGCTTCTGTCACACGGCGCAGCATGGCCCGTATGCGGGCCAACAGCACGCGCGGTTTGGCCGGCTTTCCGATGTAATCATCCGCGCCCATTTCCAGACCAAGGACCTGATCCAAATCATCGGTGCGGGCTGTCAGCATGATGATGGGGCCGGAATAGAACGGACGCACCCGACGGCAGATCGACAAGCCATCCTCGCCCGGTAACATCAGATCCAGTACCACCAGATCCGGCTGCTCGTTACGGATGCGCTCAACTGCCGCACCACCGTGGGTTTCGAGCGAGACTTGCAGACCGTTACTCTCGAGATACTCACGGGTCAGCTCGGCCAGTCGCTCATCGTCCTCAACAATGAGAATTCGCCAACTTTCGTTTGTCTGTTCCACGCCATCCATCTCTGATTTTGTTTTTCCAATTGTGATTCGTACCGTTCGCCCGACAATACAGGCAACCTGCGGTAACAGCAATTATACATGCTATTCAGAAATATACATGGAACTCGGACTCTGTTACAGCCCGTGACAAAGCGCCTCTTCAACTTCGGCTGATCGAATCCTGTCATACAGACGTCACCCGCTCGTCATGGGTGTGTCACACCGGCTTCATAGGCTTGTCGGGAAATGGACACAAAAGAGACCATGCCATGACCGGACAAACCGCGAGACCACGTCGAAGCGCTCGTCGCCTGACCAGCGACATCACCCGTAGCCCCGATTTGATTGAAGCGGCGCAGCGTCTGCGCTACCAGGTGTTTTCGGAAGAATACGGCAGTGATCTTGGTGCCGAGGTGCCAGGACTGGATCGCGATTCCTTCGACGACGTCTGCGACCATCTGATCGTTACCGACAGCGACAGCGGTGAGCTGGTTGCCACCACCCGGATCCTGCACCAGACCGACACCGAACTGGTCGGCGGCTTTTATTCCACCGGCGAATTCGATCTGTCGGCCCTGAACCAGTTGCCCGGTACCGTTGCCGAACTGGGCCGCACCTGTGTGCACCCAGACTACCGCAATGGCGCGACCATTGGATTGCTGTGGTCTGCCGTGGCTGAATATCTGATTGCCCGCAACGTTGACTACGTGATCGGTTGCGCCAGCATCAGCATGGCCGATGGCGGCCTGAAAGCCTGGCGGATCGCCCGTCATCTGCAGCGCGAGTATCTGGCAAACGACGAGTATCGAGTGTTTCCGCGACGAAAACTGCCACACCTGACCCACGTCGTGGATGAAACCCGGCCGGTCACCATTCCACCGCTGATCAAGGCCTACATGCGGCTTGGCGCCAAAGTATGCGGTGAGCCCTGCTGGGATCCGGAGTTCCGGTGCGCCGATTTGCTGGTCTTACTGGAAGTGAACAATCTGGCCGCTCGCTACAGCCGGCATTTTCTGGGCAAGGCCTCGTAAGGTGCCTTTTAGCCAGTCAGTGACACGCCAAAACGGAAGATCTTCCATGGCATGGCTCAGACTCACCTCCCGGCTGACCGCGTTTTGCCTGTTCCTGGCGGCGACAGTGCTGCTGGCATCCAGCCTCCTGGCGTTCGATGTGCTGACCCGCCGGCAAATTGATCGAACGCCTTGGGCACGCCGTTGCTTCCGATCAGCGTGCCGGTGTCTCGGTTTTCAGATTCGGGTTCACGGCGCCACGCCCGAACGCAACGTCCTGTACGTGAGCAACCACATCAGCTGGTCCGATATCCCGATTTTGGGCAGCTTGACCCCGATCCTGTTCCTGTCGAAGGCGGAAGTGAGCGACTGGCCCATCATTGGCTGGTTGGCGCAGCAGGCCGGCACCCTGTTTATCAAACGCGGGGGTGGGCGGGCCAGGCGAGTTCGAGCTTCGATTACGGAAAAACTTCAGGCGGGAGAGTCAGTGTTGGTATTTCCGGAAGGCACCACCGGTTTCGGCTTAACAGTGCTTCCCTTTCACGGCCTGCTGCTCGGCGCCGCCGCCGACTGCGAGTCGCCCATCCAGCCGGTGACCATCAGCTATCGCCGCGCTGGACGCCCGGACCATTTGGCTCCGTTCGTAGGCGACGATGCGTTCCACAGCCACCTGGTCACGCTGCTGAAACAGCCACCGACCCAGGTCGATGTTGTGTTCCACCCGGCGATTAGGGCCAAGCCCGAGCTGACTTCATCGCAATTAGCGCTCCAGCTTCGGAATACCGTTCAGGACGGTCTTTCGCAAGTTCAGGCCGGGGAGCTGGATCGCACCGGGAACGACGACATCAAAATAGCGGACGGCCCTGAGCCATCTCATCCTCGGTAGCTTCCCGGCGGCCCACGATCTCCAGATCGAAGTACAGGGTGAAGCCGGCCAGCGGATGGTTGGCATCAACCTTGACCAGATTGCCGTCAATAGAGACGACCTGAACGATCTGCGCCTCATCACCGGTATTGGTCTGGAACTTCATGCCGATCTGAAGATCCTCCACCCCTTCAAACAGCGAGCGCGGCACCTTGCGGATCAGCTCCGGGTTATGCTCACCGTAAGCCATCGCCGGCGGTACCGTGACTTCCAGGCAATCACCGACGTTGCGATCCTTCACCGCTTTCTGAATTCCCTCGATGATGTCCGGGCTACCATAAATAAAGTGCAGCGGCTCGCTGCCTTCTGAAGTATCGACAAGTTCGCCGATCTTGTTTTTCAGCACGTAGTGAACGGTGAATACGTCAGGTTTGGTTTGTGAGACATCCATCAGGCTTCTGGGTTTCCTGTGTCGGTTGGTGTGTCATTCAGTTGCAGACCGTAAATCACCAGGCGCTGATCCAGCTTTGCCCGCAGCCCTGACGGCTGCGCCAGCCCCATGCGCTCAAGCAATGGCGCAAAACGATTGTCGTCATCCCGGGCCCTGACGGCCTGCAATAGTGTCGTCAGTTTACCACGGCGGGTTGCCGTTGCGGCTTTCAGGGTTTTAAGGGCTTTCCCTAACGTCAGTTCCTCGTCGGTAAAATCCCGCCCGAACGGGAACGCCGGAAACACATCCGCATCGCCCCCGGCCGCAATAGCTGCCTGAATCGCTTCCGGCGTATTATCACACCAGTCCGCCGGCAGCTGGAAATCCACAGCCACCTTGCCGGCCTTCTGCGCCTGCTTCAGCAATCCGGGCTGAAAACGGGAATCGGCAATACGGATCAGCCGCAGATAAACCTGCTCGTCGGACTGGCCCCGGAGATCGGCGATACCGTACTCGGTAATGACAATGTCCCGCAGATGCCGGGGAATGGTGCAGTGAGCATAATTGAAGACAATGTTGGAGACGGTCTTACCGCCCGACTGGCGCGTTGCCCTCAGGGTGACGATGGAGCGGGCCCCGGGCAGCTCATGGGCCATGGCAACGAAATTGTATTGCCCGCCGACCCCACTGACCACGCGCCCATCCGCCAGCCCGTCTGAAACTGCGGCACCGCCCAGGGTATACATCATGGTGGAATTAACGAACCGGCTGTGGAGCCGTTGCGCAGCTTTCAGTCGCTGGTCGCCAAAGCGATGATCGTACAGATGGTTGATGAAATTCACGCTGGTCATGCAGATCTGATCCCGGCGTTCGTCGCTCAGATCCCGCAGCGCCCGGTAAAAGCTCTCGGGGCCGACGTAGAAGCCACCGTGCATGGTAACGCCGCCCTTCAGCCGAGTTCCAAGCGCCAGCGACTCAATGGCCTCACGGGCCTGGGGATCATCCAGATCCCCATCAACCGGCTGGGAGCCCACAAGCAAACGGCCGCCCCGGAATTCCACGGTATCCCGAAGGATACCCAACCGGACCAGCCAGCCAACATCCCGGGCCCGCATGGGTGAATCGATCAGCTGTTCGCGACGAAGCACATCCAGGGACGTCATCGTCACCTGATCACTCAGCTCACCCCGATTGATCAGGGTCTGCAACCCAGCATGGTCAAAAACCGCGCGCCGGAGAATGCCGGCCTGCATCAGGTACAGAAAACCATCCACCATCATCTCGCTGCAGCCATACAGCCCCCGCTCAAACGTGCCGGTGCCGCCGTCGGTCTCGGCCACAGGAAAACGCTCGGCAATTCTCAGATGATCGTACACCGCACGCCAGTGTTCGTTGTCCTTGTGGCGGAGGATGGCGCTGTGTACCAGGGCCGCCCCCAGGGAACCAATGCCCACCTGCAGGGTGCCGCCGTCTTTCAACAGGGCGCTGGCGTAAAAACCTATCAGGTGATCTTCCGGGCTGATGGCCATCTCCGGCGCCGAGAACAACGGGTAATCGGTGGAGGGCTGCTCGAACACCACATCAAACGCCGACTCTTCCACGGCGCTATGGCGATCCATCCAGGGCAGGTTCCGATTCATTTCCGCCACCAGAGCCACCGGCGTGCCCTGATCTTCGCGCGCCCGCAGCTCCGGGATCAGGTCGAGGGTCAGATCCGGATTGCAGCTCAGGCTGACCATACCCTCGCGCCCCGCAGGTTCGCCCGGGGCGACCATCTGGGCCACCACATTGACGCCCTGCGCCATCAGATCCCGAACCGCATGGGTGTAATTGCTGCAGACGTAATGCCTCTGTTGCGATTTATTGTTGAGGTAGTTGCCGGCTTTAAAGAAAAACTCGGAGACCTGCACGTTATCCGGCAGGCGATTAGCGGAGACGTCCCTGGCGTAGGCCAGTTCCGGAATCCGACCGTAGAGCCGGTCGGCAAAGGGGGTCAGAAATCGTTTTTCCAGTGACGAACCACCCCTGGGCGCCAAAAGCGACAGGGCGGTAACAATGTGCAGCTGGATTTCAGGATCAACCTTGGCACGCTGGTACAGGGCGTTAACGAACCGGATGGGTTTGCCAAGCCCCAGGGGCAGGCCAAGCGTGATGGTCTTCCCCACCCGATCAATCACTGCATCAACACAAGCCTCTACATCGTCTGAACGTCGACCAGTATCAGTCGCCATTGCCAAGCTCCTTATGGATCAATCCGGCTGTTGTTACGGGCGATGATCACACGACACCTGAACGCTGGCAATGTGCCAGATCAGGTTTGCGACAGAGAGATTAGTAATGCGAGGAGAAGAACAAACGGGACAGGGAGAGCTAGAAATTCCACTTCAGATTCAGGCAGGCACCTTCATTCAGCAGTGCGATGCCGTGATCAGGCTGGGCCGGTTCGGACGCATACCGCTTGCTGCCATCGTCGGAGCGGGTCAGGGTCAGCGTCAACAGGCGAGAGCCAATCTCACTGACCGCCTCGACCGGGCCATCGTCAAAATCACCGGACATGCGCTCCTGGAGCTCGTAAACGTCCTCAACGGTGACAGTTTCGCCCAACTCGTCGAATACGCGCTCAGCAGCTTCGGCGCGGACAACAAAGGCGACGAGATTAAGGGCTAGTAATGCGACAAAGATGCGAATAATCATGACACTTCAACGACCTGGAAACCGAAAGGATTGTAATGATACTTAAGGCTAAAGTCTAATGATTAAACGCCGGAAAGATGTGAAATTGAACACAAAAGCGCCACTGTTTTGTCAGCGAACACCCCCGTTTTTGTCAAAAAATAATCCAGGATATTTCAGCGTGTAACAGGCGGCGCCCAGCCTTGGCATTTGCCGGGACTGGGCCGCCGGTTATGGGCAGGGATAGGTGAACTCGGCATGCAACGCCTCGATGGCATCGAGCGCATCCTGGTCAAGGGAAATGGATGCGGAACCGATGTTTTCCTGCAGCTGCACCATGGTGGTGGCACCCACGATGTTGCTGGTGACAAAACTGCGACTGTTCACGAAGGCCAGCGCCAGCTCCACCGGTGACAGCCCATGCTGCCGAGCCAGCTCCACATAGGCCCGGGTTGCGGCCATGCCACGACTGTTGCTATAGCGCTTGAACCGCTCATAGAGGGTAAGCCGAGCTTTCTCCGGCCAGCTTTCGCCCAGGTACTTGCCGGAAAGCATGCCAAACGCCAGGGGCGAGTAAGCCAGCAAGCCGGCCTGTTCGCGATGGGCGATTTCAGCCATCCCCACTTCAAACGACCGGTTCAGCAGGTTGTAGGGGTTCTGGATACTGACCGCGCGCGGCCAGCCCTTTTCCCGGGCCAGTCGCAGATACTCCATGGTGCCCCAGGGGGTTTCGTTGGATAACCCGATTTGCCGGATCTTGCCCTCGCGGACCAACTCATCAAGGGCTTCCAGGGTTTCTTCAATGGGGGTAAAACTCTCTTCCGGATTAGTCTGGTACCCCAGCTGTCCAAAAAAATTGGTGCTCCGATCCGGCCAATGCACCTGATAGAGATCAATGTAATCAGTTTGCAAGCGCTTCAGGCTGGCCTCGCAAGCCTCCCGGATATGGGCGCGGGTCAAACGGGGGCCGTTGCGGAGGTAGGTCAGGCCATTTCCGGGCCCTGCCACCTTGGAGGCAATGACCAGGTCGTCACGGCGGCCGCGTCGGGCCAACCAGTTCCCCAGGTACTGCTCGGTCAGCCCCTGGGTTTCAGCCCGGGGCGGCACTGGGTACATCTCGGCGGCATCGATGAAGTTCACACCGGCCTCGGTGGCGTAGTCCAACTGCTCAAAGGCTTCCGATTCGGTGTTTTGCTCCCCCCAGGTCATGGTGCCCAGGCAGATCAGGCTGACATCAATGTCAGTGTTTCCCAATTTTCGCGTTTGCATAGAGTCTCCGTATCGGATGGTGGAACGGGTAAAGGGATTGTCATGGGACTGTCGCAGAACTGTCACGCCCCGTTTTCATAGTGAGGACATGTCAGAGGAACCGCAGGAATCATCGTGACCAAGACCGTTCAGGCCGCACGGCGCCAACAACACATTACCATTGTATCTGAGACCTTTCCGCCCGAAATCAACGGGGTGGCGAACACACTCAGGCATTTGTGCCAGGGTCTGATGCAGCGCGGTCATCGGGTCACTGTGGTGCGCCCCCGCCAACGCCATGAAAGCAAGGGCATGGTACCCAGTGCTGGCCACGGCCTGTTCAGCCACGAACATGTGGTCACCGGCCTTCCGCTACCGGGCTATGCCGACCTTCGTTTTGGTCTGGCCCGCAGTGGCGAGCTGCGCGGGCTCTGGCAGAAAGATCGACCTGACGCCATTTACGTGGCCACACAGGGGCCCCTGGGCGTTGCCGCCGTGTCGGCCGCCCGAAAGCTGGGCCTCCCGGTGAGTTCAGGGTTTCACACCAATTTTCACAGTTATAGCCGGTACTACGGTGTTGGCATCCTCGAACATCTTCTGTGCGCCTATGGCCGCTGGTTCCATAACCGCACCTCGATCACCCTGGTGCCTACCCGGAAAATGGCGCAGACCACTGCAGCTATGGGCATCAGGCCCACCGGACTCTGGAGCAGAGGCGTGGACTGCAACCGGTTTGCCCCTCACAAACGGGACCAGGCACTGCGAAAACGCTGGGGCCTCAAGGAAAACGAACGTGCTGTGATCTACGTGGGCCGACTGGCTCCGGAGAAAAACCTGTACATGGCCGTGGCCTGCTTCGAACGCATTCGTGGCCTGCACCCCCAATCCCGATTCATTCTGGTCGGTGATGGCCCCCTGCGGCGACAATTGGCTGAGCAGCATCCGGATTACATCTTCTGCGGCACCCAGCGCGGCGAAGACCTCGCCCGTCATTATGCCTCAGGTGACCTATTCCTGTTTCCGAGCAAGACCGACACTTTCGGCAATGTCGTTCTGGAAGCCATGGCCAGTGGGCTCGCTGTGATCGCCTTTGATGACGGTGCGGCCAGCGAACACCTTCGGCATGAGGAAAACGGCATGAAAGCCGACCTTTGTGAAGATGAGGGCTTTGTTGACGGCGCGCTGCGACTCGCCGACCAGCCCACGCTATTGAATCGCATTCGGGCCCAGGCCCGACTCGATGCTCTCGAGCTGGACTGGAACTCGCAAATCGAACAGTTCGAGCAACTGGTTTTCACCCAAACAGCCAGGACCGGATACCATGCCATTAACAAGCAAAGCATCTCGCTTCTTTGAACAGGCAGATCAACGGGAATATGCGTTCTGCCAGGCCATCAACCGCGTAGCCGGAGTGCCCTCGGTACTCGGCTACTTCCGACTGGTCAGCCGCCTGGGTGACGGCTGGTTCTGGTACGCGCTTATTCTGACCATCCCCTTTCTTTGGCCGGCCCAAGGTCCGGCGCTGGCTTTGCTCATGACCCTGACTGGCCTGACCTGCACCCTGACCTACAAGCTGCTAAAACGGCGCCTGATTCGGGAGCGGCCGTTCATTTCCTTCCCTTCCATCAACTGTGGAACGCCGCCCCTGGACAGGTATAGCTTCCCATCCGGGCACACCCTGCACGCGGCCTGCTTTCAGACCATGTTGTTCTTGGCCAGCCCTTCACTGGCTCTGGCCATCCTACCCTTCACCCTCAGTGTTGCCGCCTCACGGGTGGTGCTGGGATTGCATTACCCTACGGACGTTGCCGCAGGTGCCGTAATTGGTGGGTTGCTGGGGTATCTGTCGACGCACCACTTTCTGGCAGACTTCCTGCGGCTATTTCCGGCCTGAGTTCAGTCAAACAGCCGCAGCTGCGTTACCGGCGCATCGTCGTTGCGGAATCGCACTCCCAGCCCCAGCAGACGCACGGGGCGATCTTTCTCGCCCGCCAGCTCCTTGAACAGGGGCAGATAGTCCTCGATTTCCGGCTCCTGCACATGCTCGCGGACCCGTTCGAGAGTATGGGTGGAAAAGTCGCTGTAGCGGATTTTGATAAAAAGCTTGTGGATCGGCTTGCGCGCGCCTTTGCGGGTCAGCCGCAGATTCAGGTCCGCGACCAGCGCCGCCATGACGGTTTCGCAGGCGGCGCGATCGGGTAGATCGTGGGAAAAGGTTCGCTCGACACTGATTGACTTGGCGATCCGCGACACCACCACTGACCGGTCGTCACGCCCGTGCGCCATCTCATGCAGACGGTAGCCCTGCTTCCCAAAACGGTCCATCAGCACGTCCGGGCCAATAGCCTGAAGATCGCCACAGGTCTCGACACCCAGGGCATTGAGCTTGGCCGCAGTCACCTGCCCTACGCCAAACAGCTTCTGCACCGGCAGCGTGCGGACAAAGCCATCGACATCCTCAGGCCGGATTACGAACAGACCATCGGGTTTTTCCCAGTCACTGGCAATCTTGGCGAGGAATTTGTTGGGGGCGACGCCGGCAGACACAGTAATACCGACCTCGCGGCGAATGCGCTCGCGAAGGTACCGGGCCATCAGCGTGGCGCTGCCTTTGTGATCGGTGACCTCGGACACATCCAGGAAGGCCTCATCCAGGGACAGCGGCTCCACCAGATCGGTCATTTCCCGCAGAATGGCCATGACCTGCTGGGAAGCCGCCCGGTAACGGCCCATGTCCGTGGGCACAGTCACCAGGCCCGGACACAGCCGCCGGGCCTCGCTGCCAGGCATGGCTGAACGCACGCCGAAAGCGCGAGCCTTGTAGTTGCACGTGGTCACCACGCCCCGGCCACCGTCGCCACCCACGGCCAGCGGTACGTCCCGCAGGGTCGGATCGTCACGCATCTCCACCGCGGCGTAAAAGCAGTCACAATCGACATGAATGATCTTGCGCTGGTGCATGGTGCCTGAAACTCGCGTCAACATTCTGTACATTTATACAGCCTTGTATCTTACGGTACTATGCTGAGAATGTCAGAAATTCCAATGATCACGAGTCGAACCCATCGCGAGGCCCCATGAGCAATCCTATCCCCGAGTCAGACCGCACAGAAATTGAAGCTGCCGCCTTTCGTCGCCTGGTAAAGCACCTGCGCGAACACACCGAGGTCCAGAATATCGATCTGATGAATCTGGCGAGCTTCTGCCGCAACTGCCTGTCGAAATGGTATCGCGCCGAGGCCGAGCAGCAAGGCTTCGAGATCTCCGATCCTCAGGCTCGGGAGGAGATCTACGGCATGCCCTATGAAGAATGGAAAGACCGCTATCAGACCGGCGCCAAACAGGATCACAAAAAATGAACGTGAATGAGGCGGTGCGTATTCACCTGGCGTCCCTTGCCGCCGGCCGTGCGGATTTCGACGATACCCTGGCGCTGATTGAGCGCCATTTCGAGTACCGGCCGACCGGTTTCCACAACGGCCCACTGTACAACGCCGCCGGTGAGAATGCCGGCTCGTGCCGGGCCTTTGCCCTGGGCCAGTACTGCAATCTGACCGAGGCTGACACGCTGACGCTGTTCGCCCAACACTACCACCAGGTTCTGGATGAGCCCACCGGCAGCAGCCATGGCAATATCCGCCAGTTCATCAGCACCGGCTGGTCCGGCATCCGTTTCGAGGACAGTCCACTGCGACCGCGCCCGTCGCCCAACACCATGGAAGAGACCCCTTCATGACCGATACCGCTAACCCCGGCGTTAAACAGGTTTTCCAGTTGAAAAGTGCCAGCGTGTCCATGACCGCACTGGAACTGCACTATTTCGACAATGAAGACTTTGAGGCCACACTTCGGGACAAGATCAGTCAGGCTCCGGGCTTCTTCAAGGACATTCCGATTATTGTCAGCCTGGAAAAATACGAAGGCCTGGACAGCGAGCTGGACTTCTTCAAGATTATCGGCGCGTGCCGTCGCCACCAGATCCATGTGGTCGGCGTGCGCGGCGGCAATGAAGACCAGCGCCGACTGGCCCGTGGTGCAGCACTGGCGTTGCTGCCTGGCAACAGCCAGCGGGATCGGGCCCACGCCCCGGAAGCCTCAGCCGAGACGCCGGAAGCCAACGGGTCAGCCGCGCCGGAAACCCAGGCTGCCAGCGCTGGCGAACCGGCACCGGCACGGGTGATCAACCAGCCGGTCCGTTCCGGTCAGCAGATTTATGCACCCGAGGGAGACCTGGTTATCCTGGCACCGGTGCAGGCCGGCGCAGAAGTACTGGCCGCCGGCAACATTCATGTGTACGGTCCGCTGCGCGGCCGGGCACTGGCGGGCATTCACGGGGCAGAGTCGGCCCGGATTTTCTGCCAATCTCTTGAAGCGGAGCTTGTGTCCATCGCCGGACACTATAAAATCTCCGAAGATCTTCAGGACAACGGCTGGAAAAAGGCTGTACAGATCCAGCTCAGGGAAGACCTGCTGGTGGTGACACCACTGGACAAGGCCTGATATCGAGACGGACTGCAACAATCTGACCGGATAATTCCGCAGACACGACGAATCCACCGCGAAACAGGAATTTTACCTTGGCTAGAATCATTGTCGTTACTTCAGGAAAGGGCGGCGTTGGTAAAACCACAACCAGCGCCTCTATCAGCACCGGACTTGCCAAACGCGGCCACAAAACCGTCGTTATCGATTTCGACGTGGGCCTGCGCAACCTGGATCTGATCATGAACTGTGAACGACGGGTCGTGTACGACTTCGTCAACGTCATCCAGGGTGAAGCGTCCCTGAACCAGGCGCTTATACGCGACAAGCGGGTGGATACCCTATACATCCTGCCCGCCTCCCAGACTCGCGAAAAGGAAGCCCTGACCAAAGATGGCGTCGAAAAAGTCATCAACGAGCTGTCGGACACCTTTGACTACATCGTTTGCGATTCACCAGCCGGCATTGAACACGGGGCCCTGATGGCGCTGTATTACGCCGACGAAGCCGTGGTCGTAACCAACCCCGAGGTATCATCGGTTCGCGATTCCGACCGTATCCTGGGCATTCTGCAGAGCAAATCCCGCCGCGCGGAAATGGGCCAGGACCCGGTCAAGGAGCACTTGCTGCTCACCCGCTACAACCCGCAACGTGTCGAGAAAGGCGAAATGCTGTCCGTGGCTGACGTTGAGGAAATCCTCGCAATTCCGCTGCTGGGTGTTATTCCGGAAAGTCAGGTGGTCCTGAATGCCTCCAACCAGGGCCTTCCGGTCATTCTGGAAGGCGAGAGCGATGCCGGCCAGGCCTACGACGATGCTGTCGGGCGGCTTTTGGGCGAAGACCGGGAACACCGGTTCATGACCGCCCAGAAGAAAGGGTTTTTCTCACGGATGTTCAAGGGAGGTTGAGGGATGAGTTTCCTCGATTACTTTAAAGGAAAGAAAACACACACCGCCAGCGTCGCCAAGGAGCGACTGCAGATCATTGTCGCCCATGAACGCGGACAGCGGGACCAACCAGACTACCTGCCCAAGCTGCAGCAGGAGCTGCTTGAGGTCATTCGCAAATACGTTCAGATTAGCGATGACATGATTCAGGTGGAAGTGGACCGTAACGACAGCTGCTCGGTGCTGGAACTGAACGTCACCCTGCCTGAGCGGTAGCCGAAGCACCACCCCCGCCGGGCTACCAGCGGGCGTAATGGTCTTCCATCAATCCCCGTAGCCCGTCTACGGGGATTTTGTTTCCGGCATCGTCCCTTACAAACCCCGTGAAGGTGCCAATGAACTGACGAAAGTTGGACGCCAGCACCAGCGCGTTCATCTTTTCCCGGCGCACGCCAGACGGAACAAACTGCAGCGCCACCCGCCCGTCGTCAGTGCTTACATACCAGTCAGCCCCTGGCCGGTACCGATCAAAGACAAACCGCGCTGTTCCGACCCGGATGCAGCGCCCATCCAGCCAGATGGCATTTTCGGTCATGCCGGTCTCATTCACGCCAGCGGCCAGGTTAAGTCCAAGCGAGCGTCCATCAGCCAGTGTTCCCGCCATGCAGGCCCAATTCCAGGCCGTTTCCCGGCGCATGAACCCGCAGCTCCAGTCGACTGTCGCCCGAGTGCTGGCATCACACCGCCAGATCCGATGATCCCAGCGAATCTCGCCCTCCACCGGCAAGCCCGCGGATTTACGGGTGAATACCCAGCCATCGTAACCGGCCGGGCACACCAGCCGGAGTGGATCATTGTCGTCTTTGATCTCCAGATCAACCCGGATACCACCAGGCGCCGAGACGCTGATGTTGCGACCACCCGCAGCAGCACTCACCCGAAGCGATACATCGCCCTTGGAGAAACTGGCGACACCGTGCTCAGGCAGGGGCTCAATCCGGGTGCCACGAGCAAAGGGCTGGAGAAACGATTGCTCGTACTTGGTGCCGGTTTCAAAGTCGTACAGGTAGAAAAAACCATTGGCCACCAGCTTGAGATCCACCAGCGCCATGCCGAAAACCCAACCAGGCGCCATGGCACTGACAAACTGAAACTGGTTGAACCGCCAGCGCCGGGCCAGACGGGAGCGAGGGCGGTCCATGACCGAGCGCAGGTCATAGTCCAGATAATTGATCTCATCCACCGGGTGGTCAATCACCCCCGGCGTGAGCCTTCCCTTGTCATCAATGAGCTTGCGTAAGGTCATAATCGCGTCAGTTCGGGCCAATTGAAGGGACCGGCTACCCAGGGGGTTACCTGGTTCACAATCCCTTGTTTTGGTGGCCTTATGGGTTTTCGCCACATGCTAGACTCCGGCCACCGTCGCCAAGGAAGTTTACCTCATGAGAAAGACCGGAGCCCACCGATTTAAGGGCTACGCTTCAGCCATCTCCGGCGGGCTCGTCGCCTTGCTGGTAACCACTCTCGCTGCTGCCAGCGCCCAGGCCGATTTGCCTGCCGAGAACGCCGATGGCTGGAGTCTGCGCAAGGAAGCCGACAACATCCGCGTGTACACCATTGACCAGCACGGTTCCAGCTTCAAGGCGTTCAAAGCCGTGGCGACCCTGGACGCACCCATCGAAACCGTGATGGCGGTGATGATGAACCCCCAATCCTGTGTCGAATGGGTCTATAACTGCATCGAGTCCTATGCGTTCGGCTCCGGCACCTTCCATGACCGCTACGCCTATTCGGTCAATGACATGCCCTGGCCCGTCACTGACCGGGATTACGTGCTGCACATCCGAACACAAGGCAACCGGAATAGCGGCGAGATCGTCATGGACCTGAACGCCACTCCTAACCAGAGAGCTGGAATCGACAACCGGGTTCGCGTAGACCGCTCCGACACTTTGTACCGTTTTATACCGGAAGGTGACAAAACCCGGATGGTCTGGCTGCAGCACACGGACCCTAACGGCGCCCTGCCCGGCTGGTTGGTCAACTCTCTACTGGTGGATATTCCCGTTCGTTCACTCAAGGCCCTGGAACAGGTGGCAGGCAAAGACCGATACCAGAATTTTGAGCTGATCTATAATGATCAGGATGAACTGGTGGATGTGCGCACAACCGAGCATTGAGGGATGACGCACATCCACTGACAGGCTAAGCTTTACGAAAATGAACACAAAGAAAAAGGTAGGCCCCGTTTAATGACCGTTCTCGCTTTCGAGATCATGACCCCGACCATCAAGGCAGTTCCCCAATCCTGGACCATGGACCGACTGGCGCGGTTCCTCACCGACAACGAAATCACCGGCAGCCCGGTCACTGACGAACACGGCGACATAGTGGGTATCGTTACCCTCAAGGACATCACCGAATTCCGCTGGAACGCTCACCGCTCTGGTGCAGACGCGAGCCTGACGTCCGAAGAGCAGGAAGAAGCCCGACGCCTGCGAATGGTGATTTTCGAGGAAATGGGCAAAGTTCCGGTCGAAGTCCGGGATATTATGACCCCGAGTATTTTATCGGTTGACGAGCAGACGCCCGTGCGCGACATTGCGGATATCATGATGCGTGAACACCTGCATCGGATCTTTGTCACCAGGGATTCAAAAATTACAGGCATCATAACCACTTACGACATGCTGAAGCTGATCTCGGACACCGCACTCACGCAACGGTGTACCGGTAACGACTGAGCCACCAGAGAGGTAGCGCCACCTATGCCCAGAGCACCAGAAGCTCGCAAAAAGATGTACGTCCTCGACACCAACGTTCTGATTCACGACCCCAACGCCCTCCTCAACTTTGAAGAACACGATGTCATCATTCCGATGACCGTCCTCGAAGAGCTCGACAGTCTGAAATCCGGCAAGCAAGCGGTCGCTGCAGACTGCCGTCAGGCCATCCGAAACATCGATAAACTGCTGGGCGATGCAACTCCGAAAGAGATCGAGAAGGGTGTCCCGATTGTGCGTGGCAAAAAAGCCGAGCCGCTGGGCAAGCTTCTGATTCTGATGAGCACGCAGCATGTGAATTCCCACTCGTTGCCCGAACACCTGAACGACAACAAGATCATCAATACCCTGGCGGCGCTGCAGAACGAGCACCGCGCCCGGGACATCATCCTGGTCAGCAAAGACATCAACATGCGTCTGAAAGCGCGCGGATTTGGCGTTGAAGCCCAGGATTACCACAACGACCAGCTACTGGACGATATCGATCTCCTGCCCAAGGGCTACCGGGAATTTTCAAACTCGTTCTGGGACACCATCGAGAAGGTGGAAACCATCCAGCGCGAAGGTATTACCGAGCACATCCTCAGGCGCGAGGGTGAGCTGGCACGGCTGAACATCAACGAGTTTGTGATTGACCAGCAAGGCTTTGTCGGCAAGGTCTCCGACCTGTCCGAGACCCAGATAGTGATCCGGGACCTGCATCAGCACGACCTGATGAACGAGGAAGTCTGGGGCCTGGTACCCCGGGATGTCTATCAGGCCCTGGCGCTCAACCTGCTTCTGGATCCGGACGTGCACCTGGTCAACCTGACTGGTTCCGCCGGTTCCGGCAAAACCATCCTGGCCCTGGCCGCGTGCATCGAAATGACGGTTGCCAGCAAGCTGTACAAACGCATCATCGCCACCCGCTCAACCCAGGGGCTGGACGAGGACATCGGCTTCCTGCCCGGCACGGAAGCCGAGAAGATGGAGCCCTGGCTGGGAGCCATCGTGGACAACCTCGAGGCCCTGCACGAAGACGACGAAAACATGACCGCCAGCGTGGATTACATCCTCAGCAAGGTGCCTCTGCACTTCAAGTCGATGAACTACATTCGCGGTCGCAGCTTCCAGCACAGCCTGATCATCATCGATGAATCCCAGAACCTGACACCGCACCAGATCAAGACCATCATCACCCGTGCCGGTAACGGCTCCAAGGTGATCTGCCTGGGTAACCTGGCACAGATCGACACGCCGTACCTGAGTGCCCTGAGCTCGGGACTGACCTACATGACCGAACGCTTCAAGAGCTTCCGTCACGGTGCCCACATCCACCTTCAGGGTGTGCCGCGCTCCGTTCTGGCGGAGTTCGCCGAGGCCAATCTCTGATCAGGCAAATATAGACAAACCAACACGACATAAAAAAGCCGGGGCCTCAGCCCCGGCTTTTTATTCCCCTGCCGATTACACCCGGTAGCGGCTGACTTGATCGGACATATCCGAAGCCAGGGCCTTGAGTCGCTGGGTTGCGGCCCCGGCCCGACGAGTGCCATCGGCGGTCTGTTCGGTGATCGCCACGATCTCGTGAACATTCTGGTTGATGGTCTCGGAAACGCTGGTCTGCTCTTCAGCCGCACTCGCAATCTGGCTGTTCATGTCATTGATAGTGCTAACCGCCTGATTGATCCGCTGCAGGGCAGCATCGACCTCACGGGTCTCTACCACGGTCGCCTCACTGCGTTCACTGATCGAACCGATCAAGGTGACGGCGTTGCCGGCGCCGGTCTGCAGGCGCTCAATGGTTTCCTGAATTTCCTGGGTGCTCTGCTGGGTCCGGCTGGCAAGGGTCCGTACTTCATCGGCCACCACCGCGAAACCACGGCCGGCTTCACCGGCACGCGCGGCCTCAATGGCGGCGTTCAGGGCCAGCAGGTTGGTCTGATCGGCAATCTCACGGATCACCTCCAGCACGTTATCAATCTTGCGGGAGTCCGCCCCCAGTTTTTCGATAACCTTGACGCCTTCCTCGACTTGCTCGGACAAGCCACCAATGACACCAATTGTCTGGTGCACCAGGCCCTGGGCATCACAGACCTGGGCGTTGGCTTGGTCGGCCGCCTCGGAAGCCTCGCTGGCGTTATTGGCCACTTCCTGGGCGGCCGCAGTCATCTCGTTCATCGCCGTCGCGACCTGGTCACTTTCGGATTTCTGGCGCTCAACACCGCCCTCGGCTTCCGCCATGACCTGGTTCAGTTCTTCGGACGCCTCATTCAGGGTGCGCGTCGACGACAGCACCTGTTCCACCAGACCGTGCACCTGGTCGGCGAAACTGTTGAAGGCGGTTGCCAGCTGGCTCAGCTCGTCCTTGCCGTCAATCTCAAGGCGCCGGGTCAGGTCGCCGTCGCCGCTGGCGATGTCATTCATGGCCGATACCGCCGATTTCAGTGGCCGGATGATGCTGCGCACCACGATCAGGGCCAGCAGCACGATCAGCGCCAGCGCCACCAGTGAAGTAGTAATGGAGCCGAAAACCGCGTCATTAAGCGACTCACCAACCTTCGCGTCCATGGCCGCAATCTGGCCTTCCAGACCGTCCACCCAGAACCCGGTGCCGATCATGATGCCCCACTTCGGAAGCATTTCAGCGTAACCGAGTTTTGGTGCAATCTGGCCGGTATCACTGTTCTTCCAACCGTAGGATACGAAGCCACCGCCACTGCGCGCGGCCTTGACCAGTTCCCGGATCAGGTAGGTGCCATTGGGATCCTGGAAAGCCCACAGGTTTTTGCCTTCCAACGCGGGTTTAACTCCGTGCATGACGTTCACACCACTGGTGTCGTAGGCAAAAATGTAGCCTGGACTCCCGGAGTCATTGAAACGCAACTGGCGCAGGATTTCGTATGCCTGCTCGCGGATTTTGGGATCGTCGGCGGAGCCCGGCTGATTATAAAGATGAGCAATCGAAGTCTGGGCTAGTTCCAGATAGTTTTTCAGCTCTTCCCGTTTACTGCTTTCCATGTCTGTTGAAAAGCCGGCAACAGCTTCATTACCGATTTCTCGGGCCTGATTCAGGTTGTACGTGGTGAGAAAGGCCGTCAGCACAATGACAGGCACCAGTGCCAACAACAGCACCCGTGTCTGGATGGTCAGATTTTTCATGGGAAAGACTTCTTTTAATCGGTGCAAGGAATGGCCGGAAATATCAGGCCAAAATTTCGCGCCAGCATACCCGGTGTCGGGCATCAAAATCATTCAAGGTAATGCATTATTTGGAAACAAACCGTAACCGAAGGGTTAGCGCACTAAATCAGGGTCAGTCTTTGAACTCAGCCTTATCAAGACCGTGCTTTTTCATCTTGTCGTAAAGTGTCTTTCGGGCAATCCCAAGCTGCACCATCGTGTCCTTGATGCTGCCATGACAAACGTTCAGGGCACTGACAATAGCGGAACGCTCGAAACCATCCATCATTTCCGTAAGGGTCTGCCGACCGGCAACGTCATCGGAACCCGCGGCTGCATTTCCATCAAGTGCCGCTGGACCAAGCAGCACATAACGTTCGGCCAGATTCCTCAGTTCTCGCACGTTTCCGGGCCAGGAGTGCTGCATCAGACGAGCTGCCTGACTAGCGTTCAAGGGGATACTCTCGCGATCGTAACGAGCTGCAGCAATCAGCACGAAGTGATGGAACAGCATGGGAATATCTTCTTTGCGCTCCCGCAAAGGCGGAATATTCACCTTCACCACGTTCAGCCGGTAATACAGGTCCGAGCGGAATTCGCCAGCATCGCTCAGAGCTTTGAGGTCGGCCTTGGTTGCGGCAACGATGCGCACATCCACATCAATAACCTGATTGCTGCCCAGGCGCTCGACTTTCTGCTCCTCCAGCACCCTCAATAACTTGACCTGCAGGGGCATGGGCATGCTTTCCAGTTCGTCCAGGAACAGTGTGCCCCGGTGCGCGTGTTCGATTTTCCCGATACGACGCTTGTCGGCCCCGGTGAACGCGCCGGCTTCGTGGCCAAAGAGCTCGCTCTCAATCAGGTTTTCCGGTACTGCGCCGCAATTGATGGCGACAAAGTTGTGGGCGCTGCGCTGACTGTTTTCATGAATATAACGGGCCAACGCGTCCTTACCGGAACCGGTTTCACCGTGCAGCAAGACACTGGCGGAGATGTCCAGTACCGGGTCGATGGTGGACATCACCCGCTGCATGGTCGCGGATTCGCCCAGCAGCCTAGGCCCAGGGCGCGCCAGATGCTTTAACTGGGCCTTCAGGCGCCGATTCTCAAGGGCCAAATGCCGCTTCTCCAGCGCGTGTCGCAAGAGTTCGATTAATTCCTCATGGTCGAACGGCTTTTCGATGAAATCGTAAGCCCCCTGCTGCATCGCGGATACCGCGGTACTGATGTCGCCCTGGCCGGTCAGGATAATTACCGGAATGGCGTCGTCCAGCTCGCGCACCCGATCCAGCATGGCCAGGCCATCCATGCCCGGCATGTTGTAATCGCACAGCACCACGCCCTCGTAGTCGGCAGTGATGGTCTCAAGGGCCGAGGCTGCGTCCTCAAAACAGGCGACCGCCAGCTCCTCCAACGCAAAGGTCTGGCTGATGGCCTTCCGGATGTGTGGATCATCATCCACAAAGATTACCGAAGGTTCTGTCATTCCATGGTCTCCCGTTTTTTCAGGGTCAACACAAACTCCGCGCCGGGGCCGTCGGACCGGTTGTGCCCGGTCAACCGGCCGCCCAGGGCATCAACAATCTGGCGGGAGATGGACAAACCGAGCCCAAGCCCCTGTTTGACGGACTTGGTCGTGAAGAAAGGCTCAAATATCTGCTCGCTGTTGCCGGGCAGACCCGAACCGTTATCCCGCACCACACACTGCCAATGCTCGCCCTGGTCCTCGATGTCGATGCTGATCCGGGGCTGGTCCCGGTCTTCGACCGCCTGCACCGCGTTGGCCAGAAGATTAACCATCACCTGCTCGATGCGGATCAGGTCACCGTGACACAGGACCGGCTGCTCAGGCCGATGCCAGTGGATTTCGACACCGCCACTGCTGGTCTGGGCCTTGATGATCTTGAGCGCGGCATCGATGGGCTGGCACAGATCCACCACCGACGGTGGGCCCTCGGACTTGCGGGCAAACACCTTAAACTGCCGGGTCAGCTCAGACATCTTGTCACACAGGCTGACGATCTCCTTCAGGTTAGCATCCACCATCTCGGTCGCGCCCTTGTCCAGAAACTTGCGGCTGTTGCGGGCGTACGTCTGAATCGCCGTCAACGGCTGGTTCATTTCATGGTTCAAGCCCGCCGACATCTGCCCCAGCACCGCCAGCTTGGCCGCCTGAATCAGTTCTTGCTGGGTCTCCCGCAGCTCGGTCTGGGTGCGCTCCCGCTCCTGAATCTCTTCCAGGAGTTTTTCATTGGAGCGTTCCAGGTCCACCGTACGCTCGGCGACACTGCGCTCCAGCTGCTCGCCCCGCAGCGCCAGTTCCGCCTCCCGCCGGTACCGCTCGCGCAGATACAGCCAAGCCAGCAGCCCCCCGAAGAAAACTGCCAGACCGACGCCCACGAAGGCCAGCCGCATCCAGACCACCGACTGAGTACTGACCATCACTTGCAGGGTCCAGTCCAGTCGAGGCAGAGCCGTACGAACACTGAGGTAATCGCCCCCCTGTCCATTTTCCAGTATCCTGATTTTGCGGGATTGTTCGGACAGGCCCCAAGGCCGCCCCAGCGGTTGAAACTGGATCGGCGCCAGTTCCCGATTGGGATAGCGTTGGCGAGCGACTTCCCCCACCTCGGCACCTGCATCAGGCTGGAAATCCCGGTAGAGCCAGCGTGATTTGCTGGCCAGAAAGCTGATCCCCGACGGATCCAGCACCACCATCTCGGCCTCGGTCAGGGACGACGGCCGGTGCCACTGGGATTCCAGCTCGTGCACCAGGACTTTCACCGCAATTACACCCAGAATTTCTCCTTCCGGGCTCCAGATCGGATGGGAAAAATACAGGCCTCGCACGCCGGACATCAGTCCCAGGGCAAAATAGACCGCGGAATCACCGGTCGCTATAGCCTCGGAAAAGTACGGACGAAAAGAGAAATTGCGACCGACAAAACTGTCGTTCTGCTGGTAGTTGTTGGCGGCGATGGTTAGGCCGGAGGTGTCCATCAGGTAGACATCGGAGCTGCCGACGATGGTGGCCATTCGCTGCATTTCCTCATTGGCCAGCAGGATCAGTTCCGGGTTGTCGGGGTAGCGCAGCGCGTCTTCCAGCAGTGGGTGTTCGGCCATCAGCTCGGGGATCGGCAGGTACCGGTTCAGCTCATTGGCCACCAGTTGGCGGTAACGAAAAGATTCTTCGAGACTTTCCTGTTCGACCTGTCGATAACCCACCCAGCCGCCAAGGGTCCAGGCCAGTACCAGGGTCAGAACAAGCAGTGCGATCGCACCAATCCGGTAGGGCATAGGGCCGGTTCCTAAAAAACAGCTAGAGTAGCGCCCGGAACCGGGCCGAACAACCGCAGCGAGTGCGACTGCCCTGCCCGCTCCGGGCCGACCGTCAGGCCGGCGCCACCCTCACGGCGCGCTGGCGCTGCATCAGGAACGCCAGTACGGCGAGGCCGATACCGGCCAGATCGGTCCAGATTCCACCTTCAATCATCATCAACGCGGCAACGATTAGCAGCACGCGGGTTACCCAGGGCGCCGACACCCGGGCAAACCAGCCCAGCACACCACCGGACAACATGTACACGCCGAAGGTGGCAGTCACCAGGGCCCGTGCAATCTCAAACCAGCTGGCATCCATCAACAGCGCACTGTTGTAGAAGAACATGAACGGAACGATGAACGCGGCAATCCCGATACGGAACGAGGCTACCGAGGTTTCCATGGCGTTGGCACCGGAGATACCGGCCGCCGCGTAGGACGCCAGCGCCACCGGCGGCGTGATCGCCGACACCACCGCAAAGTAGAACACGAAGAAGTGCGCGGTGAGAGGTTCAATGCCCAGCTGGACCAGACCCGGCGCAACTACTGACGCTGCGACGGCGTAGGCGGCCGTGGTCGGCATGCCCATACCCAGCAGAATCGAGATGAACATGGCAAAGATCAGCGCCAGCAGGTTACTGGCAGCAGCCACATCCAGAAGCAGCACCGAGAAGCGCGCACCGACACCGGTCAGGGAGATAACGCCAACGATAATGCCGGCGGCAGCACACACGACAATGATCTGAACCGCCATGTAGGACGCGATCTCAAAGGCCCTGAGAATGGACTTGAGACCCATCTTGTGAGGCGAGATCCAGCTCACCACTGCGGCAGACACCGTCGCCAGGGTACCGGCCCGGATCACCGAGTAACCCTGGAACAGGGCCACAATCAGGATAACAATCGGAATAAACAGATAGGCCTGTTTGGCCAGCCGCCTCAGGTTCGGCAGCTCGTCCTCGCGCATGCCGCGCATGCCCAGCTTCTTGGCTTCAAAATCCACCATGAAGTACACCGACGCGAAATACAGAATAGCGGGGATAATCGCGGCAATGGCAATTTCGGTGTACGGGATCCCGGTAATTTCGGCCATGATGAACGCGCCCGCGCCCATGATCGGCGGCATGATCTGGCCACCGGTGGAGGCGGCTGCTTCCACCGCGCCAGCGGATTTCTTGCTGTAGCCCACCTTCTTCATCAGCGGGATGGTCAGCGACCCGGTCGATACTACGTTACCGGCACTGGTGCCGTTGATCATGCCCATCAGGCCGGAGGCGAAGATGGCAACCTTGGCCGGACCACCACGGGAGCGGCCGGCGGCGGCAAAGGCAAAGTTCACAAAGTAGTCACCCACTTTCGAGGCCTGCAGAAAGGCCGCAAAAATGATGAACAGGATGATGTAGGTGGACGATACCGCCGTGGTCGGCCCAAGGATGCCAGCGTCGGTATAGACCTGACTGAAGAAACGCTGAACCGACAGCCCGGGATACCCCAGAAACCCGGGTAGGTACGGGCCGGCGAAGACGTAAACGAGAAACACCAGGCCGATAATCACCAGGGCCATTCCGGCCACCCGGCGGGTCAGCTCCATGATCAGGGCCGTACCAGCAATGGCTGCAAACGAGATGCCGATAGGCGCAAACGAGGTGCCCGTGGACATGCGCATGGTGGTGTTATAAACCACCAGGAAATAGGCCGCGACGGCAATGGAGGACACGATCAGAACCAGATCAGGTACGCTGAACCGGGAGCGCTCGCGCTGGTGGAACCAGGACATGACGACACCAAGTCCGGTGGCCGCCAGCAGGGGCCAGCCAAAATGCCAGGTTTCCAGTTCCACCGGAATCCGCAGGGTACCGCCCTGCACCATCTGATAGAACGAGAACGTCTGGTACAACGCGTACAATGCCGGAAGCAGCGCTGCTGCACCGAACCAGGTGGTCCAGCGGTGACGGGCTGAACCCTCTTCAGCAGAAACAAAACGGGCGCCGGCAAACAGTATAAAGCCCAGCACCAGCGCACCCGCGATGTGTACGATCCGGAACGACCAGGTTTCCAGCGGTGCGATGTTCAGGGAGTACAGATGGAACGCCGAATAGACAATGGCCAACAACGTTACGAATTTCAGGAGTCCGCCTTCGAACAGTCGGCGGTTGGCCTCAACCGGCTCCTCGTCCACATCGTGCGCCAGCATATGGTCTTCTTCAGGCATGGCCGTGTCGGCAGACTGGGGGTGGTCGGTTTTGGAAGTGTGTTCTGTGGTCATGATAAACCCTGCTTACAGGAATACTGTCGTCGGCCTGAAGCCGACGGCATCCAGGGCGGGCCACCTAAGCGGCCCGCCCTGTCGGCGATGGTTACTGCTTGATGCTGCCGTCTTCGATCGGGTAGCCGTTCTCGTTGAACCAGCGAGCGGCGCCCGGATGCCAGGGCAGTACGTTGTTCTTGCTGTAGTTCTCAGGAACCGAGTTGCGAGCTGCCTTATGGATGGAGACCATCTTGTCGTTGTTCTCCATGGTCAGCTTGGTGATTTCATACACGAAGCTCTCGGGCATGTCGCAGTTCACCATGGCGAAGTTCCACATGGACACCACGCGGGATGACTCGTTCAGGGACTGGTAGGTATCGGCCGGAATAGTGAACTCAGAGACCGGGAAGTTATCAGTGATCTTCTTGGCCTCGGCGTCGTTCATGCCGATGATGTTTACGTCGGTCTGTACTTCCAGCTGACTGACCGCCGGGATCGGGATACCAGCAGCAAAGGCCACTACATCAATCAGACCATCCTGGAGCTGACCACCGAGGTCAGACCAGCTGCCGTTGCGGCGCTCGAAGTTGACGCCCAGGGTTTCCATCATCCGTGGGAAGTAGGTATCGGAAGTGGAACCGGCCGGGCCGAAACCGATGGTGGCACCATCTGGAATCTCATCGATGGAAGTAATGCCGGAGCTGGTCAGTGCGGTAACCGAGAACGGCGTCTCGTACATCGGGAACATGGCACAGACATTATCCATGTTCATGCCCGGTGCCAGCGGACTTTTGCCCTCCATGGACTCACGAGCAGGGCCCATGGTAGTCAGGCCGAATTTCAGGTCGCCGGTGTGCACCAGCGCCATGTTCTGCATGGGGCCGCCGGTGATTTCAGCACCACCAGACACGCCCAGGTTCTCCGCAACAAAGTTGGCCCAACCCGAACCATAGGCGAAATAGGTGCCGCCCTGACTGGCGGTACCCACGGTAAAGCTCTCCGGCCATCCGGAACGATCTTGCGCAAATGCGGTTGGTGCAACAACGAGAGTGGAGGCGAACGCGGCCGCCATCACGGCTTGGGTCTTCATAGAGGGTGCTCCCCGTTTCATTTTGTTTGTTGGGTGCTTATTAGAGCCATCAGAAAGACCAACGGCTTCAATCTAGACAGCAAGGAGCAGACCAGTTAATAAAAATTCTTTAAAACCAACACTCTACTAAAACAAACGGGCTTTCCCTGCTGAAAAATGGGTGAATGTCCACCCATAAAATTCAAGCAATGGGTGGGTATTCACACTCAGTGTAGAACGGATTGGGAGACTCGTAAGGCCGGAGGTCGGGCTTGAGATTTACCATCGTCCTTGTAGGGTTGCCACCAGGCGACGGCCACCGGCGTGGTCCCGGTGCTCGCACAGGTAGATCCCCTGCCAGGTGCCCAGGGCCAGTCGGCCATGATTGACCGGCAGGATCAGTGAGGGGCCTATGAGGATAGTTTTGATGTGGGCAGGCATGTCGTCCGGCCCCTCCGCGACGTGCTGGTAGTGCGGCGCATTCTCGGGAACCATGACGTTGAAATGCCGCTCCAGGTCGCCGCGGACATCGGGATCGGCATTTTCATTGACCGCCAGCGACGCCGAGGTGTGCTGCAAGAATAGATGCAGCAGCCCCACTTCGCAGTTGCTCAGGTTGGGCGCCCGGGCCAGAACCTCATTGGTTACCAGGTGGAACCCCCTTGGCAGAGGTTCCAGGTCAATAAATGTCTGATCCCAGATCATCGCTAGCCTCCCGTCATTTCTGGTTTTCGTCCCACGGGTGCACCGGCACCACATCATCGGCCAGGTCCGACTCATAACTGCTACGGAAATGCTTCATGGCGGCTTCGGCTTCGCCCAGCTCGTCAAAGCGTGCGATGTGGTAAATCGCCTCGCCCTCGTTGACCAGCGGCAGGTTGTTGACGCATATGACAATGCCGGAACAGGGTGACAGCACCGCGTTTTCTGACTCGCCAAACGGATCAGCCACCATCGCCAGCTTCTGGCCTTTCCGAACCCTCTGCCCGAGCCTCGCCACCGGGCGCATGATGCCGTCGATATCGGTGCGCACCCACTGGGAGTTGGCGGCTGTTTCCGAGCGCGACTTAGGGGCGCCCGGGCCCTTCTTGGCCGGAATCATTTCCAGCTCCCGCATCACTCGAATCACGCCTTTCACGCCGCTGGAGATAACCACCTCGTCGAACCGCAGGGCTTCGCCGCCCTCAAAGGTGATAACTGGAATATCCTGGGAATCGGCGTAGGCCCGGAGGCTACCGTCCCGCAGACCGGCGTTGATGATGATGGGAGCACCAAAAGCCTCAGCCATGCGAATGGTTTCCGGGTTCTTCAGCTCGGCCCGAATCTGGGGCAGGTTGAAGCGGTGAATCGCGCCAGTGTGCAAATCGATAATGTGCGACACGTTCTCCATGATCTGGGTGCGCAAAAGGTAGGCGATGCGACCACCCAGCGAACCGGATTCGGTGCCCGGGAAACAGCGGTTCAAGTCCCGACGGTCCGGCAGGTAGCGGGTGCGCTGTACGAAGCCAAAGATATTGACAATCGGCACCGCCACCAGGGTGCCCCGCAGATGGCGCAGGGCCGAGTTCTTCAGCACGCGGCGAACAATTTCCACGCCATTGATCTCATCGCCGTGAATGGCTCCACACACCATCAGGACCGGACCGGCCCGACGACCATGCACCACTTCCACCGGAATATGCAGTGGCGTATGCGTATACAACTTGGCGACCGGCACTTCCACCGTCTGCCGGGTGCCGGCCCGAATTTCGTAATCGGCAATTACAAAGGGCGCTCGCGCCGCCATCTCAGCCGCCCCCGCCTTTGGTTCGGGTTTTCCAGGGCTTCTGGTTCTTTTCGGTCCAGTTGATGATCATGCCGGCAATGTTTTTGCCTGTGGCATTCTCAATCCCCTCCAGGCCCGGTGACGAATTCACTTCCATCACCAACGGCCCACGGCTCGACCGCAGCAAGTCGACACCGGCAACATTCAGGCCCATGGACTTGGCGGCCATCACCGCAGTGCGACGCTCTTCTGGAGTAATACGCACCAGTGAAGCACTGCCACCGCGGTGCAGGTTGGAGCGGAATTCCCCTTCCGCGCCTTGACGCTTCATGGCGGCAATCACCTTGTCACCGATAACAAAGCAACGAATATCGGCACCGCCCGCCTCCTTGATGAACTCCTGCACCAGGATGTCGGCCTTTAGCCCCATAAACGCTTCGATCACACTTTCCGCAGCCTTACGGGTTTCCGCCAGCACCACACCAATACCCTGGGTGCCTTGCAGCAGCTTGATGACTACAGGGGCGCCCCCCACCATTTTCAGCAGCTCGGGTACGTTGTCCGGCTTGTTGGCAAAGCCGGTCACCGGCATGCCTACGCCTTTTCGGGCCAACAGCTGCAATGAACGCAGTTTGTCCCGGGAACGGGTAATGGCCACTGATTCGTTCAGGGGAAACACGCCCATCATTTCGAACTGGCGTAATACCGCCGTACCGTAAAAGGTAACCGAGGCGCCAATACGGGGAATGACCACGTCGTACTCTTCCAGCACTTCCTCGTGGTAATGGATCTGGGGCTTTGCCGAGGTAATATTCATGGAGCAATGCAGACAATCAATCACCTGCACGTCGTGACCCCGATTGATGCCCTCTTCCACCAAACGACGGGTGGAGTACAGATTTTTGTTGCGCGACAACACCGCAATTTTCATTTCTCGGTCCTTAGCGCCGGCTCGCCGGCTAAATAAGAGGCTTCAGGGTAAATCATTGAGCGCCCGGCCATGGCGGTGCGCCCTAGTAGCATCCGGAATCGCATGGAATCCCGGTTGGTCAGCGTCATTTCAATCGGCCAGCTTTGATCCCCCACTACCAGCGTGGTTTCGATCACCAGCCGCAACTCCCTATGTCCACCGGAATCGGACACATCACGTTCATCCAGCACCTTGGCATCGCACTCCACCACCTGGTGCAGGTTGTTCTGGACCGGATGAACCCAAAATCGAACCCGGCGCTCGCCATTGGCGGTGTATGGCTCCGTGCGAAAGGTATGCAGGCACGAGGTACGGGCTCCGGTATCCACCTTCGCCTTGATCCGGCCAATATCCAGATCCGGCAGTGCGATCCACTCCCGCCAGCCCAGGGCAACCTTACTGTCGTTGGGTTTCGGGGGGATGGACTTGATCATCTCAACGGTCTTGGTCGACATCCAGCGGTTCCTTGTTAGCAGTGGTCTCCGGCCCCAGCAACTGCACCCGGAACGGCTCCGAATGACTGCCGGCGTAGATACTGGTGTGCGGGAATGGGATCTCGATACCATCCCGGTCCAGTGTCTGTTTGATTGCCACCATCATACTGCTGCGGCCATCCAGCACTTTGTCCTTGGGCACCCAAAAGGAAAACTGCAGGTCCACCGACGACGGACCAAACGCAGTTACCAGCACAAAGGGTTTTGGCTCTTCCAGGCAAACGGAGTTCTTTTCGGCCAATTTCAACAACAGCGCCTCAACTCGCTCTACATCTTCAGCGTAGGCAATACCCACAGTCAGGTCGAGCCGGCGAATAGGGAACCGGGACCGGTTCACCACCCGGGTCTTGATCAGGGTTTCATTCGGAATCCGGACATACAGGTTGTCCGGCGTCCTCAGTTTCACGCTTAGCATGTCGATGCCAACTACCTCACCAATGGTGGCATCGGCCTCGATGACATCACCAATTTCAAAGGGTTTTTCCACCAGCAGGAACAACCCGCTGATCATATTGGAGGCCGAGGTCTGGGAAGCGAAACCAATGGCTACCGTCAGTATCCCGGCCGCGCCCAGAACCACATCGAGCGAAAACCCGGCCTCCCGAAGGGCTGCGACGGCAAACAACAGCACGATGACGTAAAAAACCAGCCGGCGCACCATGACCGTGTGATGTCGGGTGCTGCGCTGTTCCATGAACCTCGCTGCACTGCGGCCCGCCACGGAGCCCAACACCACACCCAGCACCAGCAGAAACAGCGAACTGGCCCATACCCCCCAGGCAATGTCGGTGAACACCGACATCACACCGGCCTGAATTTGTTCTAACAAAACGATGACTCCCTCATACGGGGTTAACCAAACATGCGATCAAAGGCGCGGACAAGACGGCCACGGGCAATGGGCTCGCGGGCTGGCCCAACCTGCTTGCACGGCCCTGCCGCTGCCAACAACGACTGATCCACGTTCAGACTGGCCGAATTCATTTCGGTTTCACACACAACCGTCACCCCGGGTGTCCAGAGCTGGCCCCGTTCATTCAGGTGCAGGGACAGCAACGGCGTCGGCAGGCTGAACCGCTCCAGCAACAGCGGCGCCGTCCGCTGGTTCACGATGGTGACTGGCGTGACCGCCCGCCACGGCCGCTTGGGCACTGCCTCCAACACCAACCGGGCAAAACTGGACGACGAATAGCACAGTTCCCCCTCCATGGTGTTGCGACCGACCCACGTGAGTGAAGGTGTTCCCAGCGGCACCTCGGTCAGAACCGTTTTCGTCTCGCCGACGCAGACCTTCATCCAGACCACCGTGCCGACGTAGATAACGCAGCGGCCACCGGCGGGGATCGTCAGCGGTTGAAAAGGGCGGATGACCGTGGGCAGGGACGCAACACCGGGAATAAAGGTAACGACATTGGAATCACCGGGGCGGATGAAACGCTGTAGCTCCACGTCAGACGACGGCAAGGTGTGCCCGATGCTCTGGGTCCAGGTGACGGGATCTGTCTCCGGCGCCCGAGTCTGGGAGCGAACCTGCCATTCCTGATCCAGAAGAGTCACCCAAAGACGCACTTGCCCCAGCTGATGATACTGGGTTTGCCCGGACGCCAGGGTGTACGGCTGAGCCCACACGCCGTCTTGCAGGCCTTCGGTTTGGGGTTCTATTTGTGCCACGGGACTCCTTCGCATCTCACTGGCAGATTTCACTCACTATAATCCAATCATGGCAGCTCAGCGAATATCCAAGTCTGTGATTTTATTGAATCCTTGGCATGTATTTACCCTTATGCCTGACTTTATAAATAAGGTACTCCAAATGTACCTCCAAGAGAGCAACGCGCGACAGGATTTCCCATGACACAGCTGGTCTGGTTTCGAAACGACCTCCGCACCGCCGACAACCCGGCGCTTACCGCCGCGTGCAAAGCCAAGAGCGGGGTGCACGCCTGTTTTATCCTCACTCCGGAACAGTGGCGGGAGCACGACTGGTCCCCGGCCCGGGTGCACTTTGTGATTGCCCACGCCAACGCGCTGGCCGAGGAACTTGCTCAGCTTGGCATCCCGATGACCTTTATTGCCGCCAGCCGATTCGGCGACACCATCGAATCCCTGGCGCAGCTTTGTCGCGACAAAGGCATCAGCCGTGTGCACTTCAACGAGGAATACGGGGTCAACGAGCGCCGCCGCGACAAGCAGCTGAAACAGCAATTGGGCGCTGAGGACGTGGGAGTCTGTAAGTACCGGGATCAGACTGTGGCCCCGGTTGGCGAGATCCTGACCCAGCAGGAAGAGCCCTACTCGGTGTTCACGCCCTTCTCCCGCAGCTGGAAAAAATGGATCGATGTCGCCCAACCGACCGTGCTGCCAATTCCCGAAGCCCAGGGCAAGCCGGTGAAGGCGGCGCGTGTGGAGGAGATACCCAAGGCCTTTCGCGACGCCCCGCCAGCACTGGTGGAAACCGGTGCAGATGCCGCCCATGACCAGCTGGAAAGTTTCCTCAGCGAACGCGCCGGTGCGTATAAAGAAGATCGTGATTTTCCGTCACTGGATGGTACCAGTCAGTTGTCGCCCTATCTGGCCAACGGCGTGTTATCTGGCCGGCAGTGCCTGTTGGCGGCGCGCCAGGCCCAGGGCATGGGCGGCAATCAGGAGGGCCTGACCACCTGGATCAGTGAAATTGCCTGGCGCGACTTCTACATCAACATTCTCTATCACTACCCGCGCGTGAGCATGCATCGGGCCTTTAAAACCGATACCGAAGCGCTGGCGTGGAACGAGCCCGGTGAGAAGTTTGAGGCCTGGAAAGAAGGCCGGACCGGCATCCCCATCGTCGACGCCGCCATGCGCCAGCTGAATGAAACCGGCTGGATGCACAATCGCCTGCGCATGGTGACCGCCATGTTCCTGACCAAGAACCTGTTCATCGACTGGCGCCTGGGCGAGGCCTATTTCATGTCGAAACTGGTGGACGGATTCCTGGCATCAAACAACGGTGGCTGGCAATGGAGCGCGTCGACTGGCACTGATTCCGCACCCTACTTCCGGGTGTTCAATCCTGTCACCCAAAGCGAGCGCTTTGACCCGAAGGGCTATTTCATCCGCCAGTGGGTGCCGGAACTGGCCAAGCTCGACAACAAGCGCATTCACGATCCCGGCAGCAAAGGCGGGGTTATTCCGAAGGGGTATCCGCGACCGATTGTGGATCTGAAGGAAAGTCGGAAAGAGGCGATTGCCAAGTTTCGGGCGCTGAAGGACTGAGACGGGACTCGGTGGGGCAACAGAATGGAAGGCTCTGCCTGAGCCCTGCGGCAGCATGCTGGAAGGCACTTCCAAAACCGTGCGGAGCCATGGATGGCGGAGCCGAGCGTACAGGGATGTATTCACAGCGTGTTTTGGAAGTGCCTTCCAGCTTGCTGTTCTCCAAAGACTAGCGTTGCCCGCAAACCGGGCATTCAGGATCCCGCGCCAGTTTCATTTCGCGCCAGGCCATTTGCCAGGCATCGAGGATCAGCAACCGACCAACCATTGGCGTGCCGACACCGGAAATCATCTTGATGGCTTCCATGGCCTGGGCCGATCCGATCATGCCGACCAGGGGAGCGATTACACCGGCCTCGGAACAGGTCAGTTCCTCGTTGCCCTGCTCGGGATAGAGGCAGTGGTAACAAGGGCTCTGGTCATTCCGGGAATCATAAACCGAGAGCTGACCTTCGCCCCGAATCGCGGCACCAGATATCAGCGGCACCTTGGAGGCCACACAAGCCCGATTTATGGCGAACCGGGTCTGGAAGTTGTCACAGCAATCCACCACCAGACTCGCTTCTTCCACCTGCCGGGCCAGAGCATCGCCGTCCAGGCGCTGGTTAAGGGCGGTGACTGAAACCAACGGATTGATCCGCTGCACCCGGTTGGCCAGGGCTTCGGCCTTCGACTGCCCCAGTTCCGACTGTTCGAAGCCGATCTGGCGCTGGAGATTCGCCAGCTCAATGTCGTCGTCATCCACCAGGGTCAGTTGGCCCACGCCAGCCGCACCGAGATACAACGCCACCGGGCAGCCGAGACCGCCAGCGCCTATTACCAGCACCCGAGCGGATTTCAGCGCCGTCTGACCCGCCACATCAAAACTGGGCATCAGAATCTGTCGACTGTAACGTAGCAGCTCGTCATCACTGAGCATGTCGCTCTCCTGTCTGCTGATTCGATGGTGCCGAACTCCCGGCCCAACGCCCGAGCGTCATCCGGTCACGGTCACCGTAATCTTTCCGGCTTTCAACCATTCCAAAACCGCGCGCCTCTAGCAATGAGCGAACCTCACCGGCCTGTTCGAAGCCGTGCTCCATAAGCAGCCAGCCACCTGGCTCAAGCCAGTCTGGCGCCTGCTCCACAATCTGTCGGATATCGTCGAGGCCGTCGTCACCGGACATCAGCGCGGACGACGGTTCAAACCGCACGTCGCCTTCATGGAGATGACGATCGGTATTGGCAATATAGGGCGGATTGGACACGATCAGCTCAAATTTTCCGGAGTTAAGGCCGGAAAACCAGAAACTTTGCAGCACCTCAACCGACAGCCCAAGCTCTTGGGCGTTTCTGCGGGCCAGTGTCACTGCTTCGTCCACGCAGTCGCAGGCAGTTACCTGCCAGTGTCGCTGTTCACTGGCCAACGCCAAGGCAATGGCACCCGTGCCGGTGCCCAGATCCAGAACCCGGGCCGCCGCCGGAAGCGGCAGGGACAACGCCGCTTCCACCAGGCACTCGGTGTCGGGACGGGGAATCAACGTTGAGGGGCTGACTAATAAAGGAAGAGACCAGAATTCCTGATGCCCCAGAAGATAGGCCACCGGCTTGCCGTCAGTGCGTTCGGACACCAGGGTATCGAATTCTGCCGCCTGATCGGCGGAAACCTCGCGTTCTGGCCAGGCCCGGAAGCTGGTCCGACTCAGGCCGGTAACGTGGCTGAGCAGCAGCTCCGCATCCAATCGGGGGCTGTCGCCGCCGATACGCTCGACGGCCTGACGCAACAGACTCTCACAACTCAGCGAGGTGTTACTGGTCATCAGCCAGCGACGCCAGCAATTCGGCCTGGTGCTCCTGCTGCAAGGGCACCAGCACCGCATCCAGATCACCGGATACCACTTCGTCCAGCTTATACAGCGTCAGGTTGATGCGGTGATCAGTCACCCGACCCTGGGGGAAGTTGTAGGTACGAATCCGTTCGGAGCGATCACCACTGCCAACCAGACTCTTGCGGGTTTCGGCCATGGATTTCTGCTGCCGTTCCAACTCGGCATTTTGCAGCCGGGACGCCAGGAAACTCAAGGCCTTGGCCCGGTTCTTGTGCTGCGACCGCTCTTCCTGACACTCAACCACAATTCCGGTGGGCAGGTGGGTAATCCGGATCGCAGAATCAGTCTTGTTTACGTGCTGACCACCGGCACCAGAGGCGCGGAAGGTATCAACCCGAAGGTCCGACTTGTTGATTTCTACCGCCTCGGCTTCGTCCGCCTCCGGCATAACCGCTACGGTGCAGGCGGAGGTGTGGATGCGGCCCTGGGATTCGGTTTCCGGTACCCGCTGAACCCGGTGAGCACCGGATTCAAACTTTAAGGCGCCGTAAACGCCGTCGCCGGCAACCCGGGCAATGATTTCCTTATAGCCGCCGTGCTCGCCTTCGCTTTCGCTGACAACTTCAACCTGCCAGCGGCGGCGCTCCGCATAGCGACTGTACATCCGGAACAGATCGCCGGCAAAAATAGCGGCTTCGTCGCCGCCAGTACCGGCCCGGATTTCCAGGAACACGCTTTTACCATCGTTGGGGTCTTTTGGCAGCATCAGGCGCTGCAGCTCTTCGTCCAGTTCTTCGTTTTTCTGCCGGGCAACCGCCAGTTCATCCGCCGCCATTTCCCGCATATCGGCATCGCTGTCTTCAGCCAGCTCTTTGGCCGCTTCGATGTCGTTCAGGGATTCACGCCAAGCTTCGAAGCAATGAACAATCGGCTCTATCTCGGCAAATTCACGGGACAGATCCCGAAACTGGCTCTGATTAGAAATAACGGACGCATCGCTGAGCAACGCGCTGACCTCCTCGAAGCGGTCACAGAGCTGTTCGAGGCGAGATTGGATCGGTGGTTTCATATTTTTTCCGGGGTGGTCGGCTCGTCTGCTTCCAGAACATCCAGCTGGTGCAATTCACGCAGCCATTCGGTCACCTCGGGACGTCCTTCGGTAGTGGCCTTGCGGACCTGTACCGACGGTTCATGCAGAAGTTTGTTGGTAAGACCACGAGCCAGACTGCGCAACACCGTTTCCGGATCGCCTCCGTTGCGGAGAGTACGCAGGGCTTTTTCGGTTTCCACATCGCGCAGGACTTCGGCGCGTTGGCGGAATTGCTTGAGCGTTGATACAGCATCCAGTGCGCGGAGCTGGTTGAGAAAATCCTGAACCCCGGAGGCGACCAGGTTTTCAGCTTCCCGGGCCGCGCCCTCACGGGACCGGATATTTTCTTCAATGACCTGACGCAGGTCGTCGACGGTATACAGATAGACATCGTCCAGCGAGGCCACTTCCGGTTCAATATCCCGGGGAACAGCAATGTCCACCATGAAATAGGGCCTGTGCTTGCGCTTCTTTAACGCCCGCTCAACCGCACCCTTACCCAGAATGGGCAGCGGGCTTGCGGTTGAGGAAATGATGATATCGACGTCGGCCAGGTGTTCCGGGATTTCCGACAGCAGAATGCCCTTACCACCATGCCGACCAGCCAGGGTCTGGGCCCGCTCCAGAGTACGGTTTGCCACCAGGAAATCCTGCACGCCGGCATCGGCCAGGTGCCGGGCCACCAGCTCAATGGTCTTGCCGGCACCGATCAACAGGGCCTTGTTGCGGAACATGTCGGCAAAAATGTGGTGCGCCATGCTTACCGCAGCGTAAGCCACCGACACCGGGTTTTCGCCGATCGCAGTCTGGGTGCGTACCCGTTTCGCCACCGAGAACGCCTGCTCAAACATTCGAGACAGGAAGGCGCCGCTGGCGTTGTTTTCCCGCGCCAGGGCATAGGCATCTTTCAACTGCCCGAGGATCTGGGGTTCGCCCAGCACCATGGAATCAAGCCCTGCTGCTACCCGCATCACATGCCGGACCGCCTCGGCATCCCGATAGACATACAGCGACTGTTCCAGCTCGGAGCAGTCGAGATCGTGAAAGCCCGCCATCCAGCGCAGCACCGACGGCGCGCAGTCGTCATCACCCGCCAGGTACAGCTCCGTGCGGTTACAGGTAGAAAGAATGGCCGCCTCAGTAGCACCAGACGCCGCCCGCAATTCGGCAAAGGCGTGCGCCATGTGCTCCGGTGTGAACGCCACGCGCTCGCGCAGCTCTACCGGAGCTGTACGATGATTGATTCCGAGCGTTACCAGTGCCATGTCTTGGTTGTACAACCTTATGCCAACAGGGGTTAATGTCAGACATTTTAACGACCAGCGCCCTCCGCTGCCACCTTAATGCCGGAACGCTGCGGCAAGTGCGGACAGGTTGGGCAAGATCAGACGCTTATGCCATTATAGGGAACCGGCCACGGCCGCGAGCCGATCCAGCTCAAACCAGCGGCGGGTTGGCGTCAATCTCTGATGAGCTGTCGACAGAATCACGGGAAGTTGCATGCAAAGATCCGCACCCTTACTGGCCACCTGCCTGCTAGGCCTCTCCCTCGCCGGTTGTGCCAGCCTGAATGGCTCCGGGGAAACCACCAGCACTGAAGCCCAAGCCGTCCCCGAGGCAAAACCCGCCAGCGAGGCGAGCATTGAGTATGCTGACTTCGAGCCAGATGTTCTTTATCTCCTTCTTACCGGTGAGATTGCCGCTCAGCGCGGCCGCTACGACGTCACCCTGGTGAACTACCTGAAGGCAGCCCAGAAGTCTCGGGATAAAGGCGTGATCGAACGCGCCATGCGCATTGCCCAATCCCTCAATGGCGACAACGCCCAGAGGCAACTCGCTGAACTATGGCTGGAGGTCGATCCCGACAATCTGCAGGCCCTGCGGGTATCCGCCATCCAGGCCATCAAGCGCAACGAACTGAATACTGCGCTGGGCCACATGGAAAAAATCATGAACCAGGGAGGCGATGCTGATTTCGACAGCCTGGCCGCCATGGCCGGCAATCTCCCTCCGGAACAGCAGCAAGAACTACTGCAGCTATATAAGGAGATGGCGGAGCGCTACCCGAATTCTCCCGAACTCGAATACAGCATTTCACTGCTATTAAAAGTAACCGGCGATCCTGGTCAGGCCCTGAACCGACTGACCCCGCTGCTGGACGAGCACCCCAACTTCCAGCCAGCGATTATTCTCAGAGGCGACCTGCTCTATCAGGAAAATGCCCAGAAGCAGGCGCTTGATTACCTGATGACCAACACCCGCCGCTTCCCGAACAACCGCCGCATGGGCACACTTTATGGCCGCATGCTGTTGGGCGAGGGCGAATTGCAGGCCGCCCAGGACGAATTCAAGCGCCTGGTGCAGCAGTACCCGAACACTCCGGGCCTTCGTTTGTCACACGCCCTGGTTGCCATGGAAAACGGCCAGACTGATCTGGCCAGACAGGAACTGAATCGCCTGATCCAGCAGGGGCACCACGCCAACGAAGCCAACTATTACCTGGGGCGGCTGGAAGACGAGGCCGGCAATATCCAGCAGGCCATCAGCTATTATCAGAGCGTTGCCCAGGGCAACTACTATTTCCCGGCACTGGCGCGCACCAGCGAGCTGTTGGCCGAAGAAGATCGACTGGACGATGCCGTTGCCAATATCCGCAGCCTGAAAGGCGCCAACCCGCAACAAGCCGAGAACTTCTGGCTGCTGGAAGTGAACCTGCTGCTGGACCAGAACCGCAATCAGTCCGCCCTGGAAACTGCCACCGAGGCACTGGACGAATTCCCCGGCAATATCCAGATTCGCTACGCCCGAGCCATGATGCTGGACACCCTGGATCAGCCGGGACGCGCCGAGAAAGACCTCAAGCACATCATCGACGAGGATCCGGGCAATGCGGTCGCCCTCAATGCCCTGGGTTACATCCTGACCACCCGAACCGATCGCCTGAAGGAAGCCCGCAATTACATTGAGCGCGCCCTGGCCCTGGATCCGGAAAACCCCGCCATTCTCGACAGCATGGGCTGGGTCCTGTTCCAGGAAGGACAGCTGCAACCCGCCCTCGACTACCTGGCACGGGCCTGGTCCGCATTCCCCGATCCGGAAGTCGCTGCTCACTATGGTGAGGCGCTGTGGGTAAGCGGTGCGGAGGATCAGGCCCGCATCGTCTGGAAGGAAGGCCTGGAACAGGATGCTGACCACAGTGTTTTGCGGGAAACCATCGACCGGCTGACCGACAACGGTGATCTGTAATGCCACGAACGTACCGTTTATGGCTGTTACTGCCATTGATCGCCCTGCTTGGCGCCTGCACCACCATTGACCTGACCCCCCTGCCCGAGGGGATGACCGATCAACCACCTGCTGGCTGGGCCAAGCGCAGTCAGCAACTGACCCGCTTCGACCACTGGCAGCTAATGGGCAAACTGGCAGTACGGCAACCATCAGACAGCGGTACCGCGCTGATCAATCATTGGATCCAGCAGGGCGAAGCCTACGACCTGGCCCTGTCGTCGTCATTCCTGGGTATGGGCAGCACCACATTAAAGGGTGTGCCGGGGTTTATTGAACTGACGTTGCCCGGTGGCGACACCTACCGATCCGGCGAACCCGAAGCCCTGGTGGCCGCCGCCACCGGCTGGCAACTGCCCCTCAACCACCTGGTGTGGTGGATTCGGGGTCTGCCCGCCCCGGGCGACGATTTCCGTCTACTGTTTGATGACGCTAGCCAGTTGGCGATCATTCGCCAGGCCGGCTGGGAAATCCGCTACGACCGCTGGCAGCAATTCCTGCCAGACCACCCCACCCTGCCGGCGAAAATCACCGCCCTGAAAGACGACAAGCGGGTGCGATTAGTGGTCAGTGACTGGAACACCCTGGACACCAAGCCGTGACTAGCAGCATCACCCTGCCGGCGCCGGCGAAACTGAATTTGTTTCTGCATATTGTCGGGCGCCGGCCAGACGGCTACCACGAACTGCAAACCCTGTTTCAGTTTCTTGAACACGGCGACGACATCACCCTCACACTGACCCCCGAGCGCCCGGGCATTCGTCTTACCCAGGCCCTCGCCGACGTTCCCGACCAGGACAATCTGGTGCTGCGTGCGGCCGAGGCCCTGGCGAAACGGGCGGTCGCGCCCTTGCCCGGTGTCGACATCAGCATCATCAAACGCCTGCCCATGGGCGGTGGCCTGGGCGGCGGCAGCTCTGACGCCGCCACCACGCTGCTGGGCCTGAACCATCTCTGGCAGCTCGACCTCAGCATTGACGAGCTGGCACAACTGGGCCTGACTCTCGGAGCTGACGTTCCGGTCTTTGTTCGTGGCCATGCCGCCTTTGCTGAGGGCGTGGGCGAAAAACTGACGCCGGCAACCCCGCCGGAAGACTGGTTCGTGGTTCTGAAACCCGGCTGCAACATCAACACCGGTAAGATTTTTTCCGATGAAGGGTTGACAAGGGACACCCCTAGAATCAAAATAGCGCCCGCTTTTGAGGGAGACGCCTCGAGGTACCGAAACGACTGTGAAGATGCGGTTCGAAGACTGTATCCTGAGGTCAACCAAAGCCTGGATTGGCTTGCACAATTCGGACCTGCAAGATTAACCGGAACCGGGGCTTGCATATTTGGACGTTTCCCTACAGAATCCGCAGCCCGGATTATCTGGGAAAGCAAACCCTCCGGCATCACGGGGTTCGTAGCTAAAGGGGTGAACTATTCGCCTCTACACAAAAAGCTGACAGAGCTGAAATGATGCCAAAAAAGCACGATACTGGGGTGTCGCCAAGTGGTAAGGCAACGGGTTTTGATCCCGTCATGCGCAGGT